>ERZ795056.1645-NODE-1645-length-25987-cov-4.709779_pt1 | contig 25987 bp, 22 predicted proteins | sample MGYA00375140_ERZ795056 | MGnify/ENA primary metagenome ERZ795056 (study PRJEB30185, sample SAMN05720227) | activated sludge metagenome | isolation source: Anaerobic digester | place: USA | collected 2015-03-09 ... | reverse complement strand
ATTGTTGGACGAGAAAGCCAAAGTTCTTTTTCCCAATCCTTTAGTGCGAAGGTAATCATAGATTCCATAGTTGCCGCTGTACTTATCTTTGACCATATTGTTAGAAATATACGCTCTGGGTTTTGAATTTTTCCACCTGATTTCAAAATCGAACTAAAGGCTTTAAACGTAAAGTCGGCAGAGGTGCCATTAGTAAGACTTTGGAATATTGATGTAAAATCTAATCCTTGCGGAACTTCATTCCAGAAATCTGTCAGAATTGTTTTTTTATCGACAGATCTTCCACAATTTAAAAGTGCTTCAGTAATTTTGATGCGTTCTTCTGGGAGTATAAAAATATCCGACTCTCGAACAATCGTTTCTGAAAGCTCAAATGAGTGATCCGCGAATGCTTTTGTGCCCAGAATTGCCTGAACAAGTTTAACGCGTTCGTCGGTCTTGATTCTAAGCTTAAAAATTGATCTTAAGATTGTTACTGCATGGAGGTAGTCAAACGCATCGCTTTGAACTATCGAAATTCCTGAATTTAAATCAAGGTTAGTTGTTAGCCATTTACCAAGCAATAGTGACAATACTTGAAAATTTATGTTCGGCAATCTTGAAGCGGTTTCATAAAAATTTGATGAAAATTTAGGGGAAGTCGAATCGGGTTGACCATCACTAAGAGCTTGAGAAATACAAAAATATTCATTGAAATCGTTCATAGAGCCGACAAAATGAATTTTTTGATCTTGGTTTTGAACCAACTGAAAATAAAAAGGACGATTTAACTTCAAGGATAAAATACTCTCTTTTTCTGCTTGCTGCTTTGCTGTTGTTGCAGGTGACATCCATTCAGCAAATTCTCCTGAACGACATTTGTTAACAAACAAATATAATTCAGTCCGCTCTATTGAAAATTTATTTTGTTTATCCGTTGGGAATTTAGAGATATTATATTTTGCTATTTGGTCCTCTGTAGCACTAAATTCTATGTTATCCTGAGATGCTGGACCTCGACCTCTTGAAGAACCACCACTTCCGCCTGATCCATTGCTTTTATCATTGCAGGTTAAAAGATATAAATTCCCAATTAATATTAAGAATACAAAAATACTCTTTTTCATTATTATCAATTCCTTTTTTGTTAATGTTCAAAAAAAGGTCATGCAACAACAAAGCCAATATATGATATGGGCCAAACGTATCAATCAATCTTTAAAATGCTGAATTCTTATATTCTAACATGCTTTATTGGTATAAAACCATTTAGAAGCAATTTTTGTTCTAGATTGTCAAAAATATAAACAGACTTAAGTGGCGGCAAGTGAGTTGAATTTGTATGTCTGTTAATGTGTTGTCGATTCCGTCATATTTACGGTAAATATTACGGAATTAAAGTTGCCAATTTACGACCTGTGATTGTGGGACAACGAAGCCTGTTTTTAGTTTCGTTTAATAGTGCCAGGGAAATTTTGAAAAATCTTTGGGGCGTTTTTCGACAAAGGCATTTCGGCCCTCAAGAGCCTCATCCGTACCGTAGGCCAAGCGGGTCGCTTCTCCTGCAAAGAGTTGCTGGCCGACCAAACCGTCGTCAATCATATTAAATCCATACTTCAGCATGCGCATGGCTGTGGGGCTCTTTTGATTCATTTCAGCGGCCCACTCCAGGGCAACAGTTTCTAGGTCCTGATGAGGGATCACTTGGTTTACCATTCCCATTTGAAAGGCTTCTTCTGCAGAATAATTTCTGCCTAAAAAGAAAATTTCTCGAGCTCGCTTTTGTCCTACTTGTCTTGCCAAATACGCGGATCCATACCCGCTATCAAAGCTCGCAACATCAGGGTCCGTTTGTTTAAAAATAGCATGCTCTTTGCTGGCGAGGGTCAGATCGCAAACAACATGCAAAGAGTGGCCTCCGCCCACGGCCCAACCAGGAACCACAGCAACCACAATTTTAGGCATAAATCGAATGAGACGTTGCACCTCTAAAATATGCAGGCGGCCGAGCTTGGCCTTATCGATAGGATCTGATGATGTCATTTTTGAATTTTCAGAATATTGATAACCATCCTTTCCTCGGATGCGTTGATCACCTCCTGAACAGAAGGCCCAACCTCCATCTTTTGGTGAAGGTCCATTGCCCGTCAGTAGGACAACACCAATATCTGCAGATTGTCGAGCATGATCAAGTGCAATGTAGAGTTCATCCACCGTTTGGGGACGAAAAGCATTACGAACTTCGGGACGATTGATGGCAATACGAACCGTATTTTGTTCTTTAGCGCGATGGTAGGTAATGTCTTGAAAATTAAAATCTTTAAATTCAGTCCAAAGCTGGGGATTAAAAATTGGATTTGTTTTCATTCTTTTTTTCCTTTCAATTGTTCTATTCTGTCCATGTTATCTAGAACTTCACTTTTAGGAATGGATTCCATATCACCCTTTGAAAGAGTAAAATAAACTTCTTTTACAAATCCCGATTGAAAGCGGCGGTCAATGCTTTCAATAATGGGATCCTTCATAAAATTAAGTTGATGAAGCCAGGTTGAGTTTTTTACCCAAATGGTTAGCTTTCCATTATAAATACGTAGGGGTTCTGTTTGTGAAGAAATCGTTGGTCCGACAACCTGCTTCCATTGAGACCAGAGCTTCCATTTTAAAAATTGATGAGATAAAGGCGATTTTGTACCATGAAAAAGGTTCAGTAAAACCTCGGAGCCATTGGCGAAATGTTTTTTTAGGGGTTTTTTTCTCAAGGGCATGAACTCGATACCTCAATTTTAATAGCAACAATGGCGAATAAATATCACAACCAGAAATATATTGCATTAGGTGTTATTTTGCGAGAGGCTTTTCTAGCTAGGAGTGTGACGTGGGGAATCAACAGAGAAGTGACTCAAAAAACAATGATCAATCCAAATATATTCAATCCCTTTATTTAGAAGAGGATGCGTTAAAACGGCAGTCCCGGGAGTTAGCTCAAGAGATAAAATTAGAAAACATCTCTTTAAGCCAAAATGAAGCCTCTCTTGTGGCACTTGTTTTGAGTTTAGTGGCTCCCAAAAAAGTTGTTGAAATTGGGACGTTAACAGGTTTGTCGGCACAATATATTTATCAGTCCCTTTCCCAAGATTCAGATTTATGGACCTTTGAAAAAAACAAAGAACATGCAGAAAAAGCAAAAAAAGTTTTTTCTAAATTGGTAGGGGCCGAAAGTTCTTACAGCGAGCTGCCAAATGGAAAGCCTGTTTGGACTTTTACGAACAAAGAAAAAAATAAAAAAATTCATCTTGTAAATGATGATGCTGAAATCTCACTTTTTTTTATTTCACAACACGCTCCCTTTGATGGGGTCTTTATAGATGGAAATAAATCTGCTTACGTCAATTATTTAGATTGGGCAGAAAAACATCTTAAGCCTGGAGCCCTTGTCATTGCGGATAATGTATTTTTGTCAGGAACAGTATGGGGTGAGAAAAATCAAAAGTTCAGTGACCTCCAGGTGCAGGTGATGCAAGAGTTTAATAAAAAAATATTTTCTTCTGGTGAATATGAACCCGTATTTATTCCCTCATCTGATGGAATGTTGATAGCTAAATATTTACCGAAAGAAGAAAAACTTATTCAACCCGTGGTTGATACTGAAACTAAAATTATAAATGATGAAAAGGTTTTAGATGTTAAAGATAAGGGAACGAGCCATGTCTAAACGAGAATACGTTATTTTTTTTACTTCATTTTTAATTTCATGGAATGTTTTTGGTAGTACTGAAAATGTATTGAGTGAGCAGTGTCAAAAAGATTTATCTCAATTTGCAGGAAAATATGACAAAAACTTGATTGAGTCCGCTTGTAAAAAGGTGATTCAATTGGAAACTTGTCAAAGCTCCTTAGGTGTTCCAATTTATCATTATGATAAAAAGGGAAAAGAATCTGATGCAAAAAAAATTCTTGTTTTTAGTCTTATTCATGGGGATGAAATTCCTGCTGGCAGTTTGGGGCGATTTTGGATGCAAAGGCTTGAGGAAATTGATTCTCGAAATCAATGGCGGATTGTGCCGATTTTGAATCCAGATGGATTAAAAAATAAAACAAGAACAAATGCGCGAAAAGTGGACTTGAATCGTAATTTTCCAACTCGAGACTGGCAAGAAAAAGCTCTTATCGAATGGAAACAAAAAATGGGAGGAGTACCTCGTCGTTTTCCTGGTGATACGGCGGCAAGTGAGCCTGAAACTCAGTGTGCCTTGGCTCAGATTCAAGATTATAAACCCGACTTTGTTGTTTCGATTCATACACCATTAACGGTATTAGATTTTGATGGACCAAAGTTAAATCCTCCAAAATTTGAAAGCCTTCCTTGGAAGTCATTAGGGCACTTTCCAGGAAGTCTTGGACGGTATTTATGGTTTGAACGTGAAACCCCTGTATTAACCATGGAATTAACATCGCAGCTTCCTAAAAACCTTTCCTCCTATGAAAATCTTCAAGATATAATTGGGGGGTTAGTGAAACAAAATATTAATCGTAGGACTGCTGAGCTTTCAGCACTAAATCAAGAAAATCATTAGGGGGTCATGAGATGAAAATGCAAGTCACTCAAGAACTCCCTTTTCATCTAAAGCAATATGTAGCTGAGCAAGATTATGATCAATACACTTCGATGGATCAAGCCTCATGGAGATTTATATTAAGAATCTCCAAAGAGTTTTTTAAAGTGCATGGTCATGCGGATTATTTAAAGGGTCTAGACGTAACCGGCATTACAACAGACTCTATACCTAAAATATCTGATATTGATGAAAAATTAAAAAAAATAGGATGGCGGGCGGTTGTTGTTACTGGCTTTATTCCGTCGGAAGCTTTTTTGGAATTGCTTTCGTTGGGGGTTCTTCCGATTGCCTGTGATATGCGAAAATTAGAGCACCTAGATTACACGCCGGCACCAGATATTGTTCATGAAGCGGCTGGACATGCACCCATGTTGGTGAATGAAGAGTATGCCGCTGCTTTAAGAAAATTTGGTGAAGTTTCTAGAAAAGTGATTTTTGGAAAAGAAGACATGGATGTTTATAAATCTGTCTTAGAGCTATCAGAAATTAAAGAAGATCCCTATGCAACTCCAGAGCAAGTGAGTCGTGTTCAGATGATGCTTGAAAAATCTTTGGCGGCGGTCTCCTATGTCAGTGAAGCACAACGTCTGACTCGTTTTTCATGGTGGAGCACTGAGTATGGATTATTTAAAGAAAAGGATCGATTTTTAATTTTTGGAGCTGGATTGTTATCGTCAGTTGGAGAAAGTTATTCTTGTTTATCTGATGAAGTTGAAAAAAAATATTTAGATCTTCAATGTGTAGAACAATCCTTTGATATCACACGTCCGCAACCCCAATTGTTTTACGTTCATTCTTTTAAAGAAATGGAGGCCGTTGTTGATGAGTTATCAAATACGATGGCCTATAAAATTGGAGGCCGCCTTGGGTTAGAAAAAGCCCTACAAGCCAAGACCGTAACGACCACGCAGCTTGAGTCGGGTCTTCAAATTGGCGGAGTGGTTGAAATGGCCCTTTTTGATGAAAAAGATCAACCCATTTTTATCAAGTGGTCCGGACCAGTACAACTTGGAGTAAGAAGTCAGCAAATTGAAGGCCATGGTCCCCTTTATCATCGAGAGGGTTTTAGTTCTCCGTTTGGGAAAATCAAGGGGATTTATCATGCTTCGCATTTAATGAATGCCAATGATTTAGAACAAATGCAGTTATTTCCCGGAGGGGTTTCTTGTGTAGAATTTGAAAGTGGATTTAAAGTAGAAGGTGAGTTTAAATCCGTATTTAAGTTTGATTGTTTTATGCTTTTAATCTCATTCAGTAACGCCAAGGTGACTTATAAAAATAAAATTTATTTTGATCCCAGTTGGGGAGATTTTGATATGGCCTTGGGCTCAGAAATGAAATCCGTTTATGGGGGTGCCCCAGATAGAGAAAAATATTTTATAGAAGTTCCGCCGGAAATAATAAAAAAGAGAAAACAAAAAAATAATTTAACGCCACAAAATCAAAAATTAAATGAACTCTATTTTCAGATTCGAAAAATCAGAGATGAGCAATTGTGGAGTGAAAAAAATCTTAAAACAGTAATGAAAGTGACAGCAGAGTTGGATCAGTTCTATCCAGCGGATTGGCTTTTGAGATTAGAAATCCTAGAGCTCATTAAAAAGCGTTCTGAATTAATAGATTTGGAAAAGTCATTGCGTTTGAAGCTCGAAACAATATCGCAAGAATCCAAAAAAAATAAAATGTTAATTGAAAGAGGGCTAAAGTTATTTGAGCCGGTAGGGGATTGATTTGTACTCTGAATCGATACCTCTTCAGATTGTGGATTTTCAGGTATTGCAAATGGGCTCTCAATATGAACTGACATTGGGGCGCAATGAAGCCTTGTCTCAGAAAAATCAAAGACTGACTTTAAGTTCTTTAGAGTTTCAATATTTTCAACAGATGACAATGAACTTATCCATTGAAGAGGTGGTTAGATTTTTTTTGCAACAAGGGTGGTTGGTTAGTTTTCGAGTTTTATTTAATTTGCTAGAAAAACTAGTTCAATTTGGATTGATTCGTCAAAAAGAAATCATAGAATTAATTTCCCCCTCATTTTTAAGTCAAAAAAACTTAAACCTGACGGACTTGGGTATTCATCATACCAAACAAGTGCATTTAAATGGGGCGACATTGAGCGAAGTGAAGATGTTTCCGTTTTTTAGATCGTTGCCAGAAAACTTGGTATCGTTATTATTAAAAGAGGCGCGGTTGTATTTAGTTCCTGCGGGCGTAGCTCTTGTTCGTCAAAAGGATACAGATCGGGATTTATTTGTTCTTAAATCAGGTCAAGCAGCCGTAATACAAAAAAATAAAGTCATTGCATTATTGCCTCAATATTCTGTTTTTGGAGAGGGGGCCTTTTTTATGGGAAAGCCTCGCAGTGCCGATGTGGTTTCAACTCAGGCCACAGAGGTTTTACGTATTAAATATTCTGCTGAAATTGAATCCCAAATCAAGATGGATAAGGCTGAAAAATTACAAAAAAGATTTTGGGCTTTGCATGGTCTTTTAAATTCAACATTATTCAATTCATTGCCCCTTGAGACTTTTGATCGTTTTTTAATGTTGGGAAATGTGAAAGTTGTACCCGCTAATTTAGTACTCATTCAGGAAGGGGCTCGAGGATATCATTTTTATATTTTAATTCGAGGGGAAATACAAATTTCTCAAAAGGGTGTGCTTTTAAGAAAGCTCGGACCTGGAGAGGTTCTTGGAGAGGTGGCTTTGATGGTCAGTCAGGGGGTTCGAACCGCCAGTGCCGTGACCTTGTCGGAATGCCACCTCATTGAAATTGAACAGCATGAATTCTACAAAAATCTTTCCCAAAACCTAATCCTAGCGAAAGAGATTGAAGAGATTGCATTTCTGCGGTGGCAGAATCAGTAAACAATCTGCGGTGGCAGAATCAATGAACAATCTGCGGTGGCAGAATCAGTAAACAATCTGCGATGGCAGAATCAGTAAACAATCAGTGGATGGAGTTTTGTGTTCCGGCCATTTCGATTTGAATGAGGCGCTCTTGATTGCTAATCACTTCATCTTGAATGGCGACCAGTTGCTTAAAAAGTTTTTGTTTAGCTTGTCGCACGCAATGATAAATATCCTTATGTGTGGCTTCAGCTTGGATTTGAGTTCCATTTTCAGACATAACAATCGACAGGCGATGTTGAGATTTGTTTTTAGGTTCTTTGCTTAAAACTAAAATTTGAGTCGTTGGGGTTACAAAAGGGTCAAGTTCAGATAATTGTTGATAAATATAAGAACGCAGTTCAGGATCTGCGTTAATTATTTTTAACGTGGTAAGTTGTGCATTGTTCATAAATGGCCTCCTTACTCTATTTAGATTATAACATTGGAAATTAAAATTGTCTGGTCAAGTTCACTTTTTTAATAAAAAATCGTTAAAATCAATAGAATGATTGTGATATGCAATACATAGGTCGGTATTGAAAATTAATATTAAACGTATTATTTTGAAACGAATTATGCTTTTTTAATGTGGGAGATTGTGTGGCTGAAATTCAGTTAAATGAATGTTGGAAAGAAAAGTTAAAAGATGAATTTAAAAAAGAATATATGATAGACTTAAAGTCTTTTCTTAAAAAAGAATATGATTCAGGTAAAAGAATCTATCCCAAGGGGGGTGAGTTTTTTAATGCCTTGAATTCCACAGATTTTAATGACGTGAAGGTCGTTATTTTGGGACAAGACCCCTACCATGGACCAGGTCAAGCTCATGGGCTTTGTTTTTCAGTTCAAAAAGGAGTTCCACCGCCTCCCTCATTAAAGAATATATTTAAAGAGCTACAAGGTGATTTAGGCCTAGCCATTCCAAACCATGGATTTTTAGAGCCTTGGGCTCGGCAGGGTGTTTTACTTTTAAATGCGGTATTGTCCGTTGAAGAATCTAAAGCGGGGTCCCATGCAGGAAAAGGTTGGGAAAAGTTTACGGATCGAATTATTGAAGTTCTTAATGAAGAAAAGAAAAATTTAGTATTTGTACTTTGGGGTGGCTATGCTCAAAATAAAGGTAAATTTATCGATCGAAATAAACATTTAGTTCTCGAATGTGTTCATCCCTCACCCTTATCTGTGTATCGGGGTTTTTTTGGTTCAAAACCATTTTCAAAAATAAATAATTATTTAAAATCAAAAGATCAAAAAGAAATAGTTTGGGATTTATGATTACAGTTATTGTTGGGCACCGTGGAGTGGGAAAAAAGTCCTTATTAAAACGATTAAGATGGCATTTGCGAGATCAAGCTGTTGAATATTTTTCTTTAGATGAGCTTATCGAAGAAAAGATTGGTCAGTCTATCCAATCATTATTTACGGAACATGGAGAGCGATACTTTCGTAACCTCGAAAAACAAGTTTTTACAGAGTTAATTCAAAAATCATTTACAAATGCTTACATTGTTGTGAGCTCAGGTTTTGATTTGAGTGCAATTCCTGAGGACTGTCAGGTGTTATGGCTTCAGCGAAAAACAGATAGAGATGGGCGCATTTTACTAGGGCGCTCTGTTGTGAATCGAAAAAATCAGTCATTAAAAGATTATCATTTGCGAGCCGAAGAAAGAAATTTTAATTTTCTAAAAAAATCCAATTGGATTTACGAAGTACCCGAGGGTGATTTTCAAGATTTAAATACACCCATGGACGTTGAACATGATGTGTTGTTTGGTAAAAACAAATGGGGTGGCTATTTTGAGATCGATTATCCAGTCTCGAGTGGTAAAAACTTAAGTCAATTTTTTAAAGAAAGATACTCTAGGTATTTAAATAAAGATGTATTTTTTGTGCTCAATACTTATCAAATTCCCTTTTCTCAGTTTTTAGAGTTACGTCAATTCTATTCTGAAGAAAAATTAGTTCTTTATATCTCTAATCAGGAATTTATAGATCAAGGAAATCTGCAATTTGAAATTTTTGAGTCCCTGCTCTTAAAGTATGATGAAGTTCATTTGGATCCAAAATTAAAACTCAGCATTAAGTTGAAAGATTTATTTAAGATTTTAGGTGAAAAAAATAGCTTAGTATTTCGACTGAAAATTCGAGAATTTCATGAAATGAATGAGTTTCAAGAATATGCAAAAGTGTTTAATGCCCATATGTTGTGTCAATCTGTTGTTTCAGATTTTTTTGATTTTCTAGAAATATATAATTGGTGGCAATTAGATACCCAAAGACGCAGTCTCTTACTTGTTTCAGAGGAACGAAGGTGGGATTGGGTGACTTTGTTTTTAAAGGGAAAGCAAAAAATATCTTTTTGGAGAGAAGGGTTTTATGCGAATAAAGAGGGGCCGAGTCTTTTCGAATGGCTCTTAACGCCTTCTACTCCTAAGTTTTTTAGTGTTACTTTGGGTGATTCAGTCTATTCTCAACCTGGTTTGGTAGATAAATCTGATTTTTTTAAAAAAGATTCAGCGACTGCATCTCTACAAGTTTTCGTGAAAAGAGCTGAGTTAGAAAATGTTGTTTTGTTTTTTATTTCTCACGGAGTATCTATGATAGATCTGCAAAGTCCGTTGATGGATCTGTTTCAAGAAATCCCGTGGCTAATGAGTGTAGAAAAGTTTAATTCTCAGTCCAATCTTTGTGATACAGTTTTTTATAATCAAAAAGAAAATAAATTGGTTTGTTTTTCAGCAGAAGAAAATGTTTTTCCAGAAATATTAAAAAGATTAAGTTATGTCATAGATTTTCAGAAAGAAATTGTAATTTGGTCGCATCGTGAAAGAACTCAACTTTTGCAGTCTATCTTTCCGGCGTCCCATTTTTTTTCGGCCCGAACCGGTGAGCTCCGAAATGCAAACTTGGTGGATCAACAATTAGAATTTATTAAACCGAAGGTTTTAATTTGGGAGCCACCTCGGTCCTCTGAAGTTCATTGGCCGCCTCAAGAATGGTCACCTGACATTGTTATAGATTTGAATACACAAGAGAATTCAATGGGTCGTGAGTATGCCGACGGGTTAAACTGTGCCTACGTGAGTGGGCACGAGTTTTCAAAAATGAGAACTAAATTTCAAATTTCTTTCTGGAATACCAAATCATCCGAAAACGCGACCTTGAATTTTACTGACAAAGTTTGATATTTCTTCTGTTTGTTCTAGTATTTTTTTAGCCGAGTTTGAAACTTCTATCGAAACGGCTGCATTTTGTTGTGCATTGGAATCAATGGTGTTCATTACTTGGCTTAATTGAGACAGTCCAGAGGCTTGCTCCGTACTTGAAGTATTGATTTCTTGATTGATGGTTGAAATGTTAGTTGCGATTTCAACGAATTGAGTCAGTACCTCGTCGCTGTGTACTGCGTTTTGACTGCCCTCTTTAATTTTTTGGACTGTGTCTTTGATCATATTTGAAATATCTCTGGCGGAAGTGGCGCTTCGGCTGGCGAGACCTCGAACGGCTTCTGCCACGACGGCAAATCCCTTTCCTTGTTCACCAGCACGAGCGGCTTCAACGGCCGCGTTTAATGCCAGTAAATTAGTCTGAAAGGCAATATCGTCGATGACAGAGATAATTTCTTGAATTTTTTGCGAAGCTGTTGAAATTTTCTCCATAGATTCTAAAAGATTAAACATTTCAACTTTACCTTGGTTTGCTGTGTCCTTTGCCGTATTTGAAATATCCGTAGCGCTTTGAGTGTTTTCTGTATTCATTTTCACCATACTCGAAATTTCCTCAAGAGAAGCTACAGTCTCTTGAAGTGATGAGGCTGTAGAGGAGGCTCCATCGGCTAGAGAGGAGCTGGCGTTGTTTAGATTTTGACTGGTGCTTCTTAGTGTATCGTTAGCAACAGAAAGTTGTGAAATGACTTCAGTAAAGAGATTCATCAAGTTTTTATATAAAAATATAGATGTAATCGATCCAAAAATTAAAGCAAAAAGAGTTGAAAAAAGAACAATCATGGCTTCTTTTTTGCCTAAATCTGTTGAAATTTTAGTTTCGGCTTCAACGGCCTCGCGATAGCTGCCAAGCTTTTCTTCTAAAAACTCAAAATCTTTCATAAAGGAGTCTACAAGTGGTGCAATTTTTTCTTTATCTGCAGAATTTAAAAGCTCTTTTAAAACGGTTCGAGTGGTGAGTACATATCTATCAATAGCTGGTTTTGATTCTTCAAAAAGTAAGGTGGTATTTTTTGAAATGGGGTGTTTTTCAAGAAAAGTTAAATTTTCTCCAATCTCTGATTCATAACCATCTAAATCTTTAAGAAGAGATTCGATGGATCGTAAATCTTGTTTTGAAGAATTAAAAATCCCTTCAAAGACCATGCCTCGAAAGGTATCATGTTTCATGTCTAAATCTGCAAGAGCTTGAATGACCGGTATTTTTGTCGAAGAAACATCGGTTAAATACTCATTTAACTGATGTGTGGATTGGTAGCTAAACAATCCCAAGAAGAGAAGCATTAATATAAGAAACGAACTGCCGGCAATAAGTTGCTTTTTGATAGATAAGTTCACAAAATCTCCCATTAAAAAATATAATTATCTGGATCGTTTTAAAAGGATCTACTTATTTATCATAAGATTCAAGAGTTCAAAGGCAATACTGGTACCAAGTAGAGATGTGATTTGAGCTGGATCATAGGCAGGGCAAATTTCAACGAGGTCTGCTCCCACTAAATTTTTTAAAGGATTAAGAATTTGTAATATTTGTAAAACTTCGTAGCTGGACATGCCACCAGGGACCGGAGTTCCTGTGCCTGGTGCAAATGCTGGATCCATGCAGTCGATATCAAAAGTCAGGTAAGTGGGTTCTGTCCAGTCAGAAAGAGGTTTTAATAATTTTTTAAGCACGGCTTCATTTTTAATATCCTTCATGCTTACAATTTGAATTTTATGTTTTAGGGCAAAATCCAGATCTTCTTTTCCTGCAAAGGGGCCTCGAATGCCGATTTGAATCATTTTTTTAGGATTCACAAGTCCTTCTTCGACGGCATGTCTTGCAAAAGAACCATGGTGATATTCATGACCCCAGGCTGCAGGATAAGTATCTAAATGAGCATCAAAATGAATTAAATTAAGGGGTTGTTTATATTTTTTATGTAAAGCTCTTAATAGAGGAAGAGTGATTGAGTGATCTCCACCGATAGCTAAAAACTTTTTATTTCTCTCTAAAAGTGAACTAGAAAAATTTTCGATTTTTTTGTAAGATTCTTTAAGGTCTATTGGAATAATGGAGCAATCTCCGAGATCTGCGACTTTGGTTTGTTGAAAAAGATTCCACTCATGGCTCTCGTGGTAGCCTCGACCTAGACTCGAAAGCTCTCGAACTTGTGATGGAGCAAAGCGGGCTCCGGGTCGATAAGAAACGCCTCCATCAAAGGGGACGCCAAAAATACCAATGTCGTAATCATCATCAATTTTGGCAACGGGCAAACGAAAAAAAGTTTTTATAGCTGAGAATCTTGGGTACTCGCGACCACTTAAGGGAGTGTATTCCATAATTGTAACAATATCATCAAGACTAGAAGAAAATCCAGTACAAAAAACAAGGCCTTAGTCTGGATTTATAGGGGGGACTTGCTCCCTTATGTTTAATTTTCCACAATTTGAATATGGATGAATTGAATCAGAGATTAAAGAAGATAAAATTATTAGCATTAGATGTTGATGGTATTCTAACAGATTGTCGTTTGTGGATGGATACCGATGGGTCATGGAAGCGCTTTTATTCCATTCGAGATGGATTGGGTATTAAGCGACTTCAAGAAATGGGTTATGAAGTGGCTATCATTACGGCAAGCAACTCTGAGGATGTGCGTGCTCGAGCCAAGGTATTAGGGATAACCAGATTTTACGAAGGGGCTCATCAAAAAGAATCTTCCTTTGCCGACTTGTTACAAAAAACAGGACTCAAGGCAGAGGAGGTTGCTTATATGGGTGATGATTTGCCAGATCTGCCTTTGCTACGACAGGTGGGCTTTGCAGCTACCGCACCTGAGGCATTAGAAGAAGTGAAGTTGGTTGTTCAATATATTTCAAAAAGACCTGGTGGAAATGGTGCGGTTCGAGAGGTCTGCGAAATGATCATTAAAAATGGAGCAAAAAGTCTAGAGGTAAAATCATGAAATTGCGATGGATGAGTTTCATTTTATGTTTAGGCAATTTTGCATTTGCTGCCGATGAAGTTTTGCATCTACCCAAAGAAGAGTTAGCTAAAGAATCTGTTTTACCTTATGTTGAAGATCGTATCGCTGTTAAAAACAGAAACGTCGTTACGTCTGAGCGTTTTGAAGCGGGTATAAATTATGGATTTAGTCTGACAGAACCAGTTTATAATTTAGGTAAATTAAATTTAGGACTGTATTATCACTGGAATGAAGATCATGCTCTGGGACTTTTGTTTGGAAAAAATTCAACAGGTTTATCGAGTTATGCCACTCAATTGAATAAAGAATTTACTCTTGATTTGTCTCGAGCTCCACAACCTGAATCAACAATGATGTTGGACTACAATATTAAAGCCTATTATGGAAAAATGAGTCTCAGTAAGGGGAGCGTTTTTAATTTGGCGATTTTTGGAACAGCGAGTGTGGGGACCATCAAATACCCTCACAAAAGTTATATTTCGACCGCTGTCGGTTTAGGACAAAAATTCTATATCACTCCTCAATTGTCATTTCGTGCCGATCTCAGATTATTTGCACAGCAGGCTCCAATACCATTTTTGCCCGGATTTGTTAAAACAGGGGATCCTTTACCTAATTATAACCAATTTTCTGAACGGATGACCTATATAACAAATTTAGAAATGGGACTCTTCTATTTGTTTTAAACAAAAAACTAAAGATTTTTTATAAAAATCTAGGATATAAATTATGAGAAATAAATTTCAAACACTACTTAAAACTCAAGTGATTGTTTTCAGCATTTTGAGTTTATCATCTATTGTGTATGCCGAACAAGATTTAGATGAAGATGAATTAGTTATCGTAGAAACTGTATTACAGAAAAGCACTCCACCGCCTCGAAAAGAAAAAAAAGTGACTCCCATAGAGAGTGATTTTGTTCGTGAGTTTAAAAATATAAATGAATTATCGGCTTTAGCTCCCTTTGATGAAATATCTGTTATTCAGAAACGATTTATGCCTAAAAGTTCTCGATTTGAAATTCATGGTGGATATAATCTAATTGCAAATAACCCCTTTTTTAATATTTCTGGATTTCAATTTAAATTGGGGTATTATTTTACGGAAAGTTTAGGATTAGAGGCCTCTTATCGCAGTTTAGTGACAAGTGATAGTCAAGAAGCCAAGGACTTAAGAAGTATTCAAGGGGTGAGCACTCGGAACTTATCTACCGTTCAATCGGGAGTGGCCTATAGTTTAAATTTTTCACCTATATATGGAAAAATATCCTGGTTTAATCAAAAAATTATTCCATTCGATCATTTTTTTACTTTAGGGTATGCCATCACTCAAACTCAAAATGAAAATGCGGGCGGCCTTCAGTTGGGAACAGGGCAATTGTTTTCATGGTCAAAATCTATGGGATTTCGATGGGATCTCTTGTGGAATTCTTATCAAGCCACAACAAGTATTGGAAATACAAATACTATTCAAGATCTCTATGTTTCATTTGGTGTGAGTTTCTTTTTTCCGGAGGCAAATTATAGATGATTAAAAATATTTACACTCTAAAAAAAATTGGAATTGTGGGTCTACTTTTGATTTTTTCACAAAATACTTTAGCACAAAAAGTGACACTTCGAGCTGCAGATCGTACCAAAAAAAGAGTTCAAGTTGTTGAAAAAAAACAAAAAGTAACTCCAAAGAAAGTGGAGAAAAAACAGATCCGCAGCGTAGATGTTTTTGATATTGAGTTGCAGAAAGTATCCTCGCTTTTGGAGCAGGGGCAATTTCAAAATGCCGCTATTAAACTGTTTATTTTACTTCGTAGTCCCCAAATCAAGAATCGTACAGCTCAGGTGCGATATATGTTGGGAGTGGCTCTGACGCATTTGAATTTAAAGCAAATTGCCTCGTTTCAATTTATACAAGCGATGGATGGTCAGCAGGGGCCAATTAAAAAATCCTCTGTTCAAAAGTTGTCAGAAATAGCAGCCGATTTGGGCGATGAAACCTTGCTAAATTATGTCTTTAATAATTTACAGTTAAAAGACTTTCCAGAAACAGAAAAAGAAGCTTTATATTTTAAGTTAGGTCAAGTGCGCTACGAAAATGGAGACTACTCGAAAGCATTAGAATTGTTTAAGAGAGTCGGGTCGTCCTCTCGATTTTCATTAGATGCTCAGTATTATATGGGCCTTAGTTATTCACAAATGAATGAAGATGAAAAAGCTTTAAATGTGTATCAAAATTTACTAACAAATAATGAATCCAAAACAATTACCAGTCCTGTGCGTGTGCAATCTCAGTTGGCTGTCGCTAGAAGTTATTATAAAAAACAAAACTGGGAAACGGCGATCTCGGAATATGCAAAAATACCAAGAGACAGTGAGTACTGGACAGATGCTTTGTTCGAGCAAACCTGGGCCATGTTAAGATCGGGTCGCCTTCGATCGGCGTTAAGTAATTTTCATACATTGCATTCTCCCTATTATGAAAACATTTATAATCCAGAATCATTACTATTAAGGTCCATTGTCTATCTATATATTTGTAAATATGATGAGATGGATAAAGTTCTATCCATCTATAAAAAGAATTATAATTCTTTATCGAAAGAACTTAAAAAATCAATAGGACGAGCTGGTGAAATCTACGAACAAGTGGATAGTTACCGTAGAGGAAAAAAAGATTTCAAATTCCTATTGCCCATCGGAGTGATTAGAAAAATTCTTTTGCAAGAAGAAATTCAAAATCAGTTTTTTTATTTAGATAAAATCACTTCTGAAAAAAAATTATTAGTTGAAAACTATGGAATTAAAAAAACATCTTTGGGCATTTATGGGCTTAAGGTCTTAAACCGTCGTATTGTTGCAACAGAGAATAAAATTGCACTAATGATCAAAGAAAGTCTTATAAAAATTAATACAGAACTTCAGCAGTTTAGTGAACAAGCGGATTTAATTGCCTTTGAAATGACCAGTGGAAAAACACAGCAATTAAAAAAGAAAATAAGCAATAATTCAATAAATACAATGGATGAGAAAATATCCAGAGACTTTTTTATAGAAAATGGATTTCAATATTATGCCTTTAAAGGTGAGTATTGGTGGGATGAAGTTGGCAATTTTCATTATTTTGGACAGCAAGGTTGTGAGTGATTATGAATAAATATAGGAATATCCAATTAAAAGTTTCTATTATTGTTTCTACCTCTATATTTATTTTAAATCCAGTTCAGGCGGCAATGACTAGAAAAAAAGCAGAAGTTGTTACAATTAAGCAACTTCTTACTAATGCTGAAAAAAAATCGCAAAATTCAAAAGCCTGGAGTAAAAAAAATCAAATTATTCCAAAGCCGAGTGAAAATATTAAATTTAAATCAACGGCCAAAAATTTTGAAAAAATAAGTCCTCCAAATTCTAGTAATTATTATGCAAGATCAGGTACAGATCTTGCTGGTTACGAAAACTTATTGGATAAACAAATTCAAGAACTTTTCAATCTAACTAAAAAATTTCAAAATAGCCCTAAACGTGGCGATATGTGGTTAAGATTGGCAGAGCTCTATGTAGAAAAATCTGATCTTATTGAAATTCAATTACAAACAAATTATGAAAAAGCTCTAAAAGATTATTTAGATGGAAAAAGAAAATCTAAACCCATCCTAAATGTGAGCCCGGCGACGGAATACAATAAAAAATCAGTTAAGTTATACGAGTGGTTTTTAAAAGACTTTCCAAATGATTCAAGAGCGCCACAAGCTCTGTATTTTCTAGGGTATAATTATTTTTCATTAGGGAATGTAAAATCTGGGAAAAAATATTATGAAGAACTAGTAAAAAGTTACCCACGAAGTGTTTATATTGGTGAGTCCCACTTTGCCTTGGGGGATTATTATTTTGATCTTGAACAGTGGGCCAATGCTTATCGCGAATATGCTCATATTATTAAAGACAAACAACATAAAATGAATCAAATCGCAGTCTATAAAGGGGCCTGGTGCTTATATCGATTGGGAAAAGGTCAGCAAGCCATCTCTTATTTAGAAAGTCTATTGAACTCGAGCGATAAAAGTAATTTAAGAATTGCCAATGATGCCTTAAGAGATCTTGTTGTGTTTTATGCAGAGTATGGAGACCCTTCGACAGCCGCTGATTATTTTGAAAAAATTGTGGGCAAAGATTATCTTAAATTTATCGAAAGATTAGCCTATTATTATTCAGATAAAGGTTATAAGGATCATTCTAGAGATCTTTTTAAAAGAATTATTGCCGCAGATCCAATGTCTGAAAAAGCTTTTGATTATCAATATCAAATCGTTCAGAATTACAATTACACAAAAGACCTTGAGAAATACAAATCTGAACTTTTTATTCTTGTTAAAAATTATAGTTCACAGTCTGAATGGGGTGAAAAAAATAGTTCTAAAGTAGAGCTTGTTTCCAAGGCGAACAAATCAAGAGAACTGGTTTTAAGAAATTTTATTCTACACAATCATCAAACCGCGCAAAACTCAAAAGCTGGATTTTCTCGAAAAATAGTTTTGGAATCTTATCCGGTCTATTTTGAGCATTTTCCAAACTCATCGATCATTGTAGATATGCACTTTTACTATGGTGAAATTCTTTACGATGTGGGTGAATACGAAAAAGCTTCTAAAGAATATAAGTGGGTTGTTGATCAATCACCTAAGTCAAATTTTGGAAAACAATCAGCACAAAACTTGTTGATAGCTGCAGAGAAAGCATTACCTTCTGATAAACAACTCGTCCAACAGATTGGAAATTCGACGGAAGTGATTCCGTTGAGTCCTGAAATGGAAAACTTTGTAAATTTATCACAATGGTTTCTTAAAAACTACCCTCAATCAGATAAAGAAGTCGAAGTTTTATTTAGATTAGGTAGAGTTTATTATTTAACGAATCATTATCAAGAAGCCCGTGAGTATTTTAAACTGATTTTAGAAAAATACCCAAAATCCGAACAGGCCGAGTTTTCAGCCAATTTACTATTAGATATATTTAATTTGCAAAAAGACTATGCCTCTATTGAAAAAGAAGGCTTAAATCTTTTAAATATGAAAGGAATTAGTTCAAGTCGAGCCGGCAAGGAAATATTAAATATAGTTGAACGCTCCAAATTTAAAAAAGCTCAAGATTTAGAACAAAATAAAAATTACGAACTGGCGGCATTAGAGTATCTTGATTTTACAAAAAAATATCCATTATCTGCATTGGTAAGTATGAGTTTATTTAATGCGGCAGTTAATTTTCAAAGAGCCGGAAATGTGCAAGAATCAAAAAAATATTATCAAGGTATAGTTTCAACTCAATCGGAAAAATCAAAAGATCAGTTTTATGAAAAATCTCTATTGCAACTTGCTGATTTAGAAAAAAGCGCCGGAAGGTATGAAAAAGCTGCAATATTATACCAAAAGTATGGGATGCTGTCTCCAACTTCACCACAAGGATTGGTTTCCTTATCCAACTCAGCCACTCTTTTTGAAGCATTGGGGAGTTATCAAAAATCAAGTGAGTCTTATTTAGAAATTATAAATTCTAAAAAGTCAAAGTCTGAGGTGCTCAATGCTCAGTTTCAATTAGGTGAGTTGTATAGAAAATCAGAAAAATTTAAAACTTCAGAAGAGTTTTATTTGGCGTACATTTCAAATTCAAATGAAATTACTGAAAAATTAATAAAATCTAGGTATTGGGTATGTCAATTTAAACTGAATTCGTCAAAAGAGAAGGACTTTCAATCTTGTTTAAAGTTAATGGAATCTGATTACAAAAATTCTAAATCTGATATTAAAAAATCAACAGCTTCCTATTTTGCTAAATTGAAATTGGTCTATGTTAAAAATATTTTTCTTCAGCTGACTTCACTGCGTTTTAATAATGATTCAGCGGCACAGCAAAAAACATTAAAAGAAAAAATTGAAATCATTAAAAGAATCAATGACGGTGTGGCCGAAGTTATTAAGCTCGATAGTTCTGAAGAAATTATTGAGGCCTTAGTCATGCTCGGTGAATCTAATCAGCATCTTTATGATTCTTTAGTGAATGCACCCTTGCCAAAGGGATTGGGTGAATCTAAGGTCGCTGAGTACCGAAAAGGTGTTGAAGATTTAGCCATACCCTTCAGGCAAAAAGCGGTTGAAAGTTTTAAATTAGCAGTTGAAAAAGGGAAAGATCTTCAGGTTTATTCCACAAGTTTTATGACCGCCTATAAATTTATGTCAAATAGTAACCCTAACGAGTTTAAATTTACTAATGAATTATCTATGGATTTAAGATTAATGAATTGGATAGGATTACAATGATAAACTTTAATAGAAAATTAATTTTATATGGTGTTTGTTCTATAATAGTAGCTTGTCAATCCAATGAAAAAAAATCAAATGAAGTATCAAATGAAGTATCAATGGGTCGAACAAAAAATGTTATGTCATCAGAATCTGGAACTTTAGAGAATGAATCAACCAATGAAGAAAAAAAATATCCTGTAGCTCATCAAAATAGCAATGATAAGCGGGAAACAAAGAAAAATGAATATGCACCTTTGAAAGAGGCTATGACTCGGCAAAATGATGAGGCTCTTTTTTTAGAAGCGACTCAACAATTGGAAAAAGATTCAAAAGATACAATCGCTTTAAATGCCTTGTCGATCTATCATTACAAAAAGGGACAGTTTGATGTGTCTTTGTCCTTGCTGCAGGAGGCGCTTAAGTACAATTCAAATTCAGCGGATCTTTACTCTAATATTGGAGTTTTGTATTTGGCGAAAAAGGAAGAACGATTAGCTATAGAATCTTTTAGAAAGGCTTTGGAAATTGATTCAGATCACTTAGAAGCCAGTGTTAATTTAGGAAGTATATATTTAAAAGGAAAAGATTACGACCGTGCATTTGTTGCACATGAATCTGCCTTCGATAAAGGCTATAGAGATTTTAAGTTTTTACTTAATTATGGAGTTTGTGCAAAAGCGAAAGGTAAGTTTTCTTTGGCCGAGGATATCTACAAAGGACTTTTAAAACAACAACCAAATAGTCGAGAAGTCTTATATAATTACGCAATTTTACTAGTTGAAGATCAAAAAAACTACGACAAAGGTCTAGATGTTGTTCAAAAGTTAAAGTTTATTGGAGAGCCGCAGGGGACTCATAATAAAATAAAAGCGTTAGAACAATTTGTAAAGAATGAGAAAGCAAAATGATTAGAAATAAAATTTTATTGTTTCAACTGAAGAAAAAAATCCTTATTGGAGTATATTTCTTTTTTATGATGATGATTTCTTCATTTGCTGAAGCTCAAAATAAAATGCAAGCATCTAATAATAAACAAAAAATGAGAAGACAAGAAATTACCTTTGAAGATGAGCTTGTTCAAGGGGGAACTCAAAAACCAGAATTATTTTATCTTTTACAAAAAAGAAATTTTAATTATGGAAAGTTGATAAAAATGAGAGACAATTTTATTCCGGAAATGGAACAGACAGCAAAGAGCCTTCAGCGAATTCGGAGAAAAAATTGAGCACACCAATTATATTAAGAGTCTATAAAGGTCATCAGTTAGTTTTGGTCAAACAGTTTGAACAAGATCAGATTTCACTAGGATCTTCTTCGTCTGCAGATATTGAGCTGTTAGATGATTTAGTAACTTCACTTCATGCTATGATCGAGAAACGTGCCAATAAGTTTTATTTAATGGACCTTGGCTCTGAAACAGGGACCATTTTTAATAAAAATAAAATTCTTGAGATCGAACTTGAATCAAATTCCCGCTTTGAAGTGGGGCCTTTTGAGTGTGTATTTTCTGTAGGTTTGCCTAAAACTGAAAAGCCACAAATAAAAGAAGTTAAAAAAGAACCTAAAATTGTAAATACTCAAGCTGTAAATGTTCAAATTGATACTACTTCATTTGTTGAAACTAAAACGACGGTTGAAGCTAAAACGAAAGAAAAAAAGAAAGTTCCTCAGCCACCTTTGCCAAAATATATTAAACCCACATTGGTAAGCTCTGGAAATTTTGCACCAGAATCTCAAATTCCAGAATTAAAAAGATATCTCAAGCCGAGCAAGGGACCTGTCGTTGAAATTCTTGTGGCTTGGGGGGATCGTATATTGCATTCCTATCATTTTAAGAAAAATGGTGTTTATAGATCAGGAAGCTTGGGGCAAGCTCCTATTTTTATTCCTGCATCCATTTTACCTCGAGGTTGGCCTCTTTTAGATATCAAATCGGATGCTTTAATCAATTTACCGGTGGGATCTGAACTTGAAATCAACGATGGCGAAAAAATATGGACGCATGAGGAATTAGATAAAAAAGGCCGCATTCAAAAAAACTTTGATAAATCTCATTTTAGACTCAAACAAAATGAAATCCTTTTTGTTCGTTTGGTTGGAACGGATCTTGTTCTTATTTTTAGACAGGTTCCAGCGACTTCAAAAGCTCCATTAAGTACTCCCTTTCTTTTATCAACAGATGAATGGATGGGTTTGATTGGCTCGTTAGTCATAGTTACGGTTTTTATTTTATACGTTCTTGCGCGCATTCCAGAAGATATTGATGATAAGCCAAAAGAACCCGAACGTATTGCTCAAATTATTGTTGAACGTCCTTTCGTTCAATCACCTATCGTTAAAAATGAGCCCGTTTTAGAAGAAAAACAAACCACACCACCTCCTCCAGTTAAACCGCAAGAAAAGCCTGAGAAAGTAAAATTAGATGATAAAAATCAAAGCCCTGTTGATAAGGGACAAAATGTAGCTCAAGGTAAAAAATCGAATCCTAAAAAAGCAGCTGAAGCAGCTCCCAAATTATTTAAAGATTTACCAAAAAAATATTCTTCTGTTAAAAAAGGCGGAGGAGTTAAATTGGGTAAAACACCAGGTGGAGGAGCCTCGAGCGATCAAAATCCAAAAGAGTTTGGATTGATGGGCGCCTTGGGGTCGGGTGGAGTCAGAGAAAAAATAGATCAAGCCTATAAAGGCAGTGGTGAAGTTCTTGGAATGGGAGAACAGGCAACAGGAACTTCGGGCTTTGATGCGGATCGAAAAGGTCAAGACTTAGGCTCTAAAGTGCAAGACTCGGGAGCCGGTGGAAAAGGCATTGCCACTCATGGAATTAGTGGAGTGGGTGTCAAAGGAAAAAGTTCGGGAATGTCAGAGTACGGTTCGTCAAAGGGACTTGGAGATAAAAGTCGAGTTCAAGTGGTCGCCGGAGGAGCTGAGGAAGCTTTTGTCGGAAGTATAGATAAAGAGGCCGTTCGTCGAGTGATTCGAGAAAATATTCGTGAGATTCAGAGTTGTTATGAACGTGGTTTAAATCAATTGCCGAAAGGAACACGACTTGAGGGGCGTGTAACGATCCGTTGGACGATTGTCGCCAAGGGGCATGCTGAAGATGTAAAAGTTAAAGATTCAACGCTTGGAAATCAAAAAATTGAATCGTGCATACGTGATCGAATTGCAAGCTGGAATTATCCAGAACCACCACCCGGCTTAGAGGGTGATGTTGAATACCCATTTTATTTGAAACCAATTAATTAAGGAGGAAGAACCGTGGAACCCACAACAGAAAACACAAACTTTATTATCAAAGCCTTCATCGATGGCGGACCTGTGCCAATGACGGTGATCGCGGTGCTCGGCCTCATGGCTCTTTATATCATTGTAGATCGAGCCTTTAAGTTGGGATCCTTGATCCTAAATAAACGTGAATTTTCAGAGCAGATTTTTCGTATGGTTATCTCTGGAGATGTTCGTCAGGCCATTTCATTTTGTGATTCAAGACCAGCGCCACTTTCAAATACAGTGAAGGCGGGTTTGATTCAGGCTTTGAATAAAAGACCTGATGAAGAAGTTCAGGTCGCGATGGACGCCGCAATTATAAGAGAAATGCCAAAGCTTGAAGGGGGAGTTTCCTTTCTAGCTGTTTTTGGTAACTTGGCTGTATTGGCGGGATTGTTGGGGACGATTCTTGGTATGATTATTTCCTTTGGTTCAATTGCAGCAGAGGTCGACCCCGCCCTGAAAGGAATTAAATTAGCTGCCGGTATTTCTCATGCCCTGAATTGTACGGCCTTTGGATTATCTGTGGCGTTGATAAGCTCTTTGGCCTATGGATATTTTCAACATCGCATTCAAAAAACAGAAAATGAAATGGTTGAAACGAGTATGAGTTTACTTAACTTAGTGGTTTCTAATCGAAATAAAATTAAAGAATAGAGATTATCATGGCTCAAATTGAATCCGGTCGCGGTGGTGGACGTAGTAAAAATGTAGATTTAAACTTAATCCCATTTATTGATTTAATGAGTGTGTTGATTACATTTTTACTTATAACTGCAGTTTGGACACAGGTGTCGATGATTCAATTAGGAACTTCCTTTTATAGCAAAAAAGTAGAAGGAGTTGAACCCATAAAAACTCCTGATATGGATATTTCCTTAAGGGTGGATATTAAATCCAGTGGCTATACGATTGTGTTTGGCCAACAGTACTTTTCAATTCCACTTAAGGAAAAAGAATTTGATACAGAAAGATTTTTTTCAGAGATGGAGAAAATAAAAAAACAAGTTCCGAATAAGCAAGATGCGGTTGTCGCCATTTCTAATGAATTACCCTACGAGATTTTAATTCACTCGATGGACCAACTTTTGAGATCAGGATTTCCGGCAATTTCTATAGCGGCAGGAGGGCCCAAATAATGGCTATTCAACGTCCTGGTGAGCGTTACCGATACAGTCGATTTTTAAAACGCCGAGCTCAGGGAAAGCGATCCACTACGGTTTTGCTTTCTTTGACGGCGATGGTCGATATGTTTACTGTTTTAGTGATATTTTTACTTCAAAACTCAGATCCTGGCGCTTTGAATTTTGTTCCAGCGAATATTACACTTCCAAAGGCCTCAGTTGTTAAGGATTTAAAACCGGCCGTTGTGGTCTCAATTTCTGCAGAAAGTGTTCTTATTGAAAATGAATCTATTGTGACTTTAGTTCAAGTTAAGGACGCCAAAGACTGGGTGATTCCTGAACTTAAAAAAATTATTGAAGAAAAATTACTCATCGCGCAGAAGAAATATGAAATTAAAAATAAAAACTATATTAGAGAGGCTGTTGCGAATAAAGCTTCAACGGATGGCAATGGCGGTGAAGCGAGTTTGAATTGGAATAAAGTCACGGTTCAAGCCGACAAAGGGATAGATATTTTGACAGTTAAAAAGGTTTTAACGACCTTAACTGTCGCTGGTGCTCGCGAAATAAATTTTGCTGTAACAAAAACAGCGGTTTCCTCGACATTGTAATTAGACTGAGGTATGTTCTTTAAGTGATGAATTACCTCCTAAAATTTAAAAATTATATCCTATTATTGCTTTTGCTATTCATTGCAGTGCAGTTTTTTGTTATTTTTCCTCAAAAAATCACTCAAAATGAGAATCCAATTGACGACAAATCTACGAGTCTGAATACAGAAGAATACAATCAAGAAATGACTGGCGTCCATTTGGTAGAAAGTGCGGATACCAATAGGGATTGGGAAATGTTTTCTAAAGAGGCTCGTGGAAATCAAGAATCTGGCAAATGGGATTTGGGTGGTGTTAAGATTAATATTTATAATAAAAATAAAATTGAATTCATTGTTGATGGAGATCGAGGGGCCGTAGCCGGAGATCGGCAGGACTTACAAATTGATGGCAATGTTCAAATTCGCTCAGGAAACGGCTATATACTCACATGTCGAAGCGCAAAATATTTAGCAAAGAGCCGTGAACTGATTGGAGAGGGGCCGATTAAAGTTTTTGATGGAGACAAAAAGGCTAAAGAGAAATTTAACTTAACTGGAAGTCGATTAAAAATAAATGTTCCAGACTCAAAAATGTATGTTTTTGGACCAGTTTTGGCTCGACGCGATTTAAGTGCTGAAAAATTTGTCACTTTGAAATCACAGCGGGCCCTACTGAGTAGTTTGATCTCAGAAGTTGTATTTTCTGAAAAACTTGAAATTGTTTATAATAATTTTATTGTTCATGGGCAAGAAGCTCAGTTAAAGTTTCAGGATAAGGATAAAATTTTACAGAAATTAAATATTAAGGGTGGAGTGAAGTTAAAAGATTCAATAAGAACGGCTACAGCAGATTCTGTTGAAATTGATTTTAAAACACAAAATATTTCTTTAAATGGAAATCCCTATGTGGTTTCAGGTGAAGATGAGATTCGAGGAGATAAAATAATCCTTGTGGATGGTGGTAAAAAAGTGATTGTTGAAAAAATCAGGGAGATCTATTATATCGCCAATGTCAAATTTCATATCGATGAA
>ERZ795056.1643-NODE-1643-length-25992-cov-8.272545_pt1 | contig 25992 bp, 29 predicted proteins | sample MGYA00375140_ERZ795056 | MGnify/ENA primary metagenome ERZ795056 (study PRJEB30185, sample SAMN05720227) | activated sludge metagenome | isolation source: Anaerobic digester | place: USA | collected 2015-03-09 ... | reverse complement strand
AACTTCAACTCCATCTGGCGCCTTATCTTCTTTATTTACAATTCCTATTACTTCTATAATTGATTCTCTTTTTATTGTTGGTAATAATGAATCTTTATCTTCTGTTTTGATTTGAATGATCCCAGATCTATCTCTTAACATTCCAAAACAGATACCACCTAAATTTCTTATTTTATGTAATGATCCTTGTAATAAAACTTCTTTACCAATAAGTTTTTTGGTATCAGATGCTAATACTCTTTCCATAAAATTAAATTATTTTTATTAATGATTATATAATATCAATATTTTATTATAATTTCAATAAATAAAAATCCGCATTTAGCGGATTTATTGTTTGATTTTTAGATATTCCAGAGGATTTACAGGTATTCCGCTAACTCTTACTTCAAAGTGTAGATGTGGCCCTGTTGTAAATGGACCAGCTCCATGAGTTCCTGGCGTACCACCAGAATACCCTATAATATCTCCTTCGCTAACATATTGATCTTCTGATACACTTATTTTAGATACATGCCCATAAACAGTTGCTATATCATTTGTATGCATAATCATTATATAACTGTATCCAGTGGCTCCACCATCTTTTACTTTTATTACATATCCAGGAGCAGGTGCTTTTACTGGTGTTCCTTGTTTAGCTCTGATATCTATTGCGGGATGTTCTCCTATAACATCCTTAAATGGATAATCTGGATCATGGAAATAAGTAGTTATTGTGTTCATTGGGACCGGCCAAGATAAGCTATTATTACTTACAGCTCCACCCATTTCTAATAATTTTTTTTCTATATCTTCTTTTCTTTTTGCATCAGCGAATTTTATATTATTATCCAATATCTCTTTTTGCAAGTCTTCAATTTCTTGTTCCATTGCTTTTTGGTCAGCAATTGCTTTATTCATCATATCCTGGAATTTTTTTTCTTCATCATTAGTTTGTGATATTAATAAAGCTAACCTTTGTTGTTCATTGATTAGATTATCTTTTTCATCTTCTAATGTAACTTTTTGATTTTCAAGATCTATCTTTTTTTGAGCTAGCTCTACATTTTTATTTTTTAATTCTTCTTTTTTTGTATTATATTCATCAAGCATGGAAGCTAGTCCGTTCTGTATAGATTCTGTGTATTTTATTTCATCTAAAAAATCTGACAATGAATCATTTAATAAAAATGCTTCTAGAATGCTTCTATTGTCATTTTTATATATTACTTTTATCATATCAGCTATTTTCTCCCTCTGCTCTATTATATTATTTTCATTTTGTAATACTTCAAGCCCAAGTGTTTGTATTTCAAGAGTAGTTTTGTCTATTAAATTTTCTATTTCAACTATTTTAAATCTTGTTTCTAATATACTTGTATTTATTTGATCTTTTTGATTTTGTAATGTTAATTTTTCTGTTTTTTTCTGGTTTAAAATAGCTTGATATTCATTTTGTTTTTGTTGCGCTTCAGAAATAGCATTATTTTTACTTTCAGTTTCTTCTTTTAATTTTTTAATTTGCTCTTCATAGTATTGAGATGTTTCTGCAACTACGATTATTTTTGGAGATAAACCAAAAATAAGCAACAAAAATACTGCTATAATTTTTATATAAATTTTTTTATTTTTATGTAACATAGCCAAAATGAAATTTATATAAATATTATAACATAAAAATTATTCCTTATCTATTATCTCTCCAAAATTTTCTTTTGTACTAGCTATTTTTAAATTTTCTATTAGTTGATCTATATTACCATTCATTATACTATTTATACCATGCAATGTTAGTTTTATTCTATGATCTGTTACCCTATCCTGTGGGAAATTGTATGTTCTTATTTTATCTGATCTATCACCATGCCCTATACTTTGTCTTGCTTTACTTTCTTCTGCTAATCTTTTTTCTTCTTCTATAGCAAATAATCTAGATTTTAAAACTATCATTGCTTTTTCTTTATTTTGTATTTGGCTTCTTTCATCCTGACATGTAACAACAATATTTGTTGGTATATGAGTTATTCTAACAGCGGAATATGTAGTATTAACAGATTGCCCTCCAGCCCCAGAAGAGCAAAATGTGTCTATCCTTATGTCTTTTGGATCTATTTGTATTTCAATATCATTGCTTATTTCTGGAAATACTAATACAGAAACAGCTGATGTGTGTATTCGTCCAGATTTTTCTGTTTCTGGGACTCTTTGCACTCTATGAACACCATTCTCAAATTTAAATAAACCATAAGCCCCATTTCCTTTAATTTCTATTGTTGCTTCTTTTACTCCCCCAATAGAATTCTTAGCTATATCCATTATATTCATTTCAAATCCACGTTTTTGGGCAAATAAGGAATACATTCTTAATAAATCTCCAGCAAATAATTCTGCCTCATCTCCACCGACGCCAGCTTTTATTTCCATTATCACATTATTATCATCTTTTGGATCTTTTGGAATTAATAAAAGCTCTAATTTATTATTTATTTCTAGTTCTTTTTCTAATAATTTATTTTTTTCTTCTTCTGCAAGAACTTTCATTTCTTGATCATTTGTTGAACTAATAATTTTTTCAGTTTCTTCTATTTCGTTTTTTATTTTTTTATACTCTTCAAAAACATCTACAATATCTTTTGTAGATTTATATTCTTTTGATATTCCTTCTATCTTTTTAAGATCAGAAAAAATAGTAGGATCTTGCAATTTATTTTCTAAATTTTTTAATTTATCTTTAAATGTTTCTAATTGTTCTGTATGTATCATAATTTATGTTATAAAATACAATTTATTATATCAAAAAAAACAAGATAAGGCAAAACTTATCTTGTTTAATTTTTATCAAAACTTAGGTAATCACTCTTAGCCTTTTTAATTATTTTTTGCATATCTATAGAGTTTAAAAATGTTGCATTTACATTTATATCACCCTTATTAAGCCCAGTAATACTAATATTTTGTTGAAATGTTTTATATTTTATTTCATTATTTTCTATAGTTTGCACATCCAAGTTTTTAATAGGTTTTCCTAAATTTATATTAAAATTTATATTATTTCCATATATACCAGGCTGTTTTTGAAAGTCAAAAGAATATTTATTTAATAGTTTTTTTGATAGCTCATCAGGTAAATAGTATTGGAATGTATATGTAACAGTCTTGCCTTGAGGTATGACTAAATAAATCCCAAAACTTGTCTTTTCATTTTCTATTGTAAAATCTATGTCTTTATTATTTATTTCTTGATCATCTTTTGTTGCTGATATTAGCCAACTATCTTTTGGCACATAAATTCTAGTATATGTTTTGTAATTATCTAAATATGCATCTATATCTTTATATATCCCATTATCTACAAATTTAAATGTATATGTTAAAGATAATGTTGCAGTTATTTTTTTATTATCTATATTTAATGTATAATCTATATCTCTTTTAACATAAGGATCATTTTTACCAGATAAAAGGTTAGAATCAACTACAGCTAGGTAATCTGAATCAATATTTTGTTTAACTGTTCCTCCCCAATTTTTATCTTCAACGAATTTTTGCATGTTTTCATTATTAAAATACAACAAAACATTTTTTTCTTCTAAGTTTTTAATGATAACTGGATATAAATCTTTTAAATTAGTATTTTTTATCTTTTCAAATATAATATCTACCATTTTCTGGATTATATCTTTTCTATCAGAAGTAGAAATTTGTTTCTCCCAATATCCAAACTTTGTCTCATAATTTAATAGATTTATGACATTCTCTGGTGTAAATGTATCTTGATCTATTTTTATATTTCCAAATATATTTAGTAGGTCTTTTAATATATCTGGTGTTATAGCTATTACTCCATCTACATCTGTAGAACTCAAGCTTTCTTTCTTATACAATTCTTCTGCATATTTAGCACTTATTTTATAGTCTGGATTATAATTAGAATCCCTTAGATATAAATATTTTATATTTAAGTATTTTTGCAAGAACTCTGGTGGCTTTATTTTTAGTCTATTATATGATCTAGAATCTAAGTTATATATATTATCTGTGAATATATCTACTATTTCCCCATTTTTTATAGTTAATATGCCATATGTTCCTATAAATCCACCAGTTGCTCTTAATTCGGTGTTATTTTCTAGAAGCAATAAATACCTTGCGTTTTTATTTAATCCTAATATAGATGGAGCTTCTTTTATGGCTGGTATATATTTAGCAATTGTTTCTATTTTTGAATAATTATCTATAACGACTTTCCAACTTGATTTTAATTTGGGTAGTATTTTAGTTTTAGATTTATTCTTATCTATTTTTTCTTGTATTGTATTTACATTTTTCTCAACATAGTCTATGTAATTTTTGTTAGAATTTATTATTTCTAATATCTGCTTTATAGTTTTTGGGTCAGAGATGTTCAAAGTATTATTCTTATATGAATCTATTAATGTTTTATTATTTTTTATAATATCTTCTGAATTTATGACTATATTAGTTGCAGATATACCTATACTTATTAAATCATTAGCAGATAATATATTTTCTTTTATATATGGCAATGTTTGTATAAATCTAATATTATCTAAATTTTCTTTAGCTATTTTTAGATTATTATTAAGTTGTTTAGATTCTCGTATTAATGATTCTAAATCTTTATTTTTAATTTCTATTTCTATATTACCTATATTTTTGTTTATTTTATTATATTTATTAAATATATTAATAAATTGTGTAATATTAGATAAAATTAATATAAAAAATAAAGATATAATAAATATACCGCAAACTTTTAAAATATATGTCAAAATATCTTGTTCTCTATTCATAGGATTATAATAATTTAGATCCATTATGCTAACATATAATTGACTAAATGTCAAATAAAAAAGGCATATTAACATTATTATTAATATGCCTAAAATATATTTTATTTTTCCATACTATCTATTATTTTGCCAATATCATTGCTGAATTTTTCTATTTGATATTTTTCTCTTATTTTTATTGTGTTAGATTTTTTATTTATAGTATTTGGTGATTCTGAATATAATATATATTCTAATTGCTGTAAGAAATCTAAACCTATTTTTAGGTCTGGATTATCAGAGCTCCCTTTGCCATAAAAACTATCTACTTCATCTTTTATTCTATTTTTAAGAAAATCACATGTTAAACTAGCTTTTGACATTAATAAATGAAGTGGAATATATGTTATACTCATAAAAACCTCCTTCAATATAAATTAAAAGTAAAATCATAATATAATAAGAATATTATTTAGTCAACTATTTAAGATAAAATTTATATGAATACTTAAAAGCGCTTTTTATATGAATTTGCAATATTTTATTTTTAAAAATATCCATAATACTTTTAATATGTGCAGATGTTCTTTGATGATAATGTGTCATTGTTGCATTTTTATAATATACAACTTTTTTATTATTTAATTTAATTCTCCTACATATATCCATATCTTCATAATATAGAAAATATCTTTCATCCATACCCTTAATAGAGTCAAAAAGTTCTTTATTTATCATAAATGCAGCACCAAGCGCCCAATCAACTTCTATAGTATCATTATGATCAAAATCATTCATTAAAACATAATTATTTTGTTTTTCTCCAAGACTTGTGTTAGATAAATGAGTCCTTCTAAAAATTGGTGTAAGTATATTATAAAATCTATAACAAGAATTTTGAATAGTACCATCTGGATAAAATAACTTGGGAGCAAGTATACCTATATCTTTATTCCTTTCCATGAAATCAAACATTGATGATAAAGAATAACTATTTGGTATAACATCAGTATTTAATGGAATAATATATTTTCCATTTGCATATTTTGCTCCCAAATTAATACCACCACCATATCCTAGATTATTTTTAGATAATATCAAGGTTAAATTTTTGATATTATATTCATTAATTGTATTCTTTATAAAATCTCTATCTTTAGACCCATTCTCAACTATTATAATCTCATATTTTATCCTTTCTTGGAGCTTAGAGAATGCTTCAAGTTGGTTTTTTAGAAAATTTAATGAATTATAGTTTATAATTATAGCAGAAACATCAAACGAATAATTTTTTGCAATAATTTGTTTGCTATTTGTATCTATTCTCTCCTCTTCCATCTTATCATTTGTTTTTCTATCCACCCATAATATCATTAATATTGATGATGTTGTTAAGATTACAAGAGTTATCATTTTTTCTTTTGTCCCAGACATTAGTCCTATTCCACCAAAGAATATAGTTATAATATATAAGGTAACTGTAATTTGTTTGTCATTTAGGCCAAGTTTTTTTAATTTAAAATGTAAGTGCCTTCTATCTCCTTCAAATGGTGATGAACCACTAGATATTCTTGAAATTATAACAATTAATGCATCTAATATAGGTAAAGCTAGTATAAGTAATGTTATAGCTATTTTCCCACCAGCTATTATTGCAAGTGTTCCAAGCAGAAATCCAGCTATAGTGCTACCACTTTCACCCAAAAATATTTTTGCTGGATTGAAATTAAATATTAAAAATCCTAAGAAAGAACCTGAAATTATAAAACAAAGGATAGCTGTATCTGGCTGATGTACAATATCACCTAAGCATAAAAATCCTAAAATTAAAGTTCCGATTGCAGTTATTCCAGCAACCAATCCGTCTATGCCGTCTAAAAGTTTTGTTGTATAAGTAGTTCCAAGTAACCAAATAAAAGTAAAAATATCAGCAAACAAAGTTAAAAATGCAGGGACGCCAAATATTGTAAAAAGATGTATTTTAATTTGATCTAATCTAATAAGTCCCCCGAATGGATTTGTAATATAGTTCACCCCGATTCCAGACGATATTACTGCTATTATAGCTAGCATTGGGAATAATATTTGATATTTAGGTTTTAAATCAAAAATATCATCTAATAATCCCCCAATCATTAATATTATTATTCCAATAATTAAGCCTATTAATCTTTTATCTTTAATATATCCCCCAGGTATGCCATGGTAAAAAACGAAATAAAAAGCAATTATAATTAATATAGATAAACCTACAGCTAAACCGCCCATTAACGGAGTTGGTTTATTGTGTTTATGCCTATCTCTAGGAATGTCAACAATATTCAATTTTTTAGCTAATTTTATAACAAAATAAGTCAATATTATAGATAAAAAAAATCCAGTAAGTAATGGTAATAGAAATGATTGGAACATTTATGTTATTTATTATTTTTGTATAATATTAATCTAAAGTTATAAAGTTATCAATAGATAGAATTATTGCTTATCTAAATAATTTTGTAATATTATCATGGCTGCTATATCATCTACTCTTCTTTTTTTATTGTTAGATAAGCTATTTGCACTTTTAGTAGTAAATCTTTCATCTATTGTAATTATTGGAATATCTATCTTATTTTCTATAAGTTTTATAAAGTTATTTATTATATCTGTTTGCTTTGTATTTTTGCCAGATAAACCTATTGGGAGCCCAATAAGTAGCAATTCTATATTTTCTTCTGAGATAATGTCTAATATTTCTGATATTACAAAATTATTCCCATTATTCTTTATAATAGAAAAAGGTAATGCAATTTTTATTTCAGTACTACCTTTCGCTACTCCAATTCTCTTTTCTCCATAATCTAATGCTAATATATTCATTATTTTTCATTATTCATTTTAGTTAATCTCACCGCTCCATTTTTTGTTATTAATATAGTATCTTCAAATCTAGCAGATAGACTTTTATCAGCAGTTTTTACATCCCATCCTTTTGTTTTTACTCTGTAATCCCCATAATTTACCATTGGCTCTATACAGAAAACCATACCTTCTTGTAGAACAAAATCATTTCCATTAATGTAGTAGTTTGGAACTTCTGGGTCTTCGTGCATTTGCTCTCCTATAAAGTGTCCAACATAATCTCTTACAACTGAACAATTATTTTTTTCAACATATTCTTGTATAGCATATCCAATATCATTTAAGGTGTTGCCAGCTCTTGCCTTATCTAATCCTTTAAAAAAGGCCTCTCTTGTCACTCTTATAAGTTTTTTTGCTTTGTTACTGATTTTCCCTATTCCTATTGTTCTAGACATATCTGAAAATGCTTTATTATATTCTATAACAACGTCTATATCTACAATATCACCATTTTTTAATATTTTATTTTTTCTAGGAATTCCATGTGTGACCTCTTCATTAACAGATATGCAAGAGCATGCTGGAAATCCATAAAATCCTTTGCATGATGGTATCGCACCGTTTTCTATTATTTTTTTTTCTATAATTTCATCTATTTCTTTTGTAGACATACCAGCTTTAACCCGTGGGAGCACAAACTCTAATATAGAAGCCAATATTCTTGACGCTTCTCTTATTCTTTCTATTTGTTCTTTTGTTTTTACTTCTGCCATTATTTAAATATATTATCTATCTTTTCATGGAATTCTTCAATTTTTTCATTCTCTGGATTAATTTCTTCTAATTTATTTAACATTTTTTCAGCAATAAATTTATTTTTTAAGTTTATATTACATTCAATTAATAGATCTAATAATTTAGGATTATTTTCATCGTAAATAATTAAATCATTTAATATTTCTAAGCTTTTTTTATAATTTCCATCGTTAAAATAATATTCTGCTATTTTTGTTTTGTATTTTATTATTTTTTGCATCTTCTCTTGGTCTATATTTTTCTTTTTATTTCTTTTTAATATTGTGATTATATATTCATATGTTTCTATGACCTTTTGTGTATCATTTTTTTCAGAATATATATAAGCTAGCTTATCTAATATATCTATATTATCTTTCTCTTTTTTAAATAAAGCAAAACAGATATTTTCTGCATTAGTTAAGTCATTATTTTTTATATTATTATTAGCTTCTTCTAATAGTTTTTGTATATTTTCTTTATTATTTTTTTTATTTCTAGAGAACTTATTTATTTGTTCTAGAATCTCATTTTGTTTTATCTTATTCTCTATATCTTCTATCTTTGTATTTAAAAAAGACCCATTTTTTTTGTTATTTTTTCTAAATAAACCATTCATTTTTCTATCTAGTCTTGATTCTATTAATTCTTTTTTTTGTTTATCTTCAATTTCTTTTGTTATTAAGTCTGTATTTATAGATTTAATTTGTGGAAATCTTTTTATTATTAAAATAGTAATAATAATAAAAGATACTATAAATATTAGTAAAAATATTATACTTATAATCATATTATAAAATATTTAATTCTTTTAATGCACTTTTATATATAGATAGAGCTTTCTTTGCTAATGATTTATATAGTATATAATCAGAATCATGACTTACATTATTCCTAATACTATGTGCTTCCCATACTGATTTTAACTTTGGGTATTTATATATAAGGAATCTTAATCTTTCTGCCATTGTTGATCCTGGTGTCCCCATCTGTTTAAAGACACTATCAAGCAATTTATCAGCTTCTATAATAGCTATTTTATAATACATTTCTTCATCAAATTTAGCAAGTTTCTCTATTTCTCCCCATTTATTTTTAATAGCACTTTTATTAACTTTATCATTTTTATCTTTCTTCTTAACTCTGGTAATATATATAAAAGCAAATAATAATAAAATAATAATTAATATAATAATTTTCATTTATATACTTATCATTTTTTTAAATTTTTCTTCATCTATAATTTTTATATTAAGCTCTTTAGCTTTTTCTAATTTACTACCTGGATTTTCGCCGATAACAAGATAATCAGTTTTCTTACTAATGCTCTCACTTACATTTCCACCCATTTGTTTTATAATATTTTTTACATCTTCTCTTTCAAAAGATTTTAATGTTCCAGTAAATACAAATGTTTTCCCTGTTATATTTTGATTTGTATTGATTTCATCAAAATATATATTCAAGCCCACTTCTTTTAATTTATTTAATAATTTTATATTGTATTTATTTCTAAAATATTCTTGTATTGATGTCGCTATTTTTTCTCCAACATTTTCCATATTTTCTAGTTCTTCTATAAAAGCATTTGAAAAATAATTAATCATAAAATCTATAATATTGTTAAATTCATCTTGTTTTTTATATTCATTTTGTATATATTTTGCAATAATAAAAGATGTCTCTGTGCCAACATTTGGTATACCTAAAGAATTTATAAATCTAGATAGAGGTATATTTTTTGATTTATTTATTGCACTAATTATATTCTCAGCTTTTTTTTCTGCGAATTTTTCTAATGGTTCTAAATCACCTTTTGTTAATTTAAATAGATCACTCTCATCTTCTATTAGCCCATTTTCCAATAATTGATTAATTATGGCAGGACCAATACCGTCAATATTAAAACATTGTTTGCTAACAAAATATTCTATTCTTCTAAAAATCCTAGAAAAACAATTTTTATTTGTACAATAATATGCAACATTTTCTTCTAATTTTTCTACAGGAGAACCACATATATGGCAATTTTTTGGCATCTCAAATTTTGGCAATTCTTTTGTTCTTAATTCTGTCATAACTCTTACAACATCCGGTATTACATCACCAGCCTTCTGTATTATAATAGTATCTCCTATTCTTATATCTAACCTTTCTATTTCATCTTGATTATGCAGAGTTGCTCTACTAACAGTTGAGCCCGCTATTTTTACTGGATCAAATATTGCAACTGGTGTTAATACTCCAGTTCTACCAACTTGTACTATGATATCTTTTACTGTTGTTACGGCTTCTTCTGCTGGAAATTTATATGCTATCATCCATCTATCAGCTTTTCCAATATGACCTAATTTCCTTTCATCTTGTACATCATTTACAACAATTACTACCCCATCTGTTCCATATTCTAGTTCTTTTCTTTTTGTTTCCCACTTAGCTAAATATTTTTCAACATCATAAATAGAATTAGCTTCTTCATTATGCTTATTAACTTTAAATCCTAAAGCCTTTAATATATCATGGACTTCTTTATGAGTTTTTTGACCCATATCAGTAATCATTTCGAATGCAAAATAAGTAAGTTTTCTTGATCTTGTTATACTAGGGTCTAGTTGTCTTATTGATCCAGCCGCTAGATTTCTTGGGTTTGCATATATAGACTCTCCGTTTTTTTGTCTCTCATTATTAATTCTTTCAAATTCATTTTTTGTCAATACAGCCTCTCCTCTTACTTCAAATATTCCATTAATAATCTTATCTATATCTAACTTAAGATTATTTTTTATAGAGTATTCTTTTAATTTATTTATATCTAACTTTAATGGTATACTCTCAATTGTTTTTATATTTTGTGTGACGTCTTCTCCAATATACCCATCACCTCTTGTAGCACCAAGCTTCAATATCGTTTTCTCATAGGTTAATACAACTGTTAATCCATCAAGTTTTAACTCGCAAAAAAAATTATTTATTTTTTTATTTAGCGTTTCCTCATTTCTTTTATTCCAATCTAAAAATTGATCAAAATTAAAGATATCCTGTAAAGATAGGACAGGGGCAGTGTGCCTTACTTTTTTAAATTTATCTAAAGCAATGCCACCAACTCTTTGGGTTGGAGAATCTGGAGTTATAAACTCAGGATATTGCAGTTCTAAATCATACAACTCTTTTTTTAATGCATCTAATGCTACTTCGCTTATTTCTTGTCTATCTTCTACATGATATAAATATCTATGATAGTTTATAACTTCTTTTAGTTTTTCTATTCTTTGTTTTGCCTCTTCTTTGTCCATAATAAATAAATTATATTAAATTATATCATTTTACAAGGTTATTTATTAGATGTTAATATAAATAACATTATTATTGATGATATAGATAAAAATGGGCCTAAAGGGATAATACTACTGATATCTTTTTGTTTTTTAATATATTTTTTTATTAATAAAGGTATTGAATATATTAATCCTAAAATATATCCAAATATTATTACTAAGAAAACTTGATATATATTTCCAAAACTTACTCCAATTAAAAATCCAATTCTAATATCACCTCCCCCAACCCATCCTTCTTTTGACGCAACGAATTGTAATAAAAAAAATATTAACCCAACAATTCCACCAATTAGAAAAACTCCAATAGTTTTTGATATTATGCAATTTAATATTAGTATTAAGAATGACCCAGGTATTACTATTTCATCAATAATCTCCATATATTTTATGTCAGATAAAAATATAGATATAGAGGTGAGTATCAATATAATATTTCTTATAAACATTAAAATATTTCTTAAATTAAAAATTATACCATTTCTAAATTGTATTAAGAAGACTAACGTTATTAATATTCCAGTTATAGATTCTATGATTATGTATTGTCTGCTTATCTTTTTTTTACAATACCTGCATTTACCATGTAAAAATAAAAAACTAAAAATAGGTATTAAATCATACCATTTTAATTGATTTCCACATTGAGAGCATTTAGATCTACCAGTTATTTTTTCGTGGTTTGCAAGACGATCTACTATAACATTTAGAAAACTTCCAATAGATATCCCAAAAAGAAATATTGTTATTATTAATATTGCATTCATTATATTATTTTACTACCCAACTTTTTTACCATTTTACCTTTTATATCTTCAAAGATATTTTCTATAGTATCATCACCTCTAACTCGTATTAACACCCCTTTCTTTTCATAAAATTTAATTATAGGCTTTACTTCTTCTCTATAAATATTAAGCCTTTTTTTAATTGCTTCAGGATAATCATCTAATCTTTTTATAACTTTTCCCCCACATTTATCACAAATGCCATCTTTTTTAGGTGGGAATAATACTAGATCATAGCTCCTACCACAATTTTCACAAACCCTTCTATTTTCTATTCTTTTTTGTGCTTCTTCATTAGATATATTTATCTCTATAGCAAAATCTATATTTGTTATACTATCTAAAAACTTTGCTTGTTTTATATCCCTTGGATATCCATCTAAAATAAAACCATTTTTGCAATCCATGTCATTAATTCTATTTTGTAAAACTTTTGATGTTATATCATCGGGCACTAAGTTCCCTGTTGATATATAGCTTTGTATTTCTCTACCAAGTTTTGTTTTTTTAGCTATTTCTGATCTAAACATTTCCCCAGTTGATATTCTTATAATATTAAAAGTTTCAGAAAGTAATTTTCCCTGAGTTCCTTTTCCAGATGCTTGTGGGCCGAGTAATACAATTTTTAAACCTTTTTTGAACATAATAAATAAGTTATTATATATATTTTACCACGTTTAAAGGATAAATAAAAAAGATGAGCTGTTTTTATGCTCATCTTTTTTATTTTAATGTAACAACACCACCAACTGCTTCGATTTTCTTTTTCATGTCTTTAGCATCTTCTTTCTTAACATTTTCCTTAATTACTTTAGGTGCTGCATCTACCAAGTCTTTTGATTCTTTTAATCCAAGTCCTGTTATTTCTTTTATTACTTTTATAACAGCAATCTTAGATTCCCCAGCAGAGGTTAATTCTACATCAAATGTAGATTTGGCTTCTTCAGCTTCTCCGTTTGTAGCATTACCAGCCATTACAACTGGTGCAGCAGCAGAAACTCCAAATTTTTCTTCCATTGCTTTTATTAATTCTGTTGCTTCTATTAATGTTAGTTGCTCAACTTTATCTAAAATTTCTTGAGCATTTTTTGATAATTCTGACATATTATTTTATTAATAAATTAATTATTGAGCTGTCTTACTACTTACCTTCTGATCTTTCAGTGCATTAATTGCTCTTGCAATAGAATATGCAGGATATTGTAGTAAGAACATAAATTTGGAAATGAACTCATTTTTAGAAAGAACATTTGAAAGATTATCAACTTCTGCTTTTGGTATAATTTTACCATTATATAAGCCACCAATAACCTTTATTGTAGATTTTTTGTTTTTTCTTAAATATTCTTTTACAAAACTATATAAAGATTTTATGCCAGAAATTTCATCTCCATTACTTACTATGACAGCACATGATCCTTTATACCCTATCTCAGAAAACCCTTCAATTTTATTATTTTTTAGTGCTATATTTATTAATTTTTTCTTAGCAACAAAGAATTCAGCTTTACTTTCTTTTAATTTTTTCTTTAATTCTCTAGTATTTTTTACATTTATTCCAGTATAATCAAAAAATACTACAGATTTGGCGTTCTTTATTTTATCTTGTAGTTCTTTAACAATTTGTTCTTTCTTATCTCTTGAAATAGCCATTTGCTTTTTATTAAATATAAAAAAATCTTGCAAAACCGCAAGACTGTATAATATATATAATCAAATCGACCATTTGCTATATTTTTTGAATATGTATATTATAACAAATATTTACCTAGATAGGTTTTATATCATTAAATAAATGTGAATACCTATTGTCTTCGGTTTTGTTAATAATATTTTACAACAAAATATATAAAAGTCAAATTTATTCCAACTTTATAACCTTTCTTGGCTGAATTGTGTTATCTTCATCTTTTTTATTAAGATCTTCTTTTATATCTTTAAAATCTTTATTCTTTAATTCACTTAAAGATATAACTTTTATGTTATTATCTAATATTTCATCATTATGTGTTTCTATTGGTTTTTGTTGTTGTGGTTTATCTTTTTTTACTTCTTGTGCCATGTTAATTATAAAATGCTGTAAATCTTCTTCTTGCTCTGTATCTATATTCTTTTCTTCTTTTTTTATTTCAACTGGTCTAGGTTGCGAAGGCTTATTATTTACTTTTTTTTCTTCTCTCTCTATTTTGTTTATTTTATTTTGCTGTTGCTGTGGTTTTTGTTTTTCCAAAATTTTTTGAAATCTATTTTCTTTTGGCTCTGGTATTAATTTTTCTCTTACTTTTTTTAAACAGTCAGGACAATATATAGGTCTTCTATTATCAGGCTTAAAAGGAACACTCATTTTCATACCACATACCCAACAATTAGTATCATACATTTTCACATTTGGTTTTTCAGCGTTTTCTTCTTGTTTTTTAACTTCTTTTTGCTTATTATCTTTTATATCTCCAAGTGTCCATTGATTTATTATTTCCTCAACATCTTTTCTGTTCCTTGCATATTTTTGTCTTGATGTTTCTATTATTTTGTTAGCTCTTTCTCTTGTTTTAGTTTGCTCATTATCATCGCTTATTGGAGGTAAAGTAGCAGCAGAAAATGGTTTAGATACAACACCATCTATTAGCATTTTTAGCACAACATTCCATTTAGGTATATTTACAAGATCTTCTATCATAAAATCAGGAGAAAATTCTTTTTCTAATATTTCAGCATCTTGCGGTCCAAGTCTAAATGCTATCATAGTGCCTCCATTACCAAATATTGCATCTGAAACAACTTCTGGTAACTGAGCAATATATTGGTGAGCCATAGTTATAGATAATCTATACTTTCTAGCCTCTGATAAAATATCAGCAAATGATTCTGTTGCAAAGTTTTGAAACTCATCTACATATAAATAAAAATCATTTCTTTCTTCTTCTGGCACATCTACACGGCTCATAGCTGCAAGATATATTTTAGTAACAAGCATTGAGCCTATCAATGATGAATTATCTTCCCCTATCCTACCCTTTGCAAGATTTACAAGCAAGATTTTTTTATTATCCATTATATCTCTTAGATCTATGGTACTTTTTACTTGTCCTAATATATTACGAACAAGAGAGTTAGATAAAAATTGACCAACCTTATTTTGTATAGGGCTTATAATCATAGATAATTCTTTTGCAGGATATGCCTCATATTCTTGTAACCAAAATGCTTTTATAATAGGATCTTCAACCTTTTCTAATATAGATTTTCTATATTCTTTATCTATTAACATTTTATTTATTCCAAGTAAGGTTGAGTTTTCATCATACATTAAAGATAATATTGTATTTCTCAATATATATTCAAGCCTTGGTCCCCATGAATCAGCCCACATTTTTTTAAATATGCCTATTAGACCAGAAGCTACAAGGTTTTTAGATGAATCAGTTTTTGCTCCCTCTAAAATATTAAAAGCAATAGGATATTCTATATCTGAAGGGTTAAAATATACAACATCATTTATTCTATCATCTGGTATAAAGTTTATTATTTTTTCTGCTAAATCTCCGTGCGGATCCATAATACAGCAACCATTCCCATTTTTTATATCCTGCATGATCATATTTTCTAATAAAACAGATTTTCCTGATCCAGATTTTCCGATAATATAAACATGCCTTCGCCTATCATCGCGTTTTATACCAAACTTTTTTCTCATTGATCTAAAGTTCGTTTCACCTATAATTGTTAAATCTTTTGGATCTACTATCATACCTTTTATTATTATTCATATATTATATCATGAATACTCAATAAAAAATAGGGCTTATACCCTATTTTTCTATATCCATGTCTTCTATTTCTTGTTGATACTGAGCGCGTTCTGAGCAATCTCCATCACAACATTCATCAAATAAATCATATTTTTCTTCTTCTTTTTTATTTACCATTTCATCATATTTTTCTTCTTCTTCATTATTCTCCATATTTTTTAATTTTAAAAATTAACTAGTTAGTAATATAACAAATTAAATTTATAAAGTCAAAGATTAAAAATTTCTAATGTTTTTTCTGCGCATTCTTTCCATGAAAATTTTTTTATATTATTGAATCCTTTTTCTATTAATTTTTCTTTTATATTATTTTTATTATCTATTATTTCCAATATATTTTCTGCCATTTTATCTATATCGCTTGGCATAGAATACAATACAGAATCTTCGGCAATTTCTTTTTGTGATGTATTTTCTGATGTAATAACAGGAATACCACATGCCTGAGCTTCAAGTATAGGCAATCCAAATCCTTCATAGTTAGTTACATACATAAATAAAATTGCCATATTTAATATAGTTGTTAAATCATTTTCCTCAACCCAACCTAGTTCTATTATATTTTGATATAAACCATTATCTAAGAGATATTTTTTTATCATATCATAATTATATCCTTTATGCCCAATTAGAATAAAATAATAATCATTATGTATTGCTCTAAATTTCTGAAAAGCTTTTATTTGATTTATAATATTCTTTTTTTCTTCTATTCTGCCTATATAGATTATAAATTTATCTGGTAGATTGTATTTTTCTTTTATATTTTTAAATTTTTCTTCATTTTTTTCAACAAAAAATTTCTGATTATTATATCCAAGATGTGTTACAAAAATTTTATCTGGGTTACTATTTGTATATTTTATAATCTCTTGTTTTGAAAAATTTGATATAGTTATTATTTTATCAGCTTGCGTTGTAGCTAATTTTAATCCAATTTTTTGAAGAATTAATTCTTTTTTTGAAAAATATTGTGGGTATTCTAAAAAAGCAATATCATGTATTGTTGTTATAATTTTATATTTTTTTATAGGTATAGCAGGTATGATACCAGCAGGAATAAAAAGATAATCATTCTTATCAATGTTTGCATTATGCCATAATCTAATTTGCGTCCACATTTTTTGAAATGGCCATTCTAAAATTTTATTTTCAAAATTATTTGGTAATATTCCTAACTCATCTAATAATTTATCTCGAGAATATAAAATATAATGATTGCTTTGATCAATTTTTTTTAATTCATTTATTAAATTATACGAATACCACTCAACGCCAGTCTTTTGCTTTATATTAGCTCTAGATGCGTCTATGCCTATTATCATTATCTTTTTATTATTTCTCTATCTCCCATATATTTTCTTAAGACTTCTGGAATGATTATTGTTCCGTCTTTTGTCTGATAATTTTCCATAATACATATTAAAGCACGAGCAGAAGATATTGCTGTCCCATTTAATGTATATAAATATTCTTTTTCTCCGCTATTTCTTTTTACTTTTATATTTAATCCCCTTGCTTGATAATCAGTGCAATTTGAAGTTGATGTTACTTCTGCCCAATTCCCCATTTCAGTCTCATTTTTTGGTTTTCCTGGCATCCATGCTTCTAAATCAAATGTTCTTATAGATGGAGATCCAAGATCTGCTGTGCAATGGTCTATTACTCTAAATGGGAGTTTTAATCCTTTGAATATTTCCTTTTCTATATTTAAAAATTCATTATGCATTTTTTCACCATCTTCTGGAACAGTATATGCAAACATTTCAACCTTACTAAATTGATGAACTCTAAATATACCTTTTGAAAATTTAGAATATGCACCAGCTTCTGTTCTAAAGCAATGAGAAAAAGCTACATATTTTAGAGGTAGTTTATCTTCATCTATTATTTCATTTGCATGATATCCACCCATTGTTATTTCTGCAGTACCTATTAAACTTAAATCAGAATTTTCTATATTATATATCTGTGTAGACTCTCCTCTTGGATTAAAGCCTAAACCTTCTAATATATCTCTTTTAGCTAAATCAGGCGTAATAAAAGATGTAAATCCATGTTTTACAACAGTATCTAGTGCATATTGCATCAATGCTAGTTCCATTAAAGCTAATTCATTCTTTAAATAGTAGAATTTATTACCAGCAACTTTTGCTCCTCTTTCTAAATCTATTAAATCTAATTGCTCTGCAAGTTCTACATGATCTTTTGGCTTAAAATCAAACTTAGTTGGTTCTCCTACTATTTCTAAAACAGGATTATCATTTTCATTTATACTTCTTATAACATCTTTATGTGTTAGATTTGGAACTTTGAACAATAATTCTTTTACCTCCATTTCTAGAGATATAAGTTTTGGGTTAATCTCTTCTATTTTTTTGTTTATATCTTTTATTTCCTCAATAGTTTCTGGGGTAGGTTTTGTTTTTGATTTTTGATTTTTTATAGCCTGCAATGATTCTAATTCTTTTTGTAGCTCTATTTTATCTTTATATTTTGATATTAATAAATCTATATCAACATTGGCAAGCCTATACTTACAATTTTCTTTAACTTCTTCAGTGTGATCTATTATGTATTTTATATCAATCATTTTAATTAAATTAATTCTTAATTATATTTATTTTATATTCAAAACATTGGAAAAGCAATCATTTTTTTATATTTATATCTATAGCTCCATGCCCACCTTCATTTTCAGGTGCAAATGTATATTTTAGATCTAATTCGTTTATAATATCGATTACATAACTTTTTAATGGACTATATCCATCTTCTCCTTTTCCAGTTATTATTCTAATTATTTTAAAATTATTTTTTTTAGCATTTTCTATAAAATCTAGAACTAATAAATGTGCTTCTACTTTTTTATAACCATGCAGATCTAAAATATCATCAATATTACTTTGCTGACTATTAGTATTAGATCTATTAATATTTAATTCTTTTTTAATTGATCTATTAACAATGTTGTTTATTTTTTTTCTATAGTTTTTTGGCATAATATAATTTTAGCATTTTTATATTTTTATATAAAGATTTATTATTGACATAATGTATAAATAGTGATATTATATATACACCTACATTTTTTAAAAAATGAAGTAGGTCTCCTCATTTATTGAGGTGAACATATCTTTAGGAGGATATTTATGTTGTATAAGAAGATTATTTCTTTTGTTCCAGTAAGCGATGCATCTGTAAAAGGTCTTATGGACTTCGCCAATGGCAAAGATTGGCGATGTGGTGGTAAAACTCGCCCAGGGTTTAAGATCAGAGATGATCTATTAAACCAAACGGGTTGCTATGTTTTTTCAATTCTTCCTATAGAAGGATCTGTGAATAGATTTTTCCATGTGGAGATGAACGGTCTTGTAAAGTGTATAGTGACATTTCTGAAGCCATGGCAGTATGCTGTGATTTCAGGGATGATTGATGAGAAGGGAAATGATATACCAAACTATATCATTTCCTTTAATGGGGAGGATATTTGCCTTCAAGAACAAAAATTTTTTGCTTTTGAAGAATTTAAAAAACACAGAGAGGAAAGAATAAGAAGACTAGCAAAAACTGGAATTACGCCGTTTTCATCTGATATTCTAATAGATCAGATGAACTTTGCAAATAAGGAAATGCCTATAGATAATTAACATATAGATATTTTCCAGAGGGTGTGAAAAATCATACCCTCTTTTTATATTTTATTCATAAAAAAATACACCATAAAAGTGTATTTTTGATATTTATCTTTTAGCCCATTGTGGAGCTCTTCTTGCTTTCTTTAATCCAGGTTTCTTCCTTTCAACAACTCTTGAATCTCTAGTTAATAATCCTAGTTTCTTTAATGTTGGTCTTAGCTCTTTATCCATCTTTGATAATGCAATTGCTATACCTAATCTTAAAGCCTCTGCTTGTCCATTTTTTCCACCGCCAAGTACTTTAGCATAAACGTCAACTAATCCTTCTTTTGCTGTTTGCTTTAGTGGAGTTATAACTTTATCTTGTAGTTCTTTTAAGGGAAAATATTTTTCTAATTCAATATTATTAACAAAAATATTACCCTTACCTTTTTCATATACCCTAACTTGTGCTATAGATGTTTTTCTTCTACCTAAACCATAAACATATTTCCCCTCTGGAAAATTTACTTTAATTTTTGTTTTTTTTGATTTTATATTTTTATCAGTAGTTTTTTTAATCATAACTTTTATTTATTACTAAAACTTAATCTTGTTATTATATTTTTTCTTGTTTTATTATTAGGTAGCATTTCATATACAGCAGTTTTTAATATTTCTTCATTTGAAACATCTTTCATTAATTTTCTTTTTAATCCACCAAGATAGCCTGAATGATGTATATATTCTTTTTGATTTAATTTTTTACCAGTAATTTTCATTTTGTCTACATTTTTTACAACAACAAAATCTCCATTATCTATATAAGGGGTATAATCTACTTTATGTTTTCCTCTTAGTAATGTAGCAATTTCTGTTGATAATCTTCCAAAAGGAATGCCCGTAGCATCTATTATATGAGTTTTTCTTTCAATCATATTTTTATCAATTAATTTTTATGCAATTACTTTTCTTACAGTTTCTTTTTGCTTATTTGTATTCTGTCCTACTTTATTTTTATTTATTTTTTTATCTTCTGTAAACTCTTGTTTTGTAGTATTATATTTCTTTTCTTCTTTCTTTTCTGGTTTTTTACTATTCTTTTTATCTGTAGCTTTCTTTTCTTTAGGGCTTATTCTTTCTTTTTTATCCACTAATTCAAATATAGCCATTTCAGCTCCGTCGTTTGGTCTTGGCCCTGTCTTTATAATCCTTGTATATCCACCATTTCTAGTTTCATATCTTTTTGCAATATCTGTAAATAGCTTTTGAACAACATCTTTATCATGAATTTCTTCTGAAACAGATCTTCTGTCAGCTAGTGTACCATGTTTAGCTTTTGTTATTATTTTTTCAACATAAGATCTAGTTGCTTTAGCCTTAGCAAGAGTTGTGTTTATAGATTCATAATTTAATAAATTAGTAGCAGTAGCTCTATACAATGATTTTCTAGGGCCCTTTTCCCTACCTAATTTTTTATTTGTTTTTTTATGTCTCATTTTCGTTTATTAACTATTTCTTAGATTTTTTTGCTGTTGTAGTTTTTTTAGTAACTGATTTTTTCTTTGCTTCTTTTTCTTTCTTAGGCTTTTCTTTTGCTACTTTATTTTTTGTAATAGATTCTTTATCATCTTTTTCATTTACATTTTCTCTTATTAATTCTAGATTATTTATTAATATATTTAAAGAATCTCTAATTGCTTTTCTTGGTCCTATTGACCCGTTGGTCTTAACAGTTAATATTACTTTGTCTAGATCTACAATATCTCCAACTCTAGTTTTTTCAACTCTAAAATTTGCAAGTATTATTGGATTGAAATTAGCATCTATTGATATAACTCCAACTTCATCTATTTTTTCTTTTCTATTTTCTGTTGGATAAAATCCTATTCCATTCCTGACCCAAAATTTAATATCCAATTCTGCATTTTCATCTGTTATTGTAGCAATTTTTAAATTAGAGTTTATAATATCAATATCAGCATTTACTTTTATATCAGAAGCTAAAACATCTCCTTTCCCTTTCTTTTTTAATTCAAGTATAACAACATTATCTGTATGAATTTTTAATATTAATTTTTTAATATTAAGAATTATTTCTATTACATCTTCTTTTATCCCATCTATTGTATCAAATTCATGTTTTACGCCTTTTATTTTTATAGCAAATACTGCTCCCCCTACAAGAGATGATAAAAGTATTCTTCTTAGAGCATTACCAATTGTTAAACCATACCCTGGAGCACAAGGTTCAAAACTTAGTTCTAAAGAATATGGGTCATTTTTATCTTCTACTATTTGAAATTTTTCTGGTAAAAAAATATTATTTGTCATATTATTACCTTCATTTTTTAATTAATTTTTATTATTTAGAATAAAATTCAACAATCAACTTAACATCTATATTCTGTTTTATAGCTGTAATATCAGGATCTCTTAAAACTTTTAATTCTTTTTTGTCTTTATCATAATATACATGATCATTTTCTATAGCATTTTTCTTTGTTCTAGAATATTCGTCTAATCTCTTTTGCATTTTATCAGAGAATTTAAATGTTATTACATCGCCTATTTTTACTTTATATGAAGGGACATCAACTCTTTTACCGTTTACATAGACTAATTTATGAGATACAACCTGTCTCGCCATTGCTCTAGATGGGAAAATATTGCTTGCATATACAATATTATCCAATCTTTTTTCTAATAATATAAGCAAATTATCTCCAGTATTTCCTGGAGTTTGTTGTGCTATTTTAAAATATTTTTTGAACATAGATTCTCTAAGCCCATAATATTTTTTGCACTGCTGTTTTGCTCTAAATCTTTCTCCATAATCTGTTAACCTTCTTCCGCTAGTTTTACCATGAACTCCTGGGACAAAGTTTCTTTTTATCATAGGACATTTAGGAGAATAGCATTTTTCACCCTTTAAAAATAGCTTTTTACCTTCTCTCCTGCATTGTGTACATTTTGATTGTGATTTTCTTTCCATATTTTTATTTACTTATATTATTATACTCTTCTTGGTTTTTTCTTCCTACAACCATTATGAGGAATAGGAGTTATATCTTTTATAGAAATGATGTTAATTCCATTTGTATTAAAAGCTCTTATAGCTGCGTCTCTTCCTAAACCAACACCTTTTACTTCAACAGCAGCTTCTTCAAAACCAATAGCTTTAGCTTTAGAACAAAGCTCTTCAACTATTGTAGTAGCAGCAAATGGAGTAGCTTTTTTAGGTCCTTTAAAACCAGCTTTCCCGGCTGATGCCCATAATACTACATTCCCAGTCATATCAGAAATAGAAATTATAGTATTATTATATGTTGCATTTATGTGTATAACACCACGCTTTATAAACTTTGATGTTTTCTTTTTTCCTTTAGTATGTTTTTTAGCAGTTTTAGCTTTTTCTTCTGCCATATTTTTATTTATATTTATTTTATTATTTCTTTTCTTTTATTTTTCCACTTATAGTGCTCATTCTCTTATTGCCTCTTACAGTTCTTGAATTTGTTTTTGTTCTTTGGCCTCTTACAGGTAAATGTTTTGCATGTCTTTGACCTTTATAACAATTAATTTCTTTCATTATGTTTATATTTTTTGCAATTTCTTTCTTTAGATCACCTTCAACTTTATATTTAGAAACTAAATTACGTATAGCAGTAGCTTGCTCTTCTGTAAGATCTTTAGTTCTTATATTTGGATCAACACCTGCTTCCTTTAGAATTTGTTGTGATCTTGTAAGTCCTATCCCATATATATAAGTTAAAGCAATTTCTATTCTTTTGTTGTTTGGTAAAATTACACCAGCGATACGAATCATATTATTTTTTATTCTTATTATATTAAAAATTAACAAGTTATCCTTGTCTTTGTTTATGTTTTGGATTATCACATATTATCCAAACTCTTCCTTTTCTTCTTATAACTCTACAATTTTTGCAGATCTTTTTTACAGATGCTTTTACTTTCATAATTTTATTTTATGTTTAAAAACTCAACAGAACAAAATTATACACTAATTTCTAAGAGAAATCAATATGTGTAAAATTAAACTCTATATATAATCCTACCTCTCTCAAGGTCATATGGACTAATTTGGAGTTTTACTTTATCTCCAACAATAAGTTTTATATTGTTTTTTCTCATCTTTCCACATAGATATGCAATAATAGTTTTATTACCATTAATACTAACTTTAAAAGTTGTTGCTGGTAGTAATTCTGTTATTATTCCCTCTACCTCTATAAAATTATTTTTAGAACTCATTGTTTGAATGACTATTATAATAAAAGAGCCATATTTTGGCTAACAAAATAATTATATTATATATTTTTTAATACGTCAAATTTTTAATTATGGTTCTAATCTTTGTAATGTTCTTGGGAATGGTATTGATTCTCTAATGTGTTCTAGCCCACATATCCAAGCAACTATTCTTTCAAGACCGTATCCAAATCCAGAATGAGGAACTGATCCATATTTTCTTAAATCAAGATACCAAGAAAATACTTTTGGATCTAATTTCATTTCATTAATTCTTGCTAATAATTTATCATAATCCTCCTCTCTTTGACTTCCTCCAATTATTTCTCCATATCCTTCTGGTGCAAGTAAATCAGAGCATAAAACTCTTTTTGGATCATCTGGATCAGGCTTCATATAGAAAGCCTTTACTTCTTTTGGATATTTTGTAACAAATATTGGTTTATCATATTTTTTTGTAAGCATTGTTTCATCATCTCCACCCATATCATCATATTCTTTTATATCAGATCCCATTGCCCTTAATTCATTAACAACCTCAGCATGTGTTTTAACAATAAATGGTGGTTTTATTTTTTCTAATGGTTCTATGTTTCTTTCCAATAATTCCAATTCTTTTCTGTTATTTTCTAATACTTTTTCTACTATATGCGTTATTAATTCTTCTTGCACTCTCATATTGTCTATATAATCATAAAAAGCCATTTCAGCATCCATCATCCAGAATTCTGTTAAGTGCCTTCTTGTTTTTGATTTTTCAGCTCTAAACACTGGACCAAAATCAAAGCATTTTCCAACACTAAATATTGCAGCTTCAAGATATAATTGACCTGATTGAGATAAATAAGCAGGTCTTCCAAAATAGTCTATTTCAAATAATTCAGTAGTTCCTTCACATGCATTAGCTGTTAATATTGGAGAATCTATTTTTGTAAATCCTTCTTTTTGAAAATATTCATAGGTTGCATTTATTACAGTATTTCTTATTTTCTGTATAGCCCATTGTCTTCTAGATCTAAGCCATAAATGTCTATTATCCATTAAGAAATCTACACCATGTTCTTTTTTTGAAATTGGATAATCTTCGTTTGAATAATTTAAGATATCAAAATCTGTTACAGATATTTCAAAACCTATTTCACTTCTTTTATCTTCTTTTACAATTCCTTTTAATTTTATTGAGGCTTCTATATTAATTTTCTGTAGATTATTCCATTTCTCTTCATTAATTTTTTCTTTTTCTACAACACATTGTATAAATCCACTCCCATCTCTTAATTGCAAAAACATTATTTTCCCAGATGATCTAAAATTATATATCCAGCCACCTAATTCAACTTCTTTTCCTAAATATTCTTTTAAGTTTTTAATACTTTCCATATTTTTTAGAATTAATGTTAAAAAATTATAATTATTATATCTCTTTTTTATGATTTAACAATAATAAAACAAAAAATCTATCTTTTTGATAGATCTCTTGTTAAACCTTTAAAGTCCTAGAGACTCCTAGATTTAAACCTTTTTACAATTATTTTTTCTTTGCAACTTTCTTTGCTGGTTTCTTTGCAACTTTCTTCGTAGCAACCTTTTTTACTGTCTTTTTTGCTGTCTTTTTTGCAGCAACCTTTTTTGTTGGCATAGTAATTTAAATTACTTAACTAATTAGATATTAAAATTATATCATTTTTAAACAATGTATAGAAGTGATTTATCCACAGAAAATATATAAAAAGAAAAAGTATTTTTTAATTATATAT
>ERZ795056.1642-NODE-1642-length-25995-cov-7.784194_pt1 | contig 25995 bp, 21 predicted proteins | sample MGYA00375140_ERZ795056 | MGnify/ENA primary metagenome ERZ795056 (study PRJEB30185, sample SAMN05720227) | activated sludge metagenome | isolation source: Anaerobic digester | place: USA | collected 2015-03-09 ... | reverse complement strand
GTGAATAAGATCGCCCAGACCACCGGGATCACGCTCGTCACCTTGTTCCTGGGTTGGCTTTCTGTGGAAGCGGGTCTCCTATGGGGCTATATCGCCGGGTGGGTGGCCTATGTCTTGGTGGCCATGGTCCAGGTGCGGAAGACCGGATTCCGATACCGACCCCTGGAACTCGGGGCCATGCGTGGGGCCAGTGCGGAACATCGCGACTTTCCGTTGTACAACACGCTACCGGCCTTGCTGCATACAGCCACGCTGAGCATTCCCATCTTCCTGATCGTACGCCAGTTCGGGGACGATACCGCCGGACAGCTGAACCTTTGTCGCCAGACCGTACTGCTGCCCGTCACCTTCTTCGCGACCACGTGGATGCAGGTGTACATGCAACGGGCCAGCCGTATGGTCATCGAACGCGAGCCGGTGCTTCCGGGTCTCTTCAGGAGTCTGCTTACACTGACCACCGTGGCGGTGCTCTTGGTCCTAACGCTGGTCCTTGGCGGGCCCTGGCTGTTCGCACTTGTCTTTGGTGCCGAATGGACCATGGCCGGCGAGTTCGCGCGGATCCTGGCCGTTCCCATCGCCCTGCAATTCGTGGTCACCCCGCTAACCGTGCTACTCCCGCCCTTGGGCCACATCAAGGGTTTGAGCATTTGGCAAGTGCTGTACTTCGCCGTGGTATTGGCCTACAGTTCCATCCCGGTATCGGATGTGTGGAGCTATCTGCAGGGCCTGGCCGTGGCCGAATCGTTGGCCTTGGCGGGCCTGCTGATCCACATCCTGCGCATGGCCCAACGCCACGATCGCGACCTTCGTCCTGATGATGCTAACGCCGCTACCTGAACGACCGCGCCTAAGCATCGTGATCCCTTGTCGCAACGAGGGGGGATACATCACGCGGTGCCTGGCTTCGTTGGAAGCGGCCGATCTCGACCGTAATCGCACAACAGTGCTCGTCTGCGATGGGCAAAGTGACGATGGTACGCGCAACGAGATCGAACGCTTCACGGCGCGGTTGCCGTGGATGGTGATGCTCGATAATGCGGAGCGTACCACGCCCCACGCGCTGAACCTTGGCCTCCGACACACGCTGTTCGATGTGGGGATCATCCTGGGTGCGCATGCCGAGGTGGAACCGGATTTCGTGAAGAAGAACCTGGAACAGCTTCGCACTGACCTCACCGTGGGCTGTGCAGGTGGCATCATCACCAGTGAGTATACCGACCAACGGTCGCGGCGGATCGGGCTGGCCATGGCCCATCCTTTTGGTGTGGGCGGTGCTCACTTCCGTACCGGCCTGCGCAGCGGTTATGTGGATACCGTGGCTTTCGGTGCCTACCGGCGCGAAGTGTTCGAGCGCGTGGGTTGGTTCAACGAAAGGCTGGTCCGCAACCAGGACGATGAGTTCAACTACCGCGTCACGAAGGCAGGCTTCAGGATCAAACTGGATCCAGCCATCAGGTCCAGGTACCATGTCCGTGCTTCGTACGTCAAGCTGTTCAGGCAGTATCGGCAATATGGCTACTGGAAGGTGTACGTGAATCAATTGCACCGAGCCATCACCACCATCCGTCAGCTGGTGCCTGCTGCTTGGGTGGCCTTCCTTTTCCTCGGTGCGGTGCTGTCCATTGCCATGCCTTTCGCAGGGTGGGTTTACCTGGCCGTGGTCATTCTCTACCTGACCGCAGCCAAATTCAGTGCTTGGCGCGCTGGTGCTCGAGCCGTGGATGTGCCGGGCGTGGTACTCGCCTTCGTGACGTTGCACCTGGCTTATGGCATCGGCTATTGGCAGGGCATCGTCCGTTTCGTACTCCTGCGTGTGGATCCCTCCGCAATGAGCACCAGGTCCAGCCGATGATCGCACCAGTGCCGACCCGAACGTTCGAACGGCCGCGAGGCTGGCTTGGCTTGTTGCAGACCTCCGCCGTTCTGCTGGCGATCTCGCTGCCATTCGCCTTCCGCCTGATCCCCGTGTTCATCCTGTCGATCGCGGTCGCAACGATCGCGTTGCGCATGCAAGAGCGGAACGGACGATGGTGCCGACCTAGGCTTGATAGCGCGTTTTTCTGGATGCCGCTCTTCTACCTGCTCCATGTGCTGGGCATGGCGTGGACCAGCAACACCTCCTTCGGTGCATTCGACCTACAGGTGAAAGCGTCCTTTCTGGTCTTCCCAGCGCTTGGGTGGGTTTTCCCAAGTCGCGGAATGGAGCCCTCCAAGGTCTTCAGGACATTCGCTTGGGCAAATGCGGGTGCAGTGGTGCTGTGCTTGCTCGTGGCGATCTGGAATTTCGGGCATGAGTACTACCTGCGTGCTCAAGGCCAGCTACCCGCTGATCCGGCATGGACCAACCACTTCTTCGAATCGCGCTTCGCCTTGTTCCTGCACCCCAGTTATATGGCCATGTACCTGTGTTTCGCGCTGGCGACCGTACAGCAGGTCGGGCTCGGGGATCGGGTGGCTTCATGGGTGAAGTGGGCCGTTCCTGGGTTGCTGATCGTAGGGGTGATCCTGTGCAACTCCAAGATGGGCTGGCTCACGGTGGCTGTGGTCATCGGCGGGGCCATGCTGAACGGATGGAAGGATGTTGGTGCGCGAAAGAGGTTGATCCTGCTTTCGGGTGTCGGCCTTGGGTTGTTCCTCGCGGTATTCCTCGCTTTTCCTACGGTGAGCGGCAAGCTCACCCAAGCCATTTCCGCCACGGGAGCCATCGATCCAGCCTCCGATCAAAGCTCCGCGCTTCGCCGAATGGTCTGGGATGCCGCTACGGACCTGTTCAGGGAGCATCCCCTTACCGGTGTGGGCACCGGCGATATCAAGGACGAGCTCATCGCCGTTTATCAGGAGAAAGGTTATGTGCACGCCGAGGCCAAGCGCATGAACGCGCACAGCCAGTACCTCCAGACCGCCGCCACATTGGGTATCCTGGGTTTGCTCGTGTTGGTGGCCATGGTGTTGGTGCCCTTGTATAAGGCCTATCAGGACCGTGACCGTTACGCCCTGGTCTTCTGGCTCATTATCGCGCTCAACTGGAGCGTGGAGAGCATGGCCGAGGTCCAGGCTGGCGTGTTGTTCGCCGCTTTCATCGCTTGGGTACTTCGTGCTGGTCGCGCATGAGCGCGTGCTACCGGTCGTCGGTACGCATCAGGATCCGCGTCTCCGAACCATCCATCCGGTCTCGAAGTGTGATCAGTAGGTAGCGGTATGCGCTCAACACCTCGGGGTTGAGGTACACCGCTGTGCCCTCCGTCCTATGGTCCAGCTCATGGCTGGTGCCATCACGGTTCAATCCGTCGATCCGGCTCACCGGGAATGCACCACAACCTGGTGTGATATCGATCCTGGCTTCCCGCTCATCCTGCGAACCTACCACGGCAGCCATCACGCAGGTGCCCGAGTGGCGGTCCCATCGGGCCAATAGACCATGTGGCCCCTGGGCCAAGTGAGCCGTATCCGTTCGGAAGAGGAATAGCGTCTTGTGTACCGAAATGGCTTCTACGACTCCCCGTGGTAGGCCGGTCCAACCAGTGTCGTTCACCATCGTGCGAGCCTGATCCAAGGTGCCGAGAAGTTCCTTTTCACCCATCGAATGGGTTGAATAGAAACGGCGTTTGAGTAGTTGTTCCAACCTTGAGCGTTGGTCGCTCGTCAGGGTTGTCGCTGCCACGGAGAAGCTGGTGCCTTCCATGCCAAAGGTCCTTCCGGAAGGGTCGCGCAAACGCTCAGAGTACATGTTGAATTTGGAGAACGGGTAGGCGCGCAGGTCAAAGACATTGTGACCGATCGTAACCCCGAGAACGTTCAACGCGAACAGGAGGTAAAGGCTGATCAGGCCCATGGCATACCCGATCTTCGAACGGGGATGCGTATCTGGTCGTGTGGCTCGCCGATCCGCTATCCCAAAGAAATGGTCCCAGTCCACGAAGAAGGCGATGAGCGGAAGCCAATGCAGATCGGCAAGGCCCATGACCACGGATAAGCCGATCTCTTCCACGATGAAGGCCGTACCGAAAAGTAGCCGTAGCACAGGCCTGTGAACGAAGAACAAGGAGAGGAAGGGGAGGAACTGGAAAACCAGGTTCGCGGCACCGAGCAGTCCGCAGAGGAAGGGTGAGGCCACTACGGGCTCCAGGTAGCCAGGCAGCGGGTCACCGGTCCACTCATACCGCGTGAAAAGGTGGTTCCGCATGTTCTCCCAGTGTGCCCAGGAGAAGGGCGGCTTATCGTTGTACAAAGCCTTCCAGTAGAACGCTGAGAAGAACATCAACGCGACGTTCCATTGGCCCAGAAGTACCGACCACCATCCGTTCCGATAGGTGGGCTGGGCGCCTTGCCTCCGCCTCCTGATCAACGCGTCCACCGAACCGAGTTGGCCTACCGGGGCGAAGAGGAAACCCAAGTGGGCGAGGAAGACCACATTGAACCCGTGTGACCAATTCGTGGAGAAACTCTCGATCAGCGTGCGGAGGAAGAGATGGGTGAGGAAGGTGGCCCACGAACTGGTGCGCGAGAAGAATCCGAACAAGAGTAGCCAAGGAAAGATCTTGGAGAGCAGGATCATCCCATCAATGATGCCATCGCTCGGGATGGTTGGGCCGAACACCATCAGGATCCCATCCGGTTCGTAGTTCGCCACCGGATACACCCGTCGGATGTGGGCGGCACTGCCTAAGTCATTCCGAACGTTCATGACGATGTACACCAACGCCAAGGCCATGCGGCACACCTCGGTGCTCAATACCCCGGCACGCCCGAACCAATATCCGGTCAGCTTTCCGTACAGCGTCAGCAACTTGATCGGTTTGTTCCCAAAGATGCAAGATCACGGCTCTGTATTCCAGGCCCATTGAAGGCCCACGCCGAATACCTTCGCACGATATGATCCCATTCAGCCCTCCCCGTATCGATGACCGCACCATCAAGGCCGTGGAGGAGGCCCTGCGCAGCGGATGGATCACCACCGGACCACGCACCAAGGCCTTCGAAAAACGCATCGCCGCCTATTGTGGCGTGGACCGGGCCATCGCGCTGAACAGCTGGACCAATGCCTGCGAACTGGTGCTGCGCTGGTACGGCGTGGGACCGGGCGATGAGGTGATCGTGCCCGCATATACCTACTGCGCCACCGCCAACATCGTGATGCATGTGGGCGCCAAACCCATCCTCGTGGATGTGCTCGACGACTTCACCATGGACCCCGAAGCGGTGCGCAAGGTGCTTACCAACCGCACCAAGGCGATCATCCCGGTGGATATCGGCGGCCTTCCTGCCAACATCAAGGCCATCATGCGTGTAGCAGAGGAGGGGTGCAACCTCTTCACACCGAAAGTGAACCTGCGTGTCGCGGGCTCCAATCCGCAAATGCGCCTGGGCAGGGCCTTGGTCCTGGCCGATGCCGCCCATTCTTTCGGCGCCAGCGTGGGCGGCGAGAAGGTCGGAGCTCAAGCCGATATCACCGGCTTCAGTTTCCATGCGGTGAAGAACCTCACCACCGCCGAGGGTGGTGCGCTCACCCTGAACCTTCCCGAACCCTTCGACCACGAGGAGCTCTACCGCTACTTCAACACTATGAGCCTCCATGGTCAGAGCAAGGATGCCCTGGCCAAGACTCAGCCCGGCGCGTGGCGGTACGATGTGGCCTTCCCTGGCTGGAAGTGCAACATGACCGATATACAAGCCGCCATCGGTCTGGTGGAATTGGACCGTTTCGATACCGAGACCACGCCGCGCCGCAAAGCCATCTGCGAGCGTTACTCTGCGGCGTTCTCGGAGGATGACCGGTTCATCGCACCCACTTTCAAGGTCGGTGACCGGCAGAGCTGTTACCACCTCTACATGCTGCGTATCGCACAGGCCACGGAAGAGCAACGGGATGCCATCATCACGGCCATCGCCGAACAAGAGGTGAGTGTGAACGTGCACTTCATCCCCTTGCCGAAACTGAGCTTCTACGAATCCCAAGGATATCGCATGGTGGACTATCCGAATACGTTCAAGCTCTACAGCACCGAGATCAGCCTGCCGGTGTATTACGACCTCACCGATGAGCAGGTGGATACCGTCATCGCTGCGGTGAAAGCCGCGGTGCAGAAGGTCCTGTAGTCACGGCGATGCTGAAGCGGGCTTTCGATATCATCGTTTCGGCAACGGCCTTATCGCTGCTCTTTCCCTTGCTCTTGCTGATCGGACTGAGCGTGGCACTGAGCTCGCCCGGAGGGGCCTTCTTTCGACAAGTACGCGTAGGAAGGGTAGGGAAGGAGTTCCGCCTCTACAAGTTCCGCACCATGCGACCCGGTAGCGAAGCACAAGGGCAGATCACCGTGGGCGGCCGTGATCCGCGCATCACCGGTATCGGCTACTTCCTACGGAAAAGCAAGCTCGACGAGTTGCCGCAGTTATTGAATGTGCTGATCGGTGATATGAGCATCGTGGGCCCGCGGCCTGAGGTGCCGCGTTATGTGGCCCTTTATTCCGCCGAACAACGGCTGGTGCTCAATGTGCGTCCCGGCATCACCAGTGCGGCCAGTATAGCCTACATGGACGAGAACGAGATCCTGGGCCGGAGCCCTGATCCTCAACGTGCCTACATCGAAGCGGTGATGCCCGCGAAACTGTCATTGGACCTGGATTACGTGAAGAACCGGGGTTTCTTCCTCGACGTGTCGATCATCCTGCGCACCTTCATCGGATTGTTCAGATGAAGCGCATGGCCTTTCAGCGGTCGCCCGCATGGCGTTTGGTCATGTCCATTTTCGCTTGCGCATTAGGACATCTTCACAGCGCTGCCCAGTGGCGCTTCTCCGGTGATTCCACGCCGACCTGGGAACACGTGATCGAGCGGTACGCTGAGTTCGACCGCACACGCTCCGGGACGACCTTGGTCGAGATCGGTCAGGATGACGACGGTTCGCCGATCCACCTGTTCGTGCTTTCCGACGGCAGCGGTTCCACACCCGATAGTATCCGTGCCTCGGGCAAGAACATCCTCTGGATCACCAATGGCATCCATCCCGGTGAACCCGATGGGATCGATGCCAGCTTGTTGCTCGCCCAAGCCTTATTGGATAGTGACCAATACATGGGCCTGCTGGCGAACAACGCGTTGTGCATCGTGCCGGTCTACAACGTGAGCGGTGCGCGCCAACGCAACAGCACATCCCGAGTCAACCAAGATGGTCCGGCGGAGTATGGCTTCCGCGGAAATGCACGCAACCTCGATCTCAACCGCGACTTCATCAAGGCCGATTCCCGCAACACCCGCTCGCTGATCAAAGCCCTGAACGAGTGGGATCCCGACGTCTATTTCGAAACACACGTGAGCAACGGAGCCGATCACCAATACGTGATGGAACTGCTGGTGACCCATCCGGACAAGCTCGACTCCAACTTGCGTCGATTCATGCACCACCGGTTGATGCCCCGTCAGCAGGAATGGATGGAGCAACGCGGTCACTTCATGTGCCCTTACTTCGAGACCCTGCACCATATCCCGGAGCAGGGCCTTACGGGTTTCGTGGATGGTCCGCGTTACAGCACCGGCTACAATGCCTTGCGTCAGCGGATCGGTGTGCTCAGTGAGTCGCATATGCTGAAACCCTATGCTGACCGCGTCAACGCCACCTTCGAGTTGATGCTGGCCACCTTGGCCGCCATGAATGAACATGCGCAGGAGCTGCAAGTGGCCAGAGGCCGGGCGAAAGCGAGCGCTTGCGAACAGATGATGTATGCCAGCGATTGGAGCATCGATACCACCGCCGTTGCCGCACTCCCTTGGAAAGGCTACATGGCGGACACCACCACCAGTGCCGTCAGCGGCCTGCCCCGTTGGCGGTACCACCGCGATCGCCCGACCACGGTGCAAGTGCCGTGGATGAACACCGCCACTCCGCGGGTCCGGATCGAAAGACCCGTGGCCTACTTGATCCCGAAGGCCTGGCACGAGGTGATCGATCGGCTGAACCTCGATGGCGTGCCCTTGTCAGTGATCGACAAGAACACGCCCTACGTGGTGGAGGTACAGCGCCTGGAGGACTACGGTACGGTGAAGAGCCCGCACGAAGGCCACTACCTCCACCGCGATATCCGCACCACGACCGAGGTCGATACCGTGGTGGCAAGGGCAGGGGATGCCCTGGCGCCCATGGGCAACCCGACCGATGGGCTGGTGATGGAGATCTTGGAGCCGCGGTGCGTCGACAGCTTCTTCGCCTGGGGTTTCTTCGATGCCATCCTGCAACAGAAGGAATGGTTCAGCGATTACGTGTTCGAGGAACTGGCGGCGGATCTGTTGAAGAAGGACCCGGCATTGCAGGCCGAATTGCAGGCTGAACGGGAGCGGGATACCGCCTTCGCGAACGATGCCTGGGCACAGCTCTACTTCATTTATCAGCGCTCGCCTTGGTTCGAGCCCGGATACAAGCGCTACCCCGTGCTGCGCGTGATCCAATGAACGGACGTTGACCCAGCGGGTGCGCTTGTTATGTTCGCACCATGGAGCTTTACGATATCAGTGTTGGTGCCCGGGTGAAACACCCGACCATGGGTGTCGGTGTGGTGTATGAGATCGATCACCGCACCGTGCATGTGTTCTTCCGCGAGCATGGCGAACAACCGATCAGCCGCAGTTTCGAGGGCTTGGTCACCATCGCTCCGGGTGTGGAGCTATCCCAGGAGCCCCTCGACCTCGATCACGTACGCGACGCCATCCGCGAGGTGCTGGAAGAGATGCAGCAGCCCCAGCGCCCGGTGAGCATGGCACCTCGGTACGACGGTGGCATGCTCGAGATCAAACCTCGGGACCCGTCCTTGAAGAGCAAGGAGGTCCCCATCGACGAGTTCTTCCACAAGATCGTGATGATCCGTGACCGTTTCCGGGTGCTCGAGCAGAAGATCAACGCGCACGACAAGCTGAGCGACCAGGAGAAGGTGGAGCTTCAACAGTACATCACCCGCTGTTACGGCAGCCTCACCACCTTCAACATCCTGTTCGAAGACAAGGAGGATCACTTCGTAGGGCAGAAAAGCGAGGGTTGATCCTGCCGTTCCTCGTTCGGCACCAAGAGTTTTCCACCATCGCTTGCATTCGCCTTTCCGGGTGGATACTTTCGTACCGTCAACGTTCTTTCCATCCCCCTGTAGAAGCATCCATCGGCCCGCAACGGCCGTCAACGCGAAGCCCACACAGGCCAGTGTTCATCGGAACCAACAATTTCCATCAGGGATCGCATCCTCGGTGGTGTACGGCGGGCCTCAGGCACCTTCGGGTGTCTTCCTTCGGGAACAAGAGGATTACGGAAGCCATCATCGCGATCCCGCCCATGTGATCTTCATGGGTTCTATGAACCGGCTCTGTGTGGGCTTTTCTATGCCCCGAAGTGCCGGTCTACCTAGGCCTCGCCCGTTCACACCACCCCGTATTTCCGTTCTTTGTGCCATGTCCGCCCAATTGCCCGTGATGGAGGCCTTCTACACCTTACAAGGAGAGGGCCTTTTCGCCGGGCAGGCCGCCTATTTCATTCGACTCGGGGGCTGCGATGTGGGCTGCACTTGGTGCGATGTGAAGGAGAGTTGGGACGCCGACGCCCACCCGAAACTTTCCGTGGCTGAGATCGTGGCCGAAGCCGCCAAGTTCCCCGCCCGGATCGCGGTGGTCACAGGGGGCGAGCCCTTGATGCACGACCTTGGCCCGCTCACCCGCGCGCTACGCGAAGCCGGTTTCCGCACGCACATCGAGACCAGCGGCACTCACCCGATCAGTGGAGATTGGCACCATATCTGCTTCAGTCCGAAGAAGTTCAAAGCTCCACTGCCATCCATTTACCCAGTGGCCGATGAACTGAAGGTGATCGTCTTCAACAAACACGACCTGCAATGGGCACAAGAACACACGAAAGGGCTTCCGTCCACGTGTGCCTTGCTGTTGCAGCCAGAATGGTCCAAACGCGAAACGATCATGCCACTGATCGTCGATCACGTGAAGGAGCATCCCCAGTGGCGTGTCTCTCTACAAACCCATAAGTACCTCCAGATCCCTTGAATACCACCGCACGGATGCACTGTTGGACCTTGGTCGTAGGCACTGCAGCAAGGGCCCTTTTTACAGCCTTCGCTGCTACTTGCCTGCTAACAGCAGCGCTCGCGCAGCCAAGCACCTACACCACCACGGATAAAGGCGCCATTAAACGCTATGAAACCGGGCGGGAGTGCATGGGGGTGCGCAAATGGGATTGTGCCGAAAGCGAGTTCACCAAAGCCGCTGATGCCGACGCGAAGTTCATCGAGCCGCGTATCATGCTAGCGGAGATCGCGGAGCAGAAAGGACAAAGCGATGTGGCCATGACGCGCTACCGCGAAGTGATGGCCCTGAACCCGGGATACTTCCCGGTAGCCCAACTCCACCTCGCCGATCTGGAGTTCAAAGCCGGGCAGTATGCTGAGGCCACCAAGAACTACGAGGCCTACATGCAACGTGAAGAAGAGCCGCAGCGCAAGGCACGCGCCAAGCTCGGTATCCGGAATTGCGAGTTCGCGGCCAGGGCCATCAACCAGCCGGTGCCCTTCGAGCCGAAGAACCTCGGACCTAACGTGAACAGCGTGGATCCGGAGTACTACCCCTGCATCACCGCCGATGATGGCACCCTCATGTTCACCCGTCGTGTGAAAGCCCCGGAGATCCCTGTGTATGGTATGCAGGAGGATTTCTACGTGAGTCGGCGCGACCTCGAAGGCAACTGGAAGCCCAGCATCCCACTACCTGTGGTGAACACACGCGCCTTCAACGAAGGGGCCGGCACCTTGTCCCCGGATGGCCGCTTCCTCATCTTCACCAAGTGTGCGCTTGAAGATGGTTCCTATGGTGGCTCACTCTCCGGTGAAGGCAGCTGCGATCTGTTCATCAGCCGGCGCGTGGGCGATCGCTGGGGTGTGCCCCAGAACCTCGGAACACCGGTGAACTCCGGAAATTGGGAAACACAGCCCAGTTTGGCCAGCGATGGCCGCACCTTGTACTACATCCGAGGTGCCGTGGCCCGCGACGGCATCAAGAGCATGGACATATGGACCACCACCATGGCCGATGATGGCTCGTGGAGCAAGCCGACCAAATTGGGCGAGAGCGTGAACACCGCGTACCAGGAGGAAAGCGTGCAGATCCACCCCGATGGCCGCACCCTCTACTTCAGCAGCAATGGGCATCCGGGCTTCGGTGGGTTGGACATCTTCGTGAGCCGCAAGCAGGACGATGGCTCCTGGGGCCCTGCCCTGAACATCGGCTTTCCCATCAATACCAGTGCCGATGAGAACAGCATCCTGGTGGATGCCAGTGGCCGCATCGCCTATTTCGCCAGTGACCGCAAGGGGGGCTTGGGCGATCTTGACCTGTACAGTTTCGAACTTTACAAGGAAGCGCGGCCGCTGCCAGTCACCTACATCCGCGGCAAAGTGTTCGATGCCACGAGCAAGGCCCCGGTCGAAGCTGATGTGCAGCTCTTCGACCTGCAGTCCGGCAGCCTCGCTACAGGCGCCTACAGTGATCCAAAGACCGGTGAATTCCTCGTGTGCCTGCCGGCCGGTAGGAAGTACGCGCTCAGTGCCACCGCCGAAGGTTACCTCTTCTATTCGGAGACCTACGATGTGGCAGAGGGAAATCCCAAGGAACCTGTTACGCTGGACGTTCCGCTCAGCACCCTGTCCGTGGGTAGCACCATCGCCTTGCGGAACATCTTCTTCAATACCGCGAGCTACGAGCTGCTGCCCGCCTCCAACGCGGAGCTCGACAAGCTCGTCAGCCTCTTGAAGGGCACGCCGAACCTGCGCATCGAGCTGGGCGGACATACCGACAACGTGGGTGCCGATGCGGCCAACCTCACCCTCAGCGACCAACGTGCACAAGCCGTACGCGACTATGTGATCGCCAAAGGAGTGGATGGGGCGCGCATCACCGCCAAGGGCTATGGCGAAACGAAACCCATTGCCACCAACGAGACCGAAGCGGGTAGGGCGCAGAACCGACGGACGGAGGTGACGGTGCTCTAGCGAAGTGTGAATTTCACGGGTTGCGTGTACTGGACCTTCACGGCCTTGCCATTTTGGGTGCCAGGCTCCCATTCAGGCATTTTCTCCAGTGTTTCGCGGCAGAGCTGTTCGATCTCGCGGCAAAGTCCGGTGCGTGCCTTGATATCAGTGATAGTTCCATCCGTATTCACCACGAACGAGAACAGTGCGTTGCCCGAGATGGAGAGGTCACGCGCTTCTTTTGGATAGACGAGGTTCTTGGCAAGGAACTGTCTGATCGTGTATTCCGTGCAGGTCATCCTTGCTCCTGGGTCCCGCAATTCGGAACATTCCTTCAAGCAAGGCATACGCTCTTCATGGACAGCGGCATCGAACTCACCTTCAAGGAGCGAGTCTGCCCGGTAGACCAGACGTTTGACCGAACCTGTGTTCGGATCGGTACTGACCCACTCGCCATCCAGCTTGCCCTGATGGAATGAGCGACGGAGGACCTCTCGGTCGAGGCTATCGCGGGTTATCCAAACACCTTCCTGTTTCCCTTTGTCGTAGGCTCCTATCAAGACCTTAGTTTGTTTTCCAAGGCGACCGAAACGCCAAACTCCTTGTCGCAAGTCGTTCAAGTACGCGCCACTGTCGGACCCTTCGATCCAAACACCAGTCCGCCCGATGCGGTCGTAGGCGCCGGTATGCACAAGTTGGCCATCATCATACCAGTATTTGCACGGGCCATTACGAACCGAGCATCCCTCGTCGGCGTAAGTGGTCAGATGCGTAAGCTGACCGGTCTCAGGATAAAAGACGCGCACCACCCACTTTCCCTCAGCCGTCGTGGTGACCACATAATGGTGCCAAGTCCGCACGATCGATTCACCGGGGCCGAGATCGAAGGAGAACTTGTTGCTGTACCGTTTCGCCTTTCGTGTGAAGTCCTGTGCTTCTGCGATCAGACAGAGGCACGTGGTGAACAGGATGAGCAGTGAACGCATGGCAAGAAGGTCATTCAGGATCTAAGTTCGGGATAGTTCGGTCGCCCGCTCACTCGCCGCAGCGATCCCCTTGCTCAAAGCACCCGCTAGATCCTGCTCGGTGAACACCTTGAACGCCGCTTCCGTGGTGCCGCCCTTGCTCATCACCGCCTTGATGAGTTCATCGGGTGTACGATCGGCATGCTCCATCAAGTGATAGCTCCCCAGCATGGTCTGCTTCACCAAGGCGCTGGCCACGTGTGGTTCCAAACCCAACGCCACACCTGCGTCGATCATGGTCTTGACGATGTGGAAGAAGTACGCAGGACCGCTGCCGCTGAGCGCCGTGACGGGATCCAGGTGGGCCTCGTGCTCCAGATGCACGGCGCGCCCGGTGCTGTTCAGCAATTGCTCCACCATCAAGGTCTGGCGCATGTTCAGGTCGGTACCTGTCGCATAAGCGGTGATGCCCATGCCGATCTGCGCCGGCGAGTTGGGCATGGCCCGCACCACGGTCTGGTGCCCTAACTCCTGTTGAAGTCGTATGATGGTGATACCGGCCATGATCGAAAGCACCACCTGTTCGGGCCTGAGGACCTTGGCAAGGGCAGGGGCGATACCCCCGAAGTCCTGGGGTTTCACACCGATGATGACCAGGTCGCTCTGGCTAAGGGCCTCATCGATAGCGAGCGAAACGGTACCGAGCGTTTCCAGATGCGCACGTCTTTCTTCACTGCGCAACACCAGTAACAGGTCCTCCTGTTTCACCAAACCGTACTTCCGGAAACTACGCGCATAGGCTTGGCCCATGTTGCCGCAGCCGACGATGGAGATCTTCATGGCAACGAAGGTGCGGCCCTTGCAGGGGGCATCCAACGCCACTTCGCGCTCCATCGCCAACCGCTATTAGTGGGAAACCATCTTCAGCCCCACGATGCTCGCGATGAGGGTGAAGAGGAAGAACATCCGCCAGAAAGCCATCGGTTCGCGGAAGATGAAGATGCCGACGAGTACGGTCCCCACGGCTCCGATGCCTGTCCAGACCGCATAGGCAGTACCGATGGGAAGCGTCTGCGTGGCACGATAGAGCAGGTACATGCTGATGCTGAGGCAGGCGAAGAAACCGATCATCCACCAAGCGGCAGCGGCACCGGTATGTTCACGGGCTTTCCCCAAACAGGTAGCGAAGCCCACTTCGAAGAGTCCGGCGATCACCAGCAACAACCAGTTCATGCGGTGAAAGTAACCCGGCTACCGCGGCGCGGTCACCGCGATCAGCACGCCGAGGTCGCCATCCATCCCTGCTACGCCGACTTCGGGTATGTAGGCCTTGCTCACCGAACCATCCAAGTAGAGGGCGTTCGCACAGCCCTGTTCTTGGAACCAGGTGGAGAAGTCGTGGAAGTTGATCGGCTCGCGCGAAATGGCGAACACCACCTGACCGTCGGCCCGCACCCCGACACCGTTGCGGATGTGCAGATTCTTGGACCCAGGTGTGAAGTTGGTGTTGATGATGCCGTTAGCGATCAGCATCGGCCCGCTCTGGGTGGCATAACGCACATGGAGCATGTCTTGCATCGCCGCAGTGGTCTTCACGAAGGCTGTTCCATCTTCGAGGATCCCGAACACTCCGTTCGGCTGCATGTGGAAGTTGCCCTTGCCTTCGATCCTGCGATCGATGCGATGGAGGATGCGTCCGCCTTCGATGTACAGACCCACAGGCCCATGGTCCGCGGTGTACATGCCACCGTTCATGGCGAAAAGCAGCTGACGACCACTAGCGCTCAGTTCACGTTCCAAGGCACCGATGTTCCCGAGGATCCTGCCCGACCTGTCTTTCCAATGCAGGGTGATCGCCTCTTGCGTCGGATCGACCACGCGCTTGGCGATGCGGTCATCCGTCGGCGTGAACGCAAGCAACACCCCAAGGAGCGCAACAAGGGTTAGGCAACGAAGCATCTGGTGGCCGATCATCATAGACCGATGCTCACACCAACGAGCATGCCGATCCCGCTGACCCGGGAGGTCATGAGACCTGGTAGCTGTGGCGTGGATAGGGTGACCAGGACGTGCTCGCCGAACCTGCGCTTAGCCGCGAATCCCAAACGCAAGCCACCAAAACCACCGTAGCTGAGCGTGGCACCGAGCATCGTGCGCGAACCAATGACCTGACTGCCCTGCACGTTCAACTGCGGTATGAAGCCCGGAAGATGGCGATGCTCCAACGACACATCAAGCCGGCGGTGCCTTCCAAGCGGCAAACTCACGTCAGCGTAAAGGCGGAACGGCGCGAGCTGGGTGATGCGACTTGTCCCATACCCGAGCCCGAAGGTGTCCACCACCGCTTGCTCGTTCACAAGCACAGCATCTAGGGCGAAGAGGTTCTCCACCTGCCAACCGACGAAACGGATCAGGGTGTCCTGGTCCACCTGCACGCTGTTCTTGTTCCACACGATCACACCAAGGTCTTCCACGCCCATGCCGAATCGGATGGCTTCGTTACGCCGCGAGGTGAAGGCCCAGCGGGCGCTTATCGCTCCGCCCAGCCCCTTGGTCCGGTCGAAGCCACTTCCAGCGGTATCGCTGGCTACATAATCACCTAGTAAGGCACTGCGGAGTACGCGCCCATCCGCTCCGGTGAAGAGACTGGCCCAGCGAACATCAGCGCGGGCCATGGACTGCCCACGGATCACGTCGAACCGTACGAACGAGCCGCTCCGTTGGTCGAGTACGCCGCCACCGACCGTTTGGTAGCGGATCTGTTGGTACGCCGATGGAGCCAGGATAGCGGTCCGCTCTTGGAAACCCGAGTTGCCGAAGAAGGTGAGATCGAATTGGTCCGCCGTGAAGGAGAGCCCACTTTGCTCATGATGGGCCACGCTGACGATCGGACGCCAGTTGGGCTTATCGGTCCAGCATCCCGCCCCGGTCCACTGGATCCTTCCTGAGAGGATGAAGCCCGCGGTGTTGCCCTTTTCCTTCAATCCATCCGAAACGCGATCTCGAAGGTCCCTCTCCAAGAAACCTCCTTTCAGGATAGCCAAGGGGAATTCGTTGCGGACCGTGTTCGCGTTGTAGTCGAACAGGCCGGATAGCGCTACGGTGTTCCGGAACCCACGGTTGAGGTCCACCCGCGCATCAAAAGGCAAGGTGCTTTGGCCAACGACGTGCAAAGCGGCAAGCCAGAAGATCCCAGACAAGGTCCACGTCCTCATTGGCTGTTCACGATGAAGTTGCCTTCCACGGTGAATTGCAGATCCATGCCGTAGTGGTCGTAGATGCGTACATGGCCAGTCGCAGCGTCGGTGTTGAAGACCACCCGGGTGCGGATACGACCTTCGCCATAAAGAAGCGCGACCTGGGCTGGGGTGAGCCTCGCTGAAACGCTGGAACGGACGGGTGTGCTAACGATCCCATTGGGCCCGAGCAGACCAGCTGGCACCTCGCCTTCGACCTGTAGCTGACTCAATATGTTGCGCTCTAGGTCCACGATATCGAGCACGATGCGGGCATCGAACGGAAATCCGTTGTTCGCAAAGAGGTTCAGGGTGCCTTCGGTGATGGCGGGGGTCTCAGCATCGCCCGGAAGGTCCGGTTTGGCCACGTTCTCCAGCACCAGATCCGTGGCGATCACCGCGAGCGGGACTTCCAACTCCAGGCTGGCCTTCAGCGCGCTTTCGAAGTAGAGGAAGTCATTGCCGTTGCTGATATCACCCAACGGGTTCAGGCGGATGTCCAGACCATACCGCACCTCATCGGGCATGTTCTCGATGAAGGCATCCACATTGCTGTTGGTGTTATCCAGTACGTTCTCGTAATAGCTTGGTGTGAATCCATCACCCAAGTCCAGCGCGCGGTTCAGGTTGATCGGGCCCTGCAGGATCGCATGTGTCATATCCACGGTGGTCCCGGTGCGCGTGTTCGTGGCTTGGAAGCTGTTCAGCCGCACTTGGATGTCCATGCCGATGCCATTCTCCACCTTCAACCGCAGCGCTACCTGATCCAGGTCCAAGCTGCCACCCACGAAGGCATCGAACAAGCCCAACCGGCTGCTTTCCTCCGGGAAGTCGAGGTCGTTGGTGCCGAAGTAGCCCTTGGCATAGCTTGTCACAAGGCCGCTGTAGCTGGCTTCCACCACCACGCTGTCCTGGTTGGAGACGGTGGCGCCGCTGCCATTCGAGTCCAGCGCAGCGGATACATTGGTGGCCAATGTGTTCACGGCATTGAAGTTGGGGCCGCGCAAGTCGAAGCGGGTCCCGGCGAGGTCTCGCACCACGCTCGCGAAGCTCGGGTTCGCTGGAGTTCCGGGTTCCACGGCCACCGAGAGGGTGTTGTTCCCATCGGGGAACACGGCGCTCGGTACTTCGAATTCACCCAGCACCCGGCTGGCGATCTTGTTACGCATGGCGATCCGCAGTTCCCCGGCGCGCAGGTCCAATCGGGTGAGTTCAACTTGCGGTAAATTGAAGCGGACCAGGTTGTTCTGGCTGATCACCGGGAATCCGGCAGGCAGGTTGAACACATCATTGCCCACCAAAGGGAAGGCGTAGGGATACACGAAATTGGTGTCTGGCAGACCCAGCAGGGTATCCAGGTCCACGGCGAAGAGCTCGGACCGGTAGACCAAGGTCACCGCGCCGTCGGGTGCGATGCTTTGCAGCGAGTCCGGGATCAGGTTGGCCAGGGTGAGCCGGCTGGTAAGCAGGGGTGCCGAAACATCCACATCCCACGATGCCGGACCCTCTTTCCTGCATCCGGTGCTTGTGGAAAGAAATAGCACGCCCCAGAAGGCAACCGTCCGGAGGGGGCGTACGTTTTCCATGATGGGGGCAAAGTACTGCTGCACTGCCTTATGAACGTATCAAGTTCTTCGCCAAGCTGTACTTTTCACCCGTTGAACACGTAGCGTGCTGTTAAGACGACATATCCTGGTCCCGACGCTGCTTTCGGCCTTTGCCATGTTCCTTATTTCATGGCTGTGGCATGGGCTTGCGCTCACCGATCTGGAGGAGATCTCCATTCCCTTGACCCTTTATTTCCCGCTCGCTGCGGTGGTCTACATCGTCCTCGGTCTCGGCATGACCTTCTTCATCCATACCGCTATCCTCCACGAATGGATCTCGTTGAAGAAGGCGTTCCCCTTCACCTCCATGCTCATGGGGGCCGCTATCGGGTTCTTCGTGTACTTGGTGATCTTCATCTTGGGTATGTCCTTCACTAAAGGCGGCATGGTGCATGTGATCGCCGATGTGCTCTGGCAAATGGTGGAACAAGGGGTGGGCGGGCTGATGGTGAGCTTGGGCATCATCTACGACATGCATAAGCGCTACCTGGAATCGGAGCGCGCCTGAACTTAGCCGCCGTTGTATTTCCCTTTCCAAAGCTTGGCCAGCAACGCCGCATATTCCCGTTCACGCGGATTATCTCCCGGTGCATAGAAGGTGGTTCCGCTCAGTGCTTCCGGTAGGAACTCCTGGTCAATGAAGTTGCCCTCGCCATCGTGGCTGTACTTGTAGGCCTTGCCGTAGTCCAGCTGCTTCATGAGCTTCGTCGGAGCGTTCCGCAAGGCCAAGGGCACCGGTAGGTCTCCACGAGTCTTCACCGCCTCTTGTGCAGCTCCGATGGCCACGTAGCTGGCGTTGCTCTTCGGTGAGCAGGCCAGGTAGATGGCGCACTGGCTGAGGATGATCCGACTTTCCGGCCACCCGATCATCTGCGCGGCCTGCATGGTGGTGGTGGCCATGAGCAGGGCGTTCGGGTTGGCGTTGCCGATATCCTCGCTCGCCAAGATCACCATCCGCCGTGCGATGAACAGCGGGTCCTCACCGCCTTCCACCATGCGCGCCAGCCAATACACTGCGGCGTTCGGGTCGCTGCCCCGCATGCTTTTGATGAACGCACTGATGATGTCGTAGTGCTGCTCGCCTTGCTTGTCGTATCGGGCGGCATTGTTCTGCACCACCTCCTTCACCAGTGCATCGTCGATCACCGCCGTACCACCGCCGTTCGCGCTGGCGGAGAGCACACAGAGTTCGAATGTGTTCAGGAGGCGACGTGCATCGCCGCCACTGGCGCGCATGAGCGCATCGGTCCCTTTCAGTTCGATGGTGAACCGCTGTAACACAGCATCCTTGGCCATCGCGCGGTGGAGCAGGTCTAGGAGTTGTTCTTCGGCAAGGGCTTGCAGGACATAGACCTGGCAGCGGGAGAGGAGGGCAGGAATGACTTCGAAACTCGGGTTCTCTGTGGTGGCGCCGATCAACGTGATGGTGCCCTTCTCCACGGCCCCGAGCAGGCTGTCCTGCTGCGCTTTGCTGAAACGGTGGATCTCGTCGATGAAGAGGACCGCGCTTCGGGTGAAAAGACCAGCGCCACCAGCCTGTTCGATCACTTCCCGGACGTCCTTCACCCCACTGTTGATGGCGCTGAGGGCATGGAAGGGTCTTTTCAGCTCTTGGGCGATCAAGCGCGCCAACGTCGTCTTGCCCACACCGGGAGGTCCCCACAGGATCATGCTCGGCAGTATGCCCCCTGCCAAGGCCTTGCGCAGCACGCCAGACGGGCCGACCAAGTGTTCCTGGCCCACGACATCGTCCAATTTGCGTGGTCGCAGCCGTTCGGCTAGGGGTTCTGAGCTTTCCACGATCGAGGCGCGAAGTTACCATAGCTCAGCGCGCCTGTAGTCCGCATAGCGGCATCGCAGGTGCAGCGAACTCTGCTCAGGTGGATGTAGTGAAGGTCAAGTTCGGGGCGACATCCAGCCTTAGGTCTTTTCTAAGCTGACCGTACTCGCAATTGACTCTTTCCGCGAAGCCATTTGGAGCTTCTGTCGGCAGTATTGTGAAATTGGTCGTTCGGATCTATGTCTTGGTCTTCATTTTCGCCCGATCTCGGATGGGGCTTGTTCAAAACTTTAGTCGCCAGAAAATTTGGCGATCCGAAAGCCAGTTGCTTATTTGGGCGTCAGCTATTCGACAGAAATCCTGTCAGAGTAGGACAACGAACCGAGAAGACTCGAAGAAGCAACCAACCCAACACAAAACGCCATGGCAACCGAGATCAACAAGGAGAAACTGAAGGCCCTTCAGCTTACGATGGACAAGATGGAGAAGACCTTCGGCAAAGGCGCCGTCATGAAACTCGGCGACGATGCGATCGAACAGGTCGAAGTCATTCCCACCGGCTCTATCGGACTTGACTTGGCGCTTGGCGTTGGGGGATATCCGAAAGGACGGATCGTGGAGATCTACGGACCCGAATCATCGGGTAAGACGACCTTGGCCATCCACGCCATCGCTGAAGCACAGAGGAAGGGCGGTATCGCGGCCATCATCGATGCGGAACATGCCTTCGACCGCATCTACGCGGAGAGCCTCGGGGTGGATACCGAGAACCTGTTGATCAGCCAGCCCGACAATGGAGAACAGGCGCTGGAGATCGCCGACAACCTGATACGCTCCGGTGCCATCGATATCATCGTGATCGATAGCGTGGCGGCCCTCACACCACGTGCCGAGATCGAAGGCGAAATGGGTGACAGCGCGGTAGGCATGCAAGCCCGCTTGATGAGCAAGGCCCTGCGCAAGCTCACCGGTACCATCAGCAAGACAGGCTGCTGCTGCATCTTCATCAACCAGCTTCGCGAGAAGATCGGTGTGATGTTCGGCAATCCCGAGACCACTACCGGCGGTAACGCCTTGAAGTTCTACGCCACGATCCGCTTGGACATCCGTCGTGCCACCCAGATCAAGGATGGAGAGAACGCAGTGGGCAATCGCACCAAGGTGAAGGTGGTGAAGAACAAGGTGGCCCCGCCGTTCCAGAAGGCTGAGTTCGATATCATTTTCGGCAAGGGCATCAGCAAGACCGGCGAGATCATCGACATGGGCGTGGAACTCGGCATCATCAAGAAGAGCGGCAGCTGGTTCAGCTACGAGGACAACAAACTCGGCCAAGGCCGCGACATGGTGCGCCAATTGCTGGATGATAACGCAGAACTCTGCGAGGAACTGGAGGGGCGCATCAAGGAGGCGCTCTCCAAGAACCCCGCACCGGTAACTGCTTGATCCTGGTCGTCAGCGCGCCGCTGGACTCCGCTGCTCAAGTCATGGCGAAACGATAAGACAGCTTCTGTGGCGTGCGACTACCTTTGAAGACCCCGGTCCCGAGACCGGGGTCTTCTGCTTCCTGAGTTCCATGTATCCGAGATCACTATTCGTCGCACTGACCGGTTCGCTGATCCTTGGCGCTTGCCAGTCCAAGCCTGATCCAGCGTCAACGACCACGGTGCACCGCCGGTGGACGTTGTCCAACCTGGACAGTGCCATCATTGCGAACCCGCGCGATCCAAGCTTGTTCGCAGAACGCGCCAAACTCAATGCGGCGCGGGATAGTGTGAAACTGGCCATCAACGACTGGAAACGGGCCATCATGCTGGATAGCACCAACTTCAAATGGCGCATCGGGCTTGGTGACCTGTATTATTCCAAGGCTGACCTGACCAATGCGGAGGCCCAATTCACCAAAGCCAGGATACTCGCGATCGATAGCACCGAAGCCCGGTTCAAATTGGCCGAACTCCGACTCGTGAAACGGGAGTACAAGGATGCCATGGCCGAGGTGAATGACGCCCTGCGTATCGATCCGCAACATGCACGCGGCTACTTCCTCAAAGGCTGGATCCACCAGGAGGCGGGCGATACGAACCTGGCCATCAGCAGCTACCGCACAGCAACCGAGCGGGACCCTTCATTTTACGACGCGTATTCCGCCCTGGCCCGCATCCATGCCGTGAAGGAGGACCCGCTTGCCTGGCAATACTTCGAAGCAGCTTTGGAACTACGACCGAAGAGCGTGGAGGCCCTGTATGCACATGGACTCTATGCGCAAGAGACCGGCCGCGACAGCATCGCCTTGGCGGATTACGCACTGATAAAAGAGTTGGATCCGAACAACCCAACGGCCTGGTACAACACCGGTTATATCTACCTCGAACACCAGGATCGGTTCGCTGATGCCCGTAAAGAGTTCCAAGGTGCTATCACCCGAATGCCGACCTACGCCCAAGCTTACTACAATCGTGGGCTCACCTATGAGTTCGAGCAGAAGTTGGACAGTGCGGCCGAGGATTTCAAGGTGGCGCTGGCCTTACAACCCGATTTCGATGCTGCGGCGCAAGGCTTGGATCGGATGCAGGCAAAAGGAGTTCGTGTCCTGGATGGGACTACCGCTTCCGAATAGGCCCTTGGGGTGACCAGATCACCGATCCGCGCTCCATCACTACGAAGCGGCGGATACTCATGGCACTTCCGCGGTGAACGCGTAAAGTCCATGTGCCGGGTCGCAAGTTGCCAAGACCGATCTGGTCGAATTCCCGGAGGCCGTAGCTAGCTTTCACGTTGCCGCGGGCATTGAGGATATCCACACGTTCCGCATCGGCTGGGATGATGGCTTCCATTTTTCCCGCGACCGCACTTTCCACGAAGCTGATCCGTGTATCGTCCGCAGTGCGTTCGATCGGCTTCTCAGGAACGTACGCTACGAGGCCATCGGCCTGGCCGAATGCACTGGATGAGCCAGTAAGAACGACCAGACTGAACACAACGGGTAGGAAGGACCTCATGGCCCTTCTACGCCGTTCCTGAAAGCTTGGTTCGCTACCGGTAGGCCTTAACGCAAGACCACACGCTGCTGGAGCAGGGTCCCAGTTGTACGGGCTTCAACCATGTACAAACCTGGGCTCTGTGCGGATAGATCCAACATGAAGCGCTCGGAACCAGCTGGCACCAGCGTTTCAACCACCACCCGACCAACGCCGTCGAAAGCTCGAACCGTGTAGGAGCCATCGGTCTGAGCAGGCAGCAACAAGGTGAGTTCACCTTCGGTTGGGTTGGGCCAAATGTCAAGCGTACCCGTGACCTGAAGCTCGTTGATGCCGATCTCCACTGTCGGATAGCCTTGAAGGGTGTTGCCGCAGTTGCCCAACCACTCCTGAAGATTCGGGTAGCTCACAGAGAACTTGCCGTAATAATCCGAGAAGTTGTTCCCGCAAGCGGCACCACCTCCGAACAGTTGTCCGACCAGGAGCTTGCTTTGATTCCAAAGACCACTGCCGCTTGAACCACCTTCCGTGGTGCCGTCATCCCAGTCAGGAACACGCCAGCACTGAGCGCCCGAGTATGAATCTGATACCACATTAGCGTTCTCGAAGCTGATCTTCTTGATGTCGCCAGAAGGGTGGTGGATGGCGGTGACTCCACCCGTGGCTGCGGACGTGCTCTTATCCCAGCCGGTATAGAACACGTTGTAGGAAGCCGGCGGCGTGGTGTTGATCCGGAGCAGGGCTACGTCGCTTCCTCCACTACTGTGCAATAAGGTCGAACCGGCCAGGCTTTGGTTCATTGGTCCATTCGTATTCGGTGTGCACACCGGACTGCTCCAGTTGAACCGGAATACGATGTTGGAACTGGCTCCCTCCATGCAGTGGTTCGCCGTGAGGAAATAAGGGGTACCGTCGTTGTTGCAGTTGTTGACGAGCTGCCCGGTGCAGAAACCACTGCCTTGGGTCACCATCATGGCCACGGAACGGATCTGGTCGCGCCAAGGATCGCCTTCGGGGCAGATGACATTGTTGTTGCACGTGCCGCTCTCGTTGAAGCCTTTGGCCAAGCCGAGCACATCGCGATAACCATGGGTCACTTGGCCGATCCGCAGACGACCTTGGCCAGCTACGCGAGCGGGTTCCACATACTCCACGGTCACCAGTTCGCCGGCGAGCAGGTCCACACCCAACTGATCATGCCCGGGATTGCTGCCCGCTTCGAAACCCCCGAGCACGTCGTCCATCTCATTGTACACGAAGACCTGGGCGCCATCCGGGATCACGAACTCATGGAACTCCATGTTGATGCTGAAGGCACCTGGGCAACGTACCGCCGTGCGCCAGACCCGGTCACCATTCGACATCGTGTGCCAGATGCCGCTGTTCTCCAAGCTCAAGTCCACCGCGTGGTTCGATCCGAAGCGATAAGGACCTTTCTTTCCTGCTGCTAGACGCGCTTCATCTTCTGCCTTCAAGGCCGCCACATCCACCTCGGCCATCGTGGTCAAGGGAGCATCTGGCAGTCCATTGGAGCGATCCGTTCCATAGGGGTGACCACCGAAAGAAAGCTGGCCCGAGGCGCTGTCAGAGGCAAGCAAACAAACAGAAAGCAGGAGGAAGGCGTGTAGTCGTAGCGACATGTCCAAGTTGAGGGGTTGGGGCTTCGAATGTAGGATCAAGCACGGGATCCGAACGTCATCCGATCGTGACGATCGACGGGGACCACATCCTTGACCCTCAAAGTTAGTTCTCCTACGACGGGGAGCGTGCCATACGATCAGACTGGCTTGGATGCCTTCTGACGTTCGGCCAAGAGGTCGCGCATCGCGAATAGCTCGTCGCGCAATTGGGCGGCTGCGATGAAGTCGAGCTCCTTAGCAGCTTTGCGCATCTGGCTCTCCAGCACGTCCACGTTCTTGGCCAGCTGGTCCTCGGTCATGTACTTCAATACAGGGTCAGCCGCAATGCTCAGCGCCTCTGGTTCCACATAGGCCCGCTTCCGGTCGCTGTCGTGGATGTCGATCACAGCCGTTTGACGCATTACGTCAGCTCGGTCGCGCTTGATCTGCGTAGGGGTGATGCCGTTCGCTTCGTTGTAGACCATCTGCTTGGCGCGCCGACGCTCCGTTTCGTCCATGGTGCGCTGCATGCTGTCCGTGATCTTATCGGCGTAGAAGATCACCATGCCGTTCACGTTACGCGCCGCGCGACCTGCGGTCTGGGTCAGCGAACGATTGCTGCGCAGGAAGCCTTCCTTGTCGGCATCCAGCACCGCCACCAAGCTCACCTCAGGCAGGTCCAAGCCTTCGCGCAGCAGGTTCACGCCTACCAACACATCGAACATGCCGAGCCGCAACTGACGCAGGATCTCGATGCGTTCGAGGGTCTCTACATCGCTGTGGATGTACTTGCACCGTACCCCGTTGCGACCCAGGAAATCGTTCAATTCCTCGGCCATGCGCTTGGTGAGGGTGGTCACCAGCACGCGCTCCTCGATCTTGGATCGCTTGCGGATCTCGTACAGCAGGTCATCGATCTGGTCCTTGCTCGGTCTGATCTCGATGGGGGGATCCAATAGACCGGTCGGGCGCACCACCTGTTCTACCACTACGCCTTCACTGCGTTGCAGTTCATAGTCCGCTGGCGTGGCGCTCACGAACAAGGTCTGTCCCATCATGCCTTCGAACTCCTCGAATTTCAAAGGACGATTGTCCATGGCGCTGGGCAGCCTGAACCCGTATTCCACCAGGTTCTTCTTGCGGCTTCGGTCCCCACCGTACATGGCCTGCACCTGGCTTACCGTCACGTGGCTTTCATCGATGACCATCAAGAAGTCATCCGGGAAGTAGTCCAATAGGCAGAACGGTCGCTGCCCGGTCTGGCGCCTGTCGAAATAGCGGCTATAGTTCTCGATCCCTGAGCAATACCCCAACTCCCGCATCATCTCGAGGTCGTAGTTCACCCGTTCTTCGAGGCGCTTGGCTTCCAGGTGTTTTCCGATCTCGTTGAAGAAGGCCACCTGTTTCACCATATCGTCCTGGATATCGTGGATGGCGCCGTTCAAGGTCTCCCGGCTCGTGACGAAGATGTTCGCCGGGTAGATGGTGATCTCCGACGGGGTCTCCATCACCCGGCTGCTCAACGTGTCGAATCGCTCGATGCGTTCGATCTCATCGCCCCAGAAGTGAACCCGGACACCTTCATCGGCATAGGCCAAGTAAACTTCAACCACATCCCCCCGCACCCTGAAATTGCCCCGCCCAGGTTCGGCGTCCTTGCGGCTGTACAAGGCGGTCACCAACTCGTGCAGCAGCTTGTTCCGAGGGATCTTTTGGCCTTGGGCAACTTTGACGAGGGTCTTGTGGAATTCCGCCGGGTTGCCGATGCCGTAGATGCAGCTCACGCTCGCCACCACGATCACGT
>ERZ795056.1641-NODE-1641-length-25998-cov-15.605558_pt1 | contig 25998 bp, 25 predicted proteins | sample MGYA00375140_ERZ795056 | MGnify/ENA primary metagenome ERZ795056 (study PRJEB30185, sample SAMN05720227) | activated sludge metagenome | isolation source: Anaerobic digester | place: USA | collected 2015-03-09 ... | reverse complement strand
TTTTAATGGTTGGACGGCTGGTGAAGTCGCAGCCCATCAACGGCATCATCGCAAACCCGCCAAGACGCCCGGCGAACGCTAGGCCCGGCCGATGATCGACGCCGTGGCCATCAATTCTTCAAGTAGCGCCAGGGATACCCGGCCAGATACTGCGTAGGGGTCAAGTTCAGGCTTCTCGGCGTATTTCAGCAGGATGGAAGTGTTGATCTTGGACATGTTGACCAGTCCCATCGTCCAGCCACCAAAACGGCGCTCGGCGATTTCCTCATAGTGCAACAGGACCACATCCTTGTGGCGAGGGTCTTTCTGGATATGTCCATACAGCTCGCTGACCGCCATGCGCCCCCCTTCGATCGCCTGCAAAAAAATTCCGCCACCGTAGCACAGGATGCCGGTGATGCCGCAGGCGGGGTTGGACTGCCGCGACTGAGACAGGATGGTGTCGATGGCGTCCGCACTGGTATCCAGTGCGCGGCTTGCATAAAGAAGACGTACGAGCATGGTTTCAACCTCTTCCGGGAATGAGTGACAGGAATTCGCGACGCAGATTCGGGTCTTTCAGAAAGGTGCCACGCATGACGGAATTAATCATCTTGCTGTCCATATCCTTAACACCGCGCCAGGCCATGCAATAGTGGCTGGCTTCCATGACAATCGCCAACCCGTCGGGCTGGGTTTTTTGCTGGATCAAGTCTGCCAGCTGCACCACCGCTTCTTCCTGAATCTGCGGGCGACCCATGATCCATTCGGCCAACCGGGCGTACTTGGAAAGTCCGATCACATTGGTGTGTTCATTGGGCAGTACACCAATCCAGATTTTCCCTATCACAGGGCAAAAATGGTGGCTGCAGGCACTGCGCACCGTGATGGGGCCTACGATCATGAGCTCGTTCAGGTGTTCGGCGTTGGGAAACTCGGTGATCACGGGCGCCGTTACATACCGCCCTTTGAAAACCTCGTTCACATACATCTTGGCAACGCGGCGTGCCGTGTTGTCGGTGTTGTGATCCCGTTCAGTGTCAATAACCAGGCTGCTAAGCACGCCTTTCATCTTTTCTTCAACTTCATCGAGCAGTTTTTCGAGCTCCCCCGGTTCGATGAATTCAGCAATATTGTCGTTGGCGTTGAAACGCTTGCGGGACGCCACCAGCCGCTGACGGATCTTGACGGACACCGGTGTACCAATGTCTTCATCGGTTGAGTTCATGGGATTGGGGGTTTTCATTAACATGGACGAATATTACCAGCGATTGGCCAGTAGGGTTTTTGCCCTTTAACCCGCGTAGAATGTACGTGAGTAGCTATTATTTCAGTAGCGATTCCCGCTCAGAAACAGTGCCAAACGCATCAGGGCGAAAGCAACACGGTCCCGAATGCGCATCTGCCAAGGCCGGTTGGCGTATTCGGCGGGATCTACGCGGTGACCATCCCGCTCCATGGCCTGCTCCAGTTTCAGATGCAAAGCAGCTGCGAATGCAGCATCCTCCACCTGCACGTTGGCTTCCCGTGCCAGCAACAAACTCAGAGGATCCAGATTGGAAGAACCCACTGTCGCCCACCGCCCGTCAATCACTGCCACTTTCGCGTGAAGGAAACTGGTAGCGTATTCGGTGATCTCCACACCGGCTGCCAGCAAAGCGCCGTATACCGGCCTGGCTGCGTGGTACTGCATGAAATATTCATAACGACCTTGCAGAAGCAGGCGCACCCGTACACCGCGTTTGGCCGCATGAATCAGCGCTTTGCGCAATTTGGCACCTGGGAGAAAGTAAGCATTGGCAATAATGATTTCGTGCCTCGCTTCTCCAATAGCCTGACGGTAGCTGCGCTCGATACGGGTCCGGTTACGAACATTGTCGCGCAGCACTAGCCCTGCGCGCGCCCTGGCCCCACCGTTGGGTGTTGATCGTGACGGGACTGGCTTTTCGTGCCAATGGGTTTTCCATTCCGTGGCGACGACCTCGTGCAGCGATTGCCAAGCCGCTTGCAGATCTGGCTGACGCACCGTTCTGCTGACTTCCATGCGTGTCCAGAACAAGGCCAACGCCTGATGCACGTCCTGTACCAGAGGCCCACTTACACAAACGGCAAAATCGAACCTGGGAGCCGTCAGTGGTCCATGGTTTGGGTCATGTAAATCATCCAGCACATTGATGCCGCCACAAAACGCCTGCAGGCCATCTACTACACACAGTTTGCGGTGCAGTCGCCGCCATCGGCTGGGAATCAACAAGCCAAGCCCTCCCAGCGGTGAAAAGATGCGCCACTTCACGCCGGCCTGGTCGAAGCGTTCAACCCATTGCGCTGGAAGGCGGGGGGTACCTACGCCATCCATCACCAGAAAGACGGCAACTCCACGTGTAGCGGCACGCTCCAGCGCCATCGCAACGCTAGTTCCAGCACCCTCAAAATCGAAAATGTAGGTCTCCAGTCGGACCTCTCGCCTGGCCTGATCAATGGCCGCTGTCAACGCCGGGAAGAACTCACCACCCCCTTCTAAGAGTTGCAATTGATGGCCGCCCGCTAGTGTCGACATCAATATGGACCTTATTTCGGGAAGCTGAATTCCGCGATCAACGGCAGGTGATCCGACATCTGCCACCAAATGCGACCACGCGGCACATGCACCGCAAGCGGATTCAATCCTCTGCCAAAAACATGGTCCAGTTGAACCAGCGGCAGACGGGCAGGAAATGTCGGATGTCTGGAAGCTTGAAACGAAGTGAGCCCCACCTTGGCAAACGCGGTGTGTACGAGGTTTCCCCAATCATTGAAGTCACCTGCGATCAGCAGGGGTGCTACTTCAGGAATCTCACGTGCGATGTAGCGTTGCAACTGGGCTACCTGCCGAGTGCGACTCGCTTTAATCAGCCCCAAATGAACAACCACAACATGAACCGATTGACTATCCACCAGCACCTCGGCGTGAAGCAGGCCTCGTTGCTCAAATCGATGGTCCGACATGTCTTCGTGCTGGTGCATGATCACGGGCCATCGTGACAACATGGCATTGCCGTGTTCACCGTGGCGGGTCACGGCATTGGTGCGGTAGACAGCTTCATACCCTTCCGGCGCAAGGAAATCAGCTTGCGGCAACTCCGGCCATCGCGTGAAGTATTCTTCCTCGCGTCGATGAACCTTGCGCACTTCCTGCAGACAAATGATGTCTGCATCAAGCTGTTCTACTGCATGGCCCAGGTTATGAATCTCCAGGCGGCGATTCGGGCCAAAACCCTGTACACCCTTATGGATGTTGTAGGTGGCAACACGAAGCGTGGTCATGGGATATGCATTTCTACAGGTGGGTTCAATGATTTCCCACAAACCGGGGAAGCATCAGTATCGCCTCCGCATTGGATGGAGAAAAGCATTTTTCCGCCGCTTGCTGGTATGGAAGCCACAAAAATTCTGTATGCTCCCGCGGGCTCAATCGCACAAATACAGGCTCAGGCACCTCAAGACCAAACAGATGCTCCGTATTGCGTGTTATCCCCGGGGCATAGCGATGGAGCCACCGCGGATATATCTCATAGACGTTTTCAAGACACCAGTCTCGAAGCCCAATGGCCATCGGACTGCCTTCGCCGCAATCTATACCCGTTTCCTCCAGTACCTCCCTTACGGCAGTGAAGTGAAACTCTTCGTCGTCATGGTCTTTGCTCCCAGTGACCGATTGCCAGAACTCGTCAGCATCGGCACGGCGGATCAGCAGTACTTCCAGTGCAGGAGTGTGGATCACCACCAGCACGGATTGTGGAATTTTGTAGCCGCCAACGGGAGTCGTCATTCAGCTCTCCCGCCAGAACCTCAGCCAGCCTTCTGCAGCTCCGTGTTTCGAAGCTTGATATGCAATTCTCGCAGCTGCTTCTCGTCCACCATGCTGGGAGCCTGCGTTAGCAAGTCCTGTGCGCGCTGCGTCTTGGGGAAGGCAATCACGTCACGGATAGATTCAGCACCGGTCATTAGGGTCACAACGCGATCCAAGCCAAACGCCAATCCACCGTGCGGTGGTGCTCCGTACTGCAACGCGTCCAGCAGGAAGCCAAACTTGTCCTGGGCTTCTTCCGGTGTGATCTTCAGGGCATCAAATACTTTTTGCTGCACGTCGGCGCGATGGATACGCACCGAACCGCCGCCCATTTCCCAGCCATTGAGCACCATGTCATACCCTTTGGAAATGCATTTCTCAGGCGCGGTGACCATCCAGTCTTCGTGTCCGTCCTTCGGCGCTGTAAAGGGGTGATGTGTCGCCGTATAGCGTTGGGCTTCGTCGTCAAATTCAAACATTGGAAAGTCCACGACCCACATTGGGCGCCAGCCAGCTTCGAACAAGCCATTTTTCTTGCCGAATTCGCTGTGCCCAATTTTGATACGCAAGGCACCAATGGCATCGTTGACGACCTTCGTCTTGTCTGCGCCAAAGAAAATCAGGTCCCCGTCCGCAGCACCGGTACGTGTCAGCACTTCAGCGATGGCTTTATCATGAATGTTCTTGACGATAGGCGATTGCAGACCATCACGCCCCTTGGCAAGCTCGTTGACCTTGATGTATGCAAGGCCTTTGGCTCCATAAATCTTGACGAACTCGGTGTATGCATCGATCTCGCTGCGGGTCAAGCCGCCCGTTTCCCGAGCGCCGCCGGGCACGCGAAGCGCCACTACGCGTCCTCCCTTCATCGTTGCCGCACCGGCGAAGACCTTGAAATCAACATCCGTCATCACATCAGTGACTTCAGTGAATTCCAGCTTGACTCGCAAGTCAGGCTTGTCCGAACCATAGCGGTGCATGGCCTCGGAATAAGGCATTACCGGGAACTCGCCGAGATCAACACCCATCGTGTTCTTGAACACCGTCTTGATCATGCCCTGGAACATGTCACGAATTTCCTCTTCCGTCAGGAACGATGTCTCGATATCGATCTGTGTGAATTCCGGTTGACGGTCCGCCCGCAAGTCTTCATCACGGAAACACTTGGTGATCTGGTAGTAGCGGTCGTAACCAGCCACCATCAACAATTGCTTGAACAGCTGCGGGCTTTGTGGAAGCGCAAAGAAATGCCCATCATGCACACGACTGGGCACTAGGTAGTCGCGCGCACCTTCTGGCGTGGACTTGCCCAACATCGGCGTTTCAATGTCGATAAACCCATTGGCGTCCAGAAACTTGCGCACTTCCATGGAAACGCGGTAGCGCAGCATCAGGTTGTTTTGCATGTAAGGACGGCGCAAGTCCAGCACACGGTGCGTGAGGCGCGTGGTTTCGCTCAGATTCTCGTCGTCCAGTTGAAACGGTGGGGTTACCGACGGGTTGAGCACGATCAGCTCATGGCATAACACTTCCACTTTGCCGCTCTTCAGGCTGTCATTGGTCGTCCCGTCCGGACGCGCACGCACAAGGCCCTTTACCTGCACGCAAAACTCGTTTCGCAGGCCCTCAGAAACCTTGAACATCTCTGCCCGGTCAGGATCGCAAACCACCTGCACATAGCCTTCACGGTCACGCAAGTCCACAAAAATGACACCGCCATGGTCGCGGCGACGATTCACCCAACCGCACAACGAGACAGTTTCGCCTAACAGGGCTTCGGTCACCAGACCGCAATAGTGGGAACGCATGGACATTCTTGGGCTCTCTTCAGGAACTGCACCCGTCTAATTGGGTGCAAACAGGTTATTTGATTAATGAGGGGACGTGAGCATACGGAACGACAACGCCCATCGAGACGATGTATTTCAACGCTTCATCCACACTCATTTTGAGTTCAATGCAATCACTGGTCTTGAGCATTACGAAATAGCCACCCGTAGGATTGGGTGTGGTGGGAACATACAGACTCAGATAGTCACCATGAAGATGGTTGGCGACGTCGCCGCCAGGGTTGCCGGTCACAAATGCTATTGTCCAGACATTTTCACGCGGCCACTGGATCAGAACTGCTTTACGGAACGCGTTGCCAGACTCGGAGAACAAGGTGTCGGATACCTGTTTCACGCCGGAATAAATCGAGCGAACGATGGGTATGCGGTTCAACAGAGCGTGCCACCAGTTCACCAGCTTGTTGCCAAAGAAATTGCTGGCCGTAGCCCCCAGGACCAACAAAATTGCCAGCGCCAGCAAAACGCCGAACCCGGGAATGTGAAAGCCGATCAACTGGTCAGGATGCCAGCTAGCCGGGAGAATGAGCAAGGTCTTGTCCAGCGTGCTGATAACCCACTCCAGTACCCACACGGTGATGGCAATGGGCACGATGACCAGCAAACCGGCCAGCAGCCATTTCCGGAAAGAATCCATGAACGTTTTCACTTGGTCGTACCGGATGAAGTAGAGCTGGTACTGGGCGTGGCCGGTGCCGACTCGGTTTTGGCCGCCGGAGTTGCACTCTCTGCAGACTTTCCTGCCGAGCTGGTATCACTTTGGCCGCCAGAGCTACCTGTCGTAGCAGATTCCGCTTTGCCACCTTCCGGCCCTGCTGAAGACGCAGTCGCACCTGCGGCGCCTCCCTTGAAGTCCGTGACATACCAGCCAGAACCCTTCAACTGAAAGCCTGCAGCAGTAAGTTGCTTCTTGAATGTGGCTGCACCGCAACCGGGGCAATCAGTCAACGGAGCGTCAGACATCTTTTGCAGCACGTCCTTGGCGAACCCGCAGGACTCGCATTTGTAGGCGTAAATTGGCATGGCGTAATTAAGGGCGTTGGTAAAGGTGCAAAACCTTCAATTATAGGCTGCCGACCCTGTTTTAAGGTCAGGACATTGACCTACAGGCGCACGCGAATCAGGATTTGCATGGCAATTAGACCCAGCGCAAAACCAATACCACCATAAATCAGCCCTTGCAAAAGCTTGTTTGTCCGCTTTTGCTCTGTAAGCAGGTCTTGCAGGCCACGCTCACTTTCACCATTGTTACGCCTTAAGTACTCGTGGAGCAACCTGGGTAGTTCCGGCAAAAATTTTGCGTAGGCAGCAGACTCCTCCTTCATTTTGTCGAGAAATTTTTGGGGCCCAACCTGCTCCAGCATCCATTTTTCCAGGAAAGGCTTGGCAGTACTCCATAAATCCAGCTCAGGGTCCAGATCCCGTGCGAGCCCCTCTATGTTTAGAAGCGTCTTTTGTAACAAGACCAGTTGTGGCTGGATCTCAACATGAAACCGGCGTGAGGTCTGGAATAGCCGCATCAACACCATGCCCAGCGAGATTTCCTTCAGTGGGCGATCAAAATATGGCTCGCAAACCGAACGAATCGCACCCTCCAGTTCGTCGACCCGTGTACCGGCTGGAACCCAGCCTGACTCAATGTGCAGCTGGGCAACCCGCTTGTAATCGCGCCGGAAGAAAGCCACAAAATTGTGGGCCAAATATTCCTTGTCAGATGCAGTCAGCGTGCCAACGATACCGAAATCCAGCGAGATATAACGGCCGAATGTGGCGGGCGCCACACTCACCTGGATATTGCCGGGATGCATGTCGGCATGGAAAAAACCATCCCGGAAAACCTGTGTAAAGAAGAGCGTGACTCCGTCTCTGGCCAGCTTGGGAATATCCACCCCCGCTTCGCGCAACCGGCCCACCTGGTTAATCGAGATGCCATCCATGCGCTCCATCACGATGACCTCGGTGGTGCAGTAATCCCACATCATCTCGGGTATCAGCACCAGATCCAGCCCTGCCATGTTCCGACGCAACTGGGCTGCACTGGACGCTTCCCGCACCAGATCCAGTTCGTCGTGCAGGTACTTGTCAAACTCGGCAACAACCTCCCTCGGCTTGAGTCGCTTGCCATCGGCGGACAGCCCTTCCACCCACCCTGCCATCATGCGCATCAGGCTCAGGTCCTTTTCGATGGCCGGCAACATGCCGGGACGCAGCACCTTCACGGCCACATCACGATTTTGGCCAGCGCGATCCTTCAGCACCGCAAAATGCACCTGCGCAATGGACGCACTGGCAACGGGCACCTGTTCGAACGAGACAAATATCTCCTGCAGAGGTTTCCGGAAAACGCGCTCAATGGTGGCGACTGCCAGATCAGACCGAAAAGGCGGAACGCGGTCCTGCAGACGCGCCAACTCATCGGCAATATCGACTGGCATCAGGTCCCGACGGGTGGACAGCACCTGCCCAAATTTGACAAAAATCGGGCCTAGACGCTCCAGAGCTTCGCGCAAGCGCTGACCGCGGGGTGCCTGCAAATTTCGCCCCACAGAAACAATACGCGCCAGCAACCGAAGCCAGGGCTTCTGAAAACTCGTCAGGACCAGCTCATCCAGGCCATATCGCAGCACAACCCAGACAATGAAGGCGCCTCGAAACAGGCGCGTCATGATTTGGTTCCGCTGACAAATCCCCGCAGAGCCTGCGCAACACGGCGAAATGCTTCAGCAGCAGCATGGGCAGGTACGTCACCAATTATTCTGGATAGATCTTCTTCCAGATCCCAGCGGACATGGTCAACCAGCCAGTTGACTTCAGCAGCCAGCTGAACGTCCCCTTCAATTCGCACCGTGGGTTTGTCACCTTTGAGTGCGGCCTGAACCAGCGCAACCGCCGATTCTTCCGTCACCGTCAGGGTCAAATCGGATGATGCCTGCGGCCCAGCCAGATCAAGCAAGCCCGCCGGCGTCACCACCAGCTGAAGGCGAACAGAGCGCCAGGTCACCATCACGGTCCGGCCTTTTTGACGAAGCAGGCGGGCCATGGCCTCCGGCTCCTGCATCAGCACATGGTTCAGCAGCAAAACGACGCGTCGCTGCGTCTCTTCGACCGCCCAGTCTGGAGGTTGGAAACTGGAGCTGAGTTTTTGCAGAAACTCCTCAAGCAAAGAAAAAGGGGACTGTGTTGCCATAGTCCCCGATTATCACCAGCTTGCAGCAGGGCTTTTTATTGCAGGGCTTGGACCCCTGCCACCAACCAGCCACTGGCACCACTCTTAGGTTTCGTCATGTTCCAGACCTCGCGGAAAGGGTTCGGACTTGCGGAGGGTTCTTCGCGAATCATGCCGGAGAATTCCACGCTGGCCATGTAGTCATCACCCAGATCTTCAATGCCCAGCAATTTGGCGTCGATCATGACTACATCTGTATGGTTCACCGGGCCGCCAGTGTGCTCCTCACGCTCCGCCAGTTGGGCCTGAATCTCCTTGAGCATCTCATCAGTCATCATGGCCCTTAGCGAATGAATATCCGATTTATCCCAAGCCGCCTGCAGGGTCACAAAGTTGGCTTTGGCAGCCTTGAGAAAGCCTTCCGCATCAAACCCGGCGGGGATACCCCAAGTTTGCGATCCAGACAATGCCGATCCAATCATTGACCCTGAACCACCCGACATGCCGGGCGTTTCAAACGCCATCGCACTACTGCGTTCCCAAGGGCGTGCCGACGCGTCATTTCCCACGTTTTCGGGACGGTAAAGTTTCACGTCAGATACTGGCGCACCGCCCGTACCAGCACCCTGAAAAGCAAAAGGTGCTGCATTCTGGTTCTGAGCAGGTTTTCGGCTCCGCATGAACCAGCCAATGGCCATCATCACAACCATTGCCAGCAACGCAAACATGATGATTTGCCCGAAAGCCTCACCTAACCCCAGAGAATTGGCCAACCACGCCAAACCCAGACCAGCGGCCAAACCGCCCAGCATGGCACCCCAAGGCCGCTTCGGCGCCGCTGCTGCAGCGGGAGCAGCGCCAGCGGGTTTGACTGCGGAATTCGTGGCATTTTGAGTTGGTGCAGCGGGTGCAGCAGGAGCAGCCTCCCGCTGTGTGACATTGCTGGACTGTTTGCCGAATGATCGACCGCTACCCATGCGACGGGCCGCCTCGGCATCCAAGCTTGCCATGACCATCACCAGCGTCAAAATTAATGACCATACTTTCATAATGTCTCCAGAACCACCAATATTTGTTCAATATCAAAAAACTTCAGCACTTGATTCCAACATGCAATGCCACCATACCGCCTGTGAGGTTGTGGTAATCCACATGACCAAAGCCATTATTTTTCATAAGGCCTTTCAACTCCTCCTGTCCAGGATGCATGCGAATTGATTCCGCCAGATATCGGTAACTGGCATCATCTCCGGCAACCAGCTTGCCCAGCCCCGGCAATATCTTGAAGGAATACCAGTCGTACGCTTTTTCCAGTGGTTTGGCTACTTTCGAGAACTCCAACACCAGAAGTTTTCCACCAGGCTTCAGCACCCGATTCATCTCTGACAACGCGATGTCCTTGTGCGTCATGTTGCGCAAGCCAAAGGCTACGCTGACCAGATCAAAGTAATTGTCTGAAAAAGGTAACTTTTCTGCGTCACACACCACGGTTGGCAGGGCGACGCCTTCATTGAGCAAACGATCCCGTCCCGTGCGAAGCATGGACTCATTGATGTCAGTGTGTACCACCTGACCAGTTTTGCCGACATTTTTGGCAAATGCCAAAGCTAGATCGCCGGTTCCACCCGCGATATCCAAAGCGCAGTCCCCTTCACGCAGGTTAGCCACCCTCACGGTATAGGCCTTCCAGATACGATGTAGCCCCCCGGACATCAGGTCGTTCATCAAATCGTATTTGGACGCCACCGAGTCAAACACGCCACGCACGCGACGCGCCTTGTCGGCCTCGTCTACTGATTCAAATCCGAAATGGGTTGACGACATGTCAGTGGCTCGCACATCCATGACCAGCCTTTTCAGGCATGTCTGCGTCCCTCTCCACACCGGCCGCTGTCAGGCGAGATGCGTATTCGGCCCACAATTTGTCTTGCTGCGAACCCAGAAAGTAGAGGTAATCCCAAGAGAAAATACCGGAATCGTGGCCGTCAGAAAAAGTTGGTTGTACGGCGTAATTGCCTACGGGCTCCAGTGCAGCGAGGTCGACGTTGCGCTTTCCCGTCTGCAAAACTTCCTGCCCTGGACCATGGCCTTGAACTTCGGCGGACGGAGAATAGATACGCATCAACTCAAATGGAATCCGGAACTCGGAGCCATCGGAGAAAGACACTTCCAGCACTTTGGACTGGCTATGAACGACGAGCGATTGTGGCGTTGGAGCGCCGGCTTGCAGACCTGCCATGAGGAACCTCTGCCGCGAACGGCTATAAATCAGTAACCTGCATTGTGCCCTGCCCGCCTTAAACCAGCACGCGCTCAATGCCGCCTGAGTTGGCCGCTTCCACGTATTCAGGCATCCACTGATCGCCCAGAATCTGGTTGGCCATTTCCACCACGATGTAGTCGGCTTCCAGCAAGCCATTCTGCAAATCGTTGCCATAACGGCTCAGACCCTGCAGGCAGCTGGGGCAGGATGTCAGGATCTTCACCGGCCCTTTTTCAGGAACTGCACCTGTTTTACGCAACGCTGCTTCATCGCTCTGCAATTCCTCTTCCTTGCGGAACCGGATTTGCGTCGAAATATCGGGCCGCGTAACTCCCAATGTGCCACTTTCACCACAGCAGCGTTTACTTTCCAGCACGCTGTCCGGGTTGGATCCACCCACCAGGGCCTTCACCGTCTTCATGGGGTCCTGCAACTTCATCGGGCTATGACAGGGGTCGTGGTACAGATAACCACCCGAGCCATTCAGCTTAGTGCCTTTTTCCAGCAGGTATTCGTGGATATCGATGATGCGACTGCCGGGGAAGATCTTGTCGAACTCATAGCCCTGCAACTGGTCATAGCAAGTGCCGCAACTCACCACCACGGTCTTGATATCCAGGTAGTTCAGCGTGTTCGCCACGCGATGGAACAAAACCCGGTTATCCGTGATGATTTTTTCCGCTTTGTCGTACTGACCCGATCCACGTTGCGGGTAGCCGCAACACAAATAGCCCGGTGGCAACACGGTTTGCACGCCAGCGTGCCACAACATGGCTTGCGTCGCAAGGCCCACCTGGCTGAACAAACGCTCGGACCCGCAACCGGGAAAATAGAACACGGCTTCCGTGTCCGCCGTAGTTGTTTTCGGGTTACGAATGATGGGTACGTAATCCGAGTCCTCAAGATCCAGCAAGGCGCGGGCGGTCTTTTTAGGCAGACCACCAGGCATCTTTTTATTGATGAAATGGATAACCTGCTCTTTGACGGGTGCCTTGCCCACCGAGGCAGGCGGCTTGGCTGTCTGCCGGGTAGTCAGCGTGCGCAACAAGTCGTTGGCTAGGCGCTGGGCCTTGAACCCCACATCCACCATGGCCGAGCGCATGAACTTGATGGTGGCCGGACTCGTGGCATTCAGGAAAAACATGGCCGCCGCGTTGCCCGGTCGGAACGACTTCTGACCCATTTTGCGCAGCAGATTACGCATGTTCATCGACACATCGCCAAAGTCGATCTTGACCGGGCACGGGCTTTCGCACTTGTGGCAAACCGTGCAATGGTCGGCCACGTCTTCAAACTCTTCCCAGTGCTTGATGCTGACACCCCGACGGGTTTGCTCTTCATACAAAAAGGCTTCAACGAGCAGCGACGTCGCCAGAATCTTGTTGCGCGGGCTGTATAGCAAATTGGCGCGTGGCACATGGGTAGCGCATACGGGTTTACATTTGCCACAACGCAGGCAATCCTTGATGCTGTCAGCAATCGCACCAATGTCCGACTGCTGCATGATCAGCGACTCATGCCCCATCAGTCCGAAGCTCGGCGTGTAGGCATTTGTCAGATCTGCATACATAAAATCAGGCTCTAGCCCCCGGCCAATATGCGTTAGAAGCTCTGAATTTCGTAGCAACTTACCTTTGTTGAAACGCCCCTGAGGATCCACCTTCTGCTTGTACTCGGTGAACGGTCGCAACTCCTCGTCGGTCAGGAACTCCAGTTTGGTGATGCCAATGCCGTGTTCGCCAGAGATCACTCCATCCAGCGATCGCGCGAGTGCCATGATGCGCTTGACTGCACTATGGGCAGTTTGCAGCATCTCGTAGTCGTCGCTGTTGACGGGAATGTTGGTGTGCACATTGCCGTCACCTGCATGCATGTGCAGCGCAACCCATACTCGGCCCTTAAGTACACGCTTGTGAATGGCGTTGCACTCTTCAAGAATCGGGGTAAACGCGCCACCTGCAAAAATATTCTTCAACTCGCCACGCAGTTGCGTCTTCCAGCTGGCGCGCAGGCTGTGGTCCTGCAACTGCAGAAACAACTCGTCTACGTTATCCAGCCAGCCCTGCCATTGGGCCTTTATGCCGGCGATCTGCGCCAGGGCTTGACCCACTCGATCTTCCAGCAATTCGGCAGACGGAATTTCATTTGCGTCATCATGCCGTCCCAGCGGCAGGCTGCCCTTGCTGAAAAAGGCTTCAAGTTCATCACAGAGCTTGAGTTTGTTGCGCAGGCTCAGCTCAATATTGATGCGCTCAATGCCGTCGGTGTATTCCGCCATGCGCGGCAACGGAATCACCACGTCTTCGTTGATTTTGAACGCGTTGGTGTGTTTGGAAATGGCGGCTGTACGTTTGCGATCCAGCCAGAATTTCTTGCGCGCTTCGGCGCTGATGGCGACAAAACCCTCGCCGTTGCGCGAATTGGCAATGCGCACAATCTCGGACGTGGCGCGGGCGACTGCATCGGCATCATCGCCAGAGATATCGCCCACCAGAACCATCTTTGGCAAGCCACCCGAAGAGCCAGGCAAAGCCCCCGCGCTCCGTTTGGACTTTGTGGTGTAACCCACCGCTTTCAAGTAGCGGTCATCCAGATGCTCCAACCCGGCCAGCAGTGTGCCAGTGCGCTTCTGCTCGGCAAACATGAAATCGATGATTTCCACAATGCTGGGCACCGCATCTTTGGCATTGCCAAAGAACTCCAGGCACACCGTGCGGGTATTGGTTGGCATGCGGTGCACTACCCAGCGGGCGCTGGTGATCAAGCCGTCGCAACCCTCTTTCTGGATGCCTGGCAAACCGCTCAAAAACTTGTCGGTCACGTCCTTACCCAAACCCTCTTTGCGAAAGCTCGCGCCGGGAATATCCAGCCGTTCTATGCGCTCAAGCGTTTTGCCATCGGCCTTGTAATATCTCAGCTCAAAGCTGGCCACTGCTGCATCATGAATCTTGCCCATGTTGTGGTTGATGCGCGTCACCTCCAGCCAGGTGGCCTGTGGCGTCACCATGCGCCAAGAGGCCAGGTTGTCCAGCGCCGTGCCCCACAAAACAGCCTTCTTGCCACCTGCATTCATGGCAATGTTGCCGCCAATGCAGGAGGCTTCCGCCGACGTAGGGTCCACAGCAAACACGAAGCCGCCTCGCTCGGCAGCATCCGCCACGCGCTGCGTCACGACGCCCGCTTCGGTCCACACCGTGGCAACTGGCTTATCCATGCCGGGCAAGGTCAGCATCTCGACCTCGGTCATGGACTCCAGCTTTTCAGTGTTGATGACCGCACTCTTCCAGGTGAGAGGAATCGCCCCACCCGTGTAGCCTGTACCACCGCCTCGCGGGATGATCGTCAAGCCCAGATCGATACAGCCCTTGACCAGACCCGCCATCTCGGCCTCGGAGTCCGGCGTCAGCACTACAAAGGGGTATTCGACACGCCAGTCGGTAGCGTCCGTCACATGAGAGACGCGACTCAATCCATCAAACTTAATGTTGTCTTTGGCCGTCAGTTTGCCCAGCGTGCGCGACGCTTTGCGCCGAAGGTTGCCCACTTCGACAAAAGCCGAGTCAAAAGATTGAACCGCTCGTTGCGCAGCCCTCAGCAGCTCCCCCACCATGCCATCCCGCTCTAGATCAGCCTGCGGTGTGCGCCGTTTCTCCACCTCGGTCAGACGATGGTTCAACGCATCGACCAGCAGGCGCCGCCGCTTGGGGTTGTCCAGCAAATCATCTTGCAGGTAAGGGTTGCGCTGTACCACCCAAATATCACCCAGCACCTCGTACAGCATGCGGGCTGAGCGACCGGTACGGCGTTCATCCCGAAGCCGGTGTAGCAGTTCCCAAGCGGGTGCGCCCAGCAAACGGATCACGATTTCGCGATCAGAGAACGAGGTGTAGTTGTAGGGAATTTCGCGAATGCGCTCCTGCCCGGCGGGGGCAAGGGCCAGAGTGGGGTCAACAGGTTCAAACTTTATCGGTGCGTTCATCAGTTTCTCGAATGACAGCCACCAAGTGTTGAAGCCGGCTGGCATTGAATTTTACTGCAGCGCAGCATTTTCCAGTCTACTCAAAGGTCATCCGCGGACGGATACCTATGGAAAGCCCTCTATTAAACCGTAGCCCTTTCCGTGTTTAATAAAAAGGTCACATAGTTGTCATAAGCTACATGCTTACCCAAGGAGACCTCATGAAACTGAAATTTGCTGCCGCTGCTGTTGCTGCGGTGTTTTCCCTGTCCGCCCAAGCGCAAACAGAAATCCAGTGGTGGCATTCCATGACCGCCGTCAACGGCGAGGTCGTAAATGATCTGGCCAAAAATTTCAATGCCAGCCAGAACGCTTACAAGATCGTTCCGACTTTCAAAGGCACCTACGACGAGTCATTTACCGCAGCGGTAGCTGCTTTCCGAGCAGGGAACGCGCCCCATATTCTTCAGGTTTTTGAAGTGGGCACCGCCACCATGATGGCCAGCAAGGGTGTTTCGGTACCTGTTGGCAAGGTCATGAAAGACTCTGGCGAGAAATTCGACCCCAAGGCTTATGTGTCCGCCGTAGCCGGTTACTACACGGCACCCAACGGCGAGATGCTGAGCTTTCCGTTCAACAGCTCTACAACTGTCTTTTACTTTAACAAAGACGCCTTCAAGGCAGCCGGTATTGATACCACCAAGGCACCGGGCACTTGGCCTGAAGTAGCGCTCGCCGCTGCCAAACTCAAGGCCAGTGGCCACAAATGTCCGCTGACTATTGCCTGGCAGGGCTGGACCCAGTTGGAGAGCTTCTCCGCCTGGCATAACGTCGAGTTCGCGACCAAAGGCAACGGCCTGCAGGGCATGGATGCTCGCATGAAGGTTAACTCGCCGCTGCATGTGCGTCACATCGAAAACCTGGCCAACATGGCCAAACAGGGCCTGTTTGTTTACAAAGGTCGGGCCAACGTGCCTGAAGCCAGCTTCATTTCCGGTGAATGTGCCATGACGACCACCTCGACTGGCTTCTATGGCAACGTCGCAAAAAATGCCAAGTTTGCCTGGGGCCTTGCTCCTCTGCCCTACTACCCTGACGTACCCGGTGCTCCACAAAATACCGTTATTGGCGGTGCCAGCTTGTGGGTGATGGGCGGCAAGAAGGCAGACGAATACAAGGGTATTGCACAATTTTTCAACTACTTGTCCAAGCCGGATGTTCAGGCAGCGACGCACCAGCGTACCGGCTACCTTCCAATCACCACAGCAGCGTTCCAGCTCACTGAAAAGTCGGGTTTTTATGAGAAGAACCCAGGCACAGACGTCGGCGTTAACCAGATGATCCGCAAGACCACCGACAAGTCACGCGGTATCCGACTGGGCAATTACGTACAGATCCGTACTATCGAGGACGAAGAACTGGAGCAGGTCTGGGGTGGCAAGAAGTCCGCCAAGGAAGCGCTGGATTCCATCGTTCTGCGTGGCAACGAACTGCTGGATCGCTTTGAGAAGGCCAACAAGAAGTAATCTTTCCGGATTGAAGAGACACCCGGACTGAACTGTTTTCGTGGAAAAGCGCGTCGTCTTTCGATCTTCATGGCTACCTTGGGTGCTGATTGCGCCCCAGGTGGTCGTGATCGTGGTGTTCTTTTTCTGGCCCGCCGCCCAGGCGCTGTTGCAGTCTGTTCAGCAGTCTGACGCGTTTGGCACGTCGGTGGAGTGGGTCGGACTGGACAATTTTCGCAATCTCTGGAACGACGCGACCTACCTCGCCTCGTTTTACACCACCGCTCTGTTTTCGACTTTGGTGGCCGTACTGGGTATCAGCATTTCATTGATGCTGGCCGTCTTTGCGGACCGCATCGTCAAAGGCGCATTGGTATACAAAACCCTGCTGATCTGGCCTTATGCGGTAGCGCCTGCCGTGGCCGGGGTGCTGTGGCTGTTCATGTTTGCGCCCAGTGTGGGTGTCGTGTCGTACTGGCTGCGTGCTTTTGGTGTGGACTGGAACCATCTGCTCAAGGGAGACCAGGCCATGACGCTGGTGATCATGGCTGCAGTCTGGAAGCAGATTTCGTACAACTTCCTGTTTTTCCTGGCCGGGCTGCAAAGCATTCCGAAATCCCTGATTGAAGCAGCTGCAATTGACGGTGCTCGGCCATGGCGACGCTTCTGGACCATTGTTTTCCCTCTGCTGTCCCCCACCACCTTCTTCCTGCTGGTGATCAATATCGTCTATGCTTTTTTTGACACCTTTGGCATCATTGACGCGGCCACGCAGGGTGGACCGGGCAAGGACACCTCAATCCTCGTCTACAAGGTCTATTACGACGGCTTCAAGGCGATGGATTTGGGTGGGTCGGCAGCTCAGTCAGTGGTATTGATGGTGATCGTTGTCGTGTTGACCGTGGTGCAGTTCCGTTTCGTGGAAAAGAAAGTTAACTATTGACATGGTAGAACGCCGCCCGTTGCTCACCGCCCTCTCCCATGTGGTCCTGATACTGGGTGTGCTCGTGGTGGCGTTCCCTCTGTACCTGACTTTTGTAGCATCCACCCACACCGTCAGCGAGATCGTGCAGGCGCCAATGCCCCTGTTGCCCGGCACACACATGGTAGAAAACTACACGGCGGCCTGGAACGGCACGGGTGGTGGCAATGGCTCCAAAGCTCCAGTCGGGCAAATGATGATGGTTAGCCTGGTCACTGCATTGATCATCGCCTTGGGAAAGATCGCGATATCGCTGCTGTCCGCATTTGCCATCGTTTATTTCCGGTTTCCATTCCGGATGTTCTTCTTCTGGGCCATCTTCATCACATTGATGTTGCCGGTCGAAGTACGCATCTTGCCAACCTATAAGGTCGTGTCCGATCTGGGCATGCTCAACAGTTACGCCGGGTTAACTGTTCCACTTATTGCTTCGGCCACGGCCACTTTCCTGTTCCGGCAGTTTTTCCTCACCGTCCCCGAGGAACTGGTTGAAGCCGCCCGTATGGACGGCGCCGGTCCGATGCGTTTTTTCAAGGACGTGCTGGTACCCCTGTCCACCACATCCATCGCTGCTCTTTTTGTGATTCAGTTCATTTATGGCTGGAACCAGTATCTCTGGCCCCTGCTGGTGACGACCAACGAAAACATGTATCCGGTGGTAATCGGCATTAAACGCATGATCTCCGGTGGTGACGCACAGACCGAGTGGAGCGTTGTCATGGCTACCGCTCTGCTGGCCATGATTCCACCGGCGCTGGTGGTGATGCTGATGCAGAAATGGTTTGTCAAAGGCCTGGTGGACACCGAAAAATAATTGACTGAACAAGAACATGGCCTCAATCACCCTCAAAAACGTCGTCAAACGCTACGGCACCGGTAAAACCGCCAATCAGGTTATCCACGGCGTGAATGCGTCAATAGCCGACGGTGAATTCATCGTGATCGTTGGCCCTTCGGGCTGCGGTAAATCCACGCTGTTGCGCATGGTGGCAGGCCTGGAAGAGGTATCCGAAGGTGAAGTCTCTATCGGCAACCGCGTAGTGAACGACCTTGAGCCGTCCGAGCGGGACATCGCCATGGTGTTCCAGAACTACGCGCTGTATCCGCACATGAGCGTGTTCGAGAACATGGCTTATGGCTTGAAGATTGCCAAGGTGCCTCTGGACGAGATCAAAACCCGCGTAGACAAAGCCGCCAAAATCCTGGAGCTTGGCCCTTATCTGCTGCGCAAACCACGTGAACTATCAGGCGGCCAGCGCCAGCGTGTAGCCATGGGCCGCGCTATCGTGCGACAGCCACAGGTATTTTTGTTTGATGAACCGTTGTCGAATCTGGACGCCAAGCTGCGCGCTCACACCCGGCTGGAAATTCAGAAACTCCATCGCGAGTTGGGTATCACGTCACTTTTCGTCACCCACGATCAGGTAGAGGCCATGACGCTGGCGCAGCGCATGATCGTGATGAACGCTGGCGTTATGGAACAGTTTGGTACGCCCGAAGAGGTCTACACGCGGCCCGCCAGTACCTTTGTGGCCAGCTTCATCGGCTCGCCGCCCATGAATCTGCTAAAGAACGCGCCCGACGCCAGACCCGGCACAATCACAGGCATCCGGCCCGAGCACCTGGACATCACCCCCGTCGGATGGGCCCTGCGGGTGGATGCCCTGGAAATGCTGGGCGCCGAGCGTCTGGTGTATGGCCGCTGGCTGCACGGCGATGGCGAAGAACTGGTCATCATCCGCACCGACGAAGCCCAGCCCGTGCCCGCGCTGGGTGCCACAATCCACGTCACGCCCCGGGCAGACCGCCTGCACGGATTTGACGCAGCCACCGGCAAACGTTTATAGCCTTTCCGGTTCACTTCTTGGACAATTCCTATGCAGGTTACTGCTCCAGTTACCGCTGACAACTGGCCCTACCCACGTTGGGTCGCCCACCGGGGCGGGGGCAAACTGGCACCCGAGAACACCCTGGCAGCCTTCCGCCTTGGCGCCCAGCATGGCTACCGCATGTTTGAGTGCGACGTGAAGCTGAGCGCAGACGATGTGCCCTTCCTGATGCACGACGCCACGCTGGACCGCACCACTACCGGTACAGGCATTGGCGGCCAGCACAAGTGGAACGATCTGTCGCAGCTGGACGCCGGTAGCTGGCACTCCCGCGCTCACGCGGGTGAGCCCTTGCCTAGCTTTGAAAATATTGCCCACTACTGCCTGCGCAACGGCTACTTTTTGAACATCGAAATCAAACCCACACCCGGCACCGAGCGCCACACCGGTGAGGTGGTGGCCCGCCATGCCGCCCGCCTCTGGCAGGGTGCGGCCGTTCCCCCTTTGCTCACCTCTTTTGACCCCGAGGCACTGGAAGGCGCCCAGGCTGCTCAACCCGAATTACCGCGCGGCCTGCTGCTCGACAAGCTGTGGAAAGGCTGGCTGGAAAATGCGCTGACCCTGGGGTGCGAGGCGATCGTCTGCAACCATGCGCTATGGGACACCAGCACGGTCACCCAGGCCAAAAGCGCAGGGTTTCGCACACTGAGTTACACCGTCAATGATGAATGGGCTGCACAGCGGCTGATTGACCTAGGCACCGACGGGATCATTACTGACCGGGTAGACCTGTTCTCACCGTCGATATAGGCAGCGCCAGTCACAGCTTCACGCTTTCCAGCTTCGGGCCATTACCCAGTGGCTGGTGGCGCTTACCAGCACCATGGCTGCATAGGTCACCATCTTGCCATCGCGGCCGAAAAACACCAGCCCGACCAGCAGAACCAGTGAGCACGATACAAAATTAATAGCTGCTTGCACAATGTACGTATGGGCTAAGCCCCTATTCGGCACTAAAAAACGGGCAAAAGCCGTCACAACTATCGCAACAGACAAAGCGGGCGTCACGAAGTTGAACAGGTGCAAAAACAGATCAATAGGGCCCATGGTGAGACCGATTTTATAATCGACTACTAATCAATATGGCAGTCTGGGCTTTAGGCATCAACCACACAACCGCTCCGCTGGACCTGCGCGGGCGGTTTGCGTTCGCCCTCGATCAGATCGAGCCCACTTTGCAGGGCCTGCGACAGTCGCTGTCGCGTCAGCCCGAAGCAGCCATCATTTCCACCTGCAACCGTACCGAGATTTATTGTGCAGGGGATACCCAGGAGCTGGAACCCACGCTGCACTGGCTGGCACAGTCGGGTGGTGTTTCACCCTCGCTGCTACGTTCCCACGCCTACACACTGGAAAACGGTCATGCCGCCCGTCACGCCTTTCGGGTGGCCAGCGGGCTGGATTCCATGGTGCTGGGCGAGCCACAGATACTGGGGCAGCTCAAAGATGCTGTGCGCGCGGCGGATCAGGCCGGCGCTTTAGGCACCACGCTCAGCCAGTTGTTCCAGCGCAGCTTTGCCGTCGCCAAAGAGGTGCGCACCAGCACAGAGATCGGCGCCCAGTCCATAAGCATGGCCGCAGCCGCTGTGCGCCTGGCCGGGCAGCTGTTTGAAAACCTGAACGACGTGAAAGTGCTTTTTGTCGGCGCAGGCGAGATGATCGAACTCACCGCCACGCATTTTGCTGCCAAACAGCCCAAAGCCATGGTTATTGCCAACCGCACGTTGGAACGCGGCGAAAAGCTCGCCACACGCTTTGGTGGGGAGGTAATGCGACTGGCCGACATTCCCGACCGGCTGCACGAATTCGACGCCGTGGTGAGTTGCACCGCCAGCACCCTGCCCATCATTGGCCTGGGCGCTGTGGAGCGCGCCCTGAAGCGCCGCAAGCACCGCCCCATGTTCATGGTGGACCTGGCTGTGCCGCGCGACATCGAACCCGAAGTGAAAGCCCTGGATGACGTGTACCTCTACACGGTGGACGATCTGGCAGGTGTGGTGCAGGCCGCGCAGGCCAACCGCCAGGCCGCGGTGGCACAGGCCGAGGTCATCATTGATGCCGGCGTGCAGAGTTTCATGCATTGGGTAGACCAGCGCGGCACTGTGCCGCTGATTCAGCAACTCAATGCACAGGCAGACGAGTGGCGTGCGGCCGAGATTACGCGGGCCCGCAAGCTGCTGGCAAAGGGCGAAGATGTGGAGGCCGTGCTGGAAGCCCTTTCTAAAGGCATCACCCAGAAAATGCTGCACGGCGCGATGGCTGAGTTGCACGCGGGTGACGCGGCAGCGCGCGAGCGGGCCAGCTCCGCGGTGCAGCACTTCTTTTTGCGCAAAGAACGTTAGCGACGCTCAGCCGCAGCGCCCTGGATTGTTAACCCGGGTGGCCGACTCCCCGTCTGGCTGGATCAGTCCACGCCCCAATCCCTTTTTGATAGACCCATGAAACCCTTTCTCCGCCAACAACTCGCACGTTATACCGACCGCCTGGGCGAGTTGGAATTCTTGCTCTCGCGCGAAGACATCATGAAAGACATGGAGCAGTTCCTCAAACTCTCACGCGAGCACACGGATGTGGCCGCCGTGGCCAGCCGGTGGGCACGCTACCAGCAACGCGAGGCCGATCTGGCCGGAGCGCAGGAGATGAAGAGCGACCCCGACATGGCGGAAATGGCCGAGGAAGAAATCACAGCGGCCGCGGTGGAGCTGGCGCAACTGGAAGCCGAGCTGCAACGTATGCTGCTGCCCAAAGACCCGGACGACGCACGCCCGGCCTTCGTCGAAATCCGCGCCGGCACCGGGGGTGATGAATCGGCGCTGTTTGCAGGCGACTTGCTGCGCATGTACACGCGCTACGCCGACCGCTGCGGTTGGAAGACCGAGATCGTCAGCGAATCGCCCAGCGAACTGGGTGGTTACAAGGAAGTCGTAGTGCGCATGGAGGGCCACCACAACGGCACAGGCGCCTACGGTGCGCTCAAGTTCGAGTCCGGCGGCCACCGCGTACAGCGCGTGCCCGCCACCGAAACCCAGGGCCGCATCCACACCAGCGCCTGCACCATCGCCGTGCTGGCCGAGCAGGACGAGGCCGAGGCCATCAAGATCAACCCGTCGGACCTGCGCATCGACACCTATCGGGCCAGCGGTGCCGGCGGCCAGCACATCAACAAGACCGACTCGGCCGTGCGCATCACGCACATTCCCACCGGCATCGTGGCGGAATGTCAGGATGGCCGCAGCCAGCACAGTAATAAGGCCCAGGCACTGAAAGTGCTGACCGCCCGCATCCACGAAAAAGACCGTAGCGAGCGGGCCGCCAAGGACGCCGCCGAGCGCAAGAGCCTTGTGGGCAGTGGCGACCGCAGCGACCGCATTCGCACCTACAACTTCCCGCAGGGGCGGCTGACCGACCACCGCATCAACCTCACGCTCTATAAATTGCTCTCCATCATGGAAGGTGACCTGGACGACGTGGTGCAGGCGCTTCAAGCCTACGAGGCCGCGCAACAGCTGGCGGAGCTGGAAGTGGGCGCCGCAGGGTGAATTGACACTTTATGCAAGAAACTTGGCCTCTAGCCCTCGTTCAATAAGCGTGTATAGCTATACTATTGATAGCACAATGCCTTTGATACAAACCAAATGAGCACGCTGACAATCTCACAGGCGATTCTCTTAGCACAGTCCACCGGGCTGGACCGGCTGGACGCGCAGCTACTCATGCTGCACGCGCTGGACCGCGCTGAATATGATCGTGCCTGGCTGCTAACGCACGACAACGACGTTCTGACGCCCGCTGTGCAATCCGCGTTTGAAGCGGGCGTTCAGCGCCGCAAGACTGATGAGCCTGTGGCTTACATCACCGGTCACAAAGAGTTTTTTAGCCTTGATCTGAAAGTGGACCAACGCGTACTGGTGCCCCGGCCGGATACCGAGACGCTGGTGGAGTGGGCGCTGGATGTATCGAATGAGCTGGACGAACTGCATACACCGGTCAAGTCAGTACTGGATCTGGGTACCGGTAGTGGTGCCATTGCACTCGCCCTGAAGCAAGCCCGGCCCACCTGGCAGCTCACAGCCACAGACACCAGCCAGGACGCCTTGACAGTTGCCCGCGACAACGCGCAACGGCTGCAACTGGACGTCCGGTTCATTCAGGGCTCATGGTTTTCCGGACTGATGCCGTCCATTGGCCGTTTTCACCTGATTGTGTCCAACCCGCCCTATATTGCTTCGGGAGATGCGCACCTCGCAGCCCTTGTGCACGAGCCTCTCCAGGCATTAACTGCAGGCGTTGATGGCCTGGAGGACATTCGCACCATCATCTCGCAGGCAAGAGGCTATCTGAACCGCGGCGGATGGCTATTGCTGGAGCACGGTTATGACCAGGCTGCGACTGTACGCGGGTTGCTCCATGCAGCAGGATTTGAAGACGTGCAGTCCCGACGGGACATCAGTGATATTGAGCGCTGCAGCGCAGGACGCGCGTTCTAGCATCGCTACGTTCACCGCAGCCGTGCAACTGTCAACGCTCAGCCAGTTCTTCACCCAGTTCGGCAGGGATTGTTGCGCGCTTCGCCTCAATGATTATTTCATCCAGCTCACGCACCGACTGCTCCCACAAATGCCAGGAGGTTTCGGGGTCATCGTGAAGCACTTCGGGCACCGGAATTGGGTCACCAAAGATGTAATCAACAACGTTTGACAGCAAATCTTTAATTTTTACGCTCACCACACGCTCCCACAACCACAGCGTTTTCTTGTGAAACAACTGTAGTGGACACGGGATCACCATGGGGCATGGGCAAACGTAAAACTTGCACAGACAGGGACCAGTCTGCAGGGGTTTGCCGAAGGTGAAATAATGCATAGCTTGACGTCAAAACAGACGTTCGGACAGACGCTAAAGGAGCACGGCAATGAGTGATACACAACAACGCATCGACGAACTAGTAAAAACCAATGAAGTCCTGCTGTTCATGAAGGGAAATGCCAGTTTTCCACAATGCGGTTTTTCAGGCAGGGCCATCCAGATCCTGAAGGCCTGTGGCGTGGAACCAAAGGCCATCAAGACGGTGAATGTACTGGAGGACGCTGAAATTCGTGCAGGAATCAAGGACTACAGCAACTGGCCGACGATTCCGCAGCTGTATGTGAAGGGTGAATTCATTGGTGGCTCGGACATCATGATGGAGATGTACGAAAACGGTGAATTGCAGCAAGTGCTGGCTGCTAAAGCCTGAAATCTTGCGGCACCAGCTGCTTTTGGAACGGTGACGCCACCTTCGGGTGGCCTTTTTTTGACCATATCGCGAAACAATGTCACTAAACCGGGCTTTTGTCGCGTTAAAGATAGGCACAACTTATGCTTGAATGAGGCTGTGAGTTGTGTCTGGAATTTATTGCTCTGGAGGCCTTCATGGAATCTCGCAGTCTGGTCCCGCAGTCTTCACCGTTTCACTTACCAGTAGCGCAAATGCGCCGCGTATTCCAGCCCGACGAGGTGGAACGCAAACTGGCCAAACTGCAAGGCAACGAACACGACAGCCTGCGGGCCACCTACCATCGCATGCTGGAGCGCGGGCCACAGCGCTTTCAGGTCAAACCTTCAGGTGTGCCGGATATGGCCAGTCTTTATCACATGCTCCCCAATTTCACGGACGTACTGGACGATGTGAAGCGCCATGTTGCGCTGGCACAGGATTCGCGCGACGGGCTGGAGGTTACCCCCATCCTCCTCCTCGGCCCTCCCGGAATTGGCAAAACCCATTTTGCGAAGAAGCTGGCTGACCTGCTGGGCACCGGCATGAGTCTGGTGCCCATGAGCTCCATGACGGCGGGCTGGCTGTTATCAGGCTCCTCATCACAATGGAAAGGCGCCAAACCCGGCAAGGTCTTTGAAGCGCTGGTGGATGGTGAATACGCCAACCCCGTGATCGTGGTGGACGAAATCGACAAAGCCAGCGGCGATGCCCAATACGATCCGCTCGGTGCGCTGTACAGCCTGCTGGAGCACGATACAGCGCAGAACTTTACCGATGAGTTTGCAGAAGTGGCGGTGGATGCGAGCCAGGTGATCTGGATCACCACGGCCAATGACGAAAGCGCCATTCCCGAGCCGATTTTGAACCGCATGAATGTGTTTTCGGTGGAACCGCCCTCGCTCGAGGCAGCTCGCCAGATTGCACGTAACTTGTATCAAAGCATTCGCAGAGAACATGGTTGGGGCGCGCACTTTGCGCCTGAACCTCACGACGATTTGCTCAATCAGCTGGGAGAACTGGCACCTCGGGAAATGCGTCGGGCCTTAATGACCGGTTTTGGCAATGCCCAATTGGCAAGTCGGGATGAAATCAACGTAGCCGATCTGCCCAAAGCGGGCCTCAAGAAGGGCCAGATGGGCTTTTTGCAGTGAATTCCCAGGCCCGTTTGGCACCTAGCACCGCGTTCGGATAAGGTGCCCTGCCGCGCGAGCCGTTATATCGACCGAGCGCCAGAAAAAGGTCACCGCGCTCGCGGTCCAGATAGTGGCGCAGGATCACGCAGCCAAAACGCAAATTGGTCTGCATGTGGAAAAGCTTGCCCGC
>ERZ795056.1632-NODE-1632-length-26124-cov-15.501515_pt1 | contig 26124 bp, 37 predicted proteins | sample MGYA00375140_ERZ795056 | MGnify/ENA primary metagenome ERZ795056 (study PRJEB30185, sample SAMN05720227) | activated sludge metagenome | isolation source: Anaerobic digester | place: USA | collected 2015-03-09 ... | reverse complement strand
CGCAAATGCGGAACCATGGAATATCTGGACTTACAAAAAGCTGACGACTCCGGGTTGGAGCTACGTATCAACAACTATGAACAAGCCCTGCAACAGTGGATAGAAAAAAACCAGGACTATATCAACAGTGCAAAAGGAACGGTAACCGTGCCCGTGGTAGTTCATATTATTTACAACACTACCGCACAAAACATCAGCGACACCAGGGTTTATGAACAAATTGATGTATTAAACAGAGATTATGCCGGATTGAGCACCCACTCCATGCAGGCATTTTCGTCTTCATTAAAGGTGAATACCGACCTGCAGTTTTGCCTGGCACAGCGCACCCCTTCGGGAGCCGCCACTACCGGTATTGAAAGAAGACAGACCTCCGTTACATCATTTTCATATTCCAACAATGGCGCCAAATATTATTCGACCGGTGGGCTGGATGCATGGGATCCTTCCAAGTATATGAATATCTGGGTTTGCCCTTTGAGTGATGGGTTATGCGGCTATGCCCAATTCCCAACGAGTGGTGTCAACGCTACTTTTGGCGTGGTAATTCATTATGAATTTTTTGGTGTAACAGGGGCTACAGCACCCTACAATTTAGGCGGAACCACCACACACGAAATAGGACATTGTTTCAACCTTTACCATATTTGGGGCGATGATGGCGGTTCGTGCACAGGCAGCGACTACTGCACCGATGTGCCCAACCAGGCCAATTCCACATATGGTGTGCATACCGGAGTAGTCACAGACAAATGCACAACCACTTCTCCAGGAATCATGTACATGAATTTTATGGATTACAGCGATGATATATCCTATGCCAACTTCACACCTAACCAAAAGACTCGTATAGCGGCTCTTTTTGCCTCTGGCGGACTATTGTATTCCTTATCGGTTTCAAACGGATGCACTCCCCCCGCTACCACAGCTTGCGGTACGCCATCTGGTTTGTCGGCCACCGGTATTACCACCACATCGGCAACCCTCAACTGGACAGCCATATCCGGAGCTTCCAGCTACAATATTCAGTACCGGCCATCAGGAACTTCCACCTTTGTTATCACAACTTCCACCACCAATTACAAAGCCATCTCAGGGTTGACCGCAGGCACTATTTATGAATTTAAGGTGCAGGCAGTGTGTTCCGAAACGGGAACTTATTCAGGATTGTCCACATTTACCACGTTGACCGCTGGCGGCTGTACTGATAATTATGAATCGAACAATACGGTGGCCACAGCAAAGACAATTGCCGTGAATACCTCTATCAATGCGTTAATAGGAACCTCTACCGATGTTGATTATTACAAATTCTCCAATACTTCGGCGCAGAAAAAAATAAAAGTTACCCTGACTAACCTACCTGCCGATTACGACATAAAACTTTACAAATCAAATGGCACTACCCTGATTGCCACATCGCAGAATTCTGGTACCACCAACGAAAGTATCGTATATAACAAGGCCACGGCGGGTACTTACGTCATTAAAGTTTATGGATATAATGGCACTTATTCCGCCAGCAGTTGCTATACACTAACAGCCAGCATCAGCAGCATTTCATGGAAAGGCATGGAAGAAATGATGAACGAACCCGATACTCCCCAGGACCTTATGCTTTACCCGAATCCTGCCAACGAAAACCTGAATGTTACGTACAATGCAGAAACCGATGGCGATATACAGATTAGTACATACGACTTGGCCGGACGCCTCATAAATACTACCAGTTATCAGGCAACCAAGGGCCTCAATAATTATTCGATGAATGTATCAGCGCTTGCTAAAGGAATCTATTTTCTTTCGTTGAAAAACGGCAATACTTTGCTCACCCAAAAACTTATTATCGACAAGTAAATGTTACAGTAAAAAAATAAAAAAACCCACGCTCTAAAGAGTGTGGGTTTTTTTATAGGGCATTATCATGGCAAACATACTGCCACAATACTTACTTCTTCAGATATTTGAAATCTTTTCCGAGATATTTTCCTGTACCATAAAGCATTTCTTCGATTCGTATCAGCTGATTATACTTGCATATTCGATCAGTGCGGCAGGCAGAACCCGTTTTTATCATTCCAGTATTAAGGGCCACGGCAAGATCGGCGATAGTGGTATCTTCTGTTTCGCCCGAGCGGTGGCTGATTATGGCAGTGTACCCGTTGTCATATGCTAAATTCACAGCATTTATCGTTTCAGTAAGGGTGCCTATCTGATTCACTTTAATTAAAATAGAATTGGCACATTTTTTATCGATTCCAACCTGCAGACGTTCGGTATTGGTAACAAAAAGATCGTCGCCTACTAATTGAATTTTATTTCCCATAGTTTTCGTCATCAGTGCCCAACCCTTCCAGTCATCTTCGGCCATACCGTCTTCAATTGAAATGATAGGATACCTGTTGGTCCAATCTTTCCAGAAATCCACCATTTCGTTGGAGTTAAGTTTTTCGCCAGAAGATTTTTTCAGATGGTACACATTTTCTTTATCGTCGAAGTATTCTGAAGCTGCCGGATCGAGGGCGATATACACATCCACGCCCGGCTTATAATTAGCACTTTCAATAGCTTTCATTATCACCTGCAGGGCTTCTTCATTTGATTTTAGCATAGGTGCGAAACCTCCTTCATCGCCTACATTAGTCGAATATCCGGCTTTTTTGAGCACCTCCTTGAGTTTATGATATATTTCGGCCCCCATTCTGATGGCTTCCGTGAAGTTTTCGGCGCCCACCGGCATAATCATAAATTCCTGAAAATCGACACTGTTGTCGGCATGCGAACCTCCATTAAGGATGTTCATCATTGGGATAGGGAGTGTGCGGGCATTAACACCACCGATGTAGCGAAATAATGGTTGGCCGGATAATTGGGCGGCGGCTTTGGCACAAGCCAGCGAAACGCCCAGAATAGCATTAGCGCCCATATTGGCCTTGTTGGGGGTTCCATCAATTTCAATCAGCATTTTATCGATGATAGTCTGTTCGCTCACCAACATACCTTTTAATTCTTCGGCAAGCACTTTGTTTACATTCTGTACAGCCTTTAATACTCCTCTGCCGTTATATACTTTTTTGTCACCGTCGCGCAATTCTACGGCTTCGTGACTACCTGTTGATGCGCCCGAAGGAATAGCTGCGGTACCAATAATACCTGATTCGGTCATAACTTCCACCTCGATGGTAGGGTTTCCACGGGAATCAAGAATCTGCCGTGCATAAATATTTGAAATTCTGCTCATAAATAAATTTTTTAGTATTAATAATAAAAAAAGGATAAAGAGATAATGCCTTTATCCTTTTAAATAATTCTGTTCGTTGTTAATCTTTGGAGGCCTCAGCTTGTTCGTTAGTTTCCGGTTTGGCTTCGTCCTTCACTTCAGGTTTTGAATTTTCACCGGTTGTTTCAGCTTTCACGGTTTTTACTTCTTCCTTGACTTCGGCGGCTGCTTTTTTACCCGATCCTCTGCGGCTTCTTCCTTTCTTAGCAACTTTTGCTGCTTTTTCGCCGGTCATGAGTTCGTTATAATCAACCAGCTCAATGATACACATTTCGGCCTGATCACCTTTGCGTGTTCCGGTTTTAAGGATGCGGGTGTATCCTCCCGGGCGTTCAGCAATTTTTTGCGAAACTTCCCTGAAGAGTTCTTTGGCCGCTTCTTTATTTCCCAGATAACTAAAGACTGTCCTTCTGGAGTGCACGGAATCTGATTTTGACTTGGTAAGCAAGGGTTCCACGTAGCTTCTCAAGGCTTTGGCTTTAGCCAATGTGGTAGCAATTCGTTTGTGAAGTATGAGCGATGATGCCATATTTGCCAACATAGCGCTTCTATGCTCAGCAGTTTTTCCTAAATGATTGATTGTTCTGTTGTGTCTCATCTCTGTTAATCCTTATCTAATTTATATTTGGCAATATTCATCCCGAACTGTAAATTTTTGGCTTTTACCAGTTCTTCTAATTCGGTAAGTGATTTTTTACCAAAGTTTCTGAATTTTAGCAAGTCGTTTTTGTTGAAAGAAACCAGATCGCCCAAAGTTTCCACGTCGGCAGCTTTGAGGCAATTCAAGGCGCGAACGGAGAGGTCAAGGTCCACCAGCTTGGTTTTGAGTAATTGCCTCATATGCAACGAAGTTTCATCAAATTCTTCCACCACGGCTTTTTCTTCTGTGTCGATGGTTATTTTTTCGTCGGAGAACAGCATGAAATGGTGGATAAGAATTTTAGCGGCTTCTTTTAAGGCCTCTTTTGGTTGAATGGAGCCGTTGGTAGTAATTTCGAAAACCAGCTTTTCGTAGTCAGTTTTTTGTTCCACGCGATAATTTTCCACCACATATTTTACGTTTCTGATCGGGGTGTAAATAGAATCGATAGCTATGGTACCTATGGCTGCATTGGGTAATTTATTTTCTTCGGCAGGCACATATCCTCTTCCTTTGTCGATGGTGATTTCCATTATCAGCTTCACGTTGGGTTCCATGTGGCAGATTACTTCTTCGGTGTTTAAAACCTGGAATCCCGAAAGAAACGAGTTGATTTCGCCTGCTTTAAAAACCTCTTTACCGCTAAGGGTAACGGTAACTTTTTCGTTGGTGAGCGAATCAATTTGTCTTTTAAAACAAATCTTTTTGAGGTTTAGGATAATTTCGGGGACATCTTCCAACACACCTTTGATGGATGCAAACTCCTGATCGACGCCTTCAATTTTTATGTTGGTAATAGCAAATCCTTCGAGAGACGAAAGGAGAATTCTTCGTAAAGAATTGCCAATAGTAGTGCCGTATCCTGGTTCGAGCGGACGAAATTCGAATTTTCCGAAATAATCATCCGATTCTAACATGATAACTTTATCCGGTTTTTGAAAAGCTAATATTGCCATTTTGTTATCTGATTTAATAATTTTTATTTAGAATACAACTCAACAATCAATTGTTCGTTGATATTTTCAGGTATTTGGTCACGTTCGGGATAGCTCATGAATTTGCCGACCATTTTTTCCTGATCCCATTCCATCCAGTTATAATGGTTTGCATTACGTGCCAGGGCATCAACAATTAATTCGAGGGATTTTGATTTTTCCCTGACATTAATAATGTCGTTGGGTTTCAGGCTGAACGAGGGGATATTGTTAACTTTTCCGTTAACTTCAATATGACCGTGCGACACCAATTGGCGGGCTCCGTTACGAGTGGGAGCGATACCCAGGCGATATACCACGTTATCGAGGCGCGCTTCGATGAGTTGTAGCAATATTTGACCGGTAATACCTTTTTTGCGGGAAGCTTTTTCGAAGGTATTTTTAAATTGTTTTTCCAGAATGCCGTAGGTGTATTTGGCTTTTTGTTTTTCCTGCAGCTGTATGCCGTATTCTGATTGTTTTTTGCGTTTTTTCGCCTGTCCATGTTGTCCCGGAGGATAGTTCTTTTTTTCGTAGGACCTATCGGGGCCATAAATGGGGTCTTTAAATTTTCTTGCAATCCTTGTTTTCGGACCAATGTATCTTGCCATATCTGAAATATATTAAATAAAATTAAACTCTTCTTCTTTTTGGCGGGCGGCAGCCGTTGTGCGGCAGTGGCGTAACGTCAATTATTTCGGTAACTTCTATGCCGGCGGCGCTGATTGACCGGATTGAGGATTCTCTACCGGCGCCCGGGCCTTTTACATACACTTTTACTTTCCGGAGACCGTAGTCAAAAGCCTGTTTACCGCAATCACTTGCTGCCATTTGGCCTGCATAGGGGGTGTTTTTTTTGGAACCCTTAAATCCCATTTTACCAGCCGAGGACCATGATATCACCTGGCCGTTGGCGTTGGTAAGGGAAATAATAATGTTATTGAACGAAGCAAAGACATAAGCTCTCCCGATAGGGTCAACTTTTACGATTCTTTTCTTTGCTGTTTTAGCAGGTGTTTTTGCCATAATTTATTTGTAGTTTCTGTTATTAAAAAAACATTAATTATTATCCTTTGGTTGCTTTCTTTTTGTTGGCAACAGTTTTTCTTTTCCCCTTACGTGTACGGGCGTTGTTTTTGGTACTCTGGCCTCTAACGGGCAATCCGGCACGGTGTCTGATGCCGCGATAAGAGCCTATCTCCATCAAACGCTTTATATTCATTTGAACTTCGGAACGCAGAGTCCCTTCCACTTTCACTTTTTCGGTGATGATATTACGTATTTTCGTTTGTTCGGCATCGTCCCAGTCTGACACTTTTTTACTGAAATCAATTCCGGCTTCTTTTAAAATCATCTGAGCTGTACTTTTTCCAATACCGAAAATGTACGTCAATCCGATTACTCCTCTTTTGTTTTTTGGTAAATCAATACCAGCAATTCTAGCCATATATTAAATTATTTTTATTATTTACAAAATTTTATCCCTGTCTTTGTTTGTATTTGGGGTTTTTCTTGTTGATAACATAAACCACACCGTTTCTTCTGATGATTTTACAATCAGGGGTTCTTTTTCTAATTGATACACGTACTTTCATGGTATTTCTATTTATATCTGAATGTTATTCTTCCTTTTGTCAGATCGTAGGGCGAAATTTCAACCCGCACTTTATCGCCGGGCAAAATTTTTATATAATGCATGCGCATTTTGCCGGAAATATGCGCAATAATCACATGCCCATTTTCCAATTCAACACGAAACATGGCGTTGCCAAGTGATTCGAGGACTGTTCCGTCTTGCTGAATTGAACTTTGTTTTGACATCTTTTACTTTATATATTAATTGATCGTTTTTAAATTTTCGTTTTTTACTTTGTCAATATACTCAAACGTTGATAAAACTTCGCATTGGTTTTTTCTGACAGCCACCGCATGTTCAAAGTGTGCCGATGGTTTTCCGTCGCGGGTTCTGATGGTCCAGCCGTCGCGTTCCTGAATTATTTCTTTTAATCCCAGGTTCACCATTGGCTCGATACATATTACGGTGCCTTCTTTCAGTTTGTGCCCCGATCCGCGTCTGCCGTAGTTGGGCACCTGCGGTTCTTCGTGAAGGTGTTTTCCTATTCCATGTCCCACCAGCTCGCGAACGACAGAGTAACCATATTGTTCCACATAGCTTTGCACAGCATAGCCTATATCTCCCAGGCGGCATCCAGCCGAAGCTTTTTCTATCCCCTTGTAAAGCGATTCTTTGGTTCGTTTTAACAGGGCCATTGTTTCGGGGCTTACATCACCAACAGCAAAAGTATAGGCAGAATCACCATTGTAACCGTTTAGGACCACACCGCAGTCGATAGAGACGACATCGCCGTCTTTAATTTCATTTTTCCCCGGAATACCATGCACCACCTGATCATTAACCGAGATGCATAGTGAAGCGGGGTAACCTCTGTAGTGTTTAAACCCGGGTATGGCCCCATTGCCTCTGATAAAATCTTCTGCAATCTTATCGAGGTATGCGGTCTGAACACCAGGTTTTATATATCCGGCTACTTCAGCTAACGTTTTACCAACAAGCAAAGAACTCTCTTTTATTAATTCTATTTCCTCTTCGGACTTTAAATGTATCATCCGTCAAGGTTTTACATTGCGGCTTGTCCATATCCCATGGATGAACGGCCTTTTATTCTTCCTGATTTCGTTAATCCGTCATAATGACGCATTAGCAGATAACTTTCAATCTGTTGTAATGTATCCAAAACAACTCCTACCAAAATCAACAGCGATGTGCCGCCATAAAACTGCGCAAACTGGGTGTTGACACCAAAAAGACGCACGATAGCCGGCATGATGGCTACAAAAGCCAGAAATATTGATCCGGGGAGGGTAATTTTAGACATTACATTATCGATAAATTCGGCAGTTTTTTTACCGGGTTTGATGCCGGGAATAAAGCCGCCGTTTTTCTTCATATCTTCAGCCATCTGATTGGGATTAATCGTGATAGCTGTATAAAAATAGGTAAATGCTATAATGAAAATGGCAAAAGTGAAATTGTACCAGAATCCGTTAAAATCGGAGAATGTGCGGGCAAAACCCGACAAAGCTTCGACATTGGCAAAGCCGGCTACGGTGAGTGGAATAAACATAATGGCCTGTGCAAAAATGATAGGCATAACACCGGCAGCATTCACTTTTAATGGAATATACTGACGTACGCCGCCATACTGTTTGTTTCCTACAATTCTCTTGGCATATTGTACGGGAATTCTTCTGGTTCCCTGAACAAGCAGGATACACACTAAAATAACCAGAACCAAAACGACCAATTCCACAACAAAAATTATGAGGCCACCACCCTGCTGTTCCATGCGGGAAATAAACTCGCCGACTAAAGCGAAAGGCAGACGGGCGATAATACCGATCATAATGATTAATGAAATACCGTTGCCGATACCCTTATCGGTGATGCGTTCGCCGAGCCACATAACAAACATGGTTCCTGAAACAAGAATGATTACCGATGACACCCAGAAAAACACTGTAGGAGCCGTTTCGGGCATAAAAGGATAAATGGCTTCGCTGGGCAGTTGGCTGGTGATGTTGCCGATATAGGCGGGTGCCTGAGCTGCTGTAATGATTACTGTTAAGAAACGTGTGATTTGGTTGATTTTTTTCCTGCCTGATTCGCCTTCTTTTTGCAGTTTCTGGAAATAGGGAATTGCCATACCAAGCAACTGAATAACGATAGAGGCAGAGATATACGGCATAATACCAAGGGCAAAAATGGATGCGTTGGCAAATGCACCTCCGGAGAACATATTAAGAAGTCCGAGCAGGCCATCATCCGTTTGCCTCTGCAATGCGCCCAGCATATTGGGGTCAATGCCCGGCAATACCACATAAGAACCCACGCGGTAAATCAGAATAATTCCCAGAGTATAGATAATCCTCTTGCGAAGATCTTCTATCCTGTAAATATTTTTAATAGTTTCTATCAGTCGTTTCATTCATTAAATTTTTGTTGCGGTTCCACCTTGTGCTTCAATAATTTTTACGGCAGTAGCTGAAAATGCATGAGCTTTCACATCAAGTTTTAATTTCAGTTCGCCTCTGCCTAAAATTTTTATCAGTTCGTTTTTGGATGCAAGTCCGTTTTCTATCAATGTGTTAACATCAATAGCTGTAAGGTTTTTTTCTTCGGCAAGTTTCTGAAGTGTGTCCACATTTATTCCACTGTATTCCACCCTGCTGATATTATTAAATCCAAATTTTGGAATTCTTCTGATCAAAGGCATCTGACCGCCTTCAAAAGCTAATTTTTTAGAATAACCGGATCGTGCCTGAGCGCCTTTATTACCTCTTGTGGAAGTTCCTCCTTTACCAGAGCCTTGTCCTCTTCCGATACGTTTTGAACTTTTTATCGATCCTTTTGCCGGTTTCAGATTACTTAAATCCATAGTATATTAATTATTTTTTTCTTAACTAAATTTCTTCTCTTGTTACTAAATGTTTGACTTTTCTGACCATACCCTCCACTTGTGGGGTGGCTTCGAGTTCAACGGACTGGTGCATTTTCTTTATTCCTAATGCCAGCAAGGTTTTTTTCTGTATAGCCGGTCTGTCTATTCCGCTTTTTACTTGTGTTACCCTGATTTTTTTCATATTCATTGTATTTATAGTAGCCTATTAACCATTAAAAACCTGACCTAATGTAACACCTCTCAGTTGTGCCACTGTATAAGGGTCTTTCATGTTTACCAATGCATCCATGGTTGCTTTCACCACGCTGTGCGGATTTGAGGATCCTTTGGATTTTGCCAGCACGTTTTTCACGCCAACGCTTTCCAGTACGGCACGCATAGCTCCACCGGCAATAACACCGGTACCAGGAGTAGCAGGTTTGAGAAACACGTATGCGCCGCTATATTTTCCATATTGTTCGTGAGGCACAGTGCCATTATACACGGGTACCTTGACGAGGTTTTTCTTGGCATCGTCAATACCTTTGGCGATAGCTGCGGTAACTTCTTTTGCTTTTCCCAGTCCGTAACCTACCACGCCGTTTTCGTTTCCTACGACAACGATAGCAGAAAAACTAAAGGTCCTTCCTCCTTTGGTAACTTTGGTTACTCTCTGGATGCTTACCAACCTGTCTTTGAACTCTATTTCGCTCGACTTAACTCTTTTGATGTTTGCGTTTGACATATATTATTAAAATTTTAAACCTGCTTCTCTTGCCGAATCAGCTAATGATTTTACTCTACCATGATATAAGTATCCGCCTCTGTCGAATACAACAGCGTTAAGACCGGCTTCTATAGCTTTTTGTGCTATTACTTTGCCAACCATTTTTGCTTTTTCCTTTTTGTCAACTTTTGCTGCAGCAATTTCGGGATCGAGTGATGAAGCTGCTACCAGAGTTTTTCCGTTCACGTCGTCAATCAGTTGAACGTAAATATTGGTATTACTTCTGAAGACTGACATTCTGGGACGTTCAACCGTACCTTCCACGATTTTTCTGATCCGCTGTTTTATTCTGAATCTTCTGTACTCTTTATTACTTTTAATAGCCATTACTCTGTGAGTTTTAACGTTTTACATTATTTTTGGACGGCCGATTTTCCGGCTTTCTTTCTAAGGACTTCGTTCTGGAATCTTATACCTTTACCTTTGTATGGTTCCGGTTTTCTGAGTGATCTGATTTTGGAAGCCACCTGACCAAGCAGTTGTTTATCGATAGATTCTAGGATGATTGTAGGGGGTTTTCCTCTTTCGTTTATGGTAGTAACTTTCACTTCGGGGGGCATTTCCATAAATATGTTATGCGAATACCCAAGAGAAAGTTCGAGTAAATTATTCTGTGCATCGGCTTTGTAGCCAACGCCAATAATTTCCTGAACCAGTTTAAATCCTTCGGATACGCCGTGTACCATGTTTGAAACAAGTGCGCGATAAAGTCCGTGGTAGGCTCTGGCCTCATCGTTTTCTCTTTCGAGAATGATGTGGTTGTTTTCCACTTTTATTTTTACGGAAGGGTTTATCTTTTGTTTGAGTTCGCCTTTAGGGCCTTTTACGGTTACGATATTATCATCAGAAACGTTGAGTTGAACATTCTGAGGTAATGCAATCGGTAGTTTTCCAATACGTGACATGTTGTTTTCTCCTTTTATTAACTGACGTAACAAATTACTTCACCGCCAACATTTTGTTGTCTTGCTTCCTTGTCGGTCATAATGCCTTTGGAGGTTGAAATAATAGCTATTCCAAGCCCGTTTAAAACACGCGGAAGCTCATCAGCGTTGACATATTTTCTTAATCCGGGGCTGCTGACTCTTTCCAGGGTAGAGATGGCGGATGTTTTCATCGTGGGATGGTACTTCAGCGCTATTTTTATGGTTCCCGGTTTGGGGTTGTCTTCAAATTTATAGTTCAGGATATATCCTTTTTCAAAAAGAATTTTTGTTATACTTTTTTTCAGATTTGAAGCAGGAATTTCCACCATTCTGTGATTCGCCATCACGGCATTTCTAATTCTTGTCAGGTAATCTGAAATAGGATCCGTGTTCATTTTTTAGTTTTTTATTGTTACTAATTATTTTAATTTTTACCAGCTTGCTTTTTTTACTCCCGGGATGAGGCCGGCGAGTGCCATTTCGCGAAAGTTGATACGCGAGATACCGAACTGACGCATATATCCTTTAGGGCGACCCGTAATTTTGCAGCGGTTGTGCAAACGGACAGGCGAAGCATTTTTAGGCAATTTTTGCAATGCGATATAGTCGCCTTCTTTTTTAAGCTGCAATCTTTTTTCCTTGTATTTTTCAACAAGTTGTTCTCTTTTTAATTCACGGGCTTTGATTGATTCTTTTGCCATGTTATTTCTGATTTTTAAAGGGTAATCCAAATTCTTTTAACAGCGCGTATGCTTCCTGGTCGTTTTTGGCGGAGGTAACCATGGTAATGTTCATACCATTGATTTTGCTCACCTTATCGATGGTTATTTCAGGAAAAATTATTTGTTCGGTAATACCAAAGGAGAAATTTCCCTTTCCGTCAAATCCCTTATCATTGATACCGCGGAAATCGCGAATACGTGGGATGGCAACCGAGATCAGCCTGTCGAGAAATTCGTACATTTTCTCATTGCGCAATGTAACCCTTACACCAATGGGCATACCTTTTCTGAGTTTGAAGTTTGATATGTCTTTTTTGGATTTGGTTTGCACTGCTTTCTGACCTGATACCAGCGACATTTCGTCGATGCCGGTTTCGATCATTTTTTTATCAGCAATAGCACCGCCAACACCTTGGTTCAGGCTTATTTTCAGCAAGCGTGGCACCTGCATATTATTCTTATATTGAAATTGTTTGATAAGGGCAGGAACAATTTCTTTATCGTACTTTTCCTTTAATCTTGGTTTGTAGTCCATTATTTAATTGTCTCCTTTTTTTCTGATTTTTTTGAATACCTTACTAATTTTCCTGATTTTTCATCAATTTTTCGGCCGGTCCGAGTAGGTTTTCCCGAAGAGTCGTTAACCATAAGGTTTGATACGTGTATGGAAGCTTCTTTTTTCAAGATACCGCCTTTAGTATTTTTTGCATTAGGTTTGGTATGTTTTGAAATCAGGTTGACTCCCTCAACAAGCACTTTATTTTTTTCAACGATTACCTTTAGGACTTTGCCTTGTTGACCTTTTGAATCGCCGGCAATAACGGTTACTGTATCGCCTTTTTTAACATGTATTTTTGGTCGCATAACGTTATTTTTTATAGCACTTCGGGTGCCAGTGAAATAATTTTCATATATTGTTTTTCGCGCAGTTCGCGTGCAACAGGTCCGAATATACGGGTACCCCTGAGCTCATCGTTGGCTGTAAGTAATACTACAGCATTGTCGTCGAAACGGATATAGGATCCGTCGTTTCTTCTGACTTCTTTGCTGGTTCGTACAATAACTGCTTTGCTTACGGTGCCTTTTTTGATGTTACCGGCCGGTATGGCGCTTTTAACAGTTACAATGATTTTGTCTCCCACAGAAGCATATCTTCTTTTTGTGCCACCAAGGACTCTGATGCAGAGGACTTCTTTGGCGCCGCTGTTGTCGGCTACTATTAGTCTGGATTCTTGCTGTATCATTTTATTTAACCTTTTCGATAATTTCTACTAACCTCCAGCATTTATTTTTGCTTAAAGGCCTTGTTTCAGCTATTTTTACGGTGTCGCCAATGCTGCATTCATTTTTTGCGTCTTCAGCCATAAATTTGGTATTTTTCTTCACAAATTTACCGTACTTGGGGTGCATTACTTTTCTTTCAACGTTTACAACAATGGTATTCTGCATTTTATTGCTGACAACAACACCTATTTTTTCTTTTCTTAAATTACGTTCCATGGTGGTTTATTACTTTTTGCTGTTTTTCTTTGTAACTACTTCAACCTGTTGAGTGTCGCCTGCCAGATCCCGTTTCCGCAGCTCGGTAAGCATACGGGCAATAGTTCTCTTATAATCCTTTATTTTCATGGGATTTTCCAGAGGAGAAATGGCGTGATTCATTTTCAATTTCAGGTATTGCTTTTTCTCTTCTTCTAATCTTTCACGAAGTTCGTTCGTTGAAAGTTCGCTAATGACTTGCTGTTTCATTGATAATTATTTTTGGTCTTCAATGTAATCTTTTCTAATAACAAACCTGGTGTGGACCGGTAATTTTTGCGCACCCAGTTCGAGAGCTTTTTTAGCGATATCGAATGGCACACCGTCTATCTCGAACATGATACGGCCCGGGGTAACGCGTGCTACATAATATTCCAAAGCGCCTTTACCTTTTCCCATACGAACTTCTGCAGGTTTTTTGGTTACCGGTTTATCAGGGAATATGCGTATCCACAATTGTCCTTCACGTTTCATGTGACGGGTTATGGCCTGACGGGCAGCTTCTATCTGGCGGCCAGTTATCCAATATTCGTCAAGAGTTTTTATAGCAAAAGAGCCGAATGAAATCTGATGCCCGCGATGAGCATTGCCTTTCATGCGTTGCTTTTGCATTTTTCTGTACTTTGTCTTTTTTGGCTGTAACATCACAGTAAGTATTAAAAATTATCCTTTGTTTTACTTAGTATTTCTTCTTCTTCTTCTGCCCTGTTCTTTGCCGCCGGGAACTTCGTGTTTGCTTTCTTTTACGTTAGCCGACGTGGGAACAATTTCTCTTTTTCCATAGATTTCGCCTTTACAAATCCACACCTTTACGCCAATTCTTCCGTAGGTGGTATGAGCTTCGGCCAATGCATAGTCGATATCGGCACGTAAGGTATGCAAAGGAATACGGCCTTCTTTATACTGCTCGGTGCGGGCCATTTCAGCGCCACCGATACGGCCTGATGTCTGAATCTTGATTCCTTCGGCACCCATCCGGATTGAGGAGGCGATGCTGGTTTTTATTGCACGACGGTATGAGATTCTTCCTTCAATTTGTTTGGCAACAGAACTTGCCACCAGAAAAGCATCCAGTTCGGGCCGTTTGATTTCGTTGATATTAATCTGGATTTCCTTATTGGTGATTTTTCTCAACTCTTCTTTCAGTTTGTCAACTTCCTGACCACCTTTACCAATGATGGTTCCCGGACGTGCAGTATTAATGGTAACTGTAATAAGTTTAAGCGTCCGCTCAATGATAATCTTCGATATGCTAGCTTTAGATAAACGGGCATTAAGATAAATTCTGATCTTCTTGTCTTCAATAAGTTTGCTTTCAAAACTTTTGCCGCCAAACCAATTTGAATCCCATCCTTTAATAATTCCTAATCTGTTACCTACTGGATTTGTTTTTTGTCCCATCTGGTATTTATTTATTTTGTTTATTATTCAGTTTTTTCTTTAGGTTTTTTTTCTGATTTTACTTTTTTTTCCGCCTTGACTTCCTTGGCAGGTTTTTCAGGTTTTACCGTTTTTTCTTTTTTAACTTTTTCGGTTTTCACCGGTTTTGTTTCTTTAACGGGAGCTTGTGAGGCAGGTTCTTCCACCATCATTTCCATATTTCTCGAACCGAGTATTAGGGTAACGTGGTTCGAACGTTTTTTCAGGCGGTGGGCTCTACCCTGGGGTGCGGCCTGTATGCGTTTCAATTGTCTTCCACTGTCCACAAAAATTTCTTTTACATACAAATTGCTGTCTTCGAGGCGCTTACCTTCATTTTTGCCTTGCCAGTTTGCGATAGCCGACAGCAAAAGTTTGTGCAGGCGTCCGGATGCTTCCTTGGGCGACAATTTCAATAAGAATAATGCTTTATCGACATTTTTTTCCCTTATCTGATCGGCTACCAGGCGCATTTTTCTGGGCGATGTAGGACAATTGGAAAGGCGTGCAAAATACGTGGTTTTTTTAGCTTCCTTAGCTTTGTTTGCACTTATGCGTTTTCTTTCTCCCATGATATTTTCTATTTTGAAGCTGAGTTATTATTTTTTATCTTTATTACCGGCATGCCCCCTAAAGATACGGGTAGGAGCAAATTCTCCGAGTTTGTGGCCAACCATGTTTTCAGTGATGTACACCGGGATAAATTTATTGCCGTTATGAACCAGGATATTGTGATTGACAAAATCCGGCGAAATAACAGAGTTCCTCGACCATGTTTTTATAGAACTTCTTTTTTTGGCTTCATTCATCTGGAGAACCTTTTTTTCAAGTTTCTCGCTGATATACGGACCTTTTTTTAACGAACGACTCATAATTTTTTATCTAACTGGTTATTGTTATTTCTTACTTTTTTCGATAATATACTTGTTTGACATTTTTTTACGGCTACGTGTCTTATAACCTCTGGCCGGCATACCTTTCCTGGTTCTTGGAAGACCACCGGAAGCCTTACCTTCGCCACCGCCCATGGGGTGATCAACAGGGTTCATGGCTACACCACGGTTTCTGGGACGGCGTCCGAGCCATCTTTTTCTTCCTGCCTTGCCTGATTTTTCGTGGCTGTGGTCAGGATTAGAAACCATACCCACAGTAGCTTTACAAGCTTGTAATATCAACCGGGTTTCTCCGGAAGGTAATTTTATTACGGCAAATTTTCCGTCGCGAGACATCAGCTGAGCAAATGTACCGGCGCCACGGGCCATTTTTCCGCCTTCTCCGGGACGAAGTTCGATATTATGAATGATGGTACCAAAAGGTATCTCGCTCAAATATAAGGAATTACCGATTTCCGGAGAAATACCCTTGCCGGATACAACTTTTTGACCGACTTTTAATCCCTGCGGGGCAATAATATATCTTTTATCGCCATCGGCATAGGATAACAAAGCGATACGGGCGCTTCGGTTGGGGTCATATTCGATAGATTTAACCGTGGCTGGGATATTTTCCTTTTCACGTTTAAAATCTATGATTCGGTATTGTCTTTTGTGACCGCCGCCAATATAGCGCATAGTCATTTTTCCGGTATTGTTCCTGCCCCCGGTTCGTTTAATACTGACCAACAAACTTTTTTCGGGTTTATCGGTGGTTATTTCGTCAAACGCACTAATTACCTTAAAGCGCTGACCGGGTGTTGTTGGATTAAGTTTCTTTAATGCCATTTCTATTAAATATTGCTATAAAAATCTATTTTTTCTCCTTGTGCCAATGTAACGACAGCCTTTTTGGTTGAATTCTGGCGTCCTGAAATATAACCGGCTTTGGTGTACCTTGATTTTGTTTTACCAGCATAAACCATGGTGTTCACCGCTTCCACCTTAACTTCATATAATTCTTCCACGGCTTTTTTTATCTGTAATTTATTTGCCCTTTTATCAACAAGAAAAGCATAGCGGCCCTGAGTTTCGCCCATGGCTGTCATCTTTTCTGTAATTACCGGCTTTATGATCACATTCATTGTTCAGTATTTTAAATTATTTTTTAAACATTTCATTGATTTTCTGAACGGAACTTTCCACGATAAGAAGATTTCCCGCGTTGAGTATGTCGTAAGTATTCAGCGAGGCTGCTGTCAATACTTTTGCTTTTTGGATATTGCGCGACGACATATAAATTTTGGGGTCGGTTTGTGGAAGCACCATCAATGTTTTTTGGTCGGATACTTTCAGGTTTGCCAGCAGTTCCTGATATCTTTTGGTTTTTATTTCGTCAAAAGTAAAATCTTCGAGTATCACGATCTGGTTTTGTTTGGCCTTGTATGTCAGAGCGGAAATACGCGCAAGTTGTTTTACTTTTTTGTTTAATTTAAAGTTATACACTCTGGGTTGCGGGCCAAAAGCTCTGCCACCGCCAACAAAAACAGGCGAATTGATATCTCCTGAACGGGCACCGCCGGTACCTTTCTGACGTTTCAGCTTACGGGTGCTTCCCGACATCATCGAACGCGGTCTGGAACTGTGTGTGCCTTGTCTTTTATTGGCGAGGTGCTGTTTAACATCAAGATAAATAGCATGATCATTAGGTTCGATGCCGAAAATGCTATCGTCTAATGCTACCTTGCGGGTAGTTTCGCTTCCATCAAATTTATGAACTACTAACTCCATCTTTCAATTTTTAAATATGAACCTTTAGGTCCCGGTACAGAACCTTTTACAATAATCAAATTTTTTTCAGGTACTATTTTTACTACCTGGCTGTTGATAACCTTAACTCGGTTGCCACCCATTCTGCCGCCCATCCTTAATCCTTTAAAAACGCGCGAAGGATAGGATGATGCGCCAACAGAACCCGGAGCTCTCAGGCGGTCATGCTGTCCGTGAGTTTTTTCACCAACACCGCTAAAGCCATGACGTTTTACAACGCCCTGAAAACCTTTGCCTTTTGAAGTGCCAACCACATCAATATATTCGCCTTCAATGAATACATCTACCAATAAAACTTCACCAAATTTTTTTCGGTGGCCTTCTTCAAACCTCGAAAATTCAGCAACAATTTTTTTGGGGGTTGTTCCTGCTTTGGCAAAATGTCCTTTCATGGGTTTGTTAGTTCTGCTTTCCTTTTTTTCATCAAATGAAAGCTGAAGGGCATCATAACCGTCTTTGTCCTTTGTCATCACCTGCGTAACAACGCAAGGGCCAGCTTCAATAACTGTACAGGGGATATTCTTCCCTGTCGCATCGAAGACGCTGGTCATTCCAATCTTTTTTCCTATTAAGCCTGACATTTCTTTGTCTTTTTTATCTGATAATAAATACTATACTTTTATTTCCACTTCTACGCCATTAGGAAGTTCAAGCTTCATGAGGGCATCGATAGTTTTTGAGGTGGTGCTGTAAATATCAAGTAATCTTTTGTACGTTGACAATTCGAATTGTTCTCTGGCTTTTTTGTTTACAAAAGTCGAACGCAAAACGGTGTAGATTTTCTTATTTGATGGCAAGGGGATGGGACCGCTTACCACAGCACCGGTTGATTTCACTGTCTTCACGATTTTCTCAGCCGATTTGTCAACCAGATTGTGATCGTACGATTTAAGTTTTATTCTAATCCTCTGATTCACTGTGTTATGATTTAATTTATATTATTAATTGGTAAATATCCTTTGATTTTGTATATTACATCGTCAGCAATTTCTTTGGGTGTTTCACTATAATGCGAAAATTCCAAAGAGGCGGTAGCTCTGCCGGAAGTTATGGTCCGCAGAATGGTAATATATCCAAACATTTCCGACAGGGGTACAATGGCATCAACAATCTGGAAGCCTATTCTGGCCGTCAAACTATGGAGCTGTGCCCTGCGTTTGTTCAGGTCGCCGGTAACGTCGCCCACATATTCTTCGGGGGTTACCACTTCCAGTTTCATGATGGGTTCCATCAGGACACACTGGGCCTTTTTGCAGGCATCCTTAAAAGCAAAACGGGCGGCTATTTCAAAGGCCATGGCATCAGAGTCCACGCTATGGAAACTTCCGTCAATCAATCTTACTTTTACAGATTCAAAAGGGAATCCGGCAATAACACCATTCATAAGTGCAGCCTCAAAACCTTTTTGTGTGGCTTTGATAAATTCTTTAGGGAGGTTGCCACCTTTCACTTCATCGATAAATTGCAGACCTCTGACGTTGCTGTCGGCAGGTGATATTTCAAAATCGATGTCGGCAAAACGGCCTTTTCCGCCGGTTTGTTTTTTATAAATTTCGCGGTGACGAACCGTAGTTTTGATAGCTTCTTTATAGGCCACCTGAGGCACGCCATGGTTTACTTCCACTTTATGTTCTCTTTTCAGGCGGTCGAGGATAATTTCCAGGTGCAGTTCGCCCATGCCACTGATAAGGGTTTGTCCCGTTTCTTCGTTGACGCGAACCTGGAATGTAGGATCTTCTTCTGCTATTCTTTTGAGGCAGTTGGCGAGTTTGTCAATATCTGCTGTGGTTTTGGGTTCCACGGCAATATTGATTACGGGTTCGGGGAAGGTCATAGATTCCAGCACGATGGGATGTTTTTCATCACACAGGGTATCACCGGTTCTGATTTCTTTAAAACCCACCAGCGCGCCAATATCACCCGCTTCAATCTCATTCACCTGATTTTGTTTATTGGCATGCATTCTCATAATTTTCGACACCCTCTCTTTTTTGCCGGTATTGGCATTATATATCATGGTGCCAACCGACATGGTGCCGGAATAAACTCTGAAAAATGCGAGTTTGCCTACATAAGTATCGGTGGTAATTTTGAATGCCAGTCCACAGAAAGGTGCCGTAATGTCGGCATGCCTTACTTCTTCTTTTTCGTTGAAGGGGTTGAAACCTTTTATTGCAGGAATGTCTATCGGGCTGGGTAAATACAGTACGATGGCATCCAGGAGTTGTTGCACAGCTTTATTGCGGAAAGACGATCCGCACAACACCGGGGTGATGCGCATTTCGATGGTTGCTTTCCGCAGGGCTGCTATTATTTCTTCGCTGCTGATTGATTCGGGGTCGTTCAAAAATTTTTCGAGCAGTGCTTCATTTTCTTCAGCTGCTCCTTCGACAAGTTTTGTACGGTATTCGGCAACGAGGTCGATCAGATCTTCGGGTATGGGGACTTCATTATAGTTAAGTCCCAGAGATTCTTCGTCCCATTCGAAAGCCTTATTGTGAACCAGGTCCACAATGCCCTTGAAATTATCTTCTTCACCGATAGGAATCTGTATTACCACAGGCCGGGCTCTAAGTTTATCCTGAATCTGGGTAATCACCTGAAAAAAATCAGCGCCGGAGCGGTCCATCTTGTTGATGTAGCTAATGCGCGGCACATTATATTTATCTGCCTGATGCCAGACGGTTTCGGATTGCGGTTCGACACCACCCACAGCACAGAACAGGGCTACAGCTCCGTCCAGCACTCTGAGGCTGCGTTCTACTTCGACAGTAAAATCGACATGCCCCGGCGTATCGATGATGTTTATTTTATAAGGTGTATTGTTGGTTTTCCAGTAAACGGTGGTGGCGGCTGAGGTAATGGTGATGCCGCGTTCCTGCTCCTGTTCCATCCAGTCCATGGTGGCATTGCCTTCGTGGACTTCTCCCATACGGTGTGTGATGCCGGTATAATATAATATACGCTCTGTAGTCGTGGTTTTACCCGCGTCTATGTGCGCCATAATGCCAATATTTCTTATATACTCGAGGTTCTCTGACATTAATATTATATTATATCCCGCTACGCACTAAGTTTTTTAAAACTTAAAATGAGAAAATGCTTTGTTAGCTTCGGCCATGCGGTGTGTATCTTCTTTTTTCTTAAAAGCAGCACCTTCTTCTTTATATCCGGCTAAAATTTCGGAAGCTAATTTCTGACACATTGATTTCTCATGACGTAAGCGGGCGTATTTTATCAGGTTTTTCATACCTATAGACATTTTCCTTCCAGGCCTGATTTCCGAAGGAATCTGGAAGGTGGCCCCACCGATCCTGCGGCTGCGTACTTCTACCGAAGGAGTAACATTGGTAAGGGCTTTTTTGAATACTTCAAGTCCGTCTTCGCCACTTTTTTCCGAAACTATATCGATAGCGTCGTAAAAAATATCGTAGGCGATATTCTTCTTTCCCTCCAGCATGATGTTATTAACGAACTTTGTCACCAAAGTATCGTTAAACCTGGGGTCAGGAAGAATAATCCGCTTTTTTGGAGTTGCTTTTCTCATTTTATATAAAAAAGTTCTTTATTTTACTTTTATTTTGCTGCTGCTTTTTTTGCTTTAGGCCGTTTGGTGCCATATTTCGAACGGCGCTGGTTGCGTCCATCGACACCCGAAGTATCCAATGCGCCACGGATGATATGATAACGTACACCCGGAAGGTCTTTTACCCTGCCGCCTCTGATGAGCACGATAGAGTGTTCCTGAAGGTTATGACCTTCTCCCGGAATGTAAGCATTCACTTCCTTACTGTTAGTAAGCTTAACCCTGGCAACTTTACGCATCGCCGAGTTAGGTTTCTTAGGAGTAGTGGTGTAAACTCTGGTACAAACACCACGTCTCTGCGGGCATGAATCCAATGCTCTGGATTTGCTTTTATCTGTCAATTTTTTGCGTCCTTTACGAACTAATTGCTGTATTGTAGGCATATCAACCGTTTTTAACTATAATTCTCCCCAAGTTTTTTTGGGACTGCAAAGGTAAATATTAATTTCATATTATCAAGCACTTTGAAAAAAAATTATTTTTAAATTGTTTTTAAACCCGCCAATTTTATAACAATTATTCGCTATATGCTTGCTATACAACGATATAGGCTGTGAGAATATTTTTTTTCTTCATTATTCCAAATTTTGCCTTACCCCTTGTTTAAAGTGAAAAAACATGCTATTGCAAGATTATTGATTATGACATTGTCAAATTTTGAGATTTGAACAAAAACATTTCCTATTTTTGTTAAAACTTATTAGCAATGAAAACTTCAGCTGTTTTCCCAGGTTCATTCGATCCCATCACCAAAGGCCATGAATCTGTGGTGCTGCGCAGCCTCGATCTGTTCGACAATATTACCGTGGCCATCGGTATCAATGCAGAAAAAAAATACCTTTTTCCGCTTGAACAACGGCTGCAATGGCTTACTGAAGTTTTTGCCCCCTACCCTCAAATCAGTATTGCAGCCTACGACGGACTGACCACCGACTTTTGCAAAAAAAACAATATCACCTTTATTTTGCGTGGACTAAGAACCGCAGCTGACTTTGAATTTGAAAGAGGCATAGGACAAATGAATAAAAAAATATTTCCTGCAATTGAAAGTGTGTTTTTGCTGGCGCTGCCCGAATATAATTCGCTATGCTCTTCGATTATCAGAGATATCTACCATAACGGAGGCGATATCAGCCAGTTTATCCCGGATAAAATACACATACCGCCGATAAAATAAATTTTTAAGTTGCTGCGTTACCTAATAAACTTTTATATGAAATACGGAATCCTGCAGGTGTCACTTTTTTTGCTAGGCATAGCTTTTTGTATTTCAACCCAAAACATTTCCGGACAAAATGTCAGCATAAAAGGCAGTGCAAAAGGCGCCGAAGGAAAAACCATTCTCCTGAAATATTATTCCGATTATTTTACCCTCAACGAAGAATTCCTGTCAAAAAGCACCGTCGATTCGTCGGGGTATTTTGAAATTGAATGTCAGGTACCTTCAACAGTTCTTGCTGTGATACACATTGAATATTATGCGGGGGAGATTTACCTTGAACAAAATAAATCCTACCAGGTTGAAATTAAAAATCTGGTTTTTAACGAAAAACTGGACAAGGTCAATTATTACCTGAACCCTTTCAATTGTTATATCAAGGTGCTTAGCGAGGACAAAAAGGAACTTAACCTGCTGACTCAAAAACTAAACATCATGTATAATACTTTCGTTAAAGAAAATTTATACATTTTAAAAACCAAATCGATCTATAGCCGCGTAGATACATTTATGATGGCCGTAAACGACACTTTCAGCAACACAAAAAATGTGTTTTTTGATAATTACCTGAATTACCGTCTGGGTTCATTAAAACTGATGACCGGCTATTCGGATTCCTACAAATTGATGATTGATTATTTGTACCAAAAACCAATTTTATACGACAACATCGAGTACATGACGTTTCTGGCGGGGTATTTTGAAAATTATTTCCAGAATTTGAATTCTCCTGTACTGCTCAAAGACCTTTATATCCCGGTCAATACTAATAAAAGTTATGCTGAATTTATGGATGTACTTGGTAAAGACACTTTGTTTATTAATGAGAAACTAAGGGAGTTAATTGCTCTTAATACATTAAATGTAATGTATGCTTCGAGCAATTTTAAGAAGAAAAACATCATAGATATTTTAAAATATATTGCTTCGGCGAGCAAGTTTGAAACACACAGGCAAATAGCCGGAAGCATGGTTTCCTATTTTTCGCGTTACGAACGTGGCACACCGGCCAAAGAATTCTCCTTAAAAAGTTCGGAAAATTCGCCCGTAAACCTGAGCGACTTCAGGGGTAAATATGTTTATCTGAATTTTTATACTTCCTGGTGCCAATCCTGCAAGGAAGAAATGGAAGTTATGAAAAACCTGCGTCAAAACTTCAATGACGATGTGGTTTTTATTAGTATTTCTGCCGACCGTGAGTTTATGAACATGTATTATTTTAAACGCGATTATAAATACAATTGGCTTTTTCTGCATTTCGGCAACAATTATGATTTGCTGGAATCATATGGGATATTCGCTTACCCAGGTTTTGTCCTTATAGATAAAAGCGGAAATTTAATTCAATGCCCTGCCTTAAAACCCAGTGAAAACATTGAATTATATCTGACAAATCTTATCAACAACGATAAGGCCAAGCCTTAGTATTAATGTTAATGCTGTATCTGCAAAAGTTTAACAGTGCAATCGCACTTTAAACTCCAACAGCTACTTTATAGGCATAATCGTTACCTAATCCACCTTTCACTTTTGACTCATCTATAGCAAGTAGCGGTATAAACACAGATTGAGCAATAGGAACGTAGTGAACTATTGCGCAGTGGGTGGCATCGTGCGCTGTATCTGGGTAATCCCGACTTAGAAAATGTTTCCGCTATAGCGGAATTACATTTTCTTTGTCGATTACGCATTAACAAATAAAATCATATATTATTGATTATTAGAAGATAATGATTGATTAGTCCTATAACTACGCAATAGAAGTTTTTAATGCGTAATATGGGATAAACCAATGATCTACAAGTATTATGATTATAAAAAAATTATGCCGGTACACTTTGTACCGGCATAATTTCAATCCTTAACAAACAATTTCTGGCGGATGCTATTGTAATGTAATTTTCTTAACTGTGCGTGTTCCTGAAGGATCAGTAAGTTCCACAAAATACATACCCCTGTCGGCTGTGGACATATTGATACGGATTTCTTTTTGCGATGACCTTGTTTGATACACGGTGTTGCCAAGAATATCAAAAACTTTAACGGACATTGCCTTACCTGACAGATTATTGATTGAAAACTGCCCTGTTGACGGATTGGGATAAATGCTTACCATTTCCTTATCAACAGCATTAATACCCACAGTGGTTCCGGTAAGTGTTATATTGGTATTAATGTCAGCGATCAACGAAGAAGATGTCAGTTTTATTTTAGTAGGTGTTCTGTTAATGGTCCATGCATTCATTGTTGTATCGTATGTTCCGGTGAATGAAAGCAAGGTATCCTGCAATGTGGTGGCGGGTACAAAATAAGTATTCGTTCCGGATCCAAACAATCCAGCTGTCTCACTGTAATGATCATTTGTAGGCATCTTGTATCCCTTTTCGGGTGGCCCGGCAACATAAGCAGTTCCTATGCCAGATCCATAAAACATAGCATCAATAGGAACACTTAAAGAATCCACCGTGGTACCTGCAAACACGCCAACTCCATCGGCATTGGCGCCGCCGTTGCCAAATATGCCCGTAGCATTAGGATTACCAAAATCATCACCGGTGGTGGTAACATTATTAATAGCACGTATCCAAACCAGGCTGCTGATATCTGTTGATCCGGTACCATCTATTCTCTTTCCCTCACCGCCAACATAAAACACGTCACCGGTGCTAACAGTGCCACTGGTCAAATTATATTTATAAGAAACATTCAGGCCGTTGGCCCAGCCTTTAGCCCCAACCGTTCCGTTATTTAACAAAACAACTGAATATGGAGTGGTTGAAAAATCAATATTTTGAGTTGCCATAAGTTGTACATACTCAAATGCCGAGTCTGAACTCACCGGGTTGGGCATCATGGCAGAGATTATAATTTGAGACGATGCCTGAAAACCTGTCAGCATAAAAATGCTTAACAACAAGGATAGATAAAACTTTTTCATAAGACTTTTTTTTTGCAAATATATTACTATTTTTTGAATTAAAGGGTGATTTCTCACCCTTTAACTTATTTATCCTTAACTTCTTCAAAATCAACGTCAGTAACATTGTCGCTGCCGCCACCCGGGTTTTGCTGCTGCTGTTGCTGTCCCGGGTCATTTGGTGCGCCCTGACCCTGCTGCGTAGCATTATACATTTCCTGGCTGGCTGCCTGCCATGCGGAGTTAATCTTTTCCAGTGCAGCATCGATTGCCTGGAGGTTTTTGCTCTGATGCGCATCTTTAAGTTCTTTCAAGGCGCTTTCGATAGGAGCTTTCTTTTCTGCCGGTATTTTATCGCCGTATTCTTTAAGTTGCTTTTCGGTGGTAAAAATCATCGAGTCGGCTGCATTGATCTTATCAGCAGTTTCTTTGGCTGCTTTATCGGTTTCGGCGTTGGCTGCGGCTTCGTCTTTCATGCGTTTTATTTCCTGGTCGTTCAACCCTGATGAAGCTTCGATGCGTATTTGCTGCGACTTTCCGGTAGCTTTATCTTTGGCCGACACATTAAGGATTCCGTTGGCATCAATATCGAAAGTAACTTCAATCTGCGGGATTCCGCGGGGGGCAGGTGGAATGCCGTCGAGATGGAAACGTCCTATACTCTTGTTGCCTGAGGCCATAGGTCTTTCACCCTGGAGAATATGAATTTCAACAGAGGTCTGGCTATCAGAGGCAGTAGAAAAAGTTTCTGATTTTTTTATAGGTATGGTAGTGTTCGATTCGATGAGTTTGGTCATCACCCCGCCGAGGGTTTCAATACCGAGCGACAAAGGAGTAACATCGAGAAGCAACACGTCTTTGACTTCGCCAGTGAGCACACCGCCTTGTATAGCTGCTCCCACGGCTACCACTTCGTCGGGGTTTACGCCTTTGGAAGGTACTTTTCCGAAAAA
>ERZ795056.1631-NODE-1631-length-26147-cov-7.678484_pt1 | contig 26147 bp, 22 predicted proteins | sample MGYA00375140_ERZ795056 | MGnify/ENA primary metagenome ERZ795056 (study PRJEB30185, sample SAMN05720227) | activated sludge metagenome | isolation source: Anaerobic digester | place: USA | collected 2015-03-09 ... | reverse complement strand
CCTGATCTGATCCGCCAACCCATTACTGTTATATTTTTCCATTCCATTCCGGAATACATGATGCATTTGTTCCTTTTCAAAAGAAGAAAAATAAAAAGCCGCATCCCCGCCAATCTCCGGTAAAGATGTCCGGTCAGAAAGGAATAAAGGTTTGCCAAATTGCATGACCTCCACCACCGGGGCACCGAACCCTTCGGCCAGTGAGGGATGTACAAAAGCCAGGCAATGCTGGTAATACCAGGCTTTTTCACCCTCGGTAACCGGCCCGGTGAGGTGGAGGCGGTCCGACACCCCCATGCTTTCCGCGGTATTCAGGATACTGTTTACGTAATCCGCTTCATCCAGTCTGCCAGCTATGACCATTTCAATGGATTCATTTTCCAGCAATGGCAATAAAACATGGTAGTTTTTTTTGCGATTGACATAGCCCATACCAAACAAAAATGGTCTGGATGGGCGGTAAGATTGGTCTCCGAGTGACGGTGTGTGTACCTGATGAGAACCATTGTGAATCACATGGACGGGTTTATTACCGGTATCGCAATAATTCAGGACGTCGGATTTAGTAAATTCAGAAATACAAACCAGTGCATCCGCTTTTTGGATCAGGGATTGGGTATGTGCCAGACTTTTTTCCTGTTCTTCATTCGATTTGCCTTCATGTAAAGGATTCAGATCATGAATAGTGAGCAGTACTTTCAGTTCCGGAAACCGGCGCTTGTCCGGAACGATCCTACCCGACTGAAAAGGTGCATGCCAGATACTACAACGATGCAGAAAGGGTTTGAAATAACGGAGCAGTCCTTTTCTTTCCACGATGGCGGATGACGGCCTGTTAAAATCATTTTTGGCGGAGGGAGGGGTGTAAAATGAAATACCAAGATCCGCCGCATCGGTCAGTAATTCGCTCATTTCATTCCCCAGGTTGAGGCAGTAGTGATAAAGTCCTGAGTTGGGGTACTTCATCAGGTCACAATCCAGTATAATATTTTTGGAAAGGGTTGACATGGTATAAAGGTTAAAATTAGTGTACGCCGGGCAATCGGGTGTAACCATGAATTTTATCCTTGCCGGAGTTACATCCGGATCATTATGATTTACCAACCATATGGATGGGGCACTATATTTGACGTTTAATGGCAAATGACCCTGATCTTGAATAATCAACGGCTTCATTTATATAATCAGACCTATGCAAAAAATCATTTTTGACTGTGAGCGGATGAAGTACCCGGATACCGGTTTGTATCATTATTGTATGAACCTGGGACGGTATCTGGAAAAAAACATCAACCTGCGGGAAGAACAACTCCTGTTTTATACCCCACCGGGTGAACAGGACTGGTCTTATTCCAGGAACAACCATTTCACCCAGCATCCTTTACATAAATTCCGCTTACCTGACCTGGGTAGTGCCGCTATCTGGCATGCCACGTACCAGAACACCCATTATATGCCCCTGCGGAATAAAAAAGTGAAAGTGGTGCTCAGTATTCATGACCTGAACTTCCTGTATGATGAAAAAAAATCAGCAGCAAAAAAACAGAAGTACCTGCAGTACCTGCAGCAGCTCATCAACCGGGCCGATGCGCTGGTTTGTATTTCTGAATTCAGCCGACAGGATGTGTTACTGCATTGTGAAGTGGGCAACAAACCCCTTTTTGTAATCCATAACGGAAGTAACCTCCTGGAAACCCCTTCTTTAAATATCAAATCCTACCGGCCCCGTAAACCCTTTCTTTTTTCCATTGGCGTGGTGCACCGGAAGAAAAATTTCCATGTACTCCTTCCTTTGCTGAAACAGAACACCATGGAACTGCTGATTGCCGGCAGGCATGATGACGATCATTACATATCCTATATTAAGGAACAATCCAGGGAACTGGGGGTAGCTGATAACCTGCACTTGCTGGGGCGGGTGACGGAACAGGAAAAATCGTGGTACTTTAATAACTGCCGGGCATTTGCTTTTCCGTCGATATCGGAAGGTTTTGGTTTACCCGTGGTGGAAGCGATGAGTTGTGGAAAGCCGCTGTTTCTGTCAGACCGTACCGCATTACCTGAAATCGGCGGGGATGTTTCCTTTTATTTCAGGGACTTTAATCCCGACCACATGCAGGAAGTATTTAATGCGGGTATGGATTCGTATACTGAACAGAATATGTGTAAAAAAATTCAGGAACGGGGTACCCATTTTAACTGGCACCAGTCGGCAAAAGAGTATCTTTCTGTCTATCGTTCCCTTTACTAATAAAAAGTACAGCCTCCTGTATGAATGTTTATAAACGCCTGATAATTTATGCACGTCCCTTGAGGTGGTTCCTCGTGCCCTTTTTTATTTTTACCCTGCTGGCTGTTTTTTTTACCGTCTTTCAGTATGCACTGATCATTCCGTTGCTGAATGTATTGTTTGAGAATTCACCATCAGGGAATACCACCACATTACCGGCCTTTTCTTTTTCCGGGCATTTTTTCAAAGACTTCTTTTATTACCAGGTATACCGGTTAAAGGCTATCCACCCGGCTTATGCGCTTTATTTTATTACAGCGGTACTGGTGGGAGCTGTATTACTGGCCAACCTGTTTCGTTATCTCGCCCAGCGAACCCTGATCAGGGCCCGCACCCTGCTGGTTAAAAGAATCCGGGAAGCCTTATTTGAAAAACTGAACCAGCTGCATCTTGGATTTTTCACCAAGGAACATAAGGGCGATCTTATTTCCCGAATGAACAGTGATGTATTTGAAATTGAAGGAGTGGCTGCCGGATCACTGGAAGTGCTGATCCGTGAACCTGCCATGATCATCGGTTATTTTGCCGCCCTTTTTTCCATATCCACTCCATTGACTTTATTTACCCTGATCATTATCCCGCTTTCCGCATTGGGCATTGCCACGGTACAAAAAAGACTGAAGCGGGATGCCACGGATGCACAGGCATCAATCGGCCGCTTACTGACCATTATGGATGAAACCCTGACGGGCATGCGGATCATCCGTGCTTTTAATGCCACCGGATTCATGCTGAAAAAATTCAGTACAGAAAATGACCGCTACCGGGAAGCGAGTCTGCAAGGTTTTAAACGCCGTGAAATGGCTCCTGCCTTTTCGGAAGCAGCCGGGGTCATTGTAGTGGCAGGTATTTTATTATATGGAGGCAGCCTGATTTTGGGTAAAGGACCGGCCGGAGCCGGGCTCAGTGCCAGCGAATTCATTGCGTTCATCGCCATTTTTTCCCAGGTATTAAGACCGGCCAAAGCCATGGTGGTGGCCGGCGCCAATATTCATCGCGGAAGAGCCGCCGGCGAACGGATTTTGGAATTACTCGATAAAGAAGTAGAGATCCGGGACAAGGAAAATGCGGTGGAACTGAAATCATTCAACCAATCTATAGAGTTCCGGCATGTTGATTTTTCATACACCCGGCTACCGGTATTAAAAGACATCAGCTTCACCATTGAAAAAGGAAAGACCGTGGCCTTAGTGGGTATGTCGGGAGTGGGAAAATCCACCATTGCCGACCTGATTCCCCGGTTTTATGAAGTCAGTGAAGGCGCTATATTGGTGGATGGGTTGGATTTGCGGGACTACAAGATGGAATCGCTCCGGTCACAAATGAGTTTTGTAACCCAGGAGACCTTCCTGTTTAATGACAGCATCTTTAATAATATTGCCATCGGAAACCCGGATGCCGGGATAGAAGAAGTGATAGCGGCCGCCAGAATTGCCAATGCGCACGAATTTATAATGCAGACTGAGGAGGGTTACCAAACCGTGATCGGCGACCGGGGCATTCGTTTATCGGGAGGACAGCGGCAGCGGCTTTGTATTGCGCGTGCGGTTTTTAAAAACCCGTCCATACTGATCCTGGATGAAGCCACGTCGGCCCTGGATACTGAATCTGAAAGACTGGTACAGGAGGCCCTTGGCAACCTGATGAAAGGACGTACGACATTGGTGATAGCCCACCGCCTGAGCACCATTAAGGAAGCCGATGAAATACTGGTGTTGCATGAGGGGGAAATCATCGAACGGGGCCATCATAACGAACTGGTGGAGATCGAGGAAGGCAACTACCGTAAACTCACCAAAATGCAACAGATTGCCTGAGCCTTTCTTTCCGTTCATCTCTTTCCTACATTTGCAGCATGCAACTGATTGAAGTCAACTCGCCTAAACTGGCCAATGAATTCATACTGGTCAATGTGGAAATCAATAAGCACGTGCCCGCCTATATCCGGCCACTGGACAAGGATATCCATGATATCTTTGACCCGAAGAAAAACAAGGCCTACCGTTTCGGGGAAACAAACCGGTGGATCCTGAAAGATGATAACGGAAAACTGATCGGGCGGATCGCGGCCTATGTCAACAAAAAATACCGGACCAAGGGGGATGAGTTCCCGGTGGGCGGGATTGGTTTTTTTGACAGCATCGACAATCAGCAAGCTGCCGATATGTTGTTTGATGTGGCCAAACACTGGCTGATGCAAAAGGGGATGGAAGCGATGGATGGCCCGATCAATTTCGGGGAAAGGGATCGCTGGTGGGGACTGATCGTGGAAGGATTTCATTCAACTCCCTATGGCATGAATTATAATCAGCCCTATTATCAAAAGTTATTTGAACAGTACGGGTTCCAGTGTTTTTTTAACCAGTATTGTTATGGACTGGATCCCAGAAAAGAAGTGAGTCCGAAAATCATTGAGCGCCACGCCATGCTGTCCAAAGATCCGGGGTATAAAGCCAGGCATATCAAAAAAAATCAGCTGGAGAAATTTGCCGGTGATTTTGCCACCATCTATAATAAAGCCTGGGCCGGACATGGCGGGATGAAAGAACTGAAAAAGGAACAGGTACTGGCCCTTTTTAAAAAAATGAAACCGGTCATGGATGAAAAAATTGTCTGGTTTGTTTATTACAATGAAGCCCCCATTGCCCTGTTTGTGAATATTCCTGATCTTAACCAGTGGTTCAAGTACCTGAATGGGAAATTTGACTGGTGGCATAAACTGAAATTCCTCTGGTACAAGCTGACCAAAAAAAATACCCGGTTCAGCGGACTCGCGTTTGGTATTGTACCTGAATTCCAGGGTACCGGGGTGGATGCTTTTATGATCAATGAAGCCAAATTTGTGGTACAACCCCAGACCGATTATGAAGAATATGAATTGCTCTGGATCGGTGATTTTAATCCCAAAATGATCAATGTGGCGGAGAACTTCGGGGATACGTATAAATCAAGACACCTGATTACTTACCGCTATATTTTTGACCGGACCCGGGAGTTTAAGCGCCATCCGATCCTGAATTAAACTTATACACAGGTTCCGGTAATATTAGCCCGCAATCTGCCTGTTCCTTAAATTGCAGCCGGTATGGATAAATTTATCGTTTCGGCCCGGAAGTACAGGCCCCAGACATTTGATACAGTGGTGGGACAATCGCATATCACCACTACGCTGAGAAATGCCATTAAAAATCAGCAGCTGGCACATGCGTTCCTTTTCTGCGGTCCGCGCGGAGTAGGTAAGACCACCTGTGCCCGTATCCTGGCCAAGACCATCAACTGTGAACATCCTACCAAAGAGGGCGAGGCCTGCGATAAGTGCCAGAGTTGTACTTCGTTTAATGACGGGGCTTCCATGAATTATTTTGAGCTGGATGCCGCATCCAACAACTCGGTGGACAATATCCGGGACCTGGTGGACCAGGTGCGTTTTGTACCACAGACCGGCAAGTATAAAGTATATGTGATTGATGAGGTACACATGCTCAGTTCCTCGGCCTTTAATGCTTTCCTGAAAACCCTGGAAGAGCCTCCCCCCTATGCCATTTTTATTCTGGCTACTACCGAGAAACATAAGATACTGCCAACCATCCTGAGCCGTTGCCAGATTTTTGATTTCAAACGGATCACTACCAATGATACCGTGCAGCACCTCGAAGAAATTTGTGTGAAGGAGGAAATCACCGCAGAAAAAGCGGCACTGCAGATCATAGCACAAAAGAGTGAAGGATGTATGCGGGATGCCCTGAGTATCCTGGATAAAATTGTCAGTTTTACCAATGGCGAACTGAATTATACCAATACACTCGAGCACCTGAATATCCTGGATGCGGATTATTATTTCCGGATCCTGGAGTACATGCAGGGTCAGGATCTGGCCTCCGCCATGCTGATCTATGATGATATCAACCGGAAAGGATTTGAAGGCGACCTGGTATTGAACGGTCTGGCAGAATTTATGCGGAACCTCCTGGTATGTAAAGATGAAAAAGCGGCGATGTTGCTGGAAGCTGTGGAAAGTTTTAAAAGCCGATACCTCGAAACTGCCCGAAAAGTAAATGCGGGACTGCTGGTCAGTGCCCTGAATATCCTGAATGAAGCGGAGATTAATTACAAATCTGCCCGGAATAAACGGCTGCATGTGGAACTGACCCTGATCAAACTCTGTTATCTCCAGCAAGCGCTTGACCTTACCACCGATGCAGGAAGCAGCGGTAAAAAAAAAATAACTGAATCCGCGCTTGCCTTTCGAACCCGGCCCATCCGCCAAATGGCACTGAAAACCCCGGTCGTTGAGAGTGCCCCCCCGGCGCCAGTCACAACACCCGCCAGCGGCGCCAAACTGATTATTGAGACGCCAGCTCCCCGGGCCACTGAACCTGCAGTAACAGCTTATATCCCTGAAAAAAAAGTCACGGAAGCCACTAAGACAGGTAATAAACTGTCTGCCTTAGATAAAATCAGGAAACAATACACCGGCAATGGCAATAATGCCCATGAAAAGGCCATTATCGCCCTGGAAATGGAGACGCTCCAACAAGCCTGGGAAGAGTATATAGTACGACTGAAAGCGGACCGCAATCCGGCTGCGCAACCCTTTTCACTGGCCCTTTTACGAATCAGGGATGCTAATTCCTTTGAAGCCATTACTGCCAATAATATTGAACAAAAATTCATTGAAGCTGAGCGGAATGCCTTGTTCCACTTTCTTCAGCAACGACTACAGAATAAATTGCTGCAATTTACCGTAACGGTGGAGGATAAGAATGATGACCGGGCCCCGGTAGAAGTTACCCTCACTTCCAAAGAGCAGTTTATGAAAATGGCCGAACAATACCCGGTTATATGGGATCTGAAAGAAAGATTAAAGCTGGAACTGGACTATTGAGTGAAACCGCCGTACGGGATGCCACATTCACTATTTTACCTTAATTTCGGCCAAAATTTAACGGTACATGGCTGAAGTGATATTAATGCCCCGCCTGAGCGATACAATGACAGAAGGTGTGATCGCCGCCTGGCATAAAAAAGTGGGAGATCCTGTAAAGAAAGGGGATCTGCTGGCCGAAGTGGAAACGGACAAGGCCACAATGGAACTGGAGAGCTATAAAGATGGGGTACTCCTGCATATCGGCACAGAAAAGGGCGGAAAACTCCAGGTAAATGACTTGCTGGCCATTATTGGTACAGCCGGGGAAGATATTTCTGGTCTGATGGGAGCCGCCTCAGCTGCTCCTGCCACCAATGCCCCTGTTGCGGCGCCCGAAGCTCCGGCGGCAACTGCACCTTCGGCTACAGCCGCGTCTTCGCTTGATATTTCCAAAATGGATGAAGTGGTTTTAATGCCCCGTCTGAGTGATACGATGGAAGCAGGCGTTATTGCTTCCTGGAATAAAAAAGTAGGCGATACGGTAAAGAAAGGCGAAGTACTGGCTGAAATAGAAACAGATAAAGCCACCATGGAACTGGAGAGTTATAAAAACGGAACCCTGTTATATGTCGGCGCAGAGAAAGGCGAAAAAATTCTGGTGAACGGGCTATTATGTGTTATTGGAGAAAAAGGGAAGGTGGATGTAGACGCCATTATTGCGGCCAGTAAAGCTGGGGTTACAACCGCAACGGCTCCTCCTCCTGCATCAACCCCTGCAGTTGCGGCTCCTGCTCCTGTGGCTGCAACGGCTGTTCAAACAGCGCCGGTAACCACAACAACGGCAATAACTGAAAATGGACGCGTCAAAGCTTCTCCCCTGGCCAAGAAAATTGCCCAGGAAAAAGGCGTGGATCTTCGTTTACTCCAGGGAAGCGGAGATGGCGGACGTATTGTAAAAGCGGATATTGATAACTATAAGCCAGGAACGGCCCCCGCTGCGGCAGCAGCTGTTGCCCCTGTGGCAGCGGCAACTGTGGCAGTATTTGCCGGCAGCACCGAAGAAGGATACACGGATCTGCCCAATTCCCAGATCCGCAATGTGATTGCCCGCCGGTTGGGTGAAAGTAAATTCAGTGCGCCGCATTTCTATCTGACGATGGAAATTAACATGGACAATGCGATGGCGGCGCGTACACAACTCAACGAGATCAGTCCTGCCAAGATCAGTTTCAATGATTTGGTGGTAAAAGCTGTCGGACTGGCCCTTCGCCAGCATCCGGCGATCAATGCTTCCTGGATGGGTGATAAAATCCGCCGGTACAAGCATATTCATATTGGTATAGCCGTGGCTATTGAGGATGGACTGATTGTGCCGGTGATTCGTTTTGCCGATCAGAAAACTTTACCACAAATCGCCGCTGAAAGCAAAGAACTTGCCGGTAAAGCCAAGAATAAAAAATTACAACCCAACGAATTCGCAGGAAATACATTTACCATTTCCAACCTGGGTATGATGGATATTGATGAATTTACAGCGATTATCAATCCACCGGACAGTGCCATCATGGCCGTTGGCCGAATCAAGGAAACGGTGGTAAGGAAAGGCGATGGTTTTGGTGTAAGCAACTTTATGAAAGTAACGCTCAGTTGCGATCACCGCAGTGTGGATGGAGCTTCAGGGGCTGCCTTCCTCCAGACATTTAAAAAGTACCTGGAGAATCCGATTACGATGTTGCTCTGAGTAGGAAAAGAGCTGAATATTATTTATCAGGGTAAGTCATTCAGGCTTACCCTTTTTTATGCCCTTGAATGTTATTGCACTTCCCGATTTTTGCAAACTCATCCTTTTCCGGAAAAATGGCAGTATAATTGCCCTTGAATAGAGTCACTTAGAGTCAATAGGGGGAATGCCTTAAATGAGAAAATCCCGCATTGTAACTCATGATTTTATAAATAAAACCATTTTACCTTTCCTTAAAATCATACTATGGCTGAAAAGGATGAGTCTGGTTTTTCCTGGCTGAGCCTGTTTTTGGTAACCGGCTTTTCAGGACTGGGGTTTGATCTGATCATCAAACTGCTGGATGGTTATCATTCACCCATTTTGCTTTGGATTGGAATTATTGCTCTTTCACTCGGCCTGCTCAACTTCCTGATTAGCTTGATTGCCCGCAAAGCATCAAACAAAAAAGAATCAAGATTGGGTGATTAGCCTTTATTTCCCCGACTCCAATAATACCAGTTTCCCATCCATCGTACTGACCAGCAGATGGGTGGCATCCACCACCTGCACGGTGTTCACCATTGAATTATCAATCTTATAGCGCCAGTTAACCCGTTTGTTTTTTGGATCAATGGAAAACACCTGTCCGCTTCTTGTCCCAAAAAACACCTGGCCTTCTTTTTCAATCAGCATGGATGGCGCGTGTTCATATCCAAATCCGGCGTGCATTTTCCAGGCGGCGGATTGTTTTTCCCGGCTGGCCGGATAGGCAACAATGGAATCCTGCATGCTTTTTCCATATATCCATTTACCATCAGCGGATATGCCGATCGATTCCCGAACCCCGCCATCATTGTTTCGCCAGAGGGTGTTACCGCTAGTCAGGTCAATGGCGGTAATAAAGCGATCAGGTGCCATGATATAAACCACGCCGTCTGCCGCAACCGGTATACAAGAGGCGGGAGAATAATTCCGCACCGATGATCCGTTATTCCATTTCCAGAGCAGTTGTCCGGTTGCACTGGATACCGCATAAAGATGCCGGTCCCATGCACCGAATACCAGTTTACCCGCTACTAATAATGGTTTACTGACCACCGGTCCCTGCAAGCCATCAAAATCCCAGATCAGCTTGCCATCTGAAACACGGATGGCGCGGTAATGATGATCGCTCCCCCCGATAAAAACAGTATCCCCGTTGGTCAGGGGTGCACCCAGCACGGCCGCATTTGTTTTATAGGTCCATTGCAGTTTTCCATTCCGGGCATCCAGACAATAGATGGTACTATCCGCCGAGCCCAGGACTACCCGGTTACCCGCAACGGCCGGTGAGGAAAAAACAGCCCCGTCAGCATGGAATGCCCATTTCTTTTTCCCGTTGGAATAATCATATCCGTTGATGCGGCCCAGCTGATTACCCACAATGACCCGGTCTTTTGCCAAAGCCGGTGTGGAAATAATATTGGCTTCATCTGAAACAGACCAGCTAACCGTAACCCGTGATTCTTTTTTTGTAACGGTATATTCAGGACGTTTAAAAGTTTTGCCCTTTTGATAATGATGCGTACTCAGTGCCACAGAAGTCCAGTGCTTTTCTTTTCCGGTTACAGGTTTTCTTTCCGTAAAAATGAGTGAATCGTTGCGCCATTCCACCAGGTTATAACCACCTTCAGTGGCTTTGGCCCGCAGATTGGAGCGTCCCATCACTCCAGGTATATCTTCAAAGTTCATGGCTTTATTGGCATGCCCGTGGCCGCATAAAATAACCTGGGTATTGTACTGACGTAACCGGTCAGTGATTTCGTACCAGTTGTCCAGTCCTTCATCAATGGGGTAATGGTTCAGGAATACCAGTGGCTGTCCGGGTTTCAGTTGCCGGAGTTCCTGGTCCAGCCAGTTCACGGCGTCGCGTGGTACATGCCCGTCACTCATCCGAACATAGGGCCCTGATGCGCATCCGATAAACCGGATGCCATTGTATTCAAAACTGAATTTATCAGATCCGAAAACCGTTTTAAACATATCGCCCCCGCTTTCACTCCAGCCCGTATCATGATTGCCTGGGATGATATACCATTTCAGTCCAAGACTGTCCAGAATCTGACGGGCCAGTTTCAGTTCATCATTGGTTCCCATTTCGGTGATATCACCTGTCAGCACCACAAAAGCAATATCTTCCTGCGCATTGATATCGCGGATGCTGCGGCGAAGGTCTTCCTCTGCGGATCCGTTGGGTGAACCGATATGGGTATCGGATATAAAGGCAAACCGGAATACCCGTTGCTGGGCATAGCCGGAAAAAGAAATAATAAATAAGAATAATACCAGGAGCTGCTTCATCAGCCAATTTACCAAATTCCATATCCGGGACAATCAAAAATATATTTTCAATAATTTTTGAAATTTCGAAAACAGCCTGTAATTTTGCTATATGAAACTTACGGAAGCCAAACAACAATTCATCAGCAGCTGGGGAGCCTTTGGTACTCATTGGGGAATCAACCGTACCATGGCGCAGATTCATGCCTTATTACTGGTGAGTCCGGAACCCCTCACCCAGGATGATATTATGGAGGAACTCAATATCAGCCGGGGTAATACCAATATGAATATCCGGGAACTGATCAATTGGGGACTGGTGGAACGGGTCTTGATATCCGGCGAACGGAAGGAATTTTTTTCGGCGGAGAAAGACATCTGGAAAGTGGTGAAGCAGATTGTGAAGGAACGGAAGAAAAGAGAACTGGAACCTATGCTGCAGTTGCTCGATAAACTCGAAGCAGTGGAAGGCGATAAAAAAGATAAAGAGGTGAAGACCTTTGTAGATACCATCAGTGGCATTAAAAAACTTGGCAAGCAGGCCGACAAAACCCTGGACACGATGATCCGGGCAGAAGAGAGCTGGTTTGTAGGTGCCCTGATGAAAGTATTTAAGTAGTGTATCTGTTTTGTTTGGAAAAGCCGGTTTGTCCGGCTTTTCTTTCATCCAATATTTTCATTATTTTCTGAAATTACAAATAGATTAAATATGAAATATTTTAAACTCACGGACCTGATCACCCAGACCACCCTGATGCTGACCAGTCTGGTGTTGCTTTGCTTTGACCAGGCGAAGGAAAATGCGTTTGTGTTGTTTTATTTTATACTGGGTGGCTGGCAATTTCTCAGTTTTACCATACACCAGTTTGCCACAAGCGAAAGCTGGTATCACCGGAAGCACCGGCTGTTCTATGGGAAAACAATCGGCCTGACATTTGCCGGTTTTATCGGATTACTGCTTTTAACTTTCTTCCAGGTACCGTTCCTGTTCTACTATTTGTGGGCAGCCTTGTTTATCACTCCTTTGTATGCGCTTGGCTACCTGATCATCAGTTACCGTGAATTACAGACCATCCAGCGCAAAGAACTCATCCATTTAAAAAACTGACCGGCGACTCCTTCAGACAGCGAAAGGAAACTTCGCCCCGGTTTAAACTACTCTTTGTAGCTTTACCCTATGTCACAAAAGAAAACATTAGTGCTCGGTGCTTCTGACAATCCCTCACGGTACAGTTACCTGGCGGTACAACGTTTACGCAGCCATGGTCATCCGGTGCTGGCCATCGGACGCAAGGCTACCGTAGTAGCCGATGTAACAGTAGAAACAGCTAAGCATAAATATGCTGATATTGATACGGTGACGTTGTATCTCAACCCACAGCATCAACGGGAATATTATGATTATATCCTGTCTCTCTCCCCAAAGCGGATCATTTTTAATCCGGGCACTGAAAACGATGAACTGGCAGCGCTAGCTGCTGAAAAAAACATTCAGACCATTGAAGCCTGCACCCTTGTCATGTTAAGTACAAACCAGTATTAAATCGTAGATAAACAGGTTCGTTTTCGAAAATCTACGAATCGCCGCAGGTACTACTCCTCATTTTTCCAGAAATCAGTAGGCTTGTTTTTGGAACTGAATAAAAGTTTCACCAACCTTTACATACCGTACCCCCCTGAAAGCTGCAATCACCAATCCTGATTGCCGAACAATATCCTATTGACTCTTAAAAGAAGAACCGATGAAAACCTTCCGTGCCACTATGCTATGCGTAGTACTTACACTATCCGCCATTGTTTCCAATAGCCAGGAACAAAAAATTCCGCTGAATGAACCGGACCAGAACAAGCCCCGTTTATTCTCCAACCTGCCGGACAAGATTCCTGTTACCCTTACTAATATTGACAATATCCTGAGTGCCCCGGTCGGACGTAACAGTCAGTTTCGTTTGTCAGAGGACAATACGCTGCAGTTTGCCGGTGAAGTGGTTTCCACCGCCAGCAAATACAATAACAGTATTCAGAGTGTGGTTATCCGCTCGGATGATTTCAACGGAGCCCGCCTGACTATCTCAAAAATCACGAATCCGGATGGGAGTATCCGCTATTCGGGACGGATCATCAGTTTCAAACATGGTGACCTGTATGAACTCGAAAACCAGGATGGCCAGCTGGTGCTGGTAAAGAAGAACTATTATGAATTAGTCAATGAATAAAAAAAGTTGATGTTATAGCTGACCCGTTTTTAGTCCGTACCCATTGTATCCTATCCAATCCTAAATCCGCCTTGTTATGAAAAACTATTTTTTACCCGTTCTGGCCCTGTTGCTGGGTGCCGGGACTGCCCGCGCCCAGGTACCGGCGTTAAGCAGTTATCCAACCGCCACCGCGGTCCTTTTCCTCGATTTTGACGGTCATACAGTTAGTGGAACCAGCTGGAATACCAGCGGCCCGATATTCTGTGCTCCTTCCGGACTGGACAATTCCCAGATCACTACCGTGTTTAACCGGGTGGCTGAGGATTACCGTCCCTTTAACCTGAATGTTACGACCGATTCCACCAGGTACCTGGCCGCCCCGATTGATAAAAGAATGCGGGTCATCCTCACTCCTACCTATCAATGGTATGGAAGTGCCGGTGGAGTGGCTTTTGTAAACTCCTTTATCTGGGGCGATGATACCCCTTGTTTTGTATTTACCGGCCTGCTCAATTATAATGTAAAAAACATAGCTGAAGCCACCGCCCATGAATCAGGCCACACTCTCGGGCTGTTTCACCAGGCCAGTTATAACAGCAGTTGTGTAAAGACAACCGATTATAACCCCGGTACCGGTACCGGCGAAATCGGCTGGGCACCTATCATGGGTGTTGGATACTACCAGAATTTCACCCTCTGGAATAATGGCCCCAACTCTTTTGGCTGTACAAATTATCAGAGTGACTTAAGTGTCATCACCGGAAATAACGGGTTTACCTACCGGACCGACGATTATGCCGGAACTTTCGCGAGTGCCTCCACCACTACTTTTACCAATAACCAGTTCAGTATAAACGGGGTGATCGAACAAAGTGCCGATCAGGACCTGATCCGGTTTGTACAACCATCCTATGGTCGTTTTCAGCTCAGTGCGGTACCTTATAATGTGGGTACCGGCAATGCAGGGTCTGATCTTGATCTGCAGGTTACTTTATATAACAGTTCCCAGGCACAAATCAGTATATATAACCCCGGTGGGCTGCTCAGTTCAGTGATTGATACCATTCTGAATGCCGGCAATTATTACCTTAAAATTGAAGGTAAAGGAAACGTGTATGCCCCTAATTATGCCAGCCTGGGTTCCTACGCCCTGGAAGGAACTTTTACAGAAGGCATACCCTTGCCTTTACGCCAACTGACTTTACAGGGGCAGCTGAATGGTGACCGACACCAGTTTAGCTGGATAGTTGATGCCGATGAAACCATCGTCAGCCAGGTACTGGAAGTATCTACCGATGGCCGGAGTTTCGCCCCGGTGAGCCAATCGGCAACTGCGGACCGCAACTTCAGTTACAAGCCTTTTGCCACTGGCAACTTACAATACCGGTTAAATGTGGTGTTTGACAATGAACGCCAGTATTATTCCAATGTAGTAAGACTGCCCAATACCGCCAATACCCCCAAACCCAGGATCATTAATAACCTGACCGAGTCCAATATGATCAGTGTTAACAGTCCTGGTAATTATGTCTATATGGTGTACGATTTCAATGGAAAGACCCTGGCCCGTGGTATACTGGTAGCCGGTATCAATACAATCACCGCTAAAGGCATGACCGGCGGTATGTATATGGTCCGCTTCAGTAAAGACGGTCAGCAATGGACAGAAAAGATCGTTCGCCAATAACCTTTTTCTTGTTCTGACACTCCTGACAGGCAGGCTTGTACGAAGTTGTAACAGAACGATAATCCGTACCCCTATTGTAATTCAGAGGTTTTCCTGTAACTTAGGAAAACCTCTTTTTATATGCGCTGGAGAAAATTTAATGGAGATCCCATTGAACTGCCAATCACCGATGCGGTGGAAGCGGCCATCAAGCGGGAAACAGAAAAAGGATACCGGTTGAAAGTCTGCATCGGTACCGATTCACAGGTAAAAGGAAAGGAAACAGAATTTGCCACAGTCATTGTTTTTCTGCGGGAAGGACAGGGCGGATTTATGTTTATTCACAATGAAAAGACCCAACAGCCTTTTACTATTAAGGAACGGATGCTGACTGAAGTAGCCCGGAGTATTGAAATTGCTTATGAGCTCTGTCACTTGTTTACCCGGTATGATGTGGACATGGAAGTGCATGCAGACATTAATACCAATCCTCAGTTTAAGAGTAATGATGCATTGAAGGAAGCCATGGGCTATATCCTGGGGATGGGGTTTGCATTCAAGGCCAAGCCGGAAGCATTTGCCAGCAGCAGTTGTGCCAATAAAGTGGTGAACTGAACAGCAGGGTACCCTGATTTTGCAACGGGTACGCCCGTTGATGACTTTCCCACCTCATAACAGAAACAGGATCTTAGTGTTTCTTCTTGCCCTTCACTAAATTCAGGTTGATTATTCAGATTTAACAGGACCAGCAATCGGGTTATGCTGTAAAGACGGGGCAGGCTGCTGTCCGGCCTGAAGATTCCACTTACCGGTATACATTCGTTCCATCACCCTTGATTGTTCCTGGGCCAGTGAAAAAACAAGCAGGACCAGGAAAAAAAGGATGACCGTTATATTTCTTTCTGAACGTTTCATTTTCATGATAAGGGCTTCAGCCCTGCAAAATTACAATATTAAATCCGGTTAATCCAATGATCCTCAGAGCCGTTTAAAACTCTGGTTTAACTGATAAATATAATCCAGTATTTCTTTCCTGCCGACCCGGGTGGTAGCTGAAGTGAGGTAATGGGGCGGTGGTTGTTCCCAATTATCGGCTAATGCATCCAAAAACTCTTTACAGTGCCGCAAAGTGGCCCCGGGTTTGTTTTTATCGGTCTTGGTAAATACAAGCACAAAGGGTATTTGCCATTCCCCCAGCTGGTTCACAAATTCCAGGTCATTGGCTTGCGGTGTATGGCGACTGTCAATCAGCACAAACAGGCATACCAGGTTTTCTCTCTTCCGGATATAGGATTCGATCATATTCTCCCAGTTATTACGGGCTTTCTGGGAGACTTTTGCATACCCATATCCTGGCAGATCCACAATATTCCATTTCTTCTTATCCGAAGAAACAATCTCAAAATGATTGATCAGCTGGGTTTTACCCGGGTTGGCCGAGGTTTTAGCCAGTTTAAGCTGATTGGTCAGCATATTGATCAGCGAGGACTTTCCCACATTACTACGGCCGATGAAGGCATATTCGGGTTTTTCAGCCGGCGGGCATTGTTTATAAGTAGCACTGCTGATGACATATTTAGCGGACGTAATTTCCATCCGACAAAGGTAGAGGTTTAGTGAGTTTAGACGTTTAGACGTTTAGAGGTTTAGAGGTTTAGAAGATGGAGTTCTAAGAAAACCCTAAACGACTAAACGACTAAACCCCTAAACTCTCTACCTTTGCCCCCCATGTCAAACCCCCTCCCCCACGATAATATCATTCCTTTTAAAGGATCTGATAAGACCAAAAAAGAGCAGGTAGCCGATATGTTTGACCGGATTGCCGGCCGGTACGACCTGATGAATCGCTTTTTATCTGCCCGGATTGACATCAGCTGGCGGAAAAAAGCAATTAATATGTTCAAAAAGGACCAGCCGCAGCATCTGCTGGATGTGGCTACCGGAACTGCGGACATGGCGCTAATGGCATATTCCATCTTAAAACCCAGGCAGATTACCGGAATCGACATTTCGGAAGGAATGTTGGAATACGGAAGAAAAAAGATTGAAAAAGAGGGACTTGGAGAAAAAATCCAGTTACATACCGGGGATGCGGAAACAATAAAATTTGCTGATAATACGTTTGATGGCGTGATGGTGGCATTTGGAGTACGGAACTTTGAAAACCTCGAGAAAGGCCTTACTGAAATAAAGCGGGTGTTAAAGCCCGGGGGACAGCTGATTGTGTTGGAATTTTCTAAACCCCGCCGCAAAGTGGTAAAAGGATTGTATAACCTGTATATGGGAATAATAGCCCCCCAGGTAGCCCGCTGGTTCAGGCAGAATAAGGAGGCTTATGAATACCTCAATGAATCAGCCAATGCTTTTCCGGATCGCCATTTATTTACTGACATTTTAAAAAAAGTGGGATACTCCGAAACAGAGTTTCAGCCGCTGACCTTTGGCATATGTTGCATATACTCCGGAAGAAAAGTTTAATCAGGTCCCTGATAATACCCGTACTGCTGAACGGTTTAATGTTGGTTTCTTCATCTGCCAATGCCCAATTTGGTAAAGTGGAGATGAATATGTTTGACCATGACAGCAAGCCTTACTATTTCGGTATTACCATAGGCGTCAATCTGGCCCGGTTCCATACAGAATGGCATCCCCGTTTCCTGCAATCTGATAGTGTTTTGATTGGCGAGCCGATTAATTCAGGCGGACTCACGCTTGGTTTATCAGCAACCGGCCGGATTTCCGACCGCTTCCAGGTCCGTTTTAACCCCCAGCTCATGTTTATTGAGCGGAATATATTCTACAAGTTAAAATACCCGGATTTTGACGGCAATACGGAGGTGACCAAAAAAGTGGAGTCGGTGATTATGTCTTTCCCCATCCAGATAAAATTCCAAAGTGACCGGATTGGTAATTTCAGGGTATATACGCTGGCTGGCTTTAAAGCGGATATTGATATGGCCAGTAATGCCCGGGCCAAGAAAGCGGAAGAACTGATAAAAATCCAGAAACATGATTTCGGTCCGGAATTCGGTATCGGGTTTAATTTCTTTTTTCCCAGCTTTATATTCTCCCCTGAAATAAAAATCAGTAATGGCCTGAGGAATATCCACGCCCGCGATGAAAACCTGCGTTTTTCCAGCATGTTTGATAAAATCCAGTCCAGGATGATTGTATTTTCCATCCATCTCGAGGGATAGTTGATTTTTATATCATATTACATTTTTTAATATAATAAAAATTGATCTAAGTCAAAATTACCCTTCCGGCAAGCTTGCATTTGCCCAAATTATGTACTACCTTCACACGTTACGAGAATATTCTGACTTTATAGTATTTCCGGTAGGACGTACTAAAAGCCCAAAAGAACCGTTTTCTTTTACACCAAACTTCATAATAAGTTGTTTTTCATATCATCACGATTTGTCAAACAGCCCCTATTTTTAAATACGGTTTTAAGATTACAGGGTATCAAATCAGAAAATTCAACTTCAGCATTCGTGATCCTGCAGGGCCTGGCCCTTTGTTGGAAAAGCAGAAATACAATACCCTTTAAAACTCCATTAACCTGATCTAGAACAGAATTATTTTATTTCATGCTTTTCAATTCCATAAGTTTTGCCATTTTTTTACCCGTGGTATTTCTTCTTTATTGGTTTGCCACTAAAGGAAAAGTCAGGCTACAAAATATATTGCTGCTGGTAGCCAGCTACTTTTTCTATGCCTGCTGGGACTGGCGGTTTCTTTTCCTCCTTATTTTTTCCACTTTGCTTGATTATTATACGGGTATCCGGATACATGAAAGTGCTACCAAAAAGAAATCAAGGTATTGGATGTGGCTCAGTATAGTGATAAACCTGGGCTTCCTGGGTGTATTTAAGTACTATAACTTTTTCGTATCATCTTTTGCAGACGGACTGGCACTTGCCGGGATTAAGATGAATTACGCCACCATCAGTGTAATCCTGCCCGTAGGTATTTCTTTTTACACCTTCCATGGTATCTCCTACGTACTGGATATCTATTATAAGCGCATTAAACCGGAAAAAAACTTTGTTGATTATTCGGTCTTTGTCAGCTTTTTTCCCCTGCTGGTTGCCGGACCCATTGAAAGAGCCACCCACCTCTTACCCCAGATTATCAAAGAAAGGAAATTTGAAATTGCCAAAGCAGTGGATGGGCTACGGCAGATCCTGTGGGGGCTGTTCAAAAAAATTGTGATTGCAGACAATTGCGCCGAATATGCCAACATGATTTTCAATAACAGTGAAAGTTATCATGGAGGCATCCTGGTCCTGGGAGCAGTCTTATTCGCTTTCCAGATATATGGCGACTTCTCTGGTTATTCGGATATAGCACTGGGTACGGCCCGACTGTTCGGAATTGATCTTTTAAGAAATTTTGCTTTCCCCTACTTCTCGCGTGATATCGCAGAATTCTGGAGACGCTGGCATATTTCCCTTTCCAGCTGGTTCCGCGACTATCTGTACATCCCGCTGGGTGGCAGCAAGGGCGGCAAATGGATGAAAGTGCGAAACACTTTTATCATTTTCCTGGTCAGCGGATTCTGGCATGGTGCCAACTGGACTTTTATTGTCTGGGGTTTTCTGAATGCCCTTTTTATCATGCCGTCGGTATTAATGAATACCAACCGTAATAACCTGGATATTGTGGCAAAAGGCCGCATTTTCCCGGGAATAAAAGACCTGCTTTCCATTCTGCTCACTTTTACCCTGACCCTTTTCGCCTGGATATTTTTCCGGGCAGATACTCTTTCACATGCCTTCCATTATATAGGGGGCATTTTCACCACTGATTTCTTTGAACAGTCCGATGAATTTATACCCCGTCCGCTTTATTTTCTGTTAGCTGCCTTTATTCTGACGGAATGGTACGGCAGGGAATCCAGGTATGCTTTGGAAAAATTCGGGGTAAAGTATAACCGTATTTTCCGATGGAGTGTATATTATTTAATTATTCTCTTGCTGTTTGTTTTTAAAGGAAACACCCAGCAATTTATTTATTTCCAGTTCTGATCATGAAAAAGTTTCTACTCCAGCTATTCATTTTCCTTGCACCACTGGTGTTGTTGGCTTTTGTGGCAGACCGTTACATCAACCGGACCCTGAAGACTTCAAAAACCGGTGATTATGCGGTATGGAATGATATTCTTGATGGAAAAGTAAATTCCGAAATCGTTATCTATGGATCGTCCCGGGCCTGGCTGCAGATGAATCCCCGGATTATTGAAGACAGCACCGGCAAGGACGCTTATAACCTGGGTATAGACGGGCACAACTTCTATATGCAGTATCTCCGGCATGACCTCCTGTTAAGATATAACAAGCCCCCGGGCACCATCATCCTCTCTTTAGACAATTTTACTTTTGATAAAAAGAAAGACCTGTATAATCCGGAACAATTCCTCCCCTACCTGGATAACAAGGAAATTCTGGATGCCACCAAAACGTATTTTGGATTCGATTTCTATGATTATAAACTTCCATTGATCCGGTATGCCGGCCAGCAGGATGCTTTAAAAAATGCGCTGAAGATTATGATCAAGCCCTCATTGAATAATATTGACCGTTATAAGGGCTATAGCGGACAGGATTTAAGCTGGAATAATGACCTGGACCGGGCGATGGCCGTTCAGAAAAAATATGTGCAGCATTTTGACAGTGCTACTATCCGGCTTTTTGACCAGTTCCTGCGTGAAGCCAGGGCTACGAAAACCGAGATCATTATGGTTTATTCTCCTGAATATATAGGCGGCCAGCAATTTGTATCAAACAGAAAAGAGGTGTTTGCCATTTATGACAGCTTTGCCCGTAAATACCAGATTCCCTTCTTTGATTATTCGAAAGACAGTATGTGCCTGGATAAGGATTTTTTCTATAATTCACAACACCTGAATAGTAACGGAGCCAATGTTTTCACCCGTAAGATGATCCGTGACATTAAGGCCTACCGGGAACAAAAGCTTCAATCCAACGGCATCTATAAAATTGCCCGGCCCGAACAGGGAAACTAAGAACTCCACTGGGGCAATTATATCCTGCACTGCCTTCAAGAAACAGCGTAGTTCAACCGATAGACGCTAAAATTAATAATGTATTGAGGCACCAGCCGCTTTTACCCGGTCAGAAATCAAACTCCCGCCGGTGCATATTCCAGCGAAGTCCCAGACTGATTACTGATGTATTTCCGGATACGATGGGAGCTGTTTTTGTTTCCTGCTTCCGGACCAGGGCACTGAGTTCAAAAAACAGATTCTCTTTCCATTCATAGGAAACCAGGAATGAGCCTATAAAAACGGCCGTCTTCCAACCACTGCCGATTTCATAGCCAAAATCGGCCTGGCGGAATGGTGCCACATTAGGATAAAAGATATTGCTGCCAAAACTCCGGTCGCTGCTATCACGTCCTTGTGTATACGCAATCAGTTTACCGGTGATCAGCCACTTGGGAGCGGGTTGATAACGGGCGATGGCAATCCACTCGCGGAAATTAGCCCCCAGGGGGTGAGCGAGGGGTTGATTGTAATGGGTATAATTGGCCACCGAATCACGATGAGAATAGGTAAAAGGCCTCACCCGGTTATGTTCCAGCTGCAGGTCCAGGTTGGGTATACCAAAGGCATCAATGTATTTTGCCCCAAACTGCAATCCCCATTTGTTGGCCCACCAGCCCCGGTTGTTTTTTATCTCTGATAAAAGAAATTCATCCAGCATCAGTTGACCATATACCTGGATCTTATGAGGCAGGTTGGCTTTTACATCCAGTCCGGCCACGGAATTATCAAAGCTGCCATTCTGTTGCTCCACAGAACGGTAAAAAATGATCGGGTTCAGGTATCCAAAATCAAAGCGGTTGGGCCGGCCAAAGACCACTCCTTCAAACAATCCCACATTCAGCCATTTGGTCACCGCTACATCGAGGTGGTGCATGGCTGCATATTTTTTGCCGATTAAACGGTCCCCTAACCGGTTATCTGCATTGTGCAGTTCCATAAACAGGTTCTGGTAGTTGAATTTCCATATCCGGGTATTGAGTTTCAGAAAAAGATTACTGTTGCCAAAATCACTCAGGAATAAACTGCGGTGTCCGTTGCCGATAAAATTCCGGTCGTAGCCAAAAGCCACATCGATGTAACGGGTTACATTGAAAGTCAGGTAGCCCCGGGCATCAAAGTAATCATAGCCCGTACCTTTAAAACTCTTATAAAATCCGGCTCCCGGCACGGCATGCCTGGCTGTTACAAAGTCACGCACATAAAAAGGCACCCGTTCCTGGTTATCGGTCAGGTAGGTGGCAAATCCGATCTTATTCGCGATCCTTCCGCGGAGTGTCAGCCCCCGGGTATTCTGAAAAAGACTTTCACTATTGTCCTTTTCTTTGGAAACAGTTACCTGGATCACGGGATTGATCACCAGGTCGAAATCTTTTACATGTACTTCATACAGGTTGGCCGGGGAGGTATAAAAATTTTTAAGAAAAGGTTTTTTTGCCTGGAAGGCTGAACGAAGACTGTCAGGCAGGTACTCCATGTTATTCGCCATGATCCTGCGAAGATTATACTGATCCACTTTCGTCATGGACTTTGCCACCCGGTTATTCAGTAATAGCCTGTTCTTCCCGTCCGCAGACAACAGTGCATTCATCACATGCTGCCGGCTGAGTGGCCTTGTTTTAGAGAAATTAAACAGGGAATCCTTATAGGCCCGGATCTCGAGCCGATCCAGCAGCATCGCCGATTTATCTCCCTGCGGCAGGAAAGTGATCTGAGAAAATCCGGAAATTGGAAGCAGGATCAGCGCCAGTCTTACAAGGCTTTGTTTAAATTGCATGGGTATTGGCTTTGACTAATAATTTCAATGGACAAGATATGCAAAATTACCTGATTCGGAATATACAGCTCGTCAATGAAGGACGGATCCACACGGCTGATGTACTCCTCAAAAACGGACGAATTGAAAGGATCGGCGGACAGATCAATGAAACCAATGCCGCAGTCACTGAAATCAATGGGGAAGGAAAATTTCTACTGCCGGGCTGTATAGATGACCAGGTGCATTTCCGGGAGCCCGGACTGACCCATAAAGCCACCATTGGCACTGAAGCCAAAGCAGCCGTAGCCGGTGGGGTCACCAGTTTTATGGAAATGCCCAATACGATTCCCAATGCCCTGACCCAGGAATTGCTGGAAGAGAAATACCAGATCGCTTCCCGCAGCTCGGTGGCGAACTATTCCTTTTTCATGGGCACCGCCAATAACAATACGGAAGAGGTACTGCGGACCAATGAAAAAAAGAGAGATATCTGTGGGATTAAAATATTCATGGGCAGCAGCACCGGCAACATGCTGGTGGATAATCCCAATACCCTTGACCGGGTGTTCCGGGAATCCGAAGTACTGATCGCCACCCACTGTGAAGATGAATCCATCATTAAACGTAATCTGGATCGTCTGAAAGCGGAAGGTCGTGAACTGGTACCGGCTGATCACCCCATTATCCGGGACGAGGAAGCCTGTTACGAATCTTCGCTCTATGCCATCCAGATCGCTAAAAAGTACGGCACCCGCCTGCATATCCTGCATATCAGTACGGCAAGGGAACTCCAGCTATTTACCAATATGTTTCCGCTGAAAGACAAACGCATTACGTCCGAAGTCTGTGTTCACCACCTTCATTTCACCAGCGATGATTATGCAAAACTGGGCAATAAAATAAAATGCAACCCGGCTATCAAAGCTCCCCACAACCGGGAAGAATTATGGAAAGCCCTGCTGGATGACCGGCTGGACATTATAGCCACCGATCATGCCCCGCATACCTGGGCAGAAAAAAATGAGCCCTACGAAAAAGCACATGCAGGTCTGCCCCTGGTGCAGCATTCTCTCCTGCTGATGCTTCATTATGTGAAACAAGGAAAATTATCCCTTGAAAAAGTAGTAGAGAAAATGAGTCATGCACCGGCTGACTGTTTCCAGGTAAAAGAAAGAGGCTATATCCGCGAAGGCTACCATGCCGACCTCGTGATTGCGGACCTCAATGAACCGTACACCGTCACCAAAGAAAACATCCTGTATAAATGCGGCTGGAGCCCGTTAGAAGGTGTTGAATTCCCGGCTAGCATTACCTATACTTTTGTAAACGGGCATTTGGTGTATGGAAATGGGGAGGTGAATGAATCTCAATTTGGTGAACGGTTAAAGTTCATACGCTAAAAAAAAGAACCAAGATGCCGAAAGAAGAACCAAGAACCAAAGATGCCAAGATGCCAAAGAAGGACCAAATGACAAGATGCCAAAAAAAGATCCAAGAACCGAAGATGCCAAGAAGCCAAAGAAGGACCAAATGACAAGGATCAAAAAAGCATCAATAGGGAGAGGTTGAAAGAGGAAAAGACAAGATGAAGAGGGGGAAAAAAGCAGAAAATTGTGGTGTTTTGGACATCTCGATGAAAATAGTTGTTATTAGGTTTGGTTAAAAACCAATGACAGAAAATAATAGAAAATTTGATCTGGAGGATAGAACCAGTCGGTTTGCGGAACGTGTGAGGGATTTCTGTTTAAAGTTGCCAAAAAACCAGGCAAATAATGAGTTTGTACCACAATTGATACGTTCAGGAAGTTCGCCAGGTGCGAATTATATTGAAGCAAACGAGGGAATTGGTGGAAAGGACTTTATTATGAAAATAAAAACCTGCCGTCGTGAAGCAAAAGAATCAGGATATTGGTTAAAGTTGGTCATTACGGATGGCAGTAGTAAGGAGGAAGAAGAAAGATCAGCACTCAGACAGGAGGCAAGAGAATTTGTATTAATTTTTACCGCCATTCTGAAAAAGAAAGGCGATTCCTGACCCAGCAACACTTTTTTGTATTTTAGTTCATAGAAAACATAAATCCCAAAACTGAAGTAAAGAACTTAGAATATCTTGTTTATTATTTGTCCTTTGTAATTTGAACCTTCTTTGGCTTCTTGGCATCTTCGGTTCTTGGATCTTTTTTTGGCATCTTGTCATTTGGTTCTTCTTTCGGCATCTTGGCATCTTCGGTTCTTGGTTCTTTTTTTAAGTTATGCAAATCGACCACACTTCCTTCAACGACATCTCCATCTTCCACCCGGAAGAGGAATTCTCCATATTCCATAAACTGAACTTTACCCGTACGGTGGGTGGACGGGAATGGTTGCGGAAGTTTTTTACGGAGCCGCACAGTGACCTGAATAAGATCAGGGGTACCCAGAAAGTGATCCGGACCTTTATGGAACATATTCATCACTGGCCGTCGGAGATCAGCAATGGTACGGTGCTGGTTATCGATAAATTTCTCGACTACCCGATCGATCCGATCAGTGAGGCGCCCGCTTCTTTTAATAACCTGTTGTACAAATGGCTGCACAATGCGGATTATTCGATGATCAAATATTCGATGCCGCATTTCGGGGATTTTTTCCGGGGACTCCGACAGGTGTCCGAATTGCTGACGGACCTCGACCTGCCTCCCGCCATTAAATTATATGTGGACCGAATCAGCGGTTTACTCAAGGAACCTCCTTTGAAAAAACTGGCTGAAACGGCCAGGGGGGAACGGCTCAGTACAGGTCAGAATTTGTATTTCGCGTATCATATGCGTGGCCGGTATAAAAACAGTACGCTGGAACTGATTGATATTTTCAGCCGGCTGGACGCCTGGTATTCGATGGCGGTGGCGGTTAAAACATACCAGCTCAGCTTCCCGGAATTTGTAGAACAAAGCACGCCCCTGGTGGATGCCAAAGGACTGTACCATATTCTGCTTCCCACGCCTGTCGCTTACGACCTGCAAATGAATCCCGAACAGAATTTCGTTTTCCTGACCGGGGCGAATATGGCGGGGAAAAGTACACTGATCAAATCTGTAGGTGCCGCCGTATTCCTGGCCCATATCGGAATGGGTGTACCCGCCCAACACATGAAGCTGACCCTGTTTGACGGACTGCTCAGTAATATCAATGTAGTGGATAATATTGCCAAAGGGGAAAGTTTTTTCTTCAATGAAGTACAACGGATCAAGAACACCATTGACAAAATAAATAACG
>ERZ795056.1629-NODE-1629-length-26175-cov-35.353675_pt1 | contig 26175 bp, 21 predicted proteins | sample MGYA00375140_ERZ795056 | MGnify/ENA primary metagenome ERZ795056 (study PRJEB30185, sample SAMN05720227) | activated sludge metagenome | isolation source: Anaerobic digester | place: USA | collected 2015-03-09 ... | reverse complement strand
ATCTCCTGCTCGCTGCCCACCGGGCGGATGCGGCGCTCTTCCAGCACCCGCAGCAATGTGGCCTGCTGGGCGGGTGGCAATTCGCCCACCTCGTCGAGGAACAGCGTGCCACCTTGGGCGTAGACGAACAGCCCGTCGCGCCCTTGCCGGCCGCTGCCCGCCACCTGGGCCTGGCCGAACAGTTCGCTGTCGATCAGGTCGGGCGACAGCGTGGCGCAGTTCACCGGCACGAAGGGGCCGGCCGCGCGCGGGCTGTTGTGGTGCAGGGCCAGCGCCGCCAGTTCCTTGCCGGTGCCCGATTCACCGCTCAGCAGCACGGTGCTGTCGACCGCCGCCACCCGCTGCAGCGCGGCCTGCAGCCCCTTGATGGCGATGGAGCCGCCCACCAGGCCGTCGGCCGCCGGCGTGGTCTGGCGCAGGCGGCGGCGCAGCACCCAGTTCTCGCGCCGCAGCCCGGCGCGTTCCAGCCCCTGGCGCAGGGCATTGAGGATCTGCGTCACGCGGAACGGCTTCAGGATGAAATCGCTGGCGCCGGCGCGCAGCGCCTCGATGGCGGTGTCCAGGTCGGCGAAGGCGGTGATCAGCACCACCTCGCCGTCGAACCCGCGTGCGCGCAGGTCCTTCAGCCAGGCGATGCCGCTGATGCCGGGCAGCGCGATGTCGAGCACCACCAGGTCGAACCGGTGGCGCTGCACCAGCGCATCGGCCGCCTCGGCCGACTCGGCGCAATGCACGGCGCCAACGCGCGGCTGCAGCGTCTTCTGCAGGAAGTTGCGCATGCCGGGCTCGTCGTCGACCACCAGCACGGTAGCCAGGGGCCAGCGCTCGCGCGGGGCACTGGTCACAGGGTCGGCGGGGGACAGCTGGGGGTCGGTCATGGCGGGCGGCGGATTGTAGGAAGCACAGCATCGCGCCAGCTGACAGGTCCTGCGCGACCGCACCGACAGCTTGTCGGGTGCGCAGGCGCTGCGTGCGACAAATTGTCCAATTCCCACCCGGGCGGCCCCGGATTGCCGCAGGGTTCACCCTGATCCCTAATCAAGACAAGGTGATGCACCGCAGTGCATGGCCCGCAGCATGCCAAACGCCAGGAGACACCGATGCGCCCACCCGTTGACCCCAAGTCCAGCCCGGTGTCGCGCCGCCGGCTGTTTGCCGGTGCCGGCACCGCCGGTGCCCTGGCCGCCGCGGCCACCGTGCTGCCGCTGCCGGGCACGCCCGAGCCGGTGGCCCAGGCCGAGCCCCAAGCCGCACCCGAGGCGGGTGGCGGCTACCAGCTGACAGCCCACGTGCAGCACTATTACCGGACCGCCAAGGTCTGACGCCGGAGGCTCCCCGATGCTGTTGACCCGCAAGCCCGGCGCCACCTCGGCAGGCGCCCCCTCTTCCGGCCTGGTGGCCAGCCTGGCGCGCGGCGTGTCCCGTGCCGTGCCCACGATGGACCGGCGTGCCTTCCTGCGCCGGTCCGGCCTGGGCGTGGGCGCCGGCATTGCCGCGTCGCAGCTGGTGCTGGTGAAGAAGGCCGAAGCCACCGATGCCGCCAAGGCCGCCCCCGGCGCGGCGAAGAAGGTCGAGGTCAGGCGCACTGTGTGCGGCCACTGCTCGGTGGGCTGTGCGGTGGACGCCGTGGTGGAGAACGGCGTCTGGGTGCGGCAGGAGCCGGTGTTCGACTCGCCCATCAACCTGGGCGCGCACTGCGCCAAGGGCGCCGCGCTGCGCGAGCACGGCCATGGTGAATACCGCCTGAAGTACCCGATGAAGCTGGTGGGCGGCAAGTACCAGCGCATCAGCTGGGACCAGGCGCTCGACGAGATCAGCGCCAGGATGCTCGACCTGCGCAAGCAGAGCGGGCCTGATTCGATCTTCGTGGTCGGCTCCAGCAAGCACAACAACGAGCAAGCCTACCTGCTGCGCAAGTGGATCAGCTTCTGGGGCAGCAACAACACCGACCACCAGGCCCGCATCTGCCACAGCACCACGGTGGCCGGCGTCGCGAATACCTGGGGGTATGGCGCGATGACCAACAGCTACAACGACATGCAGAACGCCAAGGCGGCGATCTACATCGGCAGCAACGCCGCCGAGGCGCACCCGGTGAGCATGCTGCACATGCTGCATGCCAAGGAAACCGGCTGCAAGATGATCGTGGTCGACCCGCGATTCACCCGCACGGCAGCCAAGGCCGACGAGTACGTGCGCATCCGCTCAGGGTCGGACATCCCGTTCCTGTTCGGCGTGATGCACCACATCTTCAAGAACGGCTGGGAAGACAAGAAGTACATCGAGGACCGTGTCTACGGCATGGACAAGGTGCGCGAGGAATGCCTGACCCAGTGGACACCCGACAAGGTGTTCGAGGCCTGCGGCGTCGATGAAGCCACCACGCTGAAGGTGGCCACCATCCTGCACGAGAACCGCCCCGGCACCATCGTCTGGTGCATGGGCCAGACGCAGCACACCATCGGCAACGCCATCGTGCGGGCCAGCTGCCTGCTGCAGCTGGCGCTGGGCAACGTGGGCAAGAGCGGCGGCGGCACCAACATCTTCCGCGGCCACGACAACGTGCAGGGCGCCACCGACGTCGGCCCCAACCCCGACAGCCTGCCCGGCTACTACGGCCTGGCCGAAGGCTCGTGGAAGCACTTCGCCAAGGTGTGGGGTGTCGACTACGAGTGGATCAAGAAGCAGTACGCGCCGGGCATGATGACCAAGCCGGGCATGACGGTCTCGCGCTGGGTCGACGGCGTGCTCGAGAAGAACGAGCTGATCGACCAGGACAGCAACCTGCGCGGCCTGTTCTTCTGGGGCCACGCGCCCAACAGCCAGACCCGCGGGCTGGAAATGAAGAAGGCGATGGACAAGCTCGACCTGCTGGTCGTGGTCGATCCCTTCCCCAGCGCCACCGCGGCCATGGCGGCCATGCCGGGCAAGCCTGAGGACCAGAACCCCAACCGCGCCGTCTACCTGCTGCCCACCACCACGCAGTTCGAGACCAGCGGCTCGTGCACGGCCAGCAACCGCAGCATCCAGTGGCGCGAGAAGGTGATCGACCCGTTGTGGGAGAGCCGCACCGACCACATGATCATGTTCCAGCTGGCGCAGAAGCTGGGCTTCGACAAGGAGCTGGTCAAGAACTACAAGATGGTGCAGGGCAAGGGCGGCATGGAGCCCGAGCCCGAATCCATCCTGCGGGAAATCAACAAGAGCGTCTGGACCATCGGCTACACCGGCCAGAGCCCCGAGCGGCTGAAGGCGCACATGCGCAACATGAACGTCTTCGACGTGAAGACGCTGCGCGCCAAGGGCGGCATCGACAAGGAGACCGGCTACAAACTCGACGGCGACTACTTCGGCCTGCCCTGGCCCTGCTACGGCACGCCCGAGCTCAAGCACCCCGGCTCGCCGAACCTGTACGACACCAGCAAGCATGTGATGGACGGCGGAGGCAACTTCCGCGCCAACTTCGGTGTCGAGCGTGACGGCCAATCGCTGCTGGCTGGCGATGGATCGCACAGCCTGGGCGCCGATCTCACCACCGGCTACCCCGAGTTCGACCACCTGCTGCTGAAGAAGCTGGGCTGGTGGGCCGATCTGACCGAAGCCGAGCAGAAGGCCGCTGACGGCAAGAACTGGAAGACCGACCCATCGGGCGGGATCATCCGCGTGGCCATGCAGGTGCACGGCTGCCACCCGTTCGGCAACGCCAAGGCGCGCGCCGTGGTCTGGAACTTCCCCGACCCGGTGCCCAAGCACCGCGAGCCGCTCTACAGCACCCGGCCCGACCTGGTGGCCAAGTACCCCACGCACGACGACAAGAAGGCCTTCTGGCGCCTGCCCACGCTGTTCAAGACAGTGCAGGACAAGAACAAGGACATCGGCAAGACCTTCCCGCTGATCATGTCCAGCGGCCGCCTGGTCGAGTACGAGGGCGGCGGCGAGGAGACCCGCAGCAACCCCTGGCTGGCCGAGCTGCAGCAGGAGATGTTCGTCGAGATCAACCCCAAGGCGGCCAACGACCGCGGCATCCGCCATGGAGACTGGGTGTGGGTGAAGACACCGCCGATGGCCGCCTTGCCCGAGTTCAAGGGCCTGCGCCTGAAGGCCCTGGTCACCGAGCGGGTGGACGCCGAAACGGTGTGGATGCCGTTCCACTTCAGCGGCCGCTGGGGCGGGGTGGACATGGCGCCCTACTACCCGGCGGGCGCCAAGCCGGTGATCCGCGGTGAGGCCATCAACACGGCCACCACCTACGGCTACGACAGCGTCACGATGATGCAAGAGACCAAGACCACGGTCTGCCAGATCGAGAAGGCCACGGCCTGACGGCCGCACCAGGAGACCCCCAGCATGGCCCGCATGAAGTTCATCTGCGACTCGGAGCGCTGCATCGAGTGCAACGGTTGCGTCACCGCCTGCAAGGCGGAACACGAAGTGCCCTGGGGCGTGAACCGCCGCCGGGTGGTCACCCTCAACGACGGCGTGCCCGGCGAAAAGAGCATCTCGGTGGCCTGCATGCACTGCAGTGACGCACCCTGCATGGCGGTGTGCCCGGTCGATTGCTTCTACCGCACCGACGAAGGCGTGGTGCTGCATGACAAGGATGTGTGCATCGGCTGCGGCTACTGCAGCTATGCCTGCCCCTTCGGCGCGCCGCAGTTCCCCACCAACGGCACCTTCGGCCTGCGCGGCAAGATGGACAAGTGCACCTTCTGCGCCGGCGGCCCCGAGGCCAACGGCAGCGAGGCCGAGTACGAGAAGTACGGGCGCAACCGCCTGGCAGAAGGCAAGCTGCCGGCCTGCGCCGAGATGTGCAGCACCAAGGCGCTGATCGGCGGCGACGGCGATGTGGTGGCCGACATCTTCCGCACCCGGGTGCTCAACCGCGGCAAGGGCAGCGAGGTGTGGGGCTGGGGCACGGCCTACGGCAAGCCGGTCGCCGGCGGTGCGGCCCCTGCGCAGCCCAAGGCCGCCAAGTCATGAGACGCGCGCCACTGCTGGGCCTGCTGGTCGCCGCCGCGCTGCTGGGCGCCTGCGCCGAGAAGCAGCAGACCGCGGCCACCAGGCAGCTCGACGACAAGCCCTGGGCTGGCCCGGCCGCCGGCCAGCATGCCGACGCCGGCTTCAAGGCCGGCGACCAGGCGGCCTGGCAGGAACAACTGCGCACCCGTGCGCAGCGCGGCCAGAACGAATACACGCGGGCGGCCGCCCAGCCCTGACCGCGCCCTGCTGGAGCCGCCATGACTGCATCGATCCGACACCTGCTGGCCGCCGCATCCCTGTGCCTGGCCACCGGCACCGCGCTGGCCCAGGCCGCCGCACCGGCCGCCACGCCCGCCGCCGACAAGGGGCCGCCCGCGGGCTTCGTGGCGCCCGCGTCGCCCAAGCCTGACGAGGGCAACGCCGAGCGCATGCGCAGCCAGCCCGGCAACAACGCGCCGATGTGGCGTGCGGTGCGCGATTCCGGCGTTCAGCCAGGCACCAGCAACCTGCCAGGGGCCGAGCAGGGCGTGCTGATCCAGCCGTTCGTGCAGTACCCGGGCTCGCGCCTGACCAACGCCGGCGAGGCCTGGCGCCAGGTGCGCAACCAGTGGCTGCTGCCGTATGGCGGCTCATTGCTGCTGATCGTGGTGGTGGCGCTGGGCCTGTTCTACTGGAAGAAGGGCGCGCTGGGGCACGACCACCCCGACACCGGCCTGATCATCGAGCGCTTCACCCCGCTGGAACGGGCCGCCCACTGGACCAACGCCATCGCCTTCGTCACGCTGGCCATCTCGGGCATCGTGATGGCGTTCGGCAAGTTCTTTCTTCTGCCGGTGATCGGCAGCAGCCTGTTCGGCTGGCTCACCTATGCGTTGAAGACGGCGCACAACTTCGTCGGTCCGCTGTTCGCGGTGTCGCTGGTGATCGTGCTGGTCACCTTCGTCAAGGACAACATCGCCACGCTGTGGGATTTCAAGTGGATGATGAGTGGCGGCGGCCTGCTCGGCCAGCAGGAGATCCCGTCGCACCGCTTCAACCCGGCCGAAAAGGGCATGTTCTGGTGGGGCATCTGCGTGCCGGGCGTCTTCGTCGTCGGCTCGGGCCTGGTGCTCGACAAGCTGCTGCCCGGGCTGGACTACCTGCGCGGCGACATGCAGGTGGCCCACATGATCCACGCGGTGGCGTCGATCCTGATGATGACCTTCCTGCTCGGCCACATCTACATGGGCACCATCGGCACCCGCGGCGCCTACAAGGCCATGCGCACCGGCTACGTGAACGAAGGCTGGGCGCGTGAGCACCACGCGCTGTGGCTCGACGATGTGAAGGCCGGCAAGATCCCGGCACAGCGCTCGGCCCCGGCCGGCACGGCGCAGCCGCTGGGTGGCACCGCGCCCCAGGCTTGATGCCGCAGGAGACACCCAGATGACGATGCACCACCTGATCACCCCCCTGCTGCTGGCCCTGCTGGCCGGCCCGGCACTGGCCAAGCTGCCACCCCCCAGCGACGAAGCCAAGGCCAAGGCGGCCGAGGCGGCCGCCAAGACCGCCCACGGCGGCAAGGTCGAGAGCTACAAGCTCTGCATGGCCATGGACAAGGTGGCGGCCGGCTACCAGGCCGCCGCCAAGAAGGCAGGCAAGCCCGCGCCGGCCCCCACCGAGACCCCGGCCTGCGCCGACCCCGGGCCGTTCGTCTACACGCCGCCGGGCGCCGCGCCGGCCCCGGCCGCGCCGGCGGTGGCTGCCGCTCCGGCTGCACCCGCCAAGAAGTGACGGGCGCCTGATGGCCTTGCCGCACCGCCAAGGCAACGGCGCCCCAGCCCTGGCGGGTGCTGGTGTCGTGCGTGCCGAGGGCACCGAGCCCCGCGCCTTCGAGGCACCGGCACGGCCTGCACTGGTGGCAGGTGCACCGCACCTCACCGCCGCGCAGGGTGCGCTGCTGCGCGAGATCACGGTGCTGGACGAACACGGCGAGCGCCGCAGCTTGCACATCCCGGCCGAGCGGCCGCTGACGGTGTTCATCGACAAGCGCGAGCTGGTCACGCTGATGACGCTGGGCGCCTGCCCCGAGCTGCTGGTGCTGGGCTGGCTGCTGAACCAGCGCCTGGTGGCCAGCGTGGCCGAGGTGGCATCCATCACCGTCGACTGGGATGTCGGCGCCGCTGCCGTCAAGACCCACGCCGGCATCGCCGACCTGGCAGGCAAGACGGCGCACCGCGTCGTCACCACCGGCTGCGGCCAGGGCACGGTGTTCGGCGATGCGATGGACCAGCTGGGCAGCGTCCGCCTGCCCGATGCGGCCACGGCCCGCATCCGCCAGGGCACGCTGAACGCGCTGCTTGAGCAGATGCGCCAGCGCCACAGCATCCACCGCAAGGCCGGGTCGGTGCATGGCTGCGCACTGTTTGCCGGCAGCCAGATGTTGGTGGCGGTGGAAGACGTGGGCCGCCACAACGCCATCGACACCATCGCCGGCTGGATGGGCCTGCACGGCGTGCACGGCGCCGACAAGACCTTCTACACCACCGGCCGGCTGACCAGCGAGATGGTGATGAAGTCGGCCCAGATGGGTGTGCCGATCATCGTCTCGCGCAATGGCGTCACCGCCATGGGCCATGCACTGGCCGAGCAGCTGGGCATGACGCTGTTCGGCCGGGCTGCCAACCGGCACTTCCTCTGCTACACCGGGTTCGAGCGCTTCGACGCCGAACCCGAGGCCCGCCCCGCACCGGTGCGGGTGGTGGCGGGCTGATCCCGGGCGCGCCGGCCTGGCCGGCGGCTGCGCAGCATTGCACAGGGGCGTCGCAACGGCGCCAGCACGCCGCGCGGCATCCCTGCGAAAATACCCAGGTGCACCTTCTCAACGCCGATCTGCATTGCCATTCCCGTTTCTCCGACGGCACCCTGAGCCCCACCGCGCTGGCGCGCCGGGCGCATGCCAACGGCGTCGAGCTCTGGGCCCTGACCGACCATGACGAGGTCAGCGGCCTGGCCGAGGCCGCACAAGCCGCCGCCAGCCTGGGCATGGGCTTCGTCAACGGCGTGGAGATCTCGGTCAGCTTTGCCGGCGAAACGGTGCACATCGTCGGCCTGGGCTTCGATGCCACCCACCCGGCGCTGCTGGCCGGCCTGGCGCGCACCCGCGGTGGCCGCCTGCAGCGCGCCCAGGCCATGGCCGACGGGCTGGCCCAGGTCGGCCTGAAGGGCGCATTCGATGGCGCGCTGCGCTACGTGGGCAACCCGGCGCTGGTGTCGCGCACGCACTTTGCCCGCTGGCTGGTGGAAACCGGCACCTGCACCGACACCGGCGCGGTGTTCCGCCGTTTCCTCACTGAAGGCAAGCCCGGCTTCGTGCCGCACCAGTGGGCCGGCCTGGGCGAAGCAGTGCGCTGGATCACCGAAGCCGGCGGCGTCGCCGTCATCGCCCATCCGGGGCGCTACAAGTTCAGCGTGAACGAGGAATACGCGCTGTTTTCCGAGTTCCAGGCCCACGGCGGCCGGGGTGTGGAGGTGCTGACCGGCAGCCACGGCCAGGCCGACACCGCCAAGTACACCGCCATGGCGCAAGAGTTCGGCCTGCTGGCCTCGCGCGGCAGCGATTTCCATTCCCCCGAGGAAAGCCGCACCGACCTGGGCACCCTGCCCGACCTGCCCGGCACGCTGCAGCCGGTGTGGCAGGCGCTGGCGCAGCCCGGCAACGCCTGGGCAACCACCGCCAGCCTGCCAGCTTGATCAGTTGCAGCCTGCGCTGGCCTGCGCAGGCGTAGAGTGACGGGCCGTGCGGGGCTTGGCCCTGCCCCACCACCTGCCACCCTGGCCGCGCATGTCGCAGTTCTTCGAAGTCCACCCCGACAATCCCCAGCCCAGGCTGCTCAAGCAGGCTGCGCAATTGCTGCACCAGGGCGGCGTGTGTGCCGTGCCCACCGACAGCAGCTATGCCCTGGTGTGCCACCTCGACGACAAGGCCGCCGCTGAATCGCTGCGCCGCATCCGCCAGGTGGACGACAAGCACCACCTCACCCTGCTGTGCCGCGACCTGTCGGAGTTGGCCAACTACGCCCGCGTCGACAACCGCCAGTACCGGCTGCTGAAGCTGGGCACGCCTGGGCCCTACACCTTCATCCTGGAAGCGACCAAGGAGGTGCCGCGCCGGCTGTCGCATCCGTCGCGCCGCACCATCGGCCTGCGGGTGCCGGCCCACAAGGTGGCGCAGGCGCTGCTGGACGAACTGGGCCAGCCGCTGCTGGCCACCACGCTGATCGCCCCGGGCGAGACCGAGCCGATGAACGACGCCGAAGACATCCTGGTGCGCTACCAGAAGCTGATCGCCGGCGTGGTGGATGCCGGTGCCTGCCCGATGGCACCGACGACGGTGATCGACCTCAGCGGCGACACACCGGTGCTGGTGCGCCAGGGCCGCGGTGACCTGGCCCGGCTGGGGTTGTGATCATCGGCGGGCCTGCAGCGCGTCCAGCACCTGTTGCGGGCTGAAGCCCAGTTGCATCTGCCCGCGCACCAGCAGCGTGGGCGTGCCGCGGCCACCCAGCGCCTGGTAGCGCGCCAGGCAGTCGGCGTCGCGCTCGATGAAGCATTCGCTGAATGGCACCTGCTGGTCGGTCAGCCAGCGCCGTGCCGCCGTGCAGTACACGCAGGTGATGGACGACAGCATCTGGATGTCGCCCGGCCGGGCCAGCGCCACCAGCTGCTCACCCAGGCTGCCGGCCAGATGGCTGCGCCACCATTGGCTGGCCCCGCTGGCCAGCGCCACCACCACCGCCAGGCCGGCCAGTGCCCGCCAGGGCACCTGGCCGGGCGCCGTGCTCACAGCGCGGCCGTGACGACGATCTCGACCTTCCACTCGGGCTTGGCCAGTGCCGCCTGCACCGTGGCCCGCGGCGGCGTGTGGCCGGCCACCACCCAGGTGTCCCACACCGCGTTCATGCCGGGAAAGTCGGCGATGTCGGCCAGGTAGATCTGGGCCCGCAGGATGCGGGTCTTGTCGGTGCCGGCCTTGGCCAGCAGGCCGTCGATGGCGGCCAGCACCTCGCGCGTCTGCGCGCCGATGTCGGGCGCACCGCCCACGGCCACCTGGCCGGCCAGGTAGCACACGCCGTTGTGCACGGCCATTTCAGACATGCGGGCGCCGACGTCGTAACGCTGAACCATGGTGCTTGCTTTCCTCAGGAACGGGGGGGACGGGGAGAACGGGTGTCGGGGCCGGGTGCGGCCTCTTCATGCAGGCGCTTGACGCGGCGGCGGCGGCGCTTGGGCTTGTTCGGGTCGGCCTCGGGCGCCTTGTCGCCGAGGCGCGACTCCTTGCCCTGGATCAGCTTGAGGATGTTGCGCCAGTGGCGCCAGATCAGCAGCAGGCTCATCACCGACACGCCCAGCGCCACGCTGGGCCGGTCGAAGAACATCAGCGTGAAGAACGGCGCAAAGGCCGCGGCGATCAGCGACGCCAGCGACGAATAGCGGAAGATGGCCGCCACCACCACCCAGCACAGCAGCGTGACGCCGCCCAGGATGGGCTCGTAGGCCAGCAGCACGCCGGCAGCCGTGGCCACGCCCTTGCCGCCCTGGAACTTGAAGAACACCGGGAACAGGTGGCCGATGAAGGCCGCCACGCCGACGAAGGCGATGGTGGTGTCCTCGAAACCCAGCTCAAACGCATAGTGCTGCACCAGCGCCGTGGGCAGGTAGCCCTTCAGCGCGTCCAGCAGCAACGTCAGCACCGCCGCCACCTTGTTGCCCGAGCGCAGCACGTTGGTGGCACCCGGGTTCTTCGAGCCATAGGTGCGCGGGTCGCCCAGCCCCATCAGCTTGCTGATGACCACGGCAAACGAGATCGAGCCGATCAGGTAGGCAACGAAGAACGCGGTGTAGCTGTAGACCAGATCCATGGAGACATGCCTCATCTGCCAGGCAGGCAGGACGGTCGGGCAGTGTAAACGGCCGACCCATGGCAGGCAGTGGGTGCCCGCCCGGGCCGGCACCGGCCGTGCAATGCTGACATCCGCGATTGCGGGGTGGGTCGGTGTCGATGGCTACACTGCCAGCCATGCCGCTGCACCGCCGCCCACACCTGCGCACCGCGTGGCTGGCGTTGGTGTTGTTCGCCCTGGCCACGCTGACACCGACCGTGTCGCGGGCGATGGCGTTCGTCCAGGGCCAGACCGCACCCTGGACGGCGGTGTGCTCGGCAGCCAGCGGCCCCGAGCGCGGCGGCCCGGCCGATGCGCTGCAGCATCCCATCGGGCACTGCCCGGCCTGTCACCTGCAGGCCGACGGGCTGGCGCCGCCACCGTCGGCGTCTGCCGGCCTGGGCTTGCGCCCGGTGGCCGCGCGGCTGCCGCGTGCCTCGATGCCGGCGCATGCGGCTGCGGCACCCTGGTCACACGGCCAGCCACGCGCGCCCCCGTCCGACTGCTGACCCACGCGCCATGGGGCGGGTGCCACGGCCGCGGTCCCAGTGCGCTGCGGCCTGGCCCTGGATGGCATGCACGGCCGCGCGCATGTGCACCCCTGCCCTGTGCACCCAGATGCAACCACTCCAACGCGTCATGCACCTGGTGACGCACCGCACGCTGTTTCACCCCACCTCAAGAGAGACCACCATGCAACTGTTCCGACTCCTGATCGCCGCCGCCTGCGCCCTGGGTACCCTGCCCGCCCTGGCCCAGACCACCGTGAAAGACCCCTGGGTGCGCGGCACCGTCGCCCAGCAGAAGGCCACCGGCGCCTTTTTCCAGATCACCGCCACCGGCGGCGGCACGCTTGTATCCGCTGCGTCGCCGGTGGCCGGCGTGGTCGAGATCCATGAAATGTCCATGGACGGCAACACCATGAAGATGCGCGCCCTGCCCAAGGGGCTGGACCTGCCGGCCGGCAAGACCGTAGAACTGAAGCCCGGCGGCTACCACGTGATGCTGATGGACCTGAAGGCGCCGCTGAAGGCCGGCGAGTCGGTCGACATCAGCCTGGTGGTCGAGGGCAAGGACGGCAAGAAGGAAACCATCGCGCTGAAGGCGCCAGTCAAGGACCTGGCCGCCGCCGGCGGGCACGGCCAGCACAAGCACTGAGCCCGGCAGGCCGCAGCCGTCTCCCGACGGTTGCGGCACGGGCCGGGTCGTCTTCCGGCTGCTGTCAGAAGAAGCCCAGCGCCTTCGGGCTGTAGCTCACCAGCAGGTTCTTGGTCTGCTGGTAGTGGTCGAGCATGGCCTTGTGGGTCTCGCGGCCGATGCCCGATTCCTTGTAGCCGCCGAAGGCCGCACCCGCCGGGTAGGCGTGGTAGCAGTTGGTCCACACCCGGCCGGCCTGGATGGCGCGGCCCATGCGGTAGGCGCGGCTGCCGTCGCGGCTCCACACGCCGGCGCCCAGGCCGTAGGGCGTGTCGTTGGCAATCTGCAGCGCCTCGGCTTCATCCTTGAAGGTGGTGACGGCCAGCACCGGGCCGAAGATCTCCTCGCGGAACACGCGCATGTTGTTGTGGCCCTTGAACAGCGTGGGCTGGATGTAGTAGCCGCCGGCCAGGTCACCGCCCAGCTCGGCCTTGCCGCCACCGATCAGCACCTGCGCGCCCTCGGCCTTGCCCACCTCCAGGTACGACAGGATCTTGTCCATCTGCAGCGCCGAGGCCTGCGCGCCCATCATGCTGTCGGTGTCCAAAGGGCTGCCCTGCTTGATGGCGGCAACACGTTGCAAAGCCCGCTCGATGAACTTGTCGTAGATCGATTCCTGGATCAGCGCCCGGCTGGGGCAGGTGCAGACCTCGCCCTGGTTGAAGGCGAACAGCACCAGGCCTTCCACCGCCTTGTCGAAGAAGTCGTCGTCGGCGCTGGCGATGTCCTCGAAGAAGATGTTGGGGCTCTTGCCACCCAGCTCCAGCGTGGCCGGGATCAGGTTGGTGGCCGCGGCCTGGGCGATCACGCGGCCGGTGGCGGTGCTGCCGGTGAAGGCGATCTTGGCGATGCGCTTGCTGGTGGCCAGCGGCATGCCGGCTTCGCGGCCGTAGCCGTTCACCACATTCAAGACACCAGGGGGCAGCAGGTCGGCAATCAGCTCCATCAGCACCAGGATGCTGACCGGCGTGCTCTCGGCCGGCTTCAGCACCACGCAGTTGCCCGCGCCCAGCGCCGGCGCCAGCTTCCAGGCGGCCATCAGGATCGGGAAGTTCCACGGGATGATCTGGCCGACCACGCCCAGCGGCTCATGGAAGTGGTAGGCGATGGTGCTGCCGTCCACCTCGGTCAGCGAGCCCTCCTGCGCGCGCAGGCAGCCGGCGAAGTAGCGGAAGTGGTCGGCCGACAGCGGGATGTCGGCGTTCAGCGTCTCGCGGATCGCCTTGCCGTTGTCCACCGTCTCGGCGTAGGCCAGCAGTTCCAGGTTGGCGTCGATGCGGTCGGCGATCTGCAGCAGGATGTTGGCGCGCGCCGCGGCCGGCGTGGCGGCCCAGGCGTCCTTGGCGGCATGGGCAGCGTCCAGCGCGCGGTCGATGTCGGCGGCGGTGGAGCGGGCGGCCTGGGTGTAGACCTGGCCGGTGATCGGGGTGATCACGTCGAAGTACTGGCCGTCGACCGGCGGCACGAACCTGCCACCGATGAAGTTGTCGTAGCGGGGCTTGAAGGCGAGCTTGGCACCGGGGGTGCCGGGGGCGGCGTAGAGGGTCATGGTGGTCTCCTGACGGGTTGAATACGGGGGTGAGGCGCTGGTGGCGAAACCGGGTGGCCCGTCACCGCAGGGCAGCCCCCTTTGCACCCGCCGTGCCAGGTTTGATTTCGCGCAAGAAGCGGCGTTTCGCGCCGAAACCGGGCCTGGTTCCTGCGCTGGTGTGTGCCATGGGCCTGTGCCGTGCACAGGCTGTTCAGAAGCAGCACACCGGAGACCCCAGATGCCGTTGAACTGTCCCCCCCGCCCCGACGAACCCCGGGTCAACCCTTTGGCACAGCCGTGCATAGGCGCCCGACTGCGTGCCGCCCGGCGCTGCCTGGCCGACCAGGCCGCCGGGCCGGCCGATGCCCTGGCGCCGGCGCTGACGCCCTTGCTGGGCGAGGTGCTGGCGCGCAGCTGGCAGCGCAGCGCCCAGGCCGGGCTGGCGCCGCAGGGCCGCCGCCACGGCGCACCGCATGCCTCGGCCGCGCAGCTGGCGCGGGCGATGCAGCGGCAGTACGAGTTGCTGTCGCATGCACAGCCGGTGCTCGACTACATGGCCCAGCAGGTGGCCGGTGCGCCCAGCCTGCTGATCCTGGCCGATGCGCAAGGCATGCTGCTGCGCACCTTGGGCGATACCGACGTGGCCGGCCGCGCCGAGCGCGTGGCGCTGCGCCCCGGCGCGCACTGGGCCGAGGCCTGGCGCGGCACCAATGCCATCGGCACCGCGCTGGCCGAAGAGGCGCCGGTGGTGGTGCACGGCGGCCAGCACTACCTGGAGCGCAACGGCTTTCTCACCTGCGCCGCCGCGCCCATCATCGACCCCGCCGGCCGGCTGATGGGCGCGTTCGACATCTCGGGCGAGCAGCGGTCCCACCACCCGTCCAGCCTGGGCCACACCCTGGGGCTGGCGCGCTCGGCGGCGCGCATGGTCGAGCACCGGCTGTTCGACACCTGGCATGCCGGCAGCCTGCGCCTGCGCCTGCACCCGCAGGCCGAAGGCCTGGGCACGCTGGGCGAAGGCCTGCTGGCCTGGTCGGGCGACGGCCTGCTGATCGGCGCCAATGCCGCCGGCCTGGCGGCGCTGGGGCTGGACCGCCATGCCATCGGCGCGGCGCGCCTGTCCCACTGCCTGCAGACCGACCTGGACGCCCTGCTCGACTGGGCGCTGCAGGCCAGCCGCAGCAGCCACACGCCGCCGCGCGTGCTGCACCGGCTGGACGGCGCGCCGCTGTGGGCGCGGGTGCAGGGCGGCCCGTCCACCACCGCGCGCCGGCCGGCGGCCGAGCCCGCCGCCGGCACGGCACCGCCCCAGCCGGCCGCCCGCAGCGACGCCCTGGCCGCGCTGGACACCGGTGACCCGGCCATGGCCGCCGCCGTGCAGCGCGCCCGCCGCGTGGTCGACAAGCCGATCGCGCTGCTGCTGCAGGGCGAATCGGGCGTGGGCAAGGAGGTGTTCGCCCGCGCCACCCATGCCAGCGGCCCGCGGCGGGATGGCCCGTTCGTGGCGGTGAACTGCGCCGCCCTGCCCGAGACGCTGATCGAGGCCGAGCTGTTCGGCTACCAGGGCGGCGCCTTCACCGGCGCGCGGCGTGAAGGCGCGCCCGGCCGCATCCGCGAGGCCCATGGCGGCACGCTGTTCCTCGACGAGATCGGCGACATGCCGCTGGCCATGCAGGCCCGCCTGCTGCGCGTGCTGCAGGAGCGCGCGGTGGTGCCGCTGGGCGGCGGCAAGCCGGTGCCGGTGGACTTTGCGCTGATGTGCGCCACCCACCGCACCCTGCGCAGCGAGCTGGACGCCGGCCGCTTCCGCGCCGACCTGTACTACCGCCTGAACGGCCTGACGCTGCACCTGCCGCCGCTGCGCGAGCGTGGCGACCTGATGGGCCTGGTGGCGCAGATGCTCACCGACATCGCGCCCGACCGCCCGCTGGTGCTGGACGCCCCGCTCAGCCAGGCCCTGGCCGCCTACCGCTGGCCCGGCAACCTGCGCCAGCTGCACAACGCGCTGCGCACCGCCGTGGCCCTGCTTGGCGATGGCGAGCTGCAGATCGGCTGGGCCCAGCTGCCCGACGACCTGGCCGCCGACCTGCAGGCCGCGCGCGCCCGCCGCCCGCCCGAGCAACTGGCCGATGAAGAGGCCGACCTGCGGCTGCAGCAGGCGCACAGCGTGGCACGCATGGTCGAGGTGTGCCACGGCAACCTGTCGGAGGCGGCGCGCCGGCTGGGCATCAGCCGCAACACGCTGTACCGCAAGCTGGGCCCGCCGGGCCGCAGCGCACCGGGTTGAGCGGCGGCCCGTCAGAACGCCGGAATGCTGTTCAGGCGATCAGGCCGGCTGGGGCACGGCAGCAGGCCATGCCGCCAGGCCGTCGACGAGCCGCTGCATCTCGACCTCCAGGGCCTGCGCCTGGGCCGGCACTGCGGCGGCCTCATCGGCACTGGCCTGCGGCCGCAAGCCCTGTTGCACCGCAGCCGCCAGCGTCGCCAGCTGGCCGGCGCCGAGCGTGGCGCCGGCACCCTTCAAGTCATGCGCCAGGCGGCGGGCTTCGTCCGACTCGCCCAGCGACAGAAAGGCCACGATCCGCTGCGGGTCACGCTGCTGGTCGTCGACAAACCGGCGCAGCAGCCGCAGGTGGCGCGCCGGGTCGCCGCCCAGCCGGGCCAGCGCCTGGGGCCCGGCCGGGCCCAGCAATTGCGCCAGCGCAGCCGCCGGCGCGGCGGTTGGCGCCGCGACGGCGGGTGCCGCCTCGGCAGCCGGCGGCCGCGCTGGCAGGGCATGGGCTGCGCTGTCCAGGCAACGCAGCAGCGCGGCGTACAGGTCGGGCGGGTTGACCGGCTTGGCCACGAAGTCGCTCATGCCGGCGGCCAGGCAGGCCCGGCGGTCTTCGGCAAATGCATTGGCCGTCATCGCCAGGATCGGCAGCCGCGCCAGGGCCGGGATGCGCCGGATGGCGCGGGTGGCCTCCAGGCCGTCCATCTCGGGCAGCTGCATGTCCATCAGCACCAGGTCGTGGTGTCGGGCCTGCACCCGGGCCACGGCATCGCGGCCGTTGTCCACGGCGTCGACCTGCAGGCCGGCGGCCTGCAGCAGGGCGCCGGCCACTTCGCTGTTGACCGGGTTGTCTTCCACCACCAGCACCATGGCGCCCGCGTGGCGCTGCTGCAGCAGGGCACGCGGGTCGTCGTCGCGGCCGCGGGTGGGGGCTGGCGGCTGGCCCTGCCCCAGCGCCAGCGTGGCGGTGAACCAGAAGGTGCTGCCCCGCCCGGGCTGGCTGTCGGCGCCCACCACGCCGCCCATCAGGTCGACCAGCCGGCGGGTGATGGCCAGGCCCAGGCCGGCGCCGCCAAAACGGCGCGTGGTCGATGCGTCTGCCTGGGCAAAGGGCTGGAACAGCTGGGGCATCTGGTCGGGGTGGATGCCGATGCCGGTGTCCTGCACCTCGAAGCGCAGCTGCACGCCCTGGTGGCTGGTGGCCAGCAGCCGCACCCGCAGCACCACCTGGCCCCGCTGGGTGAACTTGACGGCATTGCCGGCAAAGTTCAGCAGTGCCTGGCGCAGGCGCGTGGGGTCGCCGCGCAGCCACAAGGGCATGGCGTCGATCTCCACCCGCACGGCCAGGCCCTTGGTGGCGGCAGCAGCGGCGATCATGGCCCGCACGCCATCGAGCACCGGCGCCAGCTCGAAGTCGAGCTGCTCCAGCTGCATCTGGCCCGCCTCGATCTTGGACAGGTCGAGGATGTCGCTGATGATGGCCAGCAGGTGCTGCGCCGCCGCGTCGATCTTGTCGAGCCGGCCGCGCTGGGCGGCCGTCAGCGGCTCCATGCGCTGCAGGTGGGTGAGCCCGATCACCGCGTTCAGCGGCGTGCGGATCTCGTGGCTCATGTTGGCCAGGAAGGCGCTCTTGGCCAGGCTGGCCGCGTCGGACGCGGCGCGCGCGGCCTCCAGCTCGGCGGTGCGGCTGGCCACCAGTTCTTCCAGGTGGTGGCGGTGGCGGGCCAGCTCCTCGCCCTGGCGGCGCTGTTCGGTCACGTCTTCCAGCAGCGCCAGGTAGCGGGTGACGGCGCCGCCCTCGCGGTCGCGCAACGGGGTGATCACGGCGGCGTCCACCGCCAGCCGGCCGTCGCTGCGGCGGTTGATGAATTCACCGCGCCAGGTCTCGCCACGCGCCAGCGCCGCCTTCAGCGCCGCATCGGTGGCCGCAGGCGTGTGCCCCGAGCGCAGCACCTGCACCGGCTGGCCGACCACGCTGTCGCGCGCGCGGCCGGTCATGCGCAAGAAGGCCTCGTTGACATAGGCGATGCGGCCGCCGGCATCGGTGATCACCACCGACTGTGCACTCTGCTCCAGCGCCTGGGTCAGGTCCTGCAGCGCGGCGTTGGCCGCCTCCAGGCGGTGGCGGGCGGCCAGCGCGTCCTCGATCAGGTTCAGCGACGCCAGCCGCGTGCGGCGCTGCGCGTCGGCGGCGGCGGCCTGTGCCTCGCGCCGGCGGTCTGCCTCGGCGCGCTGCGTGGTCACGTCGATCCAGCTGGTCAGCATCTGGTCGCCGATCATCACCAGGCGCACCTCCACCAGGCGGTCGGCGCCGTCCTTGCAGCGCAGCCGGTATTCGCCCGCGTCCACCACCTCGCCGCTGCGGGCCTGCTCCCGGGCCCGCACACGGCGGGCCAGCACGGTGGCGCGGTAGGCCGGGTCGGGGTAGGCGCGGCGGTTCCAGTCGTCCAGCGTGGCCACGTCGTCCAGCGTGTAGCCGAAGGCCAGGCTGAACTGCTGGTTCAGGTCGACCACATGGCCCTGCGCGTCCACCAGCACCTGCGGCAGCGGCGCCTGGTGGAACAGCTGCCGGAAGCGGCTTTCACTCTCCAGCCGCGTGGTTTCCCCATCGGCGCGGTGGCGTTCGGCATCGGCCAGGGCCTGGCGGATGGCCGCGATCTCGGTGATGCCGGGCGGGGGCGCATCGGCGCCATCGGGCCTGAGCAGGCCGGCCAGCAGCCGGCCCAGGCGCCGGCTGGCCAGGTGCGCCCCCGCCAGCCCCAGCAGGCTGGCTGACAGCACCGCACCCGCCATCACCAGCGCGGCGGCCAGCACCGGCGCCCTGCGCACCTGCGGCGCCACCGACACCGAGACACCGTGCCCGGTCAGCGCCGACCGCCGGACCTGCACCACGTCGTCGGCGGGATCGGTGGCGGCCGGGCCAGGCAGCCAGCCATGGCGGGCAATCTGCCGGCCACGGGCGTCATGCAGGCTGACTGCCCAGCCCGCCGGCAGGTCGACCCTGGCCAGCCGGCGCTGCACGCTGTCGGCGTCCACCAGCACCAGCAGCAACCGGGGCGGCTGGTTGGCGCGCAGCACCGGCACCACCGTGGCCACCTGGGGCGGCCCGCCGCCATCGGCCGGCTCCAGGTCGCTGACCACCGGCAGGCCACCGCGGATCGCCATCGCCGCAGCCGCCTGCACGACGGCACTGCGCAGCGGTCGCAGCGGCGCGCCCGCGGGCTGGGCCGTGTCCAGGCGCGGCTGCAGGTCGGCTTCGGTCAGCAGCACATCGTCACCGGTGGTGCGGCGAAAGGCCAGCGCCAGCGGCCGCACGGCGGCCCAGTCGGCCGGGTCGTCCAGCGCGGGCGACGCGGCCATGGTGCGCATGGCCGCCATGCGGGTGGCCAGGGCCTGGTCGACGCGGGCCAGCACGTCCGCGGCCAGCTGGGCGGCCAGCGTGTCCTGGCGCGACTGCACCGCATCCACCCGCTCCCAGGCCAGGCCGGCGGCCAGCAGCACCAGCGGCGCCAGGCAGGCCCAGAACAGGCGGGTGAAGTAACGCTGCAACGACACCGGCTGCGCCGGGTCTCGCCAGGACAGCCACCAGCGGCGCACCGCAGTGGCCACGCGGGCCTGGGTGCCGATCATGGGATGTCCGCAGTGGCCGGTGCGGTGGCCGCGAAGTCGACCTGGTAGGGCGGGGGCAACTGGCGCGCCAGCGACAGCGCGTTCACCTCGCGCTTCAGGGCAATCATGTCCAGTTCGCGGTCGACCGCAGCGCGGTTGAAGCGTGCCAGCTCGGCATAGCGGGCCGCCAGCTCCTCGCTGTTGCGGCGCAGCGTGTCCTGGTCGAGCCGGCGGGCGGTGATGTCCTCGGCGATGCCGGCGATCATCGTCACGTCGCCGTGGGCGTCGCGCACCAGCTTCTTGCGGTCGGACACCCAGCGCACCTCGCCGTCGGGGCGGCAGATGCGGTACTGGCAGTCCACGCGGCCATCGGTCCACAGCTGCCGGCCCGACTGGCGCGCGACGTCCAGGTCGTCGGGGTGCACCCGCGCCAGCCACAGGCCGGGGTCGCGCCGGAACGCATCCAGCGGCAGGCCGTACACCTGCTCGAAGGCCGGGCTCACGTACAGCACCTGTTTCGCGTCCGGGCTGATCAGCCACAGCACCTCGGCCAGGCTCTGGTGCAGTTCGCGGATCTGCTGCTCCTGGCGCTGCAGGGCCTGGCGCGCTACCACCTGCGCGCTGATGTCGACCGCCAGCACCAGCACCGCATGCCGGCCTTCGTAGACAGCGGCCTGGGCGCTGATCTGCATCTCCAGCCACTGGCCCGACTTGCACAGGTGGCGCGCCTGGTCCACTGCGCGGAAGCCCGGCGCGCGGCTGCGCAGGCGCTGTGCCAGCGCAGCACGCTCGTCAGCCGCCCGCAGGTCGGGCACCGCCATCTGCAGGAACTCGGCCTGGGTGTAGCCATACAGGCGCACGGCCGCGTCGTTCACGCGCAGGAAGGCCAGGCTGTCCGGGTGGTAGTACCACATGGGTTGCGGGTGGCCCTCGAACAGGTCGTGCACGCGCAGGGCGCTGTGTTCACCCTGCTGCACCGCCAGCAGCAGCCGGCTGCTGCCGTGGTAGACCAGCACGGCCAGCGCCAGCGCCGTCAGCCCGATGAAGGCCAGGCCCTTGCCGCGCTGCGCCAGGGCGTGCCACGAGGGGTCGGCCGACACGGCCTGCACCGCGGCATCGGACCAGATGATCCACACCACACCCAGCACCGCATACAGCACGGTGACCAGTGCCGCCAGCTGGCAGGCGCGGCGTTGGTGGTCGGCCGACAGTGGCACGTGCTCAGCCCTGGGCCAACGCGCCCTGGCCCTGGCCCTGCCGCCGCAGCGCCACCGCGTCCACCGCGCCCAGTGACGGCTCGTCGGCCTGCAGGCGGAACAGCCGCATGCTGTCGTGCACGCCGTCGAGCTGGGTGCCCAGGGCCTGGGCCGACGCGGCCAGCTGCTCGACCATGGCCGCGTTCTGCTGGGTGAAGCCGTCGATCTGCACGATGGCCTGGTTCACCTGGCCGATGTCGTGCTCCTGGTGGCGGGCGCCGCTGCTGATCTCGCCCAGCAGCGCGGTGACACGGCGCACCGCGCCCAGCGCCTCGTGCATGCGCTCGCGGGCCTCGGTGCTCTGCACCGTGCCGGTCTCGACGCAGGCGCTGGATTCCTCGATCAGCGCGCGGATCTGCCGCGCCGACGCCGCGCTGCGCTGGGCCAGCGCACGCACCTCGCCGGCCACCACCGCAAAGCCCTTGCCCGACGTGCCGGCGCGTGCGGCCTCGACCGCAGCGTTCAGCGCCAGCATGTTGGTCTGGAAGGCCACGCCCTCGATCACGTGGATGATCTCTCCCACCCGCTGCGACGCGGCGCGGATCGCCTCCATCGACGTGGCCAGGGCCTGCACGGCGGCGTCGCTGTCGGCAGCCACGTCGGCCGTCTGTGCCGCCAGCCGGGCACCGGTGACGGCCGATTCGGCGCTCTGCCGCACCGTGCCGGTGATCTGCGCCATGGCGCTGGTGGTCTGCTGCAGGCTGCTGGCCTGGGCCTCGGTGCGGGCCGACAGGTCCAGGTTGCCGGCCTTGATCTCCTGCACCGATCCGCGCACGCCGGCCACCTCGCGCCGGGTCTCGCTGACCAGGGCGCGCAGGTTCACCGCCAGCTGCGCCAGCGCTTCCTGCACATCGCCGACCAGGCCGGCGGCGCCGGTGGACACCGGTTGCACCAGGTCGCCGGCAGCCAGGCGGCGGGCTTCGTCCAGCACGGGCTGCAGCGCAGCCATCTGCCGGCGCTGCAGTGCCCAGGCCGCACCGCCGGCCGCGCCCAGCACCACCACGGCACCGGCCAGCAGGCTGCCCGTGCCGCGGCCGGCCAGGCCCCAACCGGCGACGGCGGCGGCACCGGTGGCCAGCACCTGCACCCCCATGGCGCCGGCCGGCCCCAGGCCCTGGCGCAGCGTCCGCAGCCGCTCGGCCAGGCCGCTGCCCAGCAGGCGGCCGTGGCGCAGGCGCAGGCGCAGCGGGCCGGCCGCAGCGTCGGCACGCATGCGGGCATACAGCGCCTCGGCGGCCTGCACCTCGGCGGGGTCGGGCCGGGTGCGCACCGACAGGTAGCCGGTGATGCCCTGGCCGTCGGTCAGCGGCGCGGCATTGGCACGCACCCAGTAGAAGTCACCGTTCTTGCAGCGGTTCTTGACCAGGCCGGTCCAGGGGCGGCCGCCCTGGATGGTGTGCCACAGGTCGCGGAAGGCCTCTTCCGGCATGTCGGGGTGGCGCACGATGTTGTGCGGCTGGCCCAGCAGTTCGGCCGCGCTGTAGCCGCTGATGCGCACGAACACCGGGTTGCAATAGGTGATGCGGCCCTGCGGGTCGGTGACCGAGACCAGCATCTCGCCGTCGGCCAGGGCACAGGCGTGGGTGGTGACAGGCAGATTGTGGCGCACAGGGGGTTCCGACGATGACGGGTCGACACGCCGGATTCTGTGGACCGGCGCGGGCCGTCAACGCCGGAACAGGCACCGCGCAGGTGCCCAGTTCCGCGGGCGGGCGCCTCCCGGCGGCCGCCTGCAAGGGGGTGGTCAGTAGCCGTCGCCCAGCACCAGGCCTTCGCGGCGCGGGTCGGCGCCGCCGGCCCAGGCCGGCAGGCCGTTGTCGCGGGTGATGCGCACGATGGTGCTGGTGCCGCTGCTCTGCGCCCCCACGTTGACGGTGTGGCCCAGCGCACGCAGGCCGGTCACCAGCGGGTCGTCGCTGCCGTTGTTGGCGATGTTGAGGTTCGGGTGCTCGCCGCCCAGGCCGGTGGTGGGCCCGTTGCTGGAGCCGAAGTTCATCATCGACGTGGCCTGCTGCGCGTCCAACCCCCAGTCCAGCACGCCGACCACCGTCTTCACCACGTACTGGATGATGTTGCCGCCGCCAGGCGAGCCCGTGGCCATCACCAGATCACCGGCCGAGCCGTCGTCGGCCTGCTTGAACACCAGCGTGGGCGCCATCGAGCTGCGCGGCCGCTTGCCCGGCTGCACCCGGTTGGCGATGGGCACGCCGGCGCCATCGGCGGGCGCCGCCGAGAAGTCGGTCAGCTGGTTGTTCAGGATGAAGCCGCGCACCATGCGCCAGGCGCCGAAGCCGGACTCGACCGTGGTCGTCATGCTGACCACGTTGCCCCACTTGTCGACGATGGTCATGTGGGTGGTTCCTGCTTCGGCCGGCTGCACGCCGGTGCCCAGCGGCACCGCGCCCAGGTTGCCCGGCTGGGCCGTGCCCAGGCTGCTGCTGAAGCTGATCAGGTCGGCCCGGCTGCGCAGGTAGGCCTTGTCGAGCATGGCGTCCCAGCTGCCACCGGGCAGCGACACGAAGTCGGTGTCGGCGATGTACTTGTTGCGGTCGGCATAGGCCAGGCGGTTGGCCTCGGCCACCAGGTGCACGCCCATCACCGTGGGCTTGCCGCCGTACAGGTCGATGGCGGTGGGCCGCAACTGCGCCAGGTCGAAGTTCTCCAGGATGCCCAGCGTCTGGGCCACGGTGATGCCGCCCGACGACGGCGGGCCCATGCCGCAGACCACATGGGCGCGGTAGGTGGTGCACACCGCCGGGCGCTTCTTGGCCTGGTAGCCGGCCAGGTCGGCCAGGGTGGTGGCGCCGGGCGTCATGGCCACGCCGTTGGCGCCGGTGGCGGCGTTGATCTCGGCCACGATGTCCTGGGCGATGGGGCCGGTGTAGAACGCATCGGCACCGCCGGTGGCGATGGCCCGCAGCGTGTCGGCATAGGCCGGCAGGGTGAAGCTGCTGCCCAGCGCCTTGGGCGTGCCGTCGGCGTTGAGGTAGGCGGCCACCGCGTCGGCATCACGCTGGAAGTTGGCCGCGGCGCCGGCGATCGCATCGGCCATGCGCCCACTGACCGGGAAGCCGTTGGTGGCCAGGTCGATGCCGGGCTGGAACAGGTCGGCCCAGGCCAGCTTGCCGTGGTCGGCATGGGCCAGGGCCAGCATGCGCACCGCGCCGGGCGTGCCGATGGAGCGGCCGCTGGCACGGGCGTTGGGCTGCGGTGCGGTGCGCTGGGTGTCGCTGATCCAGCGCAGGTAGTCTTCCGTCGCGGCGGTGGGTGCGGTCTCGCGGCCGTCGTACGACACCACGGTCTTGGTGGCGGCGTCGTAGTGCAGCATGAATGCACCGCCGCCCAGGCCGCTGCTCTGCGGCTCGACCAGGCCCAGCACCATCTGCACGGCCACTGCGGCATCGACCGCGCTGCCGCCGTTCTTCAGCACCTCGCAGCCGGCCTTGCTGGCCAGCGGATTGGCGGTGACCACCATGTAGCTCTTGGTCTTGACCGCCTCCTTGCCGGTGCGGTAGCCCGACGACGGCTCTGGCGCGGCCGGGTCGCCCGCGGCGCCCGAGCCCACCACCACCGAACCGTCGGCGGTGGTGGTCTGGCAAGCCGCCAGCTGTTCTTCCTCGGCCACGCCGCCGCCGCAACCGGCGGCCAGCAGCGCGAGCGCGCTCACCCAGACTGTCAGCGACGCGGTGCGCCATCCCTCGAATCGACCCATGCAGAGCTCCTTGTGGTGGTGGGCCTGCCCGCCGATGCGGGCGGCCTGCCGCTGACCATAGCGAGTTGCGCGCCAGCCTGTGCAGCGGGTTAACGCGGGTGGGCGCCCCGCGCTGGTGCAGGCCGGCGTGGCAGGCGTGCACCGGGCATGGCCGACAATCGCGCATGACCGATTCCGTTTCCTCCGCCGGGCCCGCTTTCTCGCAGCTGCCGCTGTCGCCGGCCATGCTGGCCAACCTGCAGGCGCTGGGCTACCTGGCGATGACGCCGATCCAGGCCGCCGCCCTGCCCCTGGCGCTGGCCGGCCATGACCTGGTGGCCCAGGCCGCCACCGGCAGTGGCAAGACCGCCGCCTTCGCCCTGGCCCTGCTGCACCGGCTGGACATCACCCGCCCGGCGGTGCAGGCCCTGGTGCTGTGCCCCACCCGCGAGCTGGCCGACCAGGTGGCGCAGGAGATCCGCCGCCTGGCGCGCGCCGACAGCAACACCAAGGTGCTGACGCTGTGCGGCGGCACGCCGATCAAGCCGCAGACCGACAGCCTGGCGCATGGCGCGCACATCGTGGTGGGCACGCCCGGGCGCATCGTCGACCACCTGGAGCGCGGCAGCCTGCCGCTGGACGCGCTGGCCACCCTGGTGCTGGACGAGGCCGACCGCATGCTGGACATGGGCTTTGCCGATGACATCGCCACCATCGGCAGCCGCTGCCCCAAGGTGCGGCAGACGCTGCTGTTCTCGGCCACCTACCCCGAGGGCCTGGCGCAGATCAGCCGGCGCTTCCTGCGTGACCCGAAGGAGGTGACGCTGGCGGCCCAGCCCAGCGCCGCCAAGATCCGCCAGCGCTTCTATGAGGTGACCGAAGACCAGCGCCTGCATGCCGTGGGCCTGCTGCTGAACCACTGGCGGCCCGAGCGCACGCTGGCCTTCTGCAACACCAAGGTGCAGTGCCGCGACCTGGTGGCGGTGCTGCAGGCCCAGGGCGTGGCCGCGCTGGCGCTGCACGGCGACCTGGAGCAGCGCGACCGCGACCAGGTGCTGATCCAGTTTGCCAACCGCAGCTGCCCGGTGCTGGTGGCCACCGACGTGGCTGCCCGCGGGCTGGACATCGTCGGCCTGGAGGCGGTGATCAACGTGGAGGTGACACCGGATGCCGAGCAGCATGTGCACCGCGTGGGCCGCACCGGCCGGGCCGATGCCGACGGCTGGGCCTTCAGCCTGGCCAGCCTGGACGAGATGGGCCGGGTGGGCCGCATCGAGCAGCTGCAGGGCCGGGCCTTCGAGTGGTTCCCGCTCGACGGCCTGACGCCCAACGGCAGCGGCCCGCTGCGCGCGCCGATGGTGACGCTGCAGATCCTGGGCGGGCGCAAGGAGAAGATCCGCCCCGGCGACGTGCTGGGTGCGCTGACCGGCGACGGCGGCCTGCCGGCGGCATTGATCGGCAAGATCAACGTCAACGAGTTTTCCACCTATGTGGCGGTGGACCGCACGATTGCCGCCAAGGCGCTGAAGGCGCTGAACGACGGCAAGGTGAAGGGCAAGAAGGTGAAGGCGCGGGGGATGGAGGGGTAGCGGCCGGATCTGGCTTGCAGCGGACATCCTTCGCGATCTGTTCTGTGCGCCCTGCGTGGACTTCGCCGATGCGGTGCAGCCCGCCGGGTCCCGCCCCGGCTGGCGGGTAACTTTCTTGTCCGGCGACAA
>ERZ795056.1627-NODE-1627-length-26182-cov-12.405213_pt1 | contig 26182 bp, 18 predicted proteins | sample MGYA00375140_ERZ795056 | MGnify/ENA primary metagenome ERZ795056 (study PRJEB30185, sample SAMN05720227) | activated sludge metagenome | isolation source: Anaerobic digester | place: USA | collected 2015-03-09 ... | reverse complement strand
TTTCGCCCAGCTGATTCAGAATTGCCTCCCCCGGCTCCCGATACACTGCTGACCCTGGAAATCATGGCTAAGAAGAACGCAGGCTCGAGCATGATCCTTGTGGGCGCGATGGTCATTGTTGGCATCATCGCTTCGGTACCCAAGGAGGTTTGGGGCACACTCTTTGTCGCAGGCGCCGTGGTTTTTGTGATCAGGGTGGTTGTAAAGATGATGGGCGCAGGGAGTCGAGCCAAGCCGGTTTCCCGCGTCGTGAGTGCGCCACCTCTGGGAGGAGCTCCTGCTTCTCAAGATACTAGCTGCCTTGCTCCTGCATTCAAGGTGGAAAGTGCCGCGATGCAAAAGGACGAGTTCGCGTCATTCGTACTGAGTGTCGAGCCGCAGACGGCAGAGCACCGGATTCCGATCCCGGAGGGCCCCATCGGCAGTCAGTGGAAGTGGGTTCCCGCCGGCGAGACGGTCTCTGTCGCGGGTTTCGAGATATCAGGTGGTCTGCTCTACGTCGGCTCGGGGCTTCGAGATCGCTATGGGCAGATCGACCCAGCGCTGATAAATCCGAAACTGAGTGTCGCGTCTACGCCGGTGGTGACCTCGTTGCGACTTATGGGCTATTGGTCGAGCTACTCGGATGTCACGCCAGATGCGCGGCGTGCTCACCTGCAGTGGCTCGCGGATGGTCGTCGTGATCCGAACGCGGACATCGGCTATGTGTTTCTCTTCTTCTATGGCCTGGAACGTAGGGCCTTGGTTGATGTAACTACCGACCCAGCTGCCAGGACCGATATTCCGGCCATCAAGGTCGAGGTCCAGCGCCTGCTGGATATCTACGCTGGCAGCAATTCGTTCCGGCAATACGCGACGCACTTCCTGGCTTACCTGGATGCTGAAAGGGTGGCGGTGAAGGCGTACCTGGATGCGCCGCCCGCCATTTCTGAGCGCTGCTATGAGCTCCCTTTGGGATTGAAGATCGGTCTCGGTCAGCTTGCTGCGGACCAGCAGCCCGTGCCGGCCAACTGGGCGCTGGCCTGGGCACTTGCGGACCCCAACATCTCGCGTCGCACCGCAGTGACGCGATGTGGCGCAGAGTTCGCCCAGCTTTTCCAGCGAGAGTACGCTGCAGAGCACGGAGAGGGTTTTCTCCTCCGGAATAACAAGACAAAGCTGCAGTGTTCATACCAGCCGGCTTCCAGGGGGTTTCACGGGCAGTCGTTCCAGCAGAGCCTGGGAGGTCTGCCAGACGTCTCCGCTGTGAAGGTGCCTGTCCAGAAGCTTCAAGCCCTTGTCGACAGCTGCACCACAGCCCTGGAGCCCTACAGCCGCTTTGTTGGCCGCAATCCTGACAAAGCACATGCTTTGGAGGCGCTACTGCAGTTGCCTGTTGATCTATGGCCCGCAACCGTGAAGGCCGAGCTGGATGACCTGAAAACGCGGGTGGGCGACGGGATGGTCGTCATGTCGTTCGGGGAGCTTTCCGGGCGCCTCAAGAGCGCGGGGCCACTGTCGCGTGACAAGGTGATCGGCTTGGCGCGGGCCTTGCAGGAACTCCAGCTTGGCATGGAGCCGGATGTGCTGGCAGGTGCCCGTACCCCCAAGGCGGAGGACAGGATCGCGCTGTTTGCTGCATCTGCTGACGAAGGAAGCCAGCGGGAGGGGGCGGTGTATCAGGCGGCAGCCGTGACGCTCGACCTGGCATGCATGGTGGCGCTTGCCGATGGCGACGCTTCTGCCCAAGAGCTTTTAACCCTGACGCGTTACATCGATTCGTGGAGCCATCTCAGTGTCGCGCATCGCAAGCGTCTCAAGGCGCACCTGAGGCTGGGTATCGAGCAGCCCGCCACGCTGGCAGGCGTAAAGAAGAAATTCGAGCATCTGGCCGATGATGCCCGTCGTTCGGTAGCGCGCTTCCTTGCTCACCTCACCCAGGCCGATGGTGTTGTCAGCCCTTCGGAAGTGAAGTTCCTCGAGCGGACGTATCGAGCCCTGGGGCTCGAGACCACGCTCGTCTATACCGATCTTCATGCAAACGATGCGCCGATGCCCTCGACCGCCGAGGTGGCCTCGGTGAGCCCGAAGCCGCAGGGCTTCAGCCTCGACCCGGCGCGCATCGCCCAGCTCCAGAAGGAAACCGCGGAGGTCGCTGCCCTGCTTGCGAACGTTTTTGTGGAAGAGGGCGAGCAGGAGCGCACGGAGGTCGCTGTGGCGCTGCCGGACGAAGCGGCCGAGCAGGTGCAGACCGGACTCTTGGGGCTCGATGCGAACCACTCCGCCTTCGTACGCTTGCTGGTGACCCGCAGTACCTGGCTCCGGGATGAGCTGATGGATGCCGCCTCGGATATGGAGTTGATGCTCGATGGAGCACTTGAGCACATCAACGAGGCTGCGCTGGATACCTGCGATGCGCCGCTCACCGAGGGTGATGACCCGATCGAGATCAATCAAGAAGTTCTGGAGGCGCTCCCTGTATGAGCACGATTCGCGCAAAGGACCGTGATGCGGTTATTCAATCTCTTCGTGCGGGGGTTGTCCCGCGTGTTGGCCAGCATCTGATTCAGGTCGGACGGGTCAAAGAGCTTGAGGCGCTGATGAAGGATGCCGACCGCGTCGCTGATGCGGGCTCGGGGTTTCGGGTCGTCATCGGCGAGTACGGCTCCGGCAAAACCTTCTTTCTCAACCTGGTACGCGCCATCGCGCTGGAGAAGAAGCTCGTCACCATGCACGCAGACCTGAACCCGGACAGGCGCCTTCACGCGACGGGCGGTCAGGCGCGTTCGCTTTACGCCGAGTTGGCCAAAAATCTGGCGACTCGCACGAAGCCTGAGGGCGGGGCCCTGCCAGGTGTCGTTGAGAGGTTTATTTCACAAGCGAAGTCCGAGGCCAAAGCGAGCGGCAAGCCGGGAGAGGCTATCGTTCAAGAGAAGCTCAACCATCTGGCAGAGATGGTGAATGGCTATGACTTTGCGGAGGTCATCGCTGCTTACTGCCGAGGCTTTGAAGAAGGTAACGAGCAGCTCAAGGCGGATGCCGTGCGTTGGTTGCGAGGCGAGTTCACGACGCGGACCGATGCACGTGCAGCGCTGGGCGTGCGAACCATCATCGATGACGCTTCCATCTATGATCAGCTGAAGCTCCTGGCGCGTTTTGTCCGCCTTGCGGGCTACGGTGGGCTGATGGTCTGCCTGGATGAGTTGGTGAACCTCTACAAGCTCTCCAACACGCAGGCGCGTAACGCCAACTACGAGCAGATTCTGCGCATCCTCAACGATTCCCTCCAGGGCTCAGCAGAGGGGTTGGGGATTGTGCTGGGCGGAACACCGGAGTTTCTCCTGGATACGCGTCGAGGCCTCTACAGCTATGCGGCCCTGCAGTCCCGGTTGGCGGAGAACACCTTTGCCAAGGCTGGAATGGTGGATTACTCCGGTCCGGTGCTGCGCCTGGCGAGCCTTACGCCCGAAGATTTCTATGTGCTGCTCTGCAAGCTCAGGCATGTTTATGCCTCGGGGGATGAGGCCAAGTATCTGCTGCCTGAGGAGGCCATCCCTGCGTTCATGTCGCACTGCGCGGGAAGGCTGGGAGAGGCTTACTTTCGAACGCCGCGGACGACGATCACGGCGTTCATCAACTTGCTGGCGGTACTCGAGCAGAACAGTTCTGCCGACTGGAGAGAGCTCGTTAATTACGTTGAAGTGGAACAGGACGGCGGTGGTGCGACGGATGTGGCCGTAGAGGATGACGACGAACTCACCAGCTTCAAGCTCTGACGGGGGCTCGCAAGGTTTTGCTCTGCTGGATGTGCGCATCCAGCGTTGGATCTGGAGCGAGGGCTGGACCGCACTCCGTGACGCCCAGGAGAAGGCAATACCCGCGCTGATCGACGCAGACCGGGACGTCATCATTGCGGCCGCGACCGCTGCGGGCAAGACCGAGGCGGCGTTCTTCCCCATCCTCACGCACATGCTACGTCACGAGCCTGATATCGGTTCGGTGCTCTACATCAGTCCCTTGAAGGCGCTCATCAACGACCAGTGGGGGCGGCTCATGGGGTTGTGCGACTCACTCGATATTCCGGTCGTTGCGTGGCACGGTGATGTAGCGGCGAGCCGCAAACACAAGTTCATCAAGAATGGCCGGGGTGTGCTCCTGATCACCCCTGAGTCTCTGGAAGCCCTGTTTGTTCGACGTGGTACGGCGATGCCCGGGCTGATGTCGAAGCTGCGCTATGTCGTCGTGGACGAATTACACGCCTTCATCGGCTCGGAGCGGGGCAAGCAGCTCCAGTCACTGATGTGCCGCCTCGAGCGGGCGGTCGGCCGGGGGCTACCGCGGGTGGGCCTGTCGGCGACACTCGGGGATATGGGCTTGGCTGCCCAGTTCCTTCGCTCAGACAATCCAGACCTCGTCGATCTGATCGAGGCGGGAAATGGCGGGCAAGAGCTCAAGATCCTCGTCAAGGGCTATGTCGAGAAACCTGCTCGAGCCGCTGGACAGCCTGAGATCGACGATCCCGAGGTGGAAGACTTGGCTCCTGGGAGCACCTTGGAGGTGGCCGAGCACCTTTACAAGGTGCTGCGAGGCTCAAACAATCTGGTATTCCCAAACAGCCGCAGGCAGGTCGAGCTTTACTCGGATCTGCTTCGCCGGCGTTGTGAGCAGGAAGGTGTGCCGAACGAATTCTGGGCACATCATGGCAGCCTGTCGAAGGACTTTCGCGAGGATGCCGAGAGCGCTCTGAAGGACGGTTCCAGGCCGGCAACCGCCATCTGCACCACCACCTTGGAGCTTGGAATCGACATCGGTGCCGTGAAGTGCATTTGCCAGATCGGTCCGCCTCCCTCCATCGCAAGCTTGCGGCAGCGATTGGGGCGCTCCGGGCGTCGAAAGGGTGAGCCAGCGATTCTGCGAGGCTACTGCATTGAGCCGGAGCTCGGTCCAAAGTCGGGGTTGTCGGATTCGATCAGGGAAGGGCTTGTCCAAACGATCGCGATGGTGCGCCTGCTCCTCCGCGGGTGGTTCGAGCCCCCACGAGTCGGTGGACTGCACTGTTCGACCCTCATCCAGCAGATTCTCTCCGTGATTGCCGAGCGTGGCGGGGCTACGGCAGGTGAGCTTTGGGCCCTCCTTGTGAAAGGGGGGCCGTTTGATGGTCTGGACCGCAACGATTTCGTATCCCTGCTTCGGCACATGGGCGACAAGCAACTCCTCACTCAGGATAGCTCTGGCCTACTTCTACACGGTGAGCTGGGTGAGAAGCTGGTCAATCACTACGAGTTCTACGCCGCCTTTACGTCCGACGACGAGTTTCGTCTCCTCTGTGACGGCAAGACCCTGGGCTCACTCCCGGTTTCGCATCCACTGCTACCTGACCAGCGAGTGATCTTTGCCGGTCGTCGCTGGCGGGTGCTGGACGTCGATGCCGAGAACAAGGTGATCGTCGTGACCCCTGACAGAGGAGGGGCGCCTCCGGCCTTCGATGGCGGAGGTGCCATGGTGCATGACGTCGTCCGCCAAGAGATGCGTACGGTGTTGGCCGAGAGCACGCAGGTACCATTTCTCGACCAAAGCGCTGCAGCCCTGCTGGCAGAGGCCCGGGACTACTATCGTCGAGCGAATCTGCACACGTCCCAGGTGTTCCAGTGGGGGCACGAAGCGGTACTTGTTACGTGGCGGGGGGATGCGGTGAATGATGGTTTGGTCATGCTCCTGGCGACGATGGGGCTGCGTGCCAACAATGAAGGTGTTGCCTTGACTGTGCCGGGGGTGGCTGCGGACAGGTTGCTTGATGCCGTGGCAAAGATCGGCGGGATGACCGACCTTGATCCCGTCCATGTCCTGGCTGCAGCAAAGAATTTCCTACGTGAAAAGTGGGACTGGGCGATGCCTGAGGAGCTTCTGCGGAAGTCGTTTGCGTCGTTGAACCTGGAGCTCTATGAGGCCCGTTGTTTTGCAGAGTCGTTCAGTCACATGAAGTGAAATCGAGTTTCTCGACTGGGCTTGCGGCTGCCGCAGGCTCGGGTGTGAGTAGGTTAAAGGCAACTGCGGGACGCGCTGCCCTATTTCGAGTGTTTGACTCCTTGTGATCGCACTTCGATACTCATAGCGCTTCCGAAATTATTCGGGTTATATATCAGACGTAGTTTCTGAGAAACTGCGAGCTCATACTTAGCCACCCCGTACGACCGTGTGCCTCTAATCTAATGACACTCTTTCATCTCCTTGTAATGAGGGGTGATGTCACTCATTCCGAATAGCTGCGGGAGTATTGCAATCTAGGATGTTAACATAGATGGAGTCTCCCTCTCTAAGAGTAGAAGATGCGTCCAAAGGAACAATACGTGTTATCCAGTCAGATGGAGATCCACGTAAAGGCACTAGGCTCCAATATGAGATGACAGCGAATCGATTCGCTTGAAGTTGAGCCTGCGTCGCTGTTATCCGGCAGTCCTCCATTGCTGTGAGTCGTCGTAGTTTGGTAGCAGAGCCAATCTCCTTGATCTTTCCTGCACGCCAACCGTCCTTCAGCGGATAGAGAGATTCGTCGACTGTGCTACAGCCAGCCAAGCCAAAGAGGGATATAGCGACACATGTGGCGGAGACTCTGCTGAAGCCCTGCTTGATCATGGTCATCAGTGGAGTCTTGTCTTTATCGCTAGTCCTAGAGTGTCTATTTGAAGTGCTCACTTCAATCTCCTTGAAAAATTCTTCGTTATAAAAGTGCATATGCTCTTGTCCGGCAGGTCGCCCGGTATCCGAGCTGGCCAACGAGCCCATAGGATTGCCACACGATCAAGCTCCACTGCGGACATAAATTCCAATTGTTGTTGCGCCGTTTGCGCATGAGGCTGTCGTGTCTCCACCGTGCATTCTCGCAATGGCGCTCACGATGGCCAGGCCAAGCCCATGATTTTGACTGCTCGAAATCCGGGATGTGTCAATACGGTAAAATCGATCAAAAATATGTGGAAGTGATTCCTCTGGGATCGGAGCTCCAATGTTAATTACGGAAATGTGTGCCCCTCCTTCTTTGTCAGATTTGATGTTTATATTAATAACACTTTTAGACTGTGCATGCCGGACGGCATTGTTCAGCAAGTTAGATACAGCGCGTCGCAAGAGTGCCCCGTCGAATGAACCACTGGCATCCCCTTGTATTATGCAGTTCAGGCCTGCTTCTAAGAATACGGCTTCATAGTATTCAACAACCTCCGAGCACAACGTCGATAGGCTTGCGATCGGAAGGCGCCTCGCTTTCTCGCCTCTGTCCGCATGTGAAAGAAATAGCATGTCAGATATTATTCCAGACAGGCTTTGTAGATCTTCAAGATTAGATCCTATGTACTCTCGGAGCTGATCTGCTGTGTCGCTACCGCGCAGCGCCAACTCGCAGTTGGCGGTCATTACGGCGAGAGGTGTCCTTAGCTCATGGGCAACATTTGCATTGAAACTCTCGAGTTGAAGGTATGCTTTCTCAAGTCGACTAAGCAGGTCGTTGAATTGGTCGACTAACAAGACCAGTTCATCTGGGATGCCTTGGGTGTTTAATCTTTCGCCAATTGCAAGGGTTGCAAGTTGTCGAGTTTGCTCCGCAAGAGTACGAACTGGATAAAGACCCTGGCGGACGATAACGAAACCGCCCAGTCCAATTGTGCTACACCCGACTAATGTTGCGGCGAGAAGGATCGCGGAGAACTTTGCTATAAGAGCCTGATCTTCAGATGTGTCTAGTGCGATGACCACGGTAGAGTAGCTCGCGATTCTGCGCTCTTCTGGGAGGGGGAGTTCAATGGTCCGAGCACCTTGGGGCCATGCGCTGGATTTGGATATGTAGAGTATTCCTCCAGACTTCTCGATGAGTTTTAGATGAACGTCGCGATCTCCATGTACAAGATCCTCAAGATCATGAAGTATTGAAAGAGATGTTTGATGGTTCTTGGGTGATTCAATCAAATGCTTTATTGCAGAGACAGCGCTTTGAAGGTGAAGTGATTGCTTTTCTTCCAGATTGTCTTTTATTGCAAAATGGACGCCCAAAAATAGAAATCCTAGAACACACAGGCTGAATAAGGCCAGTCCGCTGGTAAGGCGACCGCTAAGCGATATGGTGTCTACGAAGCTCTTGATCTTCATGAACGAACTTCTAAAACGTATCCCATTCCACGGACGGTATGCAGCAAAGGGGTTGAGAATGGCGTGTCGATCTTTCCTCGCAGGCGTTTGATCGCAACCTCAACAACATTGGTATTGCTGTCGAAGTTCATGTCCCAAACTTGCTCCGCGATTTCTGCTCTGGAAAGGACTTCCCCTTTGCGACGCAAGAATAGTGAAAGAAGTTGAAACTCCTTGGAGCTAAGGTCAATGCGCAGCCCATTCCGTGAAACTCTACGGCGCCCAAGATCCATCTCCAGACCTTCCAGGCATAGGAGATTGGACTGAGTGTCCGCATTAGTCGGTGATGATCGACGAAGAAGTACTTGAATACGGGCCGTTAGTTCTGAAAATGCAAATGGTTTGACTAAATAGTCGTCTGCTCCGCTCTGAAGCCCTTTGACTCGATCCTCTACTTTTCCTAGTGCTGTTAGCATGAGTATGGGGGTCTGCTTGCGCTGTCTGAGCGCTGCTAGCACTCCTAGGCCATCAAGGCCGGGAAGCATAGAGTCAAGAATGATGGCGGCGTAATCAAACTCTAAAGCCATGTGAAGGCCTGTTAAGCCATCGTTGGCTATGTCTGAAGCGAGCCCTGCAGAGCCAAGTCCCTTCCTAAGATACTCTGCCAATTTAACTTCGTCCTCAATTATGAGAATTTTCATTGGGCACCTTATGCTTTCAATGATGTCGTTTTTGTAAACTGCGAGTCCGCGTATTGACAGCACCCCTTGTGTATAGTTTGTTCATGCAGCCATTTGCTGGGAGCAAATGAAAACGGCTGTATGGTTTAACCAAGGAGTTGATCATGAAAGTGCTGAATAAGATCGCTGCAGGCCTCGTTCTTGCCGGTGCCATTTTCTCCGGGGCGGCCTCGGCTGAAACAGTCGTGCATCCCGGGAACGATGGCGGAGCGGACTTCTACCCGTCTCATAATGCCGGAGGACAAGTCAAAGGCGCGTCGCAAAGAAGCAATCTGCCGCCTCGCCAGAATGAACTCAGTGCTGACGGTCTGTATCGCTATGCTGGCGGTGATATGGGATGGGTTCCTGCGCAACATGAGTACGCCTATGTAAATGGCCAGTGGCGGCACGTTGATAAGTTGAATCACAACGCTCCGCGTCCTTCGTTGACTATGACGCCTGAGGAGCGACGGCGGTACGACGATTTGTATTCGAATCGCTAGTGCTATCTCCAAAATGGCTGGTGGGCATATATCGGTGCAGGGAGTTATCCTGCTCCGGTTGGCCGCCAGCCTCATGGCTCTTCGTCCCGCCTAAGGTGGCATTGGCGTCGGGGCCTGGTATCCCAACGTCAATTACTTGAAATGTTCCGGTTAGGCTCCTGGTGGATGTTCACATCAGGGCCTTCAGGTACTCCGAAATCTATATTACAGCAAGGCACAAGATCGAGTGTGTATGGTGTCGGAAAGGATCAATTGCTGCGCCTAAGCTGGAATATTGTTGGCTTGCTGGGGGCTTTTCTTTCGTAGCATATAGGCTGGTGCGAGTCTTCTATAAACCCTATTGCTTGGTCTGAATAGGTGTTTCGGATTTGTACGTCGTTGCCTCCGTCATGGATGTTTATTCTGAATAGCGCTGTTCGTCGTGATCCTGGAATGTCTGGGAAAGATGAGCTTTTCTTTGAAATTTGTTGAATCAAGATTCGGTGCTCTGCGGCAAGGAAATTTATCCATACATCGTCTGCAGTAGGACATTTTGACTTAAATCCATCGCCAGCATTCCGTAAGATCTGTAGGAATTCGGGAGGGTATAGCACTCCACCCACCCCTGTTGCAAAGATCCAGAGGGTGGGCTCGTTATGTTGACACAGAGGCCAGGTTGTATATGAAAGGAGTGCGCCATCTCGAATTCTGGGGATGCGCGCCCGCGAACAAAATATTCTTTCCGGACTCTCCTGCCAGGCCTTAAATAGGCTTCCGGTTAGATTTTTGTCGTAAAAGACGTCGTCGTCTATCGTGATTAATGGACGGTCAAATGTACTGTTGAGTTTCAAGTAGGGTTGCTGCTTCTTGTGGGGGCGCAGGTTCTCGCAAACAATGATCTCAAGTCCACGAAGTCGTAGCCTCTCAAGGGAAGCCGGAAGTTTTTTCGGAAAGTCCTCGTTGGACAAGAACAAAATAGCGCGTCTCGGCTTGCTTGATCCACTGCAAGCACTTTCTATCGCAGCAAAGACCCGGAAAACTCTATCTGAGTGTGATGTTATAGCGAGATCGTAGCCCGATCGGCGATCAACGATTAGTGAGTGTGAAAAGATGTTTTTGGCGTAGTGCCAAGCAAGGAGGAGATGGCTTTTCATCTTGAGGATGCTCACCAAAAGTACTTCCACTTTTTGTTGCGTGGTCGAAATGCCTCATTCGTGACGGGGCTGTTAGCATGAATGATCCTACATGGTGATCTCTGACATTTAACGGACGAAGAAATGACAGTTTTGTCATGTGCCCTTGAATGAGCTTGCGAATGCGTTTCCCTCTGATATCCTTTTAAGGAAATGCTGAAAAAACCTTTGGGGGGTGTATGTCTTATTCATTAAAGCTCGGTGGTCTGGCTTTCTTTGCGGACGGCGTACTGGATTCGGGAAAGGCGGGTGTTGCTCTTAGTGAAGGTCAAACCTTTCGTGCATTGTTGGATCAGTCCTTGCAGAGAACCACCCTGAATGGACTTCGAACCAATGGAAGGCACATGCCACTGCCGGAGATGGGGAGTGTTGATGCTGAATTTGACCTTCGAGCTTTGAATATTCTTGCTCAGCGGCAGCAGTTGATAGCAGCAAATATTGCAAATGCAGATACACCTAATTACAAAGCAAAGGATCTTGATTGGCGTGCAGCGATGCTGGAGGCGAGTCAGTATCGGCCGTCATCACTGGAAATGATTGGCGGTGCCAAAGCGCATATTGCTGCAAGAGCTGAAGGTCAAGGTCAGGATTTAAAGCATAAGTATCGCGTATCTTCGCAAGGTTCGGTTGATGGCAATACCGTTGAAGTTGACGTTGAGCGAGTTCAGTTTGCAGAAAATACTCTTCGGTTCAAGTTCGCTCTCCAGATGGCGAGTGAGGAGGCTAGTGAAATAGGTTGGATGTTGAGAAGTATTGCGAGGTAGTCTGCATGGGAATGATAAGAGTTTTGTGTGGCGACGGGCTTGAAGGAAAACGGCATCATAGTTAATTGAGTTTGGACGAGGTTTCACCTTTTTTCGTCGCGGTACGACATTGAGATTTAATGAGAGGTTAATCATGGGTGTTTTTGATAAATTGTTTGGTGGGCATCACAGCGGAGGTGGTAGCCATCACGGTGGGGGCGGTCATCATGGCTATGGGCAAGCCAGTCAAAATGTTGGTGGTAACTCGGGCATAGTATGCGAAAAGTGCCGTACGATTAACGTTCCAACCGCTAGATTTTGCCAGCAATGCGGCAATTTACTTGCCCCGACAAAGTGCCCTCAGTGTGGGGCTGTGCCACAGCCGAATGCCAAGTTCTGTGAGCAGTGCGGTAAGCGCATTGCCTGAGTTGATGATTTCCAGTTGATTGCGGGCAGTCTCTTGTCGCTGTGAGTCCGGATATCGTCTTCAATGAAATCTATTTGCTGCAGTGATCAGTCGGTCTTTTTTCGACCGATGGTCAGTCCTCACCATGTTCTGGTTCAGTGAATCGTCGCCCGCCGGCATGTGTTGAAGAAATGTGGCTCTCTGGTGCGTGCGATGGAGATAACTTAGTTATCCCATGGGACAACTCGTTCAAGATTCCACATTCAGCAGTTTGCCCGCCTTCTTGGCAGTACCCGCGCAATGTCTGTAGCTGTCTTTCCAGTTGCTGTAAATCCCATATTCGATCTGAAACGTGACGGATATGGTTGTCGAGCAATGCGTTAACGTTCTCGCAACTATTCGATGGGCTCTCTTTGAAACGCAGGAGCACCCGGATTTCGTCCAGGGACATGTCTAGGGAACGGCAACGTCGAATGAACATGAGGATTTCAAGATGCCCGGCATCGTATATTCGATAGTTGCCTTCCGTTCGAGCTGCACGTGGGAGAAGACCTTCTCGTTCGTAATATCGAATGGTCTCCACTGCAGTACCCGTTCTTTGCGCAAGTTGACCGATTTTCATTGTAGAGCCGGAAGCCCAAGAGGAGCTCAAAAGTGGATTAAGGGGCATAACCACTTTACCCACTTGACTCTGGAGTTGCTACAGGGTTTTCAATGATGGAAAAGGAGAGAGCCATGAAACCACTGCCTGCAAGTCTGAAATCTGACACTGAAGCCCCATCCTACGGTTGCAGTAGCACATGCCACGGATCAACGGTATCTGGGAAGGACCGTACCCTTCCAGCTGACGCCAGGCGAGATAGCTTCATGTTCCACATTCCGGCAATGGACTGTCCTGCTGAAGAGAGCGAGATCCGCAGGGCCGTTGAGGATATCGAGGCTATCGAAGGGCTCCGATTCGATTTGTCGGCTCGTATCCTCCACGTCAATGCACCGGAGGACGCTCTGCCCACAATCATTGACGCCATCCGCAAGGCGGGCTTTGCCTCTGAGCCTGTCAAGCAGGGAGTGCGGGAGGTCAAGGATCGCGACGCTAATCCGCGCGGTATTCCCGTTCTTGCGATGGCGCTCGTTCTGGCGTTGGGGGCAGAACTCCTAGCTTACCTGATGCCCGAAGTTCTACTAGCCAAGATGGCTGGGATGGGTTTGGCGGGCATGGCGATTGTGATGGCGGGGTTTTCTACCTACAGCAAAGGGCTTGCGGCACTGTCTCAGGGACGTCTGAATATCAATGCGTTGATGTCGGTAGCGGTTACAGGTGCATTTGCCATCGGCCAGTGGCCTGAAGCCGCCATGGTGATGGCTTTATATGCCATTGCAGAGCTGATCGAAGCAAGGTCGGTCGATCGGGCGCGGAACGCCATCAAGAGTTTGCTCGCACTCACACCCGAAACCGCTGAAGTGAAACAAGCCAATGGTAACTGGGAAGTGCTTTCCTCCCGCGAAGTGATGCTTGCTGCCGTCGTCAGGGTCAAGCCTGGAGCGCGCATTCCGTTGGATGGCATCGTGAGCGCTGGGAGTAGTGCGGTCAATCAGGCGTCGGTGACCGGCGAGAGCCTGCCGGTGGACAAGACCATCGGTGACACGGTTTTTGCAGGGACGATCAACGAATCAGGGCTGCTGGAATTCAGGGTGACTGCCCGATCCACTGAGACTACGTTGGCCCGGATTATCCACGCGGTTGAAGCAGCCCAAGGCAGCAAGGCGCCTATGCAGCGCTTTGTCGATCGCTTCGCAGCCCTCTACACGCCCGCTGTGTTCGTGTTTGCGGTGGCTGTGGCGCTCCTAGCCCCGTGGTTGTTGGGGTGGAGCTGGTCTCAGGCAATTTACAAGGCACTGGTCCTTCTTGTGATTGCTTGTCCCTGTGCCTTGGTGATTGCAACGCCCGTCACGGTGGTGAGTGGGCTCGCCAGCGCAGCACGTCGGGGGATTTTGATCAAAGGTGGCGTGTATCTGGAAGAAGCCCGTAAGCTCAAGGTCATTGCCCTCGACAAGACGGGGACGATCACGGAAGGCAAGCCGAAGCTGGTCGCAACTGAGATCTTGGACCAGACCCTATCCGAAAAAGTGATTTTGGAATGGGCCGGTAGCCTGGCGGCGCTCTCCAGCCATCCCGTGTCTAAAGCCATTTTAACGACACTGGTACCGACAGCCGCGGTGGTCGATAACTTCATGACGTTACCGGGGCGCGGTGTTCAGGGGCGTATCGGTAGTCAAGACCTGATTCTTGGGAATCATCGATTGATCGAGGAGCGCAAGCTGTGCAGTGCCGCCATCGAAGCTCGTCTTGTCGAGCATGAGGCCCAGGGGCGTACGATGACACTCTTGGCCAACGCGAGCGGAGTATTGGCGATTTTCGCTGTCGCCGACACGATCAAGCCGCATGCCCGGGAGGCTATTGCGGCCTTGCATACTCTGGGAGTTAAGGCGGCTATGCTGTCCGGCGACAACCAAGCAACAGCCAAAGCCGTTGCCATGCAGGCGGGTCTAGACGATGCACGTGGTAACTTGTTGCCTGAGGACAAACTCAAAGCCATTGAGGCTTTGCAGAAGGAATATGGCCCCGCGGCGATGACCGGTGATGGGATCAACGATGCTCCTGCGTTGGCTCGCGCCGATATCGGCATAGCAATGGGGGCCGCTGGAACGGATACTGCCATGGAAGCTGCTGACATCGTGATCATGAACGATGATCTGCGCCGTATCCCTGAAGCCATTCAGCTCTCGAGCACGACGCACCGGGTCCTCTGGCAGAACATCATTCTGGCACTGGGAATCAAGACAGTCTTCCTGGTCCTGGCTCTGCTAGGGAGTGCCACCATGTGGATGGCAGTGTTTGCGGACATGGGAGCCAGCTTATTGGTGGTCGGCAACGGACTGCGACTACTACGCCTTGGGAAATCTGATAGTCAGCCCGCCACAGTTCACGTCTGAGTTGAAACATCTTCCGGTATACTTTTGGACATGCGTTTTTGGGTTGCCCTCCTTCTGGCTGTATTTATGCCGCTTCAGCTTAGCTGGTCGGCGGTGGGGGCTTATTGCCAGCATGAGACTGGGAAAAATGCCGGCCATTTCGGGCATCACAGTCACGAGCACCAAGCATCGAAGGTCGAGGCCTCCAAGCAATCTGATTCTGGCGAGGGGGGCGCCATTGATGGAGACTGTGGGCTGTGCCACTACAGCGCCCTCAAGATTCTCGGTCAGGACACGCTCTGCCTGTCTCGGTGCCCCGTGCCCTCGGCACCGGAATCAACGCCAGCCTTCTTTCGCACCCACATTCCCCCAGGCCCCGAACGGCCCAACTGGCTTGCTGCGCTCTGATTCGGCGCAGCGACCTGCTTTAGTTTCCACTAGGTTCCACTTAGAGCCCGCCTCCAGGCGGCGCCTGCGCCGGATCTCGTTTGTTTCGTCGTTCTGTCGGTTTCGGCCGACGACTTCACAACAAGGAGATTTCAATGCGCACTCCCGTGCCATTCAGAACCGCATTCCCGCTGTTCGTGGTCCTTTTTGCGACCGCATTCGGTGCCTCGGCTCAGATGCCGACATCACTTTCCACGCAAACCGTCTTACGCAATCAACTCCCCGTCGAAGCCGGTGGCCCGTTGACGCTCGCCGCCGCGCTTGATCTGGCTCTCCAGGCCAACCCTGATATCACCGTCGCCCTTCGTGAACGCGAAGCCAGTGAAGGCGCTGTGATCCAGGGACGTGCCCGGCCCAATCCATCCATTGAGTATCTTGTAGAGGACACCCGCAGCACGACGCGTACTACGACCGTACAGATCAACCAGCCCATTGAGCTCGCAGGCAAGCGCAGCGCCCGGATTGCGATTGCCGAGCGCGGCCGCGACCTCGCTGACATCGAACTGGCCACTCGCCGTGCCGAGATCCGGGCCGCCGTCATCAGCACCTTCTTTGACGTACTTTCGGCACAAGAGCGGACTCGGCTTGCGAAAGAGACCGTCATCCTTGCAGAGCGAGCCACGGAGGCTGTCTCCAAGCGTGTTATTGCCGGAAAGGTCTCTCCTGTGGAGGAGACCAAGGCACGCGTCGCCGAAGCCGGAGTCCGGGTCGAGTTGGCACAGGCTCAAGGCGAGCTGCGGATTGCTCGGCAGCGACTGACGGGGCTTTGGGGCAATCCGATCCCCCTCTTCGAACGTGCGGAGGGTGACGTCGACTCGCTTCCTCCAGTACCGTCGTCTGATGCAGTCGAACAGCGTATTGAGGTGTCACCGATCCTAAAGCGGGCCTCGGTCGAGATCACGCGGCGCACCTCCGTCACTGCGCTGGAGCGTGCCCGGCGTATCCCCGATCCAACAATCAGCGTTGGGATGAAACGCGCTGAGGAACTTGGCCGAGATCAACTCATAGTGGGCGTGTCCATCCCAATACCTGTTCTTGACAGCAACCGCGGCAACCTCCTCGAGGCCCTCAAGCGGGAGGACAAGGCGCGGGATGAATATACCGCCCTGCGGGTTCGGCTGACTGGTGATGTCCTGCAGGCCCGTGAGCGGCTGAGCAACAGCCGACTTGAACTCGAATCCCTGCAGCGCGACGTGCTGCCCGGGGCACAACTGGCCTACGAGAACGCAACAAAGGGCTTTGAGCTGGGCAAATTCAGCTTTCTCGATGTCCTTGATGCCCAGCGGACGCTGTTTCAGGCACGCAGCCAATATCTGCGCGCCCTGACCGACACCCATCGAGCCTCGGCCGAAATCGATCGCCTTCTGGCTGATCGTATCTCTGAATAACGCAAGGAGGATTCCAGGATGAATCTGAAAAACATGACGACCCGGATCAGCCGAAAACAGCTGATCGCCGTAGCCCTGATCATCGCTTTTGGCGGTGCGGCAGGTGGCTTCATTCTGCATAGTGGGAGAGGTGCTTCGGAGCGCGAGAGCCATGCCCACGCGGATGAACATGGTGATGCCGAGCATCACGGCACAAAGGCAGAAAAGGCACATGCCGACAATGCCTCTCATGGCGATGCCGAGCACCATTCCGAAGCCGCTCTCTCGGGAGAGCACGGCGGAACGCTCATTACGGACGGTACCACCAGTGCCGAGATCAAGCTGGATGAAAGTGCTGGCGAGCCTGTCATGCGCGTCTGGCTTCTCGATAATGGCAAACCCATTGCACCGGGCGTCGTCAAAGCCCACCTTACGCTCACTCGACCGACGGGTGAAGTGGAGCGGATGGAGTTTGTTGGCGACAAGGACAGCCTGAAAACGCGGGCGACGATCGCCGAGCCCCACGTCTTCGACGCTGTTGTCGTCGTCGAGACCGGATCTCAAACCCGGCGCTTTACGCTGAACCGGGAGGAAGGCAAGGTCGAACTCAGTAACGAACAGATCAAGGCTGCAGGTATGGAGATCGACAAAGCCGGTTCCGCCCGGATTCGATCGTCTCTGCAACTCCCAGGTGAGATTCGTTTCAATGAGGATCGTACGGCACACGTCGTTCCCCGGGTTCCCGGGGTGGTTGAGAGTGTCTCGGCGAATCTGGGACAGCTCGTCAAGAAGGGGCAGGTGCTGGCCGTGGTGGTCAGCCCGGCGCTCTCTGAACAACGTAGCGAGTTGATGGCGGCTCAGAAGCGGTTGAGCTTTGCCAGAACAGCCTATGAGAGGGAGCAGAAGCTGTGGGAGCAAAAAATCTCCGCCGAGCAGGACTACCTGCAGGCGCGGCAGGTGCTGCGCGAGGCCGAAATTGCCGTTGCCAACGTGCAGCAGAAGCTTGCCGCCATCGGTGCAAGTGTGGATTCGGATGGCGGCCTCAACCGCTATGTGCTGCGTGCGCCTTTCGATGGCATGGTTGTCGAAAAGCATATTGCCCTAGGTGAAGCGGTCAAGGAAGACGGCCAGGTGTTCACGATCTCCGACCTGACCACTGTATGGGCGGAAATCAGTGTGCCGGCCAAGGATCTGGTCCGAGTCAGGGTTGGAGAGAAAGTCACCATTAGAGCATCGTCTTTCGACTCTACAGCGACCGGCACGGTGGCCTACGTGGGTGCGCTTATCGGTGAGCAGACCCGTACGGCACGCGCCCGGGTACTCCTGTCGAATCCCCAGGGAAGCTGGCGCCCTGGACTCTTCGTCAATGTGGAAGTGATCTCGAACGAAACCGAAGTGCCGGTCGCCGTGCTTTCTGAAGCCATTCAAAGTATGGATGGAAAAAGTGTTGTGTTCGTCCGGGTCGGCGATGGTTTTGTGACGCAGCCCGTTCAGACCGGGCGCAGTGATGAGACGCGCACCGAGATTCTGTCTGGCCTCAAGGCCGGCACGCCCTACGCCGCAGCCGGCAGCTTCGTGCTGAAGGCGGAAATCGGCAAGGGCTCCGCTGAGCATGCGCACTGAGGGAAGGGGACGATCATGTTTGAACGCATCATCCGCTTCTCCATCGAGCAGCGTTGGCTCATCCTGCTGGCCGTCTTCGGGATGGCTGCACTGGGTATATTCAGCTACCAGAAGCTGCCCATCGATGCCGTGCCCGACATCACCAATGTCCAGGTCCAGATCAACACCCATGCCCCGGGCTACTCCCCGCTGGAAACCGAGCAGCGCGTGACCTATCCCATCGAGACTGTGATGGCGGGTCTGCCCAACTTGGTCCAGACGCGCTCCCTGTCCCGCTATGGTCTATCCCAGGTGACGGTGATCTTCAAGGACGGAACCGACATCTACTTCGCCCGGCAGCTGGTGAATGAGCGGATCCAGGGCGCGCGGGACAAGCTGCCTGCCGGCATCTCGCCGGCCCTGGGGCCGATCTCGACTGGGCTTGGTGAGATCTACCTGTGGACGGTGGAGGCCAGGGAAGGCGCCAGGAAGCCGGACGGTAGCCCGTATACCGCCACCGACCTGCGCGAGATCCAAGACTGGATCATCAAGCCGCAACTGCGCAATGTGCCGGGCGTGACGGAGATCAACTCGATCGGCGGGTTTGCCAAGGAGTATCAGGTGGCTCCCCTGCCGGAGCGTCTGGCCGCCTACGGGATGACGCTGCAGGAGATCGTCACGGCGCTGGAGCGCAACAACGGCAACGTCGGCGCCGGTTATATCGAGAAGCGGGGGGAGCAGTACCTGGTTCGCGCTCCCGGCCAGGTGAAGACTGAAGAGGACATCCGCAACGTCATCATCGGTACTGCCCAGGGGCTGCCGATCCGCATCCGCGATGTGGCAGAGGTGGGGATCGGTCGCGAGCTGCGCACTGGGGCCGCCACCGACAACGGCCGGGAGGTGGTGCTCGGCACAGTCTTCATGTTGATCGGCCAGAACAGTCGGACGGTCTCCCAGGCGGTGGACAGGAAGATGGAGGAGATAAACCGCAACCTGCCGACCGGAGTGGAGGCGGTCACTGTCTACGACCGGACCACGCTGGTGGACAAGGCGATTGCCACGGTGAAAAAGAACCTTCTCGAAGGTGCCATTCTCGTCATCACGATCCTGTTCCTGTTCCTTGGCAACATTCGGGCCGCGCTGATCACCGCCTGCATCATCCCGTTGGCAATGCTGTTTACGTTCTCGGGTATGGTAGTCAACAAGGTTAGCGCTAACCTGATGAGTCTCGGGGCACTTGATTTCGGCATCATCATCGACGGCGCCGTGGTGATCGTCGAGAACTGCGTCCGCAGGCTTGCGCACACCCGGGCATCCCTCGGCCGTCCCCTCAATCGGACAGAGCGCTTCCACGAGGTCTTCAAGGCTTCCCGCGAGTCGCGGCGGGCCCTGCTTTTCGGGCAGTTGATCATCATGGTGGTTTATCTGCCGATCTTTGCCCTGACCGGCGTAGAGGGCAAGATGTTCCATCCAATGGCCTTCACCGTCGTTATTGCCCTGCTGGGCGCGATGATCCTGTCGGTGAGCTTCATACCGGCTGCGGTGGCCCTCTTCATCGGCGACAACGTCTCCGAGAAGGAGAACCGCTTGATGCAGCTAGCTAAGGAAACCTATGCGCCCGTCCTCCAATGGGCTATGAACGCCAAGCCTGTTGTGCTCACGTTTGCCCTCGTGACGGTCATTTTTAGTGGCCTGATCACCACGCGGATGGGCAGCGAGTTCATCCCGAACCTCAATGAAGGGGATTTCGCCATCCAGGCCCTGCGCATCCCTGGCACCAGCCTGACCCAGTCGGTGGCCATGCAGCGGCAGCTGGAGAGCCGGCTGAAGGAGAAGTTTCCGGAGGTCGAGCGCGTCTTTGCGCGGACCGGGACGGCGGAGATCGCTTCGGACCCGATGCCGCCCAACATCTCGGATGGCTACATCATGCTCAAGCCTGAGAGAGACTGGCCTGAGCCCAGGCGAACGCGAGACGCCCTGCTCGAAGCGATCCAGGCTGAGGTGGCCAGCCTGCCCGGCAACAGCTACGAGTTCTCCCAGCCCATCCAGCTGCGTTTCAACGAGCTGATCTCCGGGGTGCGCAGCGACGTGGCCATCAAGATCTTTGGCGACGACATGGAGGTGCTGAACGGAAGCGCCGCGGAGATCGCCGCCATGCTGCAGAAGATCGATGGGGCCTCGGAAGTGAAGGTCGAGCAGACCACCGGCCTGCCGGTGTTGACCGTTCAGATCGACCGGGAGAAGAGCTCCCGCTACGGGCTGAATGTCGGGGATGTGCAGGATGCCGTGGCGACCGCCATCGGGGGGCGAGAGGCTGGAACCGTCTTCGAGGGCGATCGTCGTTTCGACATTCAGGTTCGTCTTCCCGATAACCTGAGAAGTGATCTGGAGGCGATCAAGCGACTGCCGATCCCGCTGCCACGTGGTGGTGCCACAGGAGACTCACGGGCGAACTTCATCCCGCTGGCCGAGATCGCCAGCCTGGACCTGTCACCCGGCCCCAACCAGGTGAGCCGGGAGAACGGCAAGCGCCGGATCGTGGTGAGTGCGAATGTACGCGGGCGGGACATTGGTTCCTTCGTTGCGGAGGCAGAGCAGGGCCTGGCGCAGATCAAGGTGCCGACGGGCTACTGGACCAGTTGGGGCGGGACCTTCGAGAACCTGCAATCTGCGGCTGCGCGCCTGCAGATTGTGGTGCCTGTCGCGCTGCTTCTCGTCTTCGTGCTGCTGTTCGCGATGTTCGGCAACATCAAGGACGGATTGCTGGTGTTCTCGGGCATTCCCTTCGCGCTGACCGGGGGCATCATCGCCCTATGGCTACGCGGCATCCCGCTGTCGATCTCGGCCGCCGTGGGCTTCATTGCCCTGTGCGGCGTTGCGGTGCTCAATGGCTTGGTGATGATTGCCTATATCCGCAGTCTGCGCGAGGAAGGCCAAGCGCTTGATCCGGCGATCCACGAGGGGGCCTTGACCCGCTTGCGCCCCGTCCTGATGACCGCCCTGGTGGCATCGCTGGGTTTTGTGCCGATGGCGATCGCTACAGGGACGGGGGCGGAGGTTCAGCGCCCCCTGGCCACCGTCGTGATTGGTGGCATCCTTTCATCGACCATTCTCACCTTGCTTGTACTGCCGCTGCTGTATCGGTTGGCACACGGCTCGGATGATGACAACCGAAAGGATGATTTCGCGTCCGAGAAGAGCTGATTCCAGCCTAAAAGGACATCTTCTCTGCGATAGGCCTGTCTATCACCAAACTCAACAGGTGGTTGACAGGCTTGTCGCATAACTTCAGCTTCAACATGCGTGTGTGTATCCCGCTACGTGAGATTCGCAAACGTACAATGCTAATTCGGGCTGCGTAAAGCACATTACGCAGCCAGTAGTGTGGATCGATAGCTGGGGATTAAGGCAATGAGACTGACGACGCCGGTATCCATTCCATCCGTGGTTCCCTGTTCTGCCACTGAACATAGAGAAGCACACAAACCCGGATTGCCGGCCGTTCACACCATGGAAATGACACCTCCATCGCCCACCCGCTGCCACGGCAGCCCCAGCACCAGCGCGTCAAACTGGGCTCACGAGAGCACTAGACGGCCCTCCGCGGTGGGCGCCGGCCAGACGAAACGCCCTTGGTGAAGACGCCGGGCGACGAGCCACAGCCCGAACCCGTCATTGACCAGCACCTTCATGCGCGAGCCCCGGGCGTTGGCGAAGCGATAGGCATGGTGGGGCTGGGCGCTGCCGAAGATCTGGACCACCCGCGCGAGCAGCGTATCGGTGGCTCGACCTATGCACATGTAACGCGAAGTTATCGCATACTGAGCAGTTAGGAATCCGCTGCCGTGGAGCCATCCTTCGTGGGTCATTTTATCCTGCTGGGCCCGGTAGCTTCCGATTTTCGGCTTCTCTTGCGACTTAGTCATGCGAGGGGGCATCCCTTGAAAACCACGAGAGGGTGTTTGCGTGACCAACGGAAAATAACGATGCACAAACGAGAATCTGACGCTGCCGTAGAGGCCCTTGATGACCGCGCTCTTCTGGCTAGGCTGGCGCGCACGGACTGGGGGCATGACCCACTGTTCATCCCCGATGAGCAGGTCTTTCGAATATTCGGACGCGCTCGTGAGGCTGGAAACACCAGCCGTGTCGGGATGCTTTCAAGGGTGCTGTCGCGGCGCTTGCTCAGCCTCGCCAAGGGCTTCGCAGTGCGTAGCGGCATCTACCCTGGAAACATCGGGAACCTCGACCAGGCCGCCGAGGAGCTGTCGCAGTACGTCTGGGAGTGCTTAGTCACGCGCCCAGGTGACGCAGCGCATGCCGAAAAGCTGTTTGGGCAGCTGTTCAAACGCCGTGCTCTCGATTTTCAGCGCCGTCTGCTGGCCAAAAAGCGCAACCTCCAGGACAGCCTCGATGCCATGGAACGCTCGGACGAAGACGATGACCCTGACAAGACCATTCGACAAGTCTCCGCGCTTCGCCAGCACGCTACACCGGCCGACGCCCTGGCCAGCAAACAAGAGCATGCTCAGATCGTCGCCCATCTCCAGGCTGTCCTCACTAAGCAAGAGTTTTTCGTCTACACGATGCTGTTCGTAGACGAGATGTCCGTCAAGGACATTGCGGCTGCGCTTGGAGTCAGCACTCGAACCATCAATACCTATAAGAACACAGCCCTCGATAAGGTCGCAGAGATGCGGAAGGAGTTCAAGCAATGACATCGCCCATTCGTAGGCTGTCGCTCGATGAAGTTCTGGACGAGTTCTTCTTCTCCGCCGACAAGCCGTCGCCCGCCCTGGTTCTTCGCGCCTGCGAAGCCCACCCTGAATACAGTGAGGACATCCTCGAGTTCGCCGCTCTTTGGTCGGCTTACGAGGCTTCGCCTGAGGTGCCGGCGGCGGACATTGCCGACGTCTCTGAAGAGTCCGTCTCTCTCCTTCAGAGCTACGTACTGAATCAGCTTCACAAAATCGACGGGAAATCGGTGCCAACCTCGGACATCGAAGCCACGAAGCGCGCGGTCGCCACGTTGGTCGGCGCCAAGCTGGCCCGGGCTGCAGCCGCTGTCGGGTTCGGCAGCAACGCACTGCTCCTGGTCAAAGTTCTCACGACCATCACCAACGTGCCCGCGAAGGTCGTCCGGGATTTGGCGCAGCATCTGAACGTGTTGTCAGAAGACCTTATCCAATGCCTGGGTCCACAGCTCGTGGGCTCCAGAAGCTACAGTTCCGCCCGTCCACCGGATGTGCCCGGCGTGGAGACCTGGGAGAGCGCTGTTCGCTCCTTGACTGTGAGCGAAGACGAGAAGAAGCGACTTCTGGCACTCCAAACGGAGGAGGACGCCTCGTGACCCCCTTCCATCGCGCTCGCGAGGCGGCGAGGCGGCTGCGACAGCACATTTTCAAAGAAACTGCCGCATCGGGCATTGTCTCCCATGTCGTCGTTACTGCTGTTGCCCACGAAGATGCTGAGAATTTCCTGATTTCGGACGCCCCCCCCTCGGACAGAGCCCTCGGGGGAGCTGATGCGATGCTGGACCACGATTTCCAACATATCGTTGTCCGCAACGACGTTTCAACGGGAGAGCGGGCCTTCCTTGTGGCGCATGAATTCGGGCACTGGAAGCTGCATCACGAGACGCATGATGGCTGTCACAAGGTCGTCGACACCACACTGAAGCCGGAGGACGGCGAGACATCCGGTACCCAGAAGGTCGAGGCCTATGGGGCGCGCGAGCGCGCGGAGCTGCAAGCCAACATCTTTGCGCGCGAGTTGCTGCTACCAAGAGATGTGGCCCGCAACCTGTTCCTCTCAGGGAGGACGGCAGACCAACTCGCGAGGGAGCTCGAACTTCCCTTAGAACTTGTCAGGCAGCAGCTGCTGGATGGCTTGCTGCTACCCGAGCCGGTTGAAGAGGCCTCTGAACCTCCTAAGGCCTTCGTACCGACGGCTGAGCAGATAGCCGCCGCCGAATCCAAGGCTACGACATCGCTGGTAAAGGCAGGCCCCGGCACCGGCAAGACAGCAACACTGCTGATGCGGGTACAGCATCTCTTGGAAAACGGCGCGAAGCCAGAAGAGTTGCTGCTGCTAACCTTCTCGAATCGAGCGGCGAGAGAAATCGTGGACCGTCTACAGCAGCTGGGTGTGGAGAACGCACATCAGATGTGGGTCGGCACCTTCCATGCGTTCGGGCTAGAGTTCCTGCGAAAAAACTGCCAGAAGTTCAGCCTTCAGTCTCGCTTTGGGGTCGCGGACAAGATGGCCGAGATTGCGGTACTCGAGCCGCATATCTACAGTCTGGACCTGCAGGCGTTCAACCCCTTGGGCGACCCGCTCGACTGGCTGAAAACCGTCGTTGAGGCCATTCAACGAGCGAAAGACGAACTCGCAGATGCCGCCACGTACGCAGCAGCGGTGGAGGCTTCGGCAGCGGAAACGCCGGCCGACTTACTTGCTCGGCAACGCGATGTGGCGAAACTTTACAACTGCTACGAGGCAAACACTAAGGACAACCCCCATCTCGTCGACATGGGCGACTTGGTGATGCTGCCAGCGCTCGCGCTGACCGACAACTATGAGAGCTTCAAACCCAGCGTGGGTCGTTTCAAGCACATTCTGGTCGACGAGTATCAGGACGTCAATCGAGCAAGCGCCCAGTTGGTGAAGGCCCTGGCCGCCCATGCGGAAACGCTCTGGGTGGTCGGCGACGCCCGTCAAGCCATTTACCGCTTCCGCGGCGCCTCTATGCGCAGCATCGTGAAATTCGGCGACGACTACCCCGACCACGTGCCCTTTCCGCTAAACGAGAACCGACGAAGCTACGAGGAAGTCGTTCGAGTTTTTGAGTACACAGGACGCGAAAGCCACCCACTGCAACACCTTCTCCCACTCGATTACGTAGAACCCGCTCGAGGCGCGAGCGGCGTGACGCCGCTTCATGTCAAGTGCCCAACCACGGACATCGTACAAGGTGAAGTGGCAGCCAATGTTGCCCGCATCCACAAACTCGGAGTGGCTTACAGGGATCAGGTGGTCTTGGCGAGCAGGCACGATACGTGTGGCGAGACGGCCAATGCTTTGAATGCTTCGGGGATACACGCCCTGCACCTTGGTGACATTTTCCAGCGCCCCGAAACCAAAGACCTGCTGGCATTACTTCAGCTTTTTATTGACCGCTCAGGGAGCGGCTTGCTGCGCCTCTCGCGTCTGCCTGGGCTAGAAATGCCTACGGCGGACGTGGACCTCATCCTCACCTGGCTTGATAGTTCACGACCGGAAGCGCTGTCGTGGTTCGATGCCCCACCAGCAGGCCTGTCTAAGAATGGCATCGCTGCCTTGCAGCGCTGGAAATCCATCTTCAAAGGCCTTTCGTCGAAAGACTCGCCTTGGGACATCATCTGCTCGCTGCTGCTCGACCGCACGCACATCCTCGCCCCGCACTTGGCCGGCAACACCATCCTCGATATCACGCGACGCATCGCCCTGTGGCAGCTCATCTATTTCCTGCGCGTGCCTGATGGCGGCCACGCGTATCAGACCGTCGGAAGCTTTATTTCTCGACTGCGCCGCCGCCTACGTATCGGTGATGACCGCGAACTTCGCGTGCCACCGCCCGAGGCAGACAGCCTCGACGCAGTTGCAGTCATGACCATCCATGGCAGCAAGGGGCTGGAGTTCGAGGCAGTTCACGTTGTCGACATTGACGCGAAGCACTTCGTCATGGCTACAGCCCCAGACCTCATGCCAGAGTCTCTGCTGCAGTCGCTTGACGAGGAAGAAAACCTCGAGGAAAGAACTGAGGCGTCGAACAAGCTTTACGTCGCGCTTTCCAGGGCCCGCGAGCATCTCGTCCTATACGAGAACCAGGCCGGAACCAAGGCCAAGTGTGTGAGCGCAATCTCTAACGCCGCCCATCTTCTCCGGCCCGTCCAGGGAGTCGCCACCGCGGCCAAACCTGCGGAACCCAAAGCCGCCACGATTGGGGCTGACCATCATGCTGGACAGTGCGAGTTTCAGGGCTTTATGACCTACATGGTCTGCCCAAGGCGCTACTACTACGACTTCGTCAAGAACCTCAAGCCAGCAGTGGGTCTCCACCCAGGGCTACCGCAGCTACCCACATGTCGTTACCCCACCGAAAATGTTGTTCA
>ERZ795056.1625-NODE-1625-length-26192-cov-4.716762_pt1 | contig 26192 bp, 23 predicted proteins | sample MGYA00375140_ERZ795056 | MGnify/ENA primary metagenome ERZ795056 (study PRJEB30185, sample SAMN05720227) | activated sludge metagenome | isolation source: Anaerobic digester | place: USA | collected 2015-03-09 ... | reverse complement strand
AGGAAAAGCTGCTGGTGTGTTTGTGAATAGCCAATCTGGTAAATTAGGTCAGGCAGTAACGGTACGTGTAAGAGGTAACTCTTCTATTAGTGCCAATAGCCAGCCTCTATATGTACTAGATGGTATTCCAATGACTTCTAATAGCCAAAGCTCTTATGGTGGTGCAACCAACCCATTGGTTGACCTTAACCCGAACGATATTGAGTCTATTGAAGTATTAAAAGATGCGTCTGCAGGAGCAATCTTCGGTTCTCGTGCCGCAAATGGTGTGGTATTGATTACTACTAAAAAAGGTCGTGCGGGTAAAACTCAGGTTACATTTAACTATCAAACTGGTGCTGCTGAAGCAACAAAGCGTTTGAAAATGTTGAATTCTGAGGAATATGCAACTTTGATTTTAGAAGGAGCAAAATACCGTGATGATCTAGATGGTACTCCATTAAATGATCCTGATAGTTGGACCACTTATGTTAAAGATGGTGTGATGGACTACTACAGTTATGGTAATTGGTCTAAAGATCCAAAGAAAACATACGACTGGCAAGATGCGGTTTTCCAAAAAGCACCTTACAGACAGGCTGATTTACAAATCAGAGGTGGTACAGATAAAACCAAGTTTTTCTCTTCATTCCAACATTTAGAGCAAACTGGTACCATGGTAGGTAACGAATTACAAAGAACAACCGGACGTTTAAATATTGACCAAAAAGTAAACGACTGGTTAGATATGGGGGTTTCTTTAAGCCTATCAAGAACGTATAATAGACGTTTACCTGACGACAACGCATTCTCTAATCCTCTACAAGCAATTGCGTTGATGCCAATGAATCCATTTACCGATCCAAATACAGGTTTGCCTTCTGGTACTCCTCCTGGAGATGTAAATATTCCATTGTATTACAACCCAATTTTGTCTGTTGACTATGCAAAGTACACGCAAGATGTTTACAGAACATTTGGTAATGCTTATATCAAAGCTTATTTAGCAAAAGGTTTAACCTTCCAAACTGAATTTGGAATGGATTATTTAAGCCAAAATGAAGAAGGTTATTTCCAAAATCAAACAGTTAGAAACCAAACTAGGGCAACTGCAGGTTTAGGTACTAATAGAGGTGCTTTTGTAACCAACTACAATACTCAGTCATACTTTAATTATAGCACTGTAATTAAGAAGCACAATATTAGTGCTACTTTAGGTACCCAGTACCAACAGTCTCAGGCTAAGTACAACTTTACAGAAGGTACTGCATTCCCATCTAACTCTTATCAGAAGATTGCAAGTGCTGCTACTATTTCAAGTGGTAGTTCATCTCAAACAGATTTCAGATTCTTATCTTATTTCTTAAGAGGCAACTACACTTTCGATGAAAAATATATAGTTGCTGCAAGTGCCCGTATTGACCAGTCTTCTAGATTTGGTAAAAACTCAAGATCAGGTTTCTTCCCAGCTGTTTCTGCGGGATGGATCATGAGTAATGAAAAGTTTTTACAAGACAGCAAAATCTTTAGTTTCTTAAAATTACGTGCTAGTTATGGTATCGTAGGTAACGCTGAAATTGGAAACTTCCCTCAGTTGGGTCTATTCTCTGGAGACGCTGGTTATGCAGGTGCTGCAGGTCAACGTCCTTCTCAACTTAGAAATGATAACCTTAAGTGGGAAACCACTAAGCAGTTCGATATTGGTATCGACTTCGGTATCTTGAATAACCGTATCACCGGTGAAATTGACTACTATGTTAAGAAAACCGATGGTTTATTATTGAACGTAAATATTCCTGCAACAACTGGTTTCAATAGCCAAGTTAGAAACGTAGGTAAGTTAGAGAACAAGGGTTTTGAATTTGTATTGAATACACAAAACTTAATAGGTGCATTCAAGTGGAACACCAGCTTTAACATTGCTCGCAATATTGGTAAAGTAACTGATATCCAAGGTCAAATTATTGAAGGAGGTATCAGCAGCATGAACCGTGTACAAGAAGGATATGCAGTGGGTGTGTTCTACACTCCTCAATACGCTGGAGTTGATCCTGCAAACGGAAATGCATTATTCTATTTGAATACCAAAAATGCAGATGGTTCTTTAAATAAAGGAACTACCAGCAACTATGCTTCGGCTCAACGTATAGTAGCAGGAGATCCAAACCCTGATTATATTTTAGGTATTACCAACAGTTTCTCTTACAAAGGATTTGATGCATCTATTTTCTTTAATGGTGTATTAGGAAACGAGAACAATATCTATGGTATGGGTAGATACTCTTCTGCAAGTATGTTATACGAAGACAACAATACTGCAGACCAGTTAAGAAGATGGCAGAAGCCTGGTGATATCACCGATGTTCCTCAAGTACGTTTGTACAGAGTGAATGGTTCTCAGGCAAGCAGCCGTTATATTGTTGACGGTTCTTATATCCGTTTAAGAACAGTTTCTTTGGGTTACACTTTCAATGCAAAGCAATTGTCTAAATTTAAAATCGAGCGTTTAAGATTGTATGTATCGGCTCAGAACTTGTTAACCTTTACCAATTACACTTATTGGGATCCAGAAGTTAATGCTGACTCTTTCGATTCAAACATTGCTAAAGGAAACGATTTCTATACATCACCACAACCAAGAACTATTTTATTTGGTGTGAACGTAGGTTTTTAATTAATTAATACTAACTATTATGAAAATATTAATCAACAACATGAGTAATTACTTTAAAGCAGCGTTGCTTTTAGGTACCATTACACTGGTAAGTTGCGAAAAGAGACTGGATATTGCTCCTACAGCAAGTATTGCTGACAACCTTGCATTAAATACAGAAGGTGATGTATTGGTAACTTTAATTGGTGCTTATGATGGCGCGCAGAGTGCTGCTGCTTATGGTGGAGATATTATGGTTTTGAATGACCTAATAGGTAATTCTGCCAATATCAACTTCACTGGAACTTTTGCAGGCTTATCTGATGCTTATCAAACCCAAATGGTTTCTGATAACGGCTTTGCTCGTGATACTTGGGCAGCATGTTACAATACCATTAATCGTTGTAACAATGTATTAACTGCAGTAGCCAAAGTAACCTCTTCTACAACAAAGAGAAATTCTGTAGAAGGTGAAGCATTGATGCTAAGAGCATCAATGTATTTTGAATTGGTAAAATTATATGCAAAGTTTGTAGGCGATGGTGATTACGCAACTAACCCAGGTGTGCCGTTGGTTTTAACTCCAACAGGTAACGTAACTGATGCAAACTATCCAGCTAGAGCTACAGTAAAAGCTGTGTACGATCAAGTCATTGCAGACCTAACAAAGGCAGAAACATTATTACCTAATTCAAATGGTAACTATGTTAGCAAGTGGGCTGCTGCAGCTCAGTTAAGCCGTGTATACTTAATGCTAAAGGATTATGCGAATGCTAGAGATGCTGCTAACCGTGTAATCACAGGAAGCGGTAAATCTTTGGCTGCTAATTTTGGAAGCAACTGGTTCACATTCATTAACAACGCAGGTGGAACTCCAGGAGAATATTTATTCTCTTTAAAAGTAACTGCTCAAGATGGTACCAATTCACAGAATACTTATTTCGGAAGAAATGTGGGTATTGCTGGTACTGCAGGTAGAAGTGATTGTAAAATCAGATTGACTCATATTAATGCATATGAAACGGGTGATTTTAGAAAAGGATATTTCACATTAAGTGGAGGTAACTATTATACCAATAAACATTTAGATCGTTTTGGTGATGTTGCTATTATTCGCTTAGCTGAAATGTTTTTAACTCGTGCAGAGTGTAATCAACGTTTAGGAACCATCATTGGTGCTACACCTTTGGCTGATATCAATAGAATCCGCAATAGAGTTGGTTTGGCTTCATTGTTAACTGTTTCTTTAGCTGATATTACTAAAGAAAGATCATTTGAATTAGCATTTGAAGGTCACAACTTAATTGAGGCTAAACGTTTACAAACTCCAGTTGGAACACTAGCTTGGAATGATGCAAAATTAATTTTGCCAATTCCTAGAAGAGAAACCGACGTAAACAAGAATCTTGTTCAGAACGCAGGATACTAGTAGTTAATTGAAATAAACATTCTTGAATAAAAAACCCGGTCATTTTAAATGTACCGGGTTTTTATTTTGGATAAACCTTAAAATTGATTAGTAAGCTAAGGAGTATTTCAATTGATGATTGATGCGCTATAGTTTGATTTCTTCGTCGTGTTCATTAAAGAATCGGAACTCTACAATATGGTAATTGGTATTTGCTTTAATACTAATTTTTGTCTTGAATTTTTTATTCCATTTTCTGATGATAGAACTAAAGAAAAGCCCTTTGGTTAAATGCGAATAAACAATTGGATTAACCACCAAAGTGAGATTTTTATGTGCATGAGAAGTTAAATAATACAGTCTCTTTTCAATCTCATCCTCTAATAAAAGCGTAGAAGTAATTTTTCCTGAACCCTTACATACAGGGCAGGCTTCAGCAGTATTAATATTTACTTCAGGACGCATTCTTTGACGGGTAATTTGCATTAACCCGAACTTTGAAATAGGAAGAACAGAATGTTTTGCACGGTCGGTTTTCATAAAACCTTCCATGGCTTCCTGTAATTTTCTTTTATTGTCGGGTAATTTCATATCAATGAAATCAACCACAATAATGCCCCCAATATCTCTAAGTCTTAACTGTCTTGCCATTTCCTCTGCAGCTTCTAGATTGGTCTGCAAAGCATTCTCTTCTTGATTATTACTTACACTCTTGTATCCACTGTTTACATCAACTACGTGCAAAGCTTCTGTATGCTCAATAATTAAATAAGCACCGCTTGGCAAATTCACTGTTTTACCAAATGAACTTTTAACTTGTTTGGTGATGCCATAGTGGTCAAAAATGGGAAGGCCATTTCCTTGGAATAAGCTTACAATATCTTTTTTATCTGGTGCAATTCTTTGAATATATGCTTGTATATCATTAAAAATAGTAGGGTCGTTTACCACTACTTTATTAAAGTCTGCACTCAGCAAATCTCTAAGTATACTGGTTGTTTTGGTTTCTTCGCTTAAAATTCTAACAGGTGCTACAGCGCCCTTTAATTTTTTCTGAATACCATTCCAATTTTCAATTATGCTCAATAAATCTTGGTGTAATTCTGCAGTACTTTTTCCTTCAGCAGCTGTTCTAACAATAATTCCAAAATTCTTAGGGCGAATTGATTCTACAATTTTATGTAATCGCTTTCGCTCGTCGCCAGAATGTATTTTTTTTGAAACAGCAACAATTTCATTGAAAGGGGTAACTACCACAAAACGACCTGGTAGTGAAATTTCACAGCTTAAACGGGGACCTTTAGCTGCAATGGGCTCTTTTAAAATTTGCACCAACACATTGGGTTTGCCATTTAAAACCTCATTAATTTTTCCTGTTTTTAATATTTCAGGTTCTGTTTGAAACTTCGAAAAATCAAATCCATTTGGCTCTTTATCGTGCATGGCCAATTGGGTATATTTAATGATTGATCTAGCATAAGGACTTAAATCGGTATAGTGAAGAAATGCATCTTTTTCAAACCCTACGTCTACAAATGCAGCATTTAAACCAGGTATAAGCTTCTTCACTTTGCCCAAATAAAGATCGCCCACAGCAAAGTTCATATCCGTACTTTCACTATGAAGCTCAACCAGCTTTTTTTCTTCTAATAAGGCTATTTCTACACCGGTTGTTCCGGCATTGATAATTAATTCTTTGTTCACAGGTTCGCAACTTTAAAATACAGTAATAGGTACCTAATTGCAGGACCTATCATCTACTTAACCTAAACAATGCTGCTGAAGAAGGAGGAGGAGTAAAGTTGCAGAAAATTAGGAGGCAACAGCAAAAGGTAGATAAGTATTAAAAGCACTGCACCATGGTGCAGTGCTTTTAAATATGTGCAAAAGGAGAATTATTTATTCTTCTTCTTATGACGATTCTTTCTTAAACGTTTTTTTCTTTTGTGCGTCGCAATTTTATGACGCTTTCTTTTCTTACCACAAGGCATACAAAGAGATTTAAATAGTTAAAAAATAATTTATTTTTTCAATTCCATGATTCTGTTGTTCAGCTCTTCTTTAGCCTGCGGAATTTTCACCAATTGTTTTGCTTTTTCGTAATATACAATCGCATTTGGTTTATCTCCTTTAAGGTCATAACATTCAGCTATATGAAATACAGCTTCAATATTGTCTGGTTCCTTTTGCACAATTAGTAAAAATCGCTCAATAGCTTTATCGTATTGACCACTTTTTTTACCTCCGAGCGCAAGCATCATCTGCCCATAAACATTTCCAGGGTTCTTTTCTACTACTTGACGAATCATATTAATGCCTTCCATAGGGTTAGAACTAATATTGCCAAAGAGGTAACAAGAACCTAGTCCAATTCTGCTTGAATCATTTGCAGGATTGATTTTAAGGGCATTCTCTAAAAGAACTTTCGCATTGTTTGCTAACCATGTTTGCATGGCTGGATCACCAGACATCATCAGGCGGTCTAAAAACAAGCGGGCGGCAAAGGTGAGGCTTTTTTCAGAATTTTCCAACTTCGCAGCTTCAGAAGTGTAATATGCATATAATTCGAACTTTCTGGCAGAGTCTAACCAAAATCTAGCCATCTCATGAAATGCATGAATTTGCTGTTCTTTTACGTCTCCTCTTGTTACCGAATTTTCTAGCGCAGTAAGTCTTTGAGACTGATTAGGGGTAATTGTTGCTTTTGCAGCCGCTAGGATGCTTTTGAAATCAATCTTTTGGGGGGATTCAGCAGAATGATCGTGTCCATCACCCTCTGTGTGAGCAGTAGCTGCTGTTTTATCTGGAACTGTTTTGCCGCCTATGTAAAGCGCAATACAAAGAATCAATGCAATTGCAGAAAGAACGTATTGTTGTTTTTTCACTTTAAGTTCAGTTTCGGCAAAGGTAACTACTTACGCTTGCTTTTCACTTCACTTACAAATTCTTTAGCAGGTTTAAATGCTGGAATAAAATGTTCAGGAATTTCAACAGCTACATTCTTTTTGATATTTCTACCAATTTTTGCAGCTCTTTTTTTAGTAATAAAGCTACCAAACCCACGTATGTAAATGTTTTGGCCCTGAGACAGATTTTCTTTTACCTCTTTAAACATTGTTTCAAGCGTCACCAAAACATCTACTTTTGGGATGCCTGTTTTTTCCGAAATGTTATTGATGAGATCTGATTTTCTCATTATTAATTGTTTTTATAATAAGTTGTTGGTTTAAAGTAACAAAAAAAAGGTGAATTACCCAAAAAATAAGCCCTCTTTTTTGTGACATAATCAAATAATTCAATTAGTTACGATTGTAAATTTGATTATATATCATAAAATGAACGGCTAAATAACCCCATATGCCTATTAAAAATAGATTAAAGCCTAACCTAGATACATTTTTTACGCAACAACTCATGCTATGGGATAATCAGGAAAATAATAGGAAAATGCCCTGGAAAGGAGAAAAAGATCCATACAAAATATGGTTAAGCGAAGTCATTTTACAACAAACAAGGGTGGAGCAAGGGTTGGATTATTACAATAAGTTTATTGAAACATTTCCCACTATTGGGTTACTGGCTAATGCCAAAGACGAATCCGTTTTCAAATTATGGGAAGGATTAGGGTATTATAGTAGGTGTAGAAATTTGTTGTTTACAGCCCGTTATATTGCTTTTGAATTGGGCGGACAATTTCCTAACAACTATGATGCAATACTGAATTTAAAAGGAGTGGGGCCTTATACGGCAGCAGCTATTTCTTCATTTGCATATGAACAGCCTTATGCGGTTGTAGATGGTAATGTTTTTAGGGTTATTGCAAGGTATTTTGGAATTGAAAAACCAACCGATACCAATGAGGGGAAAGAGCTTTTTGCAGCGCTAGCAAACAAATTATTAGACAAGACTCAACCAGGTAAATACAATCAGGCGATTATGGATTTTGGGGCTACAATTTGCAAGCCCGCTTTACCCTTATGCAACAGTTGCGTTTTGGCTCGTAATTGCGCTGCTAAAATAAACAGTCAGGTTAATCAACTGCCTATTAAAACGAAAACCATCAGCCGAAAAAAGCGTTGGATTTATTATATGGTATTCCATTATAAAGGCAGTATTGGTATAAAACAAAGAATGCAAAAAGATATCTGGCAAGGCTTAAATGAGTTTTATGCAATAGAGTCTTCAGCGGGTTTAACTTGGAATATTGAAACGGTGAATGATTGGTTGCAGAATCAAATGGGTATCAGTAAGGCTAACGTATCCAAGATTTCGACTGTACGAACCCAACAATTAACACATCAACAAATAACCAGTCAGTTTATTCATATTCAATTGAACCAGTCATCAAAGTCATTACAAGGATTGATATGGATCAATGAAAAAGAACTCAAACAATTTGCATTTCCAAGAATAATAACTGCTTATATGGAAACATTTAACACTTAAATACTTGGTAGGATGTTCTGTTAATAAAAAAATGGGTATTTTTAAGAAGCAGTTTTTTAAAACGAATGCATATGCGTGGAGTAAACAAAGTGATGCTTATTGGAAATTTGGGTAAAGATCCAGATATCCAGCAATTAGAGGGAAATATTGGCGTTGCCAAATTTCCTTTGGCAACCACCGAAACATACAAAGACAGAACGGGAAAGCTGGTTTCTCAAACTGAATGGCATACAGTGGTTTTATGGCGCGGTTTGGCTGATTTGGCAGAAAAATATTTACATAAAGGAAGTTTAATATACATAGAGGGAAGATTAAGAACCAGAAGTTGGGAAGACAAGGATGGGAATAAAAAATTTGTAACTGAAGTGGTTGCCGATAACTTGATTATGTTAGATAAAAGAGCCGACGGAACAGCTGGTCCTGGATCTGGAGAACCAGATTATGAATCTCTTCCATTTTAATTGTTGCAGAAACGATATTTTTGCTTTCTAACCAAATTCACTGGCTTTGGATTATTATCCTGTAACCGATTTACTTTTTTCATTTCACTTACTGGCAGCATTGCAAGCACAAGGGACCACTATTTTAATAATGGTGTTGCTGTTCTTGTTTTTTTTATCCTTTGTATTATCAGGTGCAGAAGTGGCATTCTTTTCTTTAACACATAAAGACATCAATTTATTGAGGTCAAAACAAATACCTCCATATCAAAGAGTAGTAGATTTATTAGAAGAGCCCAAATCATTTTTAGCATCCCTATTAATTGCCAATAGTTTTGTTAACATCACTATTATTATTGTTTCTAATTTACTCATAGATAATTTATTCAATTTTGAACAATACGGGGCAGCTTGGGTAGAATTTATTATAAAAGTAGTAGCAGTATCTTTTATGTTGGTTTTATTTGGGGAAGTAATGCCAAAAGTATTGGCTACACAAAACAATATTCGTTTTGCAAAAGATTTTGGAGGTATTGTACAAGCTAAAACTTATTTGTGTACTGGCTTAGGAAAAAAGTTGGTTAAATATTCAGATAAATTAGAGCGGGTTTTGAACAATATAAATGGCAATGCTTATAGTTTAGAAGAACTAGATCATGCCATAGATATTACGACAGATAATACTGCTTCTGAAAACGAAAAAAATATTTTGAAAGGGATTGTGAAGTTTGGTAATATTTCGGTTAAGCAGGTAATGAAAACAAGGGTAGATGTGCATGGGGTTGATGAAGAAATTAGTTTTGCTGAATTAGTAGACATTGTAAGAGACCTGAATTATAGTAGACTTCCAGTATATAAAGAAGGGTTAGACCATATAACTGGAATGATTCATACCAAGGATTTATTACCCTATTTAGATGAGCCAGCTAATTTTAATTGGAAAAGCTTATTAAGGCCCCCATTTTTTGTTCATGAGCAAAAAATGATTGAAGACTTACTACAAGAATTTCAAATGAAACGAATTCATTTTGCTGTTGTGGTAGATGAGTTTGGTGGTACAAGTGGTATAATAACATTAGAAGATATTTTAGAAGAAGTGATTGGAGAAATTAAAGATGAGTTTGACGAAGAAGATGCTGGCTATAAAAAACTAGACGATCATAATTATATTTTTGAGGGTAAAATGATGATTAATGATGTTTGCAAAATCATGAATATTGACCTCAATACTTTTGATGCACAAAGAGGGGAGAGTGATTCAATGGCAGGATTGGTATTAGAAATAGCGGGTGAAATTCCACAAGTAAATCAAGTAATTGCATCAGATGAATTTGATTTTACTGTTTTAGAAGTTGCTAAGAATAGAATTTTAAAAGTTAAGTTGACCATTAAAGAAGGAAGGGATGAATAAGATTTCAGCTTGTTTTTTATTTATTGCCATTCTTTTTTTTTACGCTTGTAATAGTTCGTTTACACCTAAGCCAACAGGTTATTTTAAAATAGATTTTCCTACTAAAAAATACCAGCTTTTTCAAGAACAAGGATACCCATATAGTTTTGAATATCCTGTATATGCTCGAATATCTAAAGACAGTACTTTCTTTGGTGAAACCACCGAAAATCCTTGGTGGATCAATATTGATTTTCCACAGTTCAGTGGAAGAATTTATATCAGTTATAAGCAAATTGGAACCCAAAATAACTTTGATTCATTAATAAGAGATGCTTTTACTTTAACGGGAAAGCATACTTCTAAAGCGTATTCAATTGACGATTCTTTATTAGTGAATCCATATAATGTGGAAGGTGTATTTTTTAAGGTAGGGGGTAATGTTGCTACGGCCAATCAATTTTTTTTGACAGATTCAACCAAGCATTTTTTAAGAGGGGCGCTGTATTTTGATGCTACTCCAAATGAAGATTCGTTGAGTATTGTTAACCAGTTTTTAATGGAAGACGTTAAACACTTAATTAATAGTTTTACATGGCGCAAACAGCCATAAATTAAAGGGTTATCTTTAACCAATAAGTAGCATACATGATAGCAATAGACCAGATACTAATAAGTGATGAAGTAGTAGAAGAACATTTTGTTTGTGATCTAACTAAATGCAAAGGAGGATGTTGTGAAGATGGAGACGCTGGTGCTCCTATGGAAAAATGGGAATTAGAAAAACTAGACCAATACTTTAATGAGATCTTACCCTATATGACCGAAGAGGGTAAGGCAGAAGTGGAGCGAGTAGGAAAATATACTTACGATCAAGAGTTTGGTTGGGTAACCCCAACTATTAATGGGGGCATTTGTGCTTATGGAAGAAAAGATGCAACCGGAACCATTATTTGTGGAATAGAGCAAGCATATAACGATGGAAAACTAGATTGGAAAAAACCATTGAGTTGCCATTTGTTTCCAATTCTTATTCGAAAGAGTAAAAGAGACCCAGACGTAGAATATGTAAACTATCATCCAAGAGAAGATTTATGTAAACCTGGATGCAAGTTGGGGAATAAACTAAAAGTGCCCGTGTATGTTTTTCTTAAAGATGCATTGATTAGAAAATACGGAGAAGAATTTTATGAAACATTAGCTGCAACTGCAGCAGAAATGAAAAAGAACAACAATGAGTAATACTGCTGCAACCTTTATAGCCAAGAGCACCATAAAAGCGGCTGATTTAGAACATAGAAGAAAAATCAACTTCAATATTGGAAAATACAATGCAGTGGTTCCAATTGGGAAGAAGCAGTTTACTGATGTATTGCAAGCAAGGGAAATAGCAAAGAATAAAAAATGGGAAGCGATTGAGCATTTAGACCAATACCTACTCGAATTTGAGGAAAAGATTACCGCTAGGGGCGCAAAAGTATTGTGGGCAGAAACAGCTGCAGAAGCATTGGCTCAAATAGGTGCAATTTGTAAGGAAAAACAATGCAAAACACTCGTAAAGAGTAAGAGCATGGTTACAGAAGAGATTCACCTCAATCAGTATTTAGAAGAAAATGGAATTGAAAGTGTTGAAACTGATTTAGGAGAATATATTCAGCAATTAGATGGGGAAGCGCCTTACCATATAGTAACACCAGCAATGCATAAAAGCAAAGAAGATGTGGCTCGGCTATTTGCAGATAAATTGGGAGTGCCAGGTGGGTTAAGTCCGGAAGAACTTACTTTGGTTGCTAGGCAAAAATTAAGAGAAAAATATATACAAGCAGAAATTGGTGTTACTGGGGCCAATTTTATTTTACCAGATATAGGCGCAATCGCAATAACAGAAAATGAAGGCAACGGAAGGTTGAGTTGTGCCTGGCCCAAGACCCATATTGTGATTGTAGGTATTGAAAAAGTAATTCCTTCTGTACACGACCTAGCTTTGTTCTGGCCATTACTTTCTACTTACGGAACTGGCCAAAGAGTAACAGTTTACAATACCATCATTGCTGGCCCAAGACAAGCCAATGAAACAGATGGTCCTGAAGACATGATTGTCATTTTATTGGACAACGGAAGAACCAATTTATTGGCCAACAAAACTGCAAGAGAAGCTTTGTATTGTATAAGATGTGGGGCTTGTTTAAATGCATGCCCCGTATACAAAAATATTGGAGGCCATGCTTATGATACTACCTATAGTGGACCTATAGGAAAAGTAATTACGCCTTACTTAAAAGGATTGGACGAGTATAAACATTTGAGTTATGCTTCTTCACTTTGCGGCAACTGCACAGAAGTTTGTCCGGTAAGAATCAATTTGCACGAATTGTTATTAGACAATCGGCATGAAGCGGTAGTTCAAGGAAATAGCAGTTTAGCGGAAAGAATAGCGTGGAAGGTTTGGAAAACAGCCAGTTTAAATAGGTCATTGATGAACGCTGGAAATGGCAAAATGAAAAATTGGGTGGTGAATAAAGTTTTCCAAGGTTGGACAGCACATCGATCAGAATTAGATTTCAGTGCAAAAACTTTTAATGAATTATGGAAAGAAACCAATAATTCTTGATGGGTATGTCAGCCTCCAATACCCTATTAGTTTATGCAGACAAGCTAACACCACGTTTAGAATATATTGTAACAACCTTATTTCATGAACAGGCAAGCCTAACCAATCAAATTGGTTATTTTAAAAGCTATAAGGGGCCTCGGTTAAACTATTCTTCTGCTACAATAGTAGAAGAATCCTGCCATATTCATCCGCATAGGTTATTAGCAGAAGATCATATTGCAAAGCAGGAAATCAATATGATTAAATGGAAAAACCATCCAGCTTTTTTTAATACAGAAGGTACTATTCCATTTGATTTATTTGCAGCAGCTTTTTATTTAATTACACGATACGAAGAGTGGCTACCACATCAAACAGATGAATACGGAAGGTATCGGCCCGAACAATCATTGGCTTTTCAAAATGGGTTCGTACAAATTCCATTGATTAATTATTGGATAACGCAATTAGCAAATGAGCTGAAAATCAAAATAAACCATTCCTATTCTTTTAAGCCCAGCTATGATATTGATATAGCTTATAGCTATTTACACCACAATAGTTTCAGGAATAGCTTAAGTTATTTTAAACAGTTAGTGAATCTGAAATTCAATCAGTTAGTAGAGCAATTACAAGTTTTGGCTGGTGCTCAAAAAGATCCATATGATGTGTATGATTGGCTTCATTTACTACATGACAGTTTAGAGTTGAAGCCCTTATACTTTTTCTTAGTGGCGTCTAAAAGAGACTCCCTGCACAAAAATATTTCCCCACAATCGGCGGCCATGCAGGCTCTGATAATTTCGCATGCTAAAAAGTATTCAATAGGCATTCATCCTTCTGTAGTTCAAAAAAATTCAATTCCAATTAAAGGAACAAGAGAACAAGTTTTGGGAAAAGAAATCAAGCTATTAGCAGAAATTATTCAACAACCTGTAAAGCATTCAAGACAACATTATATTCATTTAAATTTCCCTGAAACCTATGAAACCCTTTTACATAAAGGGATTGAAGCAGATTATTCCATGGGGTATCCGCAAATAACTGGGTTTAGGGCTTCTTATACTAAACCCTTTACTTGGTTTAATTTACATACCAATCAAGTAACACCAATAATGGTATATCCATTTTGTTATATGGATGCGACTGTTATATTTAATGAAAAGAAAACAATTGCCGAAGCCGCTCAACTATTAGAACAGTATTATGCTGAGTATAAAAAATATGGGGGTGATTTTATTCCCATATTTCATAATAATTTTTTGACTACACAGCCTGAATTTATTGGTTGGAGAAATATGTACGCTGATTTTTTATTAAAATACTGCACAAAATAAAATATGTGTATTACTAATAAAGGACAGAAAAAATTACTGCGATTCTTTATCTAAAGCGGCTTGCTTTGCTTTTTGTTTTTTCAAGCTTTGGTTAACCATATATACTCCAATGATGGTAATAATTGATCCAATAATAATCTCTTTGGTTAATGGCTCATGCACTAAATAAGAACCAATTACAATAGCTACAATTGGGTTTACATATGCGTACAGCGCAGCAACAGATGCTTCAAGATGTTTCATGGTATACAAAAACGCTACAACAGCTATTAGTGAGCCCATAATTACCAGGTAGATGATTGCATACCAGGTTTGTGCTGGAAACAGCGCAAACGGAATTAAATTATCGGTAACACCAGCTATCATGAATAATATAAGAGAGGAAAAAAGCATTTCCCATCCAATTGCATAGTAAGGGTTGATATTAATTTGCTTTCTAGCAATGATAATTGTACCTACGCTCCAACTGAACATAGCAATAACCGATACGAAAATTCCAATCCAATAGTTAGGGCTTTGGTTATGAAATGCATTGTCATAAAATACAATGGCAATGCCACTAATACCCAAGATGATTCCTATAAAAGTAAATAGCCCGATGCGGGTATTTTTAAAAAATATTTTTTCTATGATTACTACGCTTAATGGATAAAGCGCTGCAATCAGTGCAGCCAATCCACTGGAAATATATTTAACGCCTACCGTTGCTAAACCATTGGCAAATACAAATAAGAGTACAGACATACCCGCTAGCCAAACCATTTGTTTAAGGCTAGGTAGTTTTTCACCTTTCAATAAAAAGAAACCAGCGAATAATGTACCTGCAATCAACTGCCTGGTTGCAGACACTTGTAAAGCAGGTGCATTTTGCACAGCATACCTACTGGCAACCCAACTGGTACCCCATACGATACTGGTAACAGAGAGTGCTAAATAAGCTTTTTGTTTGGTTGTCAATATGATTAATGTTTAAAGTGTCGGGTACCTGTCATCACCATGGCTAATTGGTTGTTCACGCAATATTCAACACTGTCTTTGTCTCTAACAGATCCCCCCGGTTGAATAAATGCTTCCATTCCTGCTGCGTGAGCAATTTGTACGCAATCATTAAATGGGAAAAACGCATCAGATGCCAATACTGCACCTTTTAAATCGAAATTAAATTGTTTGGCTTTTTCAATAGATTGACGCAATGAATCAATTCTACTGGTTTGACCACAACCCTTACCAACCAATTGCAAATTCTTAACCAGTGCAATAGCATTACTCTTTAAATGTTTACAAATAATATTTGCAAATACGAGGTTCTCTTTTTCTATTGTAGTACAAGCTCTTCCTCCTACTTCTTCCCATTTTTCAAAATTGCCTTGATCTGAATCTTGAATTAGTGTACCATTCAAAATAGATTTCTGCATGGTTGCTGTTTGAAAATCCTTTTGAATCAGCTGAAGTAAAATTCTATTCTTTTTACTTTTTAAAACAGTTAAAGCAGCTTCATCAAATGAAGGTGCTACCAACACTTCAAAAAATATTTCATTGATGGCTTCAGCAGTTGCTGCATCAATGGGATTATTACAAACCAATACGCCGCCGAAAGCACTTTCTGGATCGCCAGCTAAAGCAGCGTCCCATGCTTCTTTTACGGTAGCTCTAGCAGCTACACCACAAACATTGGTATGTTTAATAATGGCAAATACGGCTTCATTGTAATTACTGAAATCGCTAATTAACTGAATGGCAGCATCTACATCTACTAGGTTGTTGTAAGAAAGTTCTTTTCCGTTGAGTTGGTTAAATATTTTTGATAAGTCACCTTTAAAGCTGGCTTTTTGGTGTGGGTTTTCTCCATAGCGTAAAACCTGCTCTGCACCTGGATTAAAATAATTGCTGATGGCAATATCATAGTGCATCACCACTTCAAATGCTTTTGCAGCAAATGATTTTCTCTGTTCAATCGTTGTTTCTCCTTTTTGACTGATGAGCAAAGCTTCTAATTCTGCGTAACTGTCTTTTGCCGCAATAACAGTAACATCTTTAAAATTCTTAGCAGCAGCACGAATCATGGATGGACCTCCGATATCAATTTTTTCTATTATTAATTTTTCTTCGTTGGTACTTTTAAGTGTTTCTTCAAATGGATATAAGTCTACAATTACCAAATCAATTTCAGGTATTTTGTATTCTTGCATCTCTTGCAAATCCTGCGCTTCATATCTTCTGCCTAGTATACCGCCAAATACAACTGGATGCAATGTTTTAACACGTCCTCCTAAAATAGAAGGATAAGTAGTTAAACTTTCTACAGGCACACAATTGATTCCCAGATTCTCTAGAAAGGTTTGGGTACCTCCGGTAGAATAAATGGTAATTCCTAAAGTTTGTAATTGACGAGCAATCGGCTCTAAACCATCTTTGTAAAAAACAGAAATCAGCGCAGAATTAATTTTTTTTTGCATAAGTTTTGCTTTCAGCCTGTAGGCAGTTAAATGGTGCAAAAGTTAGAGATTGTACTCAAACGCACCCTGTTCAGGTACGGAATGATGGCGCAAATGTAAGCGGTCTGCTTCTTTTTTCCATAGCTGTATTTTCCACAAGGGATTGCTGCTGTCAAAAACCAATATCGTATGGGGATATCGCCTTGCAATTTCTGTTAAGTGAATTGTTGGCCCCCCTGATACGATGATCAAATCAATTTTTGGAACCATATATAATGCAGGAAGTGCTAGTCTAGGGTGAACCAATAATACTCTCTTATGGCGACTAATCATAAATGGTGGGCGAAACAATGGAGTAGTTTGTTGCAATGGGTTACCTGCTCGGTAAAGGGTGCGGGTTGGAGAGAGATAGTTGTTTTTTAAAATTGCATTCCGCTCTACTGCGCGGTCTCCCATATACCGATGCCCCAATCCCTCTATGATATCAATGGCGGTATATTTTGGTGCATGGTAGACTATTAATTTTTGCTGCTTTTGCAATTGAATGATATTAATTGAACGAATCGCAATAAAAAGAATCATTCCGCTACAACCCAACCAAAAAACCAATTTAGTTTTTTGTGTCAACCAAATTGAAAATGCAATAATCAATGCATATAAACAAATGGTTTGAATCAACGATACTTGAATGTATTCATTTTGCGCAAATGGAAGACTTGCACTATTTTGAATAAAACCATTTAATTGTGCTATCAACCATTCGGTTATTGTACCAATTGGTTTTGCAATAAAGTCAAATGGCGCAACTACCAATAAACCAATCAACAAGTATAAAATAAAACCTGATAGGGGAACGGCTATAAAATTGGTGAATAAAAATAGATTGGGAAAGCTATTGAAATAATAAAGCAACAAAGGAAGGGTGAGTAGTTGTGCTGCAAAAGTTACACTACATAATTGCCAGCAATGGCGGAGTAGTTTATTTTCTAAGTAAATCCATTTTTCAATTGGTTTTGCAAAAACGACAATACCTATTACTGCTGCATAAGACAATTGAAATCCTATATCCCATAAGAATAACGGACGATACAATAATAAGCAGAATGCAGATGCAGCAAGGGTATTGATGATATGATTGGGCCTATTTTGGTGCTCTCCAAATAGTAAAAAACTAAACATTACTGCTGCTCTTAATACTGACGCACCTGCACCAGTGAGCAATGTAAATCCCCATATAATCATTAAGATCATACTTCTTTTTAGCCAATGAAGTTTTTTAAAACGATTCATGGGTTTAAAAATCCAACATAAGAGCGCATAAATCATTCCAAGGTGCAATCCACTTATAGCAATAATATGTATCACTCCAGTATTGCTGTAAGCATTCATTAATTCTTTATCTAAGTTTTTTTTGTGTCCAATGAATAGTGCTTCAGCAATACTGCGTTCTCTAGGAGTAGGAATATATTTTTCTAAAATACTTAATACATATTCTTTGGCTTTACTCAACGGAGAAATATAAATATTCGTTGAGCGAACAATAGTAAAATCTTCGCTGGTTAAATATACTTGGTGATGTATTTTTTGGCTTGCAGCATACTCCTTAAAATTGAATCCACCTGGGTTGCTGGTATTCGCAATTGGTAATGGTTTTTTATGCAACTGAATAATCGTGCCTGCGTTAAGCGAATGAATATGGGTAGACGGATGGAAATAAATCAGTAGCAGTGTTTCACCCATAAGGGCGGTTGCTTGGTAACTATTGGCTTTTTTTATTGGAGGTTCTTGTATAATAATCCTTGCTCTAATCTGAACAACTGAATTCGTAGCAAGTTGATATACGCTTATACCTACACAAATAAAAACTATTAAAATGGATAGTCCGCTGATCCATCTTTTTTTGAAATAGGCAAGTAAAGAAAGTTGATCTACTATGATCCACATGGCAATAGATCCGATCAAACCCAATAATAGCAACCATTGAGGAATGAGTACGTGTTTACCCAAGAGAATGCCCAATGCCAAAGCAATCGTGATTCGGGTAAGCGTAAATTGCCACCAATATTTTTCTTTAAAAACAGTTGCCATTGAATAAACCTAAATAAAAAGGCTGCAGTTTTTTGCTGCAGCCTCAAAATCAGGTATTAATACCTTATCTACTCAGGTTCATACTACGCTCTTTGTAAAGCGTTCTGAAGTAAGGATCTCTTAAGTCTTTAATAAAACGAATGGCTTCACCCGTGCTTTTCATCTCTGGTCCTAACTCTTTGTTTACACCAGGGAATTTATCAAAGCTAAATACGGGTTCTTTAATAGCATACCCTTCTAGTTTTTTCTCCATAGTAAATTCAGACAACTTAGCAGCACCCAACATCACTTTGGTAGCAATATTTAAATAAGGAATTTGATATGCTTTTGCAATGAATGGGGTGGTTCTAGATGCACGAGGGTTTGCTTCAATCACATACACTTTACCATTTTTAATAGCAAATTGAATATTGATAAGCCCTTTGATATTTAAAGCACGTGCAATTTTTTCTGCATAAAATTCCATTGTTTCAATAACCAATGGTGTTAAATTAAATGCAGGTAATACGGCATTACTGTCTCCACTATGAATACCAGCAGGTTCAATATGTTCCATCACACCCATGATATGAAATTCTTCACCATCAAAAATGGCATCTACTTCTGCTTCTTGACACCTATCTAAGAAATGGTCAATCAAAATTTTATTACCTGGAATATGTTTTAGCAAGCTGATTACTGCTTTCTCTACTTCTTCGTCGTTAATCACAATTCTCATCCGCTGTCCACCAATTACATAGCTAGGTCTAACCAATACAGGGTAACCTACTTTATTGGCAACATCAATGGCTTCTTCCGCATTATAGGCAGTACCATATTCAGGGTAAGGAATATTTAATTCTTTTAATAAGTCACTAAAACGACCCCTGTCTTCTGCAATATCCATATTCTCAAAAGAAGTACCTACTATTGGAATACCTTTCTCGTGTAAACGCTTGGCCAGCTTTAAGGCAGTTTGACCGCCTAGCTGAACAATGATTCCGTCTGGCTGCTCCAATTCAACAATCTCCCATAAATGTTCCCAAAATACTGGCTCAAAATAGAGCTTGTCTGCCATATCAAAATCGGTGGAAACCGTTTCTGGATTACAATTCACCATAATGGCTTCGTATCCACATTCTTTAATGGCTAATAGACCATGTACGCAACAGTAATCAAATTCAATTCCCTGTCCAATGCGGTTGGGGCCGCTACCTAAAACAATTATTTTTTTCTTTTTAGAAGGGATTGATTCGTTGGAGTTCAGTGTAGGGTTCATTTTTTACAAGAATTCTGCAAAATTAAGGGGTCTGAACTATTTTGGCTGTTATTTTTTTCCCTTATCTAATTTGACCTCTTATTACTCCAGAAGGTCTTGTATTAGAATGAACATTTACGTAAACAGCGTCGTTTTTAACCGAATTCAATACGGCGGTAGTAGGTGAAAATATTTTTGTTACCCCAAAATCAGCAGCACTGCCACAAATTCCCAAAATCACTCCCCCATTGGTACCAGCTGCTCCAGTATGAATATGTGCCATACCTGTTGCAGTAGTTGTTACAGAAGGAACTTCGTTAGCACCAGATAAAGCTACACTAGCAGCAAAAGTTACTTCATTAAATAGTTGCCCTCTTACTATACCAGATCCCACTTGAGTTGAATGTATATTGAGGTATAAATCTGCAGTGCCAGCTTTTAAACTATCTATTAAAGAGGTTCTAATACCCTTAACATTTGATTTGAGTGTACTACCTGTAAATGCAGGCATTAAGTCTAATACCACTGGGCCATTGGTAACAGGATCGCCCGCGTGAATATGTGCTAAGGTTAGGTTGTCGGTAGTAGAAAAGCCAGTTAAAGCAGCATCAACGGTAATAGAATTATCATTGTAAATTTTAATGGTAGCTGTTCCTCTCTCTGTTCTTCCAGTAGGTTGCGGGTTTTCATTGGCAGCTGCTAATGACACCAAAATTTCTTTTACTACCTGTGCTTCTGGGGCACTATCGTTCTTTTTACAAGAGGCAAACAATGCAGTTGCTGCAATAATTGATGCAAATAGGTAAAACTTTCTCATGGTTTTTATTTTTACTTACGTTTAACTATTCGTTTTGGTTTTCATTATCAACTTCAAATGCCAATTGTTTAATTTAAATTTGATTAAACAGGTAATCCCGTTTACAAAATATTTTATATGAAACAGCTCCTAATCAGCCTCTTCTTACTAAGCTTAATTGCTTGCTCAGGCCCGCGAGTATTAGATGTATCTACTGCGCCAGAAGCCGATTTTGGTAAGTATACCAGTTTTGCGTTTTATGAAGTCACTGCTTTGGGTGACACTATTACCGAAGGTTTTAACGAACGTATTGGCTATTTAAAAAAAGCGATTACCACTGAAATGAAGCAACGTCAGTTTAAACAAGTCAATAACAATGCAGACCTATTAATTAATATTGGTATTGCTATTAAGTTAGAAGTGCAAACCAGAGAAACCGATTGGAGAACCGATGGCATGATGAAGTATATGGGTCAGCGCAATTATAAATGGGAGGCAAAAGAAATTGAAGTAGGCAGGTATAGAAGGGGAGCGATTACGCTGCATATAGTTGATGCCGCCAAAAATCATATGCTATGGACGGCTACCCTTCGGGGATCATTGCCTGATGATAGTACCAAAGTGGCTGCATTCGCCAACAAAAGTGTATAGGCATTATTCAGCAAATTCCCAGCTAAGTAAATCTTATCGAACGTTACACAGTTCTTCCCAACGCGAAGTGTAGCGGGGGCTCCGAAGTTCTTGACGCATTTTCCAGTTGCGTTGGGTACCTGCAGTAGCAAACTGAATCATATCATTGCGCATGGCAAAATTGATATTGTCGATGGTACTCATGAGTAGCCTATTTTGTTGAGGAACTTTTTGTGCAAACAAATTTCCTTGAACGGATTCGTCTGGAACAATGCTGCTCAAAATCACGCCTGCTTTTTTATATACGCATCCTTCTTCAAATAATTGATCTACCAGTTCCACTGCGGGTTTAATCAATTCATTGGTAGCAGCCGTGGCAAGTGGCAAATGAATGTATCCACCAACACTATTTCCATGTCTGAATTTGCCGCCATTGTTTTCTTGTTTGGGTACCACAAAAACATAAATAACCGAAGCAGCACTTTGTTGTCTTCTTAATTTTTCTGCAGCCCGGGTAATATAAGTGGCAATGGCTTCTTTAATATGTTCTTTGCTGGTTACATTTTTACCAAACATCCGCGTAGTAGCAATCATTTTTTTATTGAGTAGCGGGTCTTTCATTTCAATACTCTTGATGCCGTTTAATTCTCTCAATAGTCGTTCTCCTACAATACCCCCCATATTTTTTTGTACCCAGGTAGCGGGCATACCGCGTAAGTCAAAAGCCGTGTTGATATTGTATTTACGTAATTTTTCAGCATATTGTCTGCCCACGCCCCAAATATCTTCAACAGCAGTTTGTTGCAATGCGTTCGCGATGGTTTCTGCTGTGTCAATCACCAGAATACAATTGGTGGCCACTTTGTTTTTTTTAGCCAATCTGTTTGCCACTTTACTCAACACTTTGGTAGGTGCCACACCAATGGAAACTTTAATGCCAGTCCATTGCTCTACGGTATCTTTTAAGTGGAGCGAAAACGCCGCCAACTGTTCCTGCGCAATATGGTCGAGCGTGATAAAACATTCGTCTACCGAATACACTTCTACAGCACCAGCGGGCAAGAGTTGCCGCAGGGTTTCCATTACACGCCAGCTAAGATCCCCATACAAATTGTAGTTGGAAGAAAAAGTATGAATGCCTTTTTGTTCAATCAATTGTTTGGCTTGAAAATAAGGTACGCCCATGGCTACGCCTGCTTGCTTGGCTTCGTCGCTACGCGATACAATGCACCCATCGTTGTTGCTGAGCACCACTACAGGCGCGTCTTGTAAGGCAGGTAAAAAAAGTCGTTCGCAAGAACAGTAAAAACTATTGCAATCAATTATTCCGATCATCTTGTTTGGATAATAAGCATACTTGTAAATGATTACACCGCATGAATAGAATAAGTCACTACTCCCCAAACCTGGGCGCGCTCATCAAAACCGTTGAGTTGGATATCCGAAAACTTTTTGTTTTCCGCCACTAGGGTTAGTTGATTAAAATTTTTCTGTAATCTTCTCACCAACAATTCTCCATCTAAAATGGCGATGATGATTTTGCCGCTCACCGCTTTAATACTTCGGTCTACCACTAGGGTGTCTCCGCTAAAAATACCTGCGCCCGTCATGGCATCACTGTTCATCCTAAAGAAAAAAGTGGCCGGTTTATTGTGCACCAACTGTTCATTTAGGTCGATGCCTCGCTCCATATAATCGTCGGCGGCAGCCCCAAATCCGGTGGCATTGGCAGTGGGTACTTCCCATTGCGTATATTGCTTAGAGCCCTTGTAGGCGGCCCCGTACCCGATTTCCCCATCCATAAAATAAATTTTTACTTACTAAATAATTTAGTAAATTTATACTAAAATAGTTATCAATTAAATTTTTGTTTATGCAGGCAGGATATGTTTTGAACAGCGCTCAACAGACCCCTATTAGTAGTGAAAGGGAGCAGTATTTGCTAATGGCTTATCCTCGTTTTGCCGATGCAGCGGTCCTTCCCATTGAAATTGCGGTATTTGAAGCCACTGAACAAATGGAAGAAACGATTATCCGTTGGATGCATCGCATCATCAGCAATAAAGAACAATTTTCCATTCAAATAGAACAACAAATAGACGATGCCACCGGCAGATTGCAGGTGCGCATTGCAGACACCACGCCTTTTCAGCAACTGGCCACGCAATTAAACGTAGTGAGTCAATACATCAGCAGCTACCAATGCAAGGAAATTTATTTTAGTGTAAGGCCTTATTTACGCATTAACCAACCTTGTTTTGCGGCATTGTTTACCATTACCGAATTGGTGCTGATGCGCAAGCGTTATGCGCAAGACGATTATCGCCAAGTAAATGTATTTGGGCTTAAACCCTGATTGATGCCCTTGCTTTGAAGACTTAGCTTTATTTTCGTTAAAACAGCAAGGTTTAATGGAATCAGTTATAGCAGCAATTGAAGCACTTTGTCAGCAAGCAGTAGGGCTGGCACCCGATCGAATTGAAAAACTACCACAAAGTGGAAGCGACCGAATTTATTTTAGGGTATATGCAGGTGAGCAAACATTTATAGCCACTTACAATATCAATACAAAAGAGACCGCCACATTTGTTTACTTCAGTAAACACTTTAAGCAAGCCAATTTACCTGTTCCAGCTATTTTAGGGGTGAATGAAACCAATACCATTTATTTACAAGAAGACTTAGGTACAGACTCTTTGTTGAATAAATTAGAAGCTAACGGACATGGCGATTATTCGTATCAATTATTTCAGCAGAGCTTAGCGCAATTGGCCAAAGTACAAGTGTTAGGACATAAAGGGTTAGATTATAGTTGGTGTTTAACTGCAAAAGAATTTGGCAAGCAGGCCATCATGAGTGACCTCTTGTATTTTAAATATTATTTTTTAGATACCCTGCAATTGCCTTACGATAAGCAGGCAATGCTAGACGATTTTGATGCACTCAGTACTTATTTAACTAGAACGCAGAATAAGTTTTTCATGTTCCGCGATTTCCAGAGCAGGAATATTATTGTACAAAATGATCAGGTACACTTTATAGATTATCAAGGAGGTATGCAAGGTGCATTGCAATACGATGTGGCTTCTTTATTGTGGCAAGCAAAAGCAGAATTAAGTGAAGAATGGAAAGACAGTTTATTAGTGTATTATATGGATCAAGTAGATCCATTGCTAGACGAGCCAGTAGACCGAATTACCTTTGTAAGTCAATACAATGGGTATGTATTGATTCGTTTGTTGCAAGTATTGGGTGCTTATGGATTTAGGGGCTTGTTTGAGCGAAAAGCACATTTTTTAGCGAGCATACCATTGGCTTTGCAGAACCTTAAATTTTTTATTGATCATAAACGTGTAGGGATTGTTACACCTGAATTTGACAGGGTATTAAAACTAGTGGTAGACCAAAATATGATCAACAAATTTGTTGCTCCACAAGCCAATGAAAATACTCCATTAACTATTGAAGTAAATAGTTTTAGTTACAAGCGAGGCATACCAGTAGACGATACAGAAAATGGCGGAGGCTTTATGTTTGACATGCGCGGTATTTTAAATCCAGGAAGATTTGATGAGTATAAAAAGCTAACAGGTAAAGACAAACCTGTACAAGATTTTTTAGAGCAGCGAACTAAAATGGATAAATATTTAAACAGTGTTTGGGATTTGATCGATATAACGGTAGAAGAATATTTAAGCAGGGGCTTCGCTAATTTAATGATCAATTTTGGTTGCACTGGCGGACAGCATAGAAGTGTATATGCGGCAGAACAAACAGCAAGACACTTAAGAAATAAATACAAATTGAAAGTTAATTTAACACATACCAATAGCGCTAACTGGGTTAAATAAAGCAACGTATGAAAGCAATGATTTTTGCAGCAGGGTTAGGGAGTAGGCTAAAACCTTGGACAGACAAGCATCCCAAGGCATTGGCACTAGTAAATGGGAAATCTTTATTAGAACGAAATATTTTGTACTTGCAACAATACGGCATTAAGGAAGTAGTAGTAAACGTGCACCATTTTGCCAGTCAAATAATTGAAGCAATTGAAACCAACAATGGATGGGGGTCTTCTATTACTATATCAGACGAAACCGACGAAGTATTAGAAACAGGCGGTGGCTTAAAAAAAGCAGCACCTTTTTTTAAAAGTGAAGAACAAGTAGTCATCATGAATGCAGATATTTTAACCAATATGCAGCTTGATCAAATGATACAGCAACATAAGCAAACCAATGCCTTGGCTACACTGGCGGTATCGCAAAGAACCACTTCCAGGTATTTTTTATTTGGAACTGATAGCAAATTAAAAGGATGGAAGCACGAAGGCACTGGAGAAGTAAAGCCTGTAGGTCTTGATACCAGTGGCTTACACAGTAGAGCATTTAGTGGAATTCATGTTGTGCAACAATCGCTCTTTGCAAAAATAAAACAAGAAGGAAAATTTTCGATGGTAGACGTTTACCTAGACTTATGTGCTACAGAAGATATTTATGGCTTTGATCATACAGGTGCATTATTATTAGATGTTGGAAAGCCTGAAAGTTTAACCAAAGCAGCCAGCTTATTTTTTTAATGTATAGTCCTATTCATTTTGCACTGATTGGTTGTGGCAATATTGCTACAGAACATGCTACACAAATTACCCGTGTAGGCAAATTAGTTGCAGTAGTAGATACTAATTTGCATCGTGCCAAAATATTGGGAGACCAGTATGGGGTTCCATTTTTTGAAACTGCCTCAGCATTATATGCAGC
>ERZ795056.1622-NODE-1622-length-26231-cov-7.446248_pt1 | contig 26231 bp, 12 predicted proteins | sample MGYA00375140_ERZ795056 | MGnify/ENA primary metagenome ERZ795056 (study PRJEB30185, sample SAMN05720227) | activated sludge metagenome | isolation source: Anaerobic digester | place: USA | collected 2015-03-09 ... | reverse complement strand
GGTACTCCGGCCATTTTTTGCCAGGTTAATTACAGATACGGATGAATCCCAGAAAAAAACAAAAGGCATGCCCCATCCGGTTTCCGGGTAGTTTCTCGCTTCCTTGATGCTCATGGTTGAATCGCCGGCAAGAAAAATTCGGATTGTCGGCTTATCCGGGGTAAATCCCAATACCAACAGGAAAGTAAAATAAATAAGCATTTTTTTCTTCATAATCCTCTTTTTTAAAATTACCGGAGAGGCAAAATCAGTCTCCACAAAAAAAAGGTGAAGCACTTATTAAAAAGATGCTCCACCCTGTTTAAAAAACAAACAAATCATCCTACTCCACCACTATTTTTCCGGCATAACGGAATTTATTTCCTCCAACTGTCAGCACCTGTATTCCTTTACCCGCAGTTGCAGGAATATCCATTGAAACAGTAACCCTGGCATTTTGTACATTAACCGATTTGGTGGTTAACCTGCTGCCCGAAACTGAATTGAGCGAAAGCTGGTAAACACCGGGTTCAAGACCGTTCAGTTGAATTTCCACACGGTTGCCACGAACCGGATTCTTTACCACTACTCCATCAAAACCCTGGTTGTTTACACTTATGCGTGCCACTGGTCCATATCCTGTTTTACCATCGAGGTCAACGCTTTTTACCCGGTAGTATAATGTGCCGGCGCCTTTTATTTTGTCGGTGCTGCTATAGTCAGCTGCCAAGCTGTTTTTTGCGGTTACAAAATTTACATCCGCAAACGAACTTCCATCGGTGCTTTTCTGCAAATAATAACCCCTCACATGCGACTCATTGTAAGTATCCCAGTTGGCAACCACTTCATCCATACGCTGCTGAACGGTTAAACCACCAAAACGGGTAGGTAAAACGCCTACGCTCTGCATAATGATAGAGTCCAGATCACTATCGCCAGCGCTCTTGGTAATAATCTTCAGCCTTTTTGCATTTACGTCATTTACAGGAACGGTAAATTTGTCGCATTGTACATAACCTGTACCTGGAAAATAACTTACAAGCACCCAGTTAGTAGTGGAAGGGTCCGAATCGGAAGTTTTATAGATACTTACCGGCCGGCCGGTTCTCCCATTATAATACGTTAAATCAAAAATACCTGCAGTTGCAAGTGGAGTAACCAAATAAGAAGAGTCTGCTGTTGTACCGCCAAGACTGTTTTGGTTAGCAAAACGAATATGACTTACTCCGCCGTTTGCATTTGGACATTGGTTAGCTGCACCTCCGTTCGTAATGTAGGCACCAGAAGTCCACCATTTACCTGATGGAGCTGCCACTTCCTGAAAAGGAAGTGCATTAGCAGAGGTAGTTGGCCAAGCTGCAACATCTTGAAAGCCTTCACTAAAATACACTCCCCCCTGTGCCATGGATCCTGAACTCCCAAGGATTACGAGCAATAAAGTACAGGCAAATTGTAACGTGTAGATTTTTTTCATACCAGCAATTGTTTTTGGTTTTAAAATATTGGTCTCAGAAAAGGCAAGCTACTCAAATTTCAGATACTTATCTCCAATAGACCACCCTTTTCTAAATCCCGGTTATTAATGATTTACGCAAAATAATCACTCCCCTTTTTCCTGCCCAATCATTTTACGCAAACGATGCCGGAAATATCTTCTCCCCATTATTTATCAGTAAAAAAGGGAAACCACTTTTACCTGTTTTCCCTTTTTTAACCATTAAAATCTGTAAAGAATGTTTGCCCGAAAGTGGCTACTCCTTCATAAAACGCATGGTTTGCTTTTTACCATCCAAATCAATAACCATCCAATACATTCCGGCTGCCAGGCCTGCCACAGTAAAAGATTGCTGCCTTGCCCCGGTTGAAATATTTCCTGCCTGCACTATTTTTCCGGCAGCATCAACCACTGAATAGTTTCCCCTCATCACACCGGCAGGCAATTGCAATGAAAAGGCGGTTTTTACAGGATTGGGATATAACTGAACACCAGCATGATTAACAACATTAACGTTTACTGAACGGCTGTAGAATATTTTACCATCCAGTTCGGCCACTTTCAAACGATAATAATTATTGCCGGGCAAGGGCTTTGCATCTGTAAACGCATAATCCACCGGCCGGGGGCTGTTCATTGCTTCTATCCTTACAAGGCTTGTATACAACATTCCATCTTCGCTTCTTTCCACTTCATAATGGCTGATGGCTATTTCATAAGCCACTTTCCAGTTTGTGGCAACACCCGACTGTTTGGGAAAGGCATCAAATGAAACCAGCTTTAAAGGAAGTGCCGCATCGGCATTGGCAACCGCAAAAGGTGAAAAGGAGGTAAATCCCGTTGCGCTTGCAACAAATGGATTACCCGGAATCCCTGTTCCGGAAATCACAGCGGGAGTATCATTCCAGCCTCCTCCATCATAATGAAAAACCGCAACCGGTGAGGCGGTGGTAAAATCAACCGCTTCGTCAGCCTCCACCCACGAAAATCCAAGCGAGGCGAGGCTTCCACCCGGTACTTCTTCCGAAATATTCCACTGAATACTAACTGCTTTAGCCGGCACAGGAAAAGGAGGATCAAAGGTATTTTTTATGTTTACCGAAAAGTTATCAGCAATACCGGCATTACTAATCACCACTGGGTTAAAGGACGTTGGCGAATACCCAACCGGAAAAGCATTTATACCGGCCCCTACATTCATCAGTTTTAAAAATCCTGTGCCATTGGTAACAATATATCTTGTGGTATTGGCACCGGCTATACTGCTTACCGTAATATTATTGTTTCCTAATAAAAGCTGGCCTGCGTTTAAGGTTAATGGCGCACCATTAACCACCACATGATTAACAAGTGTTACACCAGCGGCATTATTAATGATAAGTGATTTTATAGTAGCCGGCAGCGAGGCACCTGTTCCCTGCGGTGTTAAACCATTAAATATAAATTGGCCCCCTGTTCCCAGGTTTTTTGTTCCGGCATTTAACAGGGTACCATCCAAACCATTTTCATGAGCCGATGAAAGAAGGGCATTTTCCGGCATGGTAAAATCTCCATTACCCGAAATGCTGTTGGTACCGGCGTACAGGGTTCCTGCAACCGTCATACCATATCCCGCATTTGGCAAAACAAGCCCGGAACCTAATGTGTAAACCCCGTTTACAAGCCAATAATTATTGGTAGCGCCGGATTGCGCATAGGCCAGGGTTTTATTGGTACCAAGCAAGCGTATAAGCACCGAATTTGCGCCACCGGTATTGGTATTAAAAATACCGCCGGTTACCGAAAAGTCGCCGCCAATATCGAGCGTATCCACCACCGTGCCGCTTTCCCGGTAATTCACCGTGCCGCCTGTTTGGTAATACCCCCCCGGAAAACGCATACGCCCTGAGTTATTTACCAGAGAAAGATAGGTTGTACCCGTGCTATTTACAGTAAAACTCCCCTTAACATTACTGGAATCGAGGGTGCGGCGAATGGCATAATAATTAAGCTGACCGGCATTATCCCAGATAATATTTCCATAACGGGCAGTTGTTTTAAATAGGCCCGTTTGGCTTGTTGTAAGCCCTGTAATTTTAAAAGTGCCCTTAGAATGAAATGAAAAATTAGCCGGTGTGGTGTTGCTGTTTGCATTATGCTGATAAGTACCCATTTCACCTACAAATACAGAGTCGCCACCATTGCTCAGGTTCATTCCTGTTCCGCTATAAATAAAATTTCCGTTCACAACAATGGATACATTTCCATTGGTAAAAATCCTTCCTAACACGGTCATGGTTCCATCCACCAAAAGGTCGGTGGTGGCTGTAGAAGGTGAACCGTCGTTGGCCACATTTAAATCAGCTCCTGCACCCACAATCAATTGTGCGCCCTGCATTACATGTGTGCGGTCAATGTACCCCGAGCCATTGGGGAGTTTGGCCGAAATGGTAACGGCATGGCCGCTCTGAATCCGGGTATTGGTAGCATTATTGTAAACCGGATATTCCGGCGCCGGTGTAACCCAAACATTCCCATCAAAACGCGCCCAGGTATTCAGGTCGGTCCAATCGCCATTTTGTACCGATTTGAAATCACCATTTACCGGGGCTACCTCGGCAACCCCTTTGGCCACTACATTTTTTACCATAGCATAACGGCCGGTACTTGTACTGCCGCAGGAATAATAAAAGCGAACGGTTAAGGTTTCACCCGGCTGTAACTGAACACCTGTGGAACCGTTTAATGCGAATGAATACGTATTGGTAGGTCCGCCTGTTTGGTTTGCCAGCAATACAGGGGTTGCAAATTGCCCGTTTGCAGTACCTGCAAGGGCGCCTGAGGGCCCTATACCCCCGGTAACCTCTGCCGAATCGGTTGTAAAACCCGATCTGGAATAAATTACTGCCAGTTTGGTATTGCTCGAAGTATTGTAAAACGCAGCCGAAATCACCATGGAATCAACCCGGACCTGGTGGGTAGATTTTGTCACAACCGTGTATTCATCATAAATGATCCTGCTAAGGTTACCTCCATTGCCGCCGTTTGCAACGCCCCATGACCCATTTATATTTGGCGCAAAAGCCCGGCCATATTTTACAGAATAGGGCGTAATTCCTGCAACTGTTACCCCGTCTGAAGACTTTAATACACTAAAAGTAGGCACAGACCCATTGAGGGCCACGTTCCTTAAGGCGGCACTGTCCTGGTTATCCATATTAAAAGGCCAGTGGATCAGGGTTTCGGAAACCGCTAATGGAGCTGCCTGTACCGTACCGGTTAATGCCAGATCAACCTGTGCGGCACCCGTACTTGTATGCGATATACTGCCTGCGTACGGACCAGCGGCCAATGCATTGAGGCGAACCGATATATTGGTGGTGGCAACATTACCTGCAGCCGGGGTCAGGGTAATTGGCGTTGCACTGTTATACCAGTTGGTACCGCCATTCGATGATATCTCAAATCCGGTGGGCGCAGTGATAATAATATCATAGGTAAGATTGGTTCCTGCAACGGTATAAACCTGCACATTGGAAGGCGTACCAAGGCCCTGCAAAAAAGCGCCGGGAGTACCCGTAACCGTAATAGTAGGCACGCTTGAAATCAGGATGGTATCGGTAATATGCGAGGCCAATCCGGCCTTGCTTGCCACTATATAATAATAAAATGAAGTACCTGGGGCGGGAATACCATCGGTATGGGCAAAATTTACAGACGTATCATTCAGCGATATTTGTTCGTTCACTTCGGTAAAGGCAACATTATCGCTGCTCCGGTACAATTCATACTTAATGCCGCTCATCGGCCAGCTGATGTTCCAGCTAAGTTGTGTAGTGGCAGCCACTCTTTTCAACTGAAAATTGGAAACGGCAATATCGCGTGGCCCGTTGCATGGTTGGGTGAAAACACCGCATGGATCCCAGCCGGCAAATAGATTGGTATTGTTGTAAACAGCCGCTTCCGCATCTGACAATTGTTTACTCCAGGCTACCCTGCCGCTTATATCGGCAAGGCTGTTGTCGGTATTTTTACTTTTATACTCCGCATAGGTAATCTGGCTGGTAATGGTACCGGCATCCCAGGTACTCCAGCCTGCGGGTTGTACAATATTAGCGCCATAAGTACTGTTCAAAAAAACGGTTTTGTTGTACTTATCCGTGCTACCGGTTGCATTTTGCCAGGGGCGGCCAAGCACATAACGGGTAACCCCCTGATTGGCCGGCAGGAAGCAATCCCTGAAAACCATTCCATAAGGTTCAGCCTGTGTGGTATTGGCTGCTGTAATATAGCTGCCGCTCAAATTTTCCTTACGCGTTTTAGCATAAATAATACAGGAATCAAAAACAGCCCTGTTTCCCCCGAAAATAAAATCCACAACCCCGTCAATGTAGCAATTTTTGAAAAAATTCTTCTTTCCGTCTCCATTGGTTAGTACAGTATCCTGCCCGCCGAGAAAGCGGCAATTTAAAAACGAAGCACGATCGGCATTTACATTGATGGCAAGTGCCTGCGGTGCATCACCCGTGGTGTTTTCCACGGTAATATTTACCATACTGAAATCGTTGGCATTAATTACAAGCGTTGCCGAGTTGCTTGTGCCGTAATTGCCCCCACCCGGAATGGGTTTGCCGCTAAAATCGTCCCAGCTTATAATGGTTTTGGCCACACTTTCCCCTATCAGTTGAATAAAGGGTTTGTTGGAAGGAATGGTATCCTTTTCGCGGTAGGTTCCGTTTTTAATGAAAATACGGAAAGGAGCTGCAAGGCCGGTGGGCGCGGCCTGTATGGCTTCTCTTATGGTTTTATAATCGCCGCTTCCATCCTTTGCTACCACAAGATCGTAGGCAAACGAGGGCAATGCGTTCAGCAGAAAAAGAACGGCAATGAGGTTGCGTAAAACATTTTGCATAAACTAATTTTAAAAAAATAAAAAATACCTTACTTTAATATTTGAAGAATGGGAGTGCCAGTAATTTCTTTTCTTCCCTGATGATAACCTGGTAAATACCCGGCCGTAAATCCTGGAGCGAAATATCGGTTCGGCCGGTACCGGCAGGAATCATTTTCCGGCGAACCATCCTGCCTTCATTGCTGATGATTTGCAGGAGTACCTCCTGTTGGTATACCGGATGGGATACAGCAATTTGCTGTGCGGCTGGATTGGGGAAAATGGTATAACGCATGGCCTCATTCCGGCTGATGAAAACGATACGCGAATATAGTTTTTCGCCCTGCGCATTTAACTGGTAAACCCTGTACTGCAGATTTCCCGCAGGGGGTGTTTGGTCAACAAAACGATAGCCTTGCGAGACAGGGGAAGTGGTTGCCGGCAATGAACCAATAGTTTGAAATGGGGAAAGGGAATGACTCCGTTCAACAAAGAATTTTTCGGTATGGTTGGTGCTTGCAGCATGCCATTGCAAAACCACCCCTTCGTTTTCAGCAAAACCCGTTAAACCAAAAGCACCAAGCGAAAGCGGGCTGTTTATCCGTCCTAAAATATCTACCTCTTTTAATTTGGCATACCTGCCGGCACTGCTGCTGCCGCAACTAAAATATAGTCTAATCGTTAACGATTCTCCGGCATTCAGGGTTACACCTGAAGCGCCATTAAGCGCAAAACGGTAATTGGCGGTGGTTCCTGCCGTTTGATTTGGCAAAAATACGGGGGTGGAAAAAGCGCCGTTTGCCCCAGCAGCAAGGGGTAGTCCATCGGCGCCAATTCCGCCGGTAACATCGGTGCTGTCACCCAGAGTAAAACCTGATTTGGAAAATACAATGGCAAGTTTGGTATTGCTGCTTGTATTATAAAAAGAAGCGTTGAGCAAAATGGAATCAATTACTCCTGAAATTCCCGCCTTGGGAACAACGGTAAATTGTTCATAGAAATTGCGGTTCAGGTTGCCACCCGGTCCGCCGGCTGAAGTTCTCCAGTCGGCAGAACCATCAGGCGTAGGCCCGAAAGCCTGACCATACAAGCTGCTGTAAGGTTGCACTGCGCCAACGGTGGTGCCATTACTTACATAAAGATTTTTAAACGTTGGAATGGATGCTTCAATATTGGGATGACGGGTAGAACCATCATCGGCATTTCCTGTTGCCATTGGCCAGCGGATAATAGAAACCGGGTAGTTGGCAGGGCTTGTAACGGTTCCATTTACCCATAGAAAGGTTGTATCGCTGTTGGTGGTGAAATGTTTAAGGTAACCACCCAGGTTACCTGCAGCATTATGGTTGAGTCTTACTAATAAATCAACGGGTGAAAGGGTGGTTCCCGAAGGGTTTAACTGCAACGGAACAATACTTGAAAACCAGGTAGTTCCATTATCGGCCGAAACTTCGAAACCGGCAGGAGGAAGCACTGTAACGGCTGCCGGAAGATTTACCCCTTCAATTTCATACGACTGATGATTGGATGGTACATTTTCAAGCGAAGTAAAAGCAGTAAGTACACCTGCGTAATAAATTTCAGGATTACTGTTAACAATACTGTTTAAATAATTTTCAAGATTGGTATACCCATTGCCGGCTACCGTTCCCCTGTCGGAGGCATTGTTGGGATTTAAACCATTGGCATTTTCCCAGGTATCCGGCATGCCATCATTATCCGTATCAGCAGGCGCGGGTTTTGTTTTTAATCCGGGCCAGGCAGAAACCGTTTGGTTGAATGCGGTTCCATGCGGATAGCCACCCTGAACATCAATAATTTTACCCGTCCGGAATTTAATATCGTTAAAAATTCTGCGGTCAAGCGTATCGCGGCGTGGCAAAGTAGCGCCTGCACCCGATAATACAGCAGTATAGGCTGATTCGGCAGGTTCTGCAGTGTAAGGTGAGATATTAAAAGGCATACTCACTTTTGAGAGGTTGGTATCGGCATAACTGCCGCCGGCCATGGCAAAACCCAGCCAGTTACGCATGGTAACATCCGGGTATCCGTCAACATAATTACCTTCTGCAAAAATTTTAGGGTAAGGAAGTCCGCCCCCGCTTGATGGATTCATGATCATACTGCGTACGGGTACATTGGCAGTGGAACCTGCAGAGGTATTGGGACCATATTTATAATAATTATTTAGCAGGTTATAGTTTCCCCCCTCGCCACCATTGGTGCTGTACGACTGCCAGTTATACACGAGGTTGTTGTAAAAATTTACGTTTTCCAGGCCGGCAGTTCCCGGGGAATAGGTACTGCTGCCGGCAAAGCGGGGCAGTCGGCCCTTGGCATGTGCCAGCACATTGTGGTGAAAAGAAGCACGCCTTGCGCCCCAAATACCTACATAACCATGCTCCTGGCAATCGGAACCACCTGCTTCGAAGTGATAAGAGTAATTGAGGGGTTCTGATATAAGGCACCATTGAATAGTGGTGCTGTCCCCACGGTAAATGGTAAGCGCCTCATCGCTGCTCCAGCTTACCGAGCAATGATCGAGCATGATGTTTTTATAACCAAGACTGCCAAGCGCATCCCCGTTTCCGCTGCCATCCACCATACCCAGGTTTTGGTAGCGGTCGCCCATGCGTATGCGCAGGTACCGGAGAATAACATTGCTGCCACTGATGGTAACCGGCTGATCGGCAATACATATACCATCTCCGGGTGCAGTTTGGCCGGCAATGGTTGTATTTGCCCTGATGGTTAGTGGTGTAAGCAACCGTATGGTACCTGATATACGGAATACGATGGTTCGGTGGGGATTGGTAGCTGTGCTGGCATTAACGGCATACCGCAATGTGCCCGGTACATTATCATCTGCAAGGCTGTTTACCATAAAAACGGTGGTAAGGCTTGAGGGTGTCCCCCTTCCGCCTGAGGCAAACCGCCCGGCACCCTCAGCCCCGGGGAAAGCTACCTGCTGACCAAAGGAGGGATGAAGAAAAAATATACAGATCAGGATCAATCCTAATAATGGCAAACGCATTCGCTGGTTCATACTTTCAATTTTATCCTTTAAAAAAGCTGGTTGAGATTTAAACGATCCCTGTCAGCTTAATGTAATCATCCCGGAATCCTTCCTGTTAGTGAAACATTAACCAATTCGTTGAGATACACTTCAATATTGGTAAATACTTTACTTAGCTTAGAGCCTGCGGCATCACTTCCATCCGCTTTGTTGAGTCCATTCTTATCTTCCCAGGCGTCAGGCATGCCATCTTTATCTGCATCGGGTAAAGGAGCCGATGTTTTCAGCGTGGGCCAGGCGTTTTTCGATTGATCGTAGGGCGTACCATGAGGATAACCACCCTGTACATCAATTACCCGACCATTACCATCCTTCACTTCTTTCACAATGCGGGCATCAAGTGTATCCCGAACTGGAAAAATTGCCCCGGCAAAAGCCAAAACCGCCTCCAGGGCTTTGGTTGCCGGCTGAATGTTCCATGATGCTGCGGCATGTGGTTTAGCAATCAAATAGGTCGCTTTATCCAAATCGGTACCTTTTTCAAAATGCACACCCAATGAATTGTTGCCAGAAACATCCGGTGACCCATAAACATAATTTCCTGAAACATACCAGTGGCCAAAAGGGATATTTTTCGCTTCCAGTTTCCAGGGATTGGCAATTCTTGAGGCCACTTTTTTACTGGTTGCAGGGCCTGGCTTCAGGTAGTTATTTACAATATTGTAATTACCACCTTCGCCTGCATAAATATTATTGCTTCCCCAATTATAAATTACATTGTTCCCAAAATCAACGAACTCTTCGGGCGCATTTCTAATACCATCAAAACGCGGTGTCCTGCTTATGCAATGGGCAAATAAATTGTGGTGTGCTGTCAAATGTTTACCTCCCCAAATACCGCCATATCCATGGTGTTCCCAATCGGTATCCCCTGTTTCAAAATGATAGGAATAATTCAGTGGTTCGGCTATCAGGTTCCATTGAAGGGTAGTGCTGTCGCCGCTGTAAACCGAAAATACTTCATCCGTACTCCAACTGATGCTGCAATGGTCTATAATGATGTTTTTCCTTCGGTTTGAAGACAATGCATCATCGCCGCCACTACCATCCACCATTCCCTTTTGCCCCTGGTATCGATCACCCATCCTGAACCGCATGTAGCGGATGATTACATTATCGCCCGAAACAGAAACCGGGTAATCTGCAAGGCAAATGCCGTCTCCGGGTGCGCTTTGGCCGGCAATGGTTATATCGCCCTTTATGGATAAAGCGGATTGAAGGTGAATGGTGCCTGAAATGGCAAAAACAATAATCTTTTTCCCTTTTTGCCCGATGGCATCCCTTAAACTGCCCGGCCCATTATCCTCAAGGTTGGTAACAATGCATACTTTTCCTCCCCGGCCGCCGGTGGTAAACTTACCAAAACCTTCAGCCCCCGGAAATGCTATGGCAATGTCCTGTGCAACGGCCACATTTTGCACCGAAGTATGCGAAGCACAGCCACAGAGAAATACCAGCGCAGCCACGGATTTAAGCATTAAATGGTTCAATTTGCTGTTGTTTTATTCATTGATGGCAAAACGCCTCCTGTAACCCGTTTTGGTTAATTAAAACGGGCCCGGTATTCTTCACTATTTTAACCACTATTTAAACCCCATCGGCTATTAATATCCCGGGTTTTGCTTCAGGTTTACATTGGCTATCAGTACATTATTGGAAAGCGGTAATAATTCAGATTTATTGGGTGTAAACCCTGTTGCAAACCTTGCAAGCGACACCGTACTTATTTCGGCACGCACCCAGTTTACCCTGGTGGTACCGGCCGGTGTTGAGGTAGGTGCGGTTTGGTACAAAGAATTTACAAACAATTGCCCCACCCCGCTTTGATCTGCTGTGGAATTGGTGGTCATATACATATAAACTGGCAAGGTGGACGATTTGCAATATTCTGGATAACCGGCCATATAGCCAGGATCGGTTAAAGGTTGCGCTGCTGATAAAAGCAGCAGGTTAGCCTTTGTTTCCTGAATGGCTTTTTCAATCAGGTTCCAGCGAAGCAGGTCGTATTTGCGGATACCTTCACCGCCAAGTTCCAATGCCCGCTCACGTACCACCATTTTAAAAAATCCTTCTTTGGACAAACCCGCGGGAAAATCTACGGTAGCATCAGCCACATTCATGGGTTTTCCAAATCCCCTGCGCCGAACCATATTGGCTGCATTATAAGCCGCTGCAGTTGGCCCGTTTATTTCATTTTCGGCTTCGGCAAACATGAGCAACACATCTGAATACCGCAAAATCTGCCATTTTAGCCCAAAATATTGCTGTGCGCTTGTTGGGCTGATGGTTGGATTGGTTATCCAGTCCCTGCGATATTTACCATCTACCATATTGGTAATGGCCTGTGGCGTTTTGCTGATTCCATCCACCTGAACAAAATAGGGGGTGCAGGTAACATCGCGGCGTTGGTCTGTAGAATCGAAGAGATAGAAATAGGTAGCCAGCGGATTTACACTGCTGTTACCCTGATTGTTCACACGTGGTCCGTTGTAATACCCAAGTTTGGTATCACCTGCCGCCGATAATCCCGCAGCACTTGCCTGAAACATTAATTCGCCATTTGGATCCTCCTTTGCATGGGCAGCTACCTGATCTTTCCACAATCCCCTGAAAGTCGGGTTCAGCGAATGCTGACCTGAAGCGATGATTTCCGCACATTCGGTTTGTGCAATTTTGTAAAAATCCTGGTAGTTGGCCGGGCGCTTTACGGTGGCATCCTGACGCAGCGAAAAACCGCCCCTGAATAAGGCAATTTTTGCCCTCAGCCCTTTTACGGTACCTTTTGTAATTCGTTCATCCTTTGCATCTCCAATACTACCTAATTCATTCCGCCAGGGAACCATGTCGGCAGCAAGATCAAGATCGGACAGTAAACGGTCATACAAACTATCCCTGTCTGTTTTGGCAGGAAACGGATTTTTGCTTGCCATTGCATAAGCGGGTTCAAAATGCATGGGTAAATCGCCCCAATTGCGAATGGCTTCCAGGTAAAATTGTGCCCTTAATGTAAGCGCTTCACCATGCATCCGCAGCAATTTCGCTTTCTCCTGCTCGTTTCCGCCCGAATACAAATCCATTTTTGGAATATTATCAATACAAATATTGGCATACTCAATCCCCTGGAAAAGCTGGTTAAAAGGCCTTTCGAGCTGCGCGTTGCCGGAGGTGGCGGCATAGCGGGCAATATCCCTTCGGTCATTATCCGCATTGCCGCCGGGCCCCTGCATTTCATCAGTATCAAGCGGGTAATACAGGCTTAGCCTGATGCCATAACCCTGGTCGCCAACCAAACGGCTGTAAACGCCAACGAGGGCTTTGTAAGCGCCTTCCACGCTGCTGAACACTTCCTGTGTCCCCAATTCGGTAATAGGTTGCTGATCCAGGAATTTTTCGCACCCTGTACCCAAAATAACAGAGAACATTACCAGGAGCGGTAGTATGATTTTTGCTTTAAACTTCTTCATAAGTTAGCTTCGTTTTGTAGTTTAGAAAGATGCGTTTACCCCAAAAATGAAACCCCTGCTTTTGGGATAGGCCGAATAATCGAGGTTTGGGGTGAGGGGGTTACCACGCACACTAACTTCAGGATCGTAGCCGGTATAATTGGTAAATACGGCCAGGTTATTGGCAGTAAAATAAAAGCGTAGGTTGGACATGCCCAGTTTACCCAAACTGCCCTCGGGCACCGTATAGCCAATGGTCAGGTTGTTAATACGCAGAAAGGACCCGTCTTCAATTGCCCAGGAGTGCGGGTAAAAAGCGCCGCTGCCCCTTAGTGGCGCCCATATGCTTGCATTGGCATTCAGCGCTTCAAGTTCGGCAGGAGGTAATCCGAAAACATTACTGCCATTTACATACTGTGCGGTTCTTCCGTCTTCGGTTACAACCTTCCACCGGCCGCCCATGATATCCAGCATATTGGAGTTGTTGGAATATCCGTTGGTAAACTCAATTTTATTGGCATTGTAAATATCGCCGCCATACACAAAATTGATAAATAAACTAGCATCAAAACCTTTGTAGCTGAAAGTCTGGTTAAGGCCACCGGTAAACTTTGGAGTTGGGTTGCCGATAATCTGCCGGTCATTGTTCAGGTCAACTATTCCATCACCATTCAGGTCTTTGAATTTGATGGCACCCGGCTGCACCACCCCAATAATGGAGGCGTTATTCACTACGCCCGTTTTGAGTGTGTACCTGCCGGTGGTTGCGTTGTAGTCAAAATCATTTACCCGGTAAAATCCATCGGTAACAAGGCCCCACATTGAACCAACAGGTTGCCCGATTTTTTCAATATAATCAGCAGGCTGCCCCGAAACCCCCCATGAAGGAGCGGGATAAAACAACTGCTGACCGGGCCCAAGGCCAATGATTTCATTTTTGTTGAAAGAAATATTGAAGTTGGCATTCCAGTTAAAACCCTCAGGCTTTTTCATGATTACCCCGTTTAACTGAATTTCAAGACCCTTGTTGGAGGTTTTACCAACATTTTGCGTTTGGGTTGTATAACCAAAAGTAGAAGCAACCGGCACATTCAGCAGCAGGTCACGCGAGCGGTTGTCGTACACATCTACCGAAAGACTGAGGCGCTGTTTGAACATGGAAAGGTCAATACCAAGGTTGGTACTTTCAGTGGATTCCCATTTCAGGTTTTCATTTACAAGGCTTGAAGAATAATAGGCGTATTGAATGCTGTCGCCAACATTGTAATAGTACCGTCCATCGTTGTTAAAACTCGTGATGTACAGGTAATCCTGAATCCGGTTGTTACCAATGGTTCCAAAACTTGCCCTGAATTTCAGGTCATTGATCCAGGTTACATCCTTCAGGAATGATTCATTTTTTACCCGCCAGGCAAAAGAACCGGAAGGAAAAGTTCCCCAACGTTTTTCGGGAGCAAATTTAGAGGCCCCATCCTGCCTTACATTGAAAGAAAACAGGTACTTATCCCTGAAACTGTAATTAAGTCTTCCAAAAAAGGAGAGGCTTGTATATTTTGATTGTGTTTTGTATGGATAGCCTGCGAAAGGTGTGGCTTGCGCAGGATTTTTAAAGGCTTCGTCGGGGGTAATAAAATTTGCGTAGTCCCTGAGCTGATTATACCGGTTGGTGGTTCTGAGGTCATAGGTTTCCTCGCCCGCCATTACATCTATTTTATGCTTTTTGGCCTGATCCGCCCATGTGTAGGTAAGTACATTGGAATTGGTAAAAGTCTGCTGTTCTACCGAATCCATTCTTACCACCGGATTTGCAGCGCCGTTGATTACCGAGAAAGGAGAAATGGAATCATAGAACTGAAGGTCCTTCCGGTCGAGCTTTATGTAACCAAAAGTTGATTTAAACGTAAGGTTTTTGGCTATGTTGTACGATAAATAGGCAGTTACATTCAATGTATTGGTTACCTTATTCCGGTATTCGGCATTGGTAAGCTGAATGGGATTAATCAGGTTTAAACCATTACCTACATTAGGGTCTGCCAAAGGATCCGAATCATCAATTTCCTGGTCATCTGAAAGGAACGGGCGGTATTTCACCGCATTTCTCAAACGGCTGTAGGCTGACCCCCGGTCGTCGGAAACGCCGGCCCCGTGTACATTTTGATTGGTGTACCTTACAGAACCGCCTACTTTCAGGTCGCGGGTAATGCGGTAATCGCCACGAAGGCTCCCGAGATGGCGGCGGTAATCAGAATTGAGCACGATGGCTTTTTCGTAGTTGTAAGTATAACTTGCACTGTAAGTAAACTTACTGTTTCCGCCGTCCATGGATAAATTGTGGGTGGTTAAAATTCCCGTTCTGCCAAGTGCCTCCTGCTGCCAGTCAACATTTGGAACCGATTTGTAGGCCTGAAGGGTATCCCAGGTTGATCCAAAGTTCCTGGTAAAATTGGTACTATCTGTTGTACTTCCCCTTGACCTTTCACTTTGATAAACCACAAATTCATATGGATCAAGCACATCGAGTTTTTGGGCCAGTACCTTGGTACCTACAAAACCATTATAACTTACCCTTGTTTTGCCCTGCCGGCCGCCTTTAGTGGTAATTACAATTACACCATTTGCACCACGGGCGCCATAAATAGAGGTTGCAGCGGCATCTTTCAGTACATCAATTGATTTAATATCCTGTGGCGAAATAAAGTTCAGGGCATTTTCCATTTGTACTCCGTCAATAATATACAGCGGCGAGTTATCGCCCGTAATTGACATCCCCCCCCTTACGCGAATACGCACATCCGCATCAGGAGAACCTTCGGAGGTTTGCGCGGTAACCCCGGCAAGACGTCCCTGAAGGGCTTCGGCTGCTGAGTTTATCGGAATATCCTTCATATCCTTGGCACTCATAGAGGAAACTGAGGCCAGCACATCCTTTCTTTTTACCGATGTGTAACCCATTACTACCACATCATCCAATTGGGCCGAATTATCGTTTTCAAGAACCACGGCCACCGGGGTCGTTCCGTCTGCAAAAACGGTGGCAGCCTTTTTACCGGTATAGGTAATTACCAGGTAAACCCCCTTAGCGGAAGGTACACCCAGCGAAAATTGGCCTTCGGCATCGGTTACAGTACTCGTTTTGGTTCCTTTCAGGGTTACAGTGGCGCCGGCAAGCGGTTCCTGCGCATCAGTGGTTACCTTACCCTTTATTTGTACTGTTTGGGCAAACAGGTTCAGGGAGGAGTACAATAGAAAAAACAAAAGCCCGGTAATAGCTTTTTTCATACAGCAGTTAATTATAAGTTTTACAGAAGCAATATTTCCGCTTGTTACACCCGGTTTATTAATTAAATTGACACCGGATTAGACAATTGGGCTACTAAGCAATTTATTCGCTATACAATGTTAAGATTTTTTCGCCTGACTCCTGTTGAACCTGCTTGTTTTTTTACGCAATCGTTACCGAAACAACCGGGAAAACTATGTATAAAAATATATGATAATCAATCAATTACGCCGGTTCTACCAGCTATGCAACCCGCAAGTAACTTTAAAGTTTATATTTACCAAAAGAAGCTTATCCATATTGTATGAAATTTGAAGCTGCCACCATAAAAGACATTGCCAAGGCCCTAGGAGTTTCCACATCCACTGTATCGCGCGCCTTGAGGGATAGCTATGAAATAAGCGCTGAAACCAAGCAATTGGTGATGGAATGCGCTGAAAGGCTCAATTACAAGCCTAACCCCATGGCGCTTGCCCTGAAGGAAAGAAAAACCCGTTCTATTGGGATTATTGTGTGCGAAATAGCCAATCCGTTCTTTTCACAGGTAATTAATGGCATTGAATCCATTGCCTACGATAAAGGGTACAATGTAATTATAACCCAAAGCCACGAGTCGTACGAAAGGGAGGTTGCCGACCTTCAATTCCTCTCCTCCAGGTCAATTGACGGTTTGTTGGTATCCGTTTCCACCGAAACAAACGATTTCTCCCATTTTAATGATCTGCACCAAAAAGGGCTCCCTATTGTATTTTTCGACCGGATAACCACGGAAATAAATACCCATATGGTTATTCTTGACAACTTTAAAGGCTCTTACGAAGCCACCGAACAGTTGATCCAGGGTGGGTACCGGAATATAGCGGCATTGGCAAGTTCAGAGTATTTGTCTATAACAAGCGAAAGGATGGCCGGATACCTTGAGGCCCTTAAGCACCATGGAATTACCCCGGATAATAAAATGATCGCCCATTGTTTTTATGGAGGCGTGGACGAAGGCGAAGTGGTAACGGCCATCAACCAGTTTTTTTCGCAAAAAAGTAAACCAGATGCCATTATTTGCTTTGGCGACAAACTAACCATTGGCTGCCTGAAAACCCTGAAAAGAAGGGGTTTGAAAATTCCGGGGGAAATCGCCCTCTCAGGATTTCTGAACACGGACCATGCCGAATTCTTCGATCCTCCGCTAACGGTGGTGCGCCAACCCGCGTTTGAAATGGGAAAAGCTTCTACCGAGCTTTTGCTGCAACTGATTGAAAGCAAAAGGAAAATACAGGATTTTGAAAGAAGGATGCTTGCCCCACAGCTAATTGTAAGGAATTCTTCTATGCACGGAAAAATTTGAAGAAAAAATACCGGCGTTTTGTATCATGCATCCGTTATGTAATTTTATAATGCAACCGGACTAACAGCCCTGCTAATAACCTACATAATTTTTGAACCTCGGCCCGCCTTCCGGTAGGCAGGCACCGGATATCCCAATCAGCCTGCTGAATTTTATTTTTACTAACCATTATGATCAACCTATCTCCTGATAACCATCAAATTCACTTTGTCACCAATTTTCAGGACCTTGTTTCTACGCCTTTTAACGGAGTAATGAATGCGGTTTGCTGGAATCGTACACTAAAAGGTGATTTTTCGGAGATTGTAAAAAAGGTAGTGTTATCCGAAAATATGGTGGTATTGGAGGAAGATGACCTGCTCGAACTGCAGTTGAGTGAACAGGGGCAGCTTGCCCGTGAAGTGCTGCTCAATGATTTGAAGCTGCTGAAAGCACATGGCGCCTCTCCCACCCTCAATGTAATCAGGTGCTATGACCGGGATGATGCCAACCCGTTTTTTCCAACGGATGTGTATTCTTTCCATGTAGATCGCTCACCTGTACCCACCGATACCTTTTTATGCACGTACTATGGCGCGGCGAGTGAAATATTGCCCAATGCGGAAGCACAACAAAAAGTCCTGGTTCCGGAAATACGGGAAGAACTCAAAAAAATGTATGGTGGTGCAGAAGAAGGTTTCGAAGGCTTTTTAAGTGAGCATTTCTTTGATCTTCACTACCTGGCAAAACCAGACGCAGTCCCTGTAAGCTTGGGCATTGGGCACTTATGGAGGTTGGCGATTGATCATCCCGAAAGTGAGGTTCTACCTTGTGTGCACCGTGCCCCGGAGGAAAAAAACGGGGAGAGAAGGTTGTTGATGATTTGTTGATTACAAATCAATTAAATATAACGTGTTGGGTTATTGAATTTTTTAATTAAGTATTGAATTCATTGAATAAAAAATGGGTATTGGCACAATGCCGGTAAGACGGTAAGGTCGGTAAGAAATCGGTAAGTTGGTAATCAGTTTTCTTCCCGTCGCCTTTCCGTTCTTCACGCCTTCCCGGCCTGAATTTGACTTTTTAATAGCACAACATGTTAAATACAATTATAATTTCGTGGCCGGGCTAATGTTAATGCACAGCCGAGCTTAAAAAGCAACAGAACCGAAAGTTTCTGCTTACCGGGCGCAAAGAATACCATGGCAGTTTCATATCATTTTTCCAGCATTTCCTCTTTCAGGCTTTCCACCACCATTCCAATCACTCTTTTTACGTGATCAATAAGCTGAATAAGGCGCTCAGATTGTTGAAACTCCACTGCCTGCAATTCTATTTCGCGGATATTACTTTTCAATGAAATGATACCCATATTGTCAATGGAAGGCTTGATACGATGGGCGATCTTACTGACCGCTTCAAAATCATTTGCCCGATATGCTGCTTCCATGGCTGCCACAGATGGGGGCGTTTGATCTATAAACAACTGGATCATTTTCTTTACAAATGCCTCATTACCATTGGCAATCCCTTTAAGTTTGGAAAGATCAAATAATCCAGTGCCTGACAGCTCAACAGGCTTTGCATCTGTATCAGGAAGGTTACTACCCAACCATTTACTGATTAATTCAATGAGTTCCCGCTCTTCAAAAGGTTTATTGAGATAATCATTCATGCCTGCTTTAATACATTTTTCATTCTCGCCCTTAATGGCATTGGCCGTTAAAGCAATTACAGGTAAATTGGAATGCAGGGTATTACGTATTTCCCTTGTTGCCTCAAACCCATCCATTACAGGCATCTGAATATCCATTAAAACAAGGTCGAAGATACCGGAAGCAGTTGCTTCAACAGCTTCTTCCCCATTGGTACATTCGGTTACCAAAACCCCGTATTCCTTCAGGATGGTGGTAGCAACGAGGCGGTTCATTTCATTATCATCTGCTACAAGTATTTTTTTATTTATCAGGTTACCTGTATCAAAAGGAGTTACCTGTTTTTGTGGCAAATCATCAGGCATTCCTTTTTCAAAGAAAAAAGTTACCGAAACACTTGTGCCCACACCTTTCCGGCTTTCAACTTCAATGGTTCCTTCCATCAAATCTACCAGTTGTTTGGTAATATTCATCCCAAGACCGGTACCCCCAAACCTGCGGCCTACCGATTCATCTTCCTGACTGAATTTTTTAAACAAACTCTTCAAAAAAGAATCATCCATACCCGTACCGGTATCAGATACAATAAACCTTACTTTCTGCTCATTTCCCTTTTCTTCAACCAACACACAAGAAATATCAACGCTACCAACCAAGGTGAATTTAATAGCATTGGAAACAAGGTTAAGCATTACCTGGTTTAAACGATACGGATCTGACCGAAGCACCGAAGCAATCCTGGTATCAAAAAAAGAGTTTGTAAACAGGATCCCCTTTTCTTCGGCCTTATGCTGCATTACCTGCATTACCCTTGCCATAGATACCTTTGGATCAAATCCAATTTTCTCAATGGACAGCTTTCCCGCCTCTAATTTTGCCAGATCAAGAATATCATTAATAATCATCAGCAGGTCTTCAGAAGAACTTCTGATTGCATCAAGGTAACGGTTTTGCTGAAGGTTAAGTGGCGATTTTTGCAATTGCCGGCTCATACCCATAATGGCATTCATAGGTGTCCTTATTTCATGGCTCATATTCACCAGGAAATTGTGTTTGGTTTGGGCGAGTTCTTCGGTAATTTTTTTGGCAATTTTCAATTCCTTCTCCATCAATACCCGCTCGGTAATATCAACGGCAAATCCTATCACATAGGGCTCTTCACCGGGTTCCTCTTTCAGGTAATTGTTGTAGAGGCTGTAAACAATACTGCCGTTTCGGTGCAGCACCCTGAATATGCCGCTTGCTTCCTTATCCCTTTTGATAATATCCAGATAATTTTCATCAAAAAGCTTACGATCCTCTGCTGGCATAAATTCTGTTAAATTATGCCCTATTAATTCTGCATCTTCAAAGCCATACAGTTTTTTAACCATGGGATTAGCCGAAGTAAAACTACCCTTCATATCATGCGTGGTAATAATAGCAAGGCTGTTCTGTATCAAATCCCGGTATTTTTTTTCACTTTGCGCTACTTTTTGCTGAATCTCTTTTATTTCAGATATGTCCACACCGTAACCAATCACAATTTCCACTTTATTCAGGTCGTTGACTACCGGGTACATATTCCTGAGTATATATTTAAAAGAGCCATCTTCCTGCTGCAACTTTTCTTCCCAGCTTTTCAGTTGTTTAGACTCCATTATACCATTAAACAAATTCCTTCTGCCTTCCAATAGCGACAAAGGTTTATTCCGCCTTTGTATATAATCCTCGTCTTTTTTTCCAATCATCCATCTCCTTAATTCAGGGTCGCTGATAGCCTTAGGATTTAAATACAAATACCGGTGCTGATCATCAAAAACCGCAATATCAGAAGGTATATTATCAAGAATCTGTTCATAGAACTTTCGTTGCTCGTCCAGTTTTTGATCTGCATTTATTTTTTCTGTTACATCAATATACACCCATAAATATCCATCATTATCTTCCTCATTTCTAATAGGAATAAAATCCCTTTCATAATACCTTCCATCTTTCAATTGCAGCAAATCGCCCACCCTTAAGGTACGATTATTGCGTAATGCGGCGATGTCCTTTTCAATAGCATCAGGATTTTTGAAAATACTGCCAGATTGTTGCAGAAAAATCTGCATATCCTTTCCCTTTATTTTATCCGGCCGGTGTTTCAATCCAAACATTTCACATAATTGCTCATTTACCAGCCCAATGGTCATGTCACTATTTTCAAGCAACACACCTGCATTCAGGTTTTTTATGAGGGATGAAAGTTGACCGGCAGTAGCTTCCAATTTCTTCTCGATTTCTTTTTGCCGGGTAATATCTGTATGGGTGCCAATAATTTTCAACGGCATTCCCTCATTGGTTTTCTCAATAACCACACCCCGGTCGAGTACCCATTTAATACCACCATCTTTTTTAACCAACCTGTATTCAAGCGTGTGGTGATCGATCAGCCCGGTGCGGTATTTTACATCATTTTCGGTTACTATGCTTTTATCATCAGGGTGAATACAGGTATACCAAAGATTCTTATTGTCTTTAAATTCCTGTGGCGAATAGCCAAGTAACTTAAATTCATCCTGTGAAAAAACCGTTTCTTCTGTTTGGAAATTATGTTCCCAAACATTGTCCCCAACATTTTGCAGTGCCTTATTTATGCGTTTATCGAACTCCTGGATTTTCTCCAAGGCCTCTTTCTCCCTGGTAATATCCTCCTCAATGGCAAAATACTGTATTACCTGTCCCTTCTTATCAAAAATGGGCTGACTGTTTATCCTCAACCAATACCCTTCTCCTGATTTTTTGTAATTATAAATCTCACAAACAAATGGTTTGGCAGCACTTATCTGATTACGAATATATTGAACAACTTCCGCATCCGTTTTCTCACCCTGCAAAACACTTCCGGGTGATTTTCCTTTCATTTCTTCAAGGGAGTAGCCTGTAATTTTTGGAAAAGCATCGTTTACCCATTCTACTTTACCCCGGGCATCGGTAACAATTACAGCATTATGGGTTTGCTGAATAATCAGTGATAGTCTTTCAAGATCTCTCCTGTCTATATTTTGCTGTGTTACATCTCTTCCGTACAGGTTAATATACCCATCATCACGCATAGGAATACAAACAAAGGAATAATCCTTACCATTGGCAACCACCTCAAAAAAAACCCTTTCTGTTGCAGTACTAACATTATTGGCAATGTAAATAAATACTTCCTCACTTGAATAGCCTTCTCCGTCAATTTCAAAATTGCCTAGTTTTTCAGCTGCCGGGTTCATTCGCAACAACTTACCTTCAAAGTTTATCCGGATGAGCGGATCAGGATTTTGCGTCGGAAAAAGGGCAATATCCCGTATTTCCTTATTGGCTATTTTCAACTCATTTTTTTGACGATTCGTAGTTTTAACTAACTCCTTTAAATCATCATTTGTAATCTCATACGACTTCATGATGTGCAGCATATCAATTAAGGGATCATGCCTTGCAAAGTCGTCAATAACCAGGTTTTTCTCCCTTACTTCTTCCATAGAACCAAACCAGGGGGACCCTGCAAATAATACAGCATCCTTTTCTGGCAGGTATTCAAACTGACCACGTAGCTTGAAATTTAAAGGTTCAATGGCATTAAGCAATACCATTTGGTTTTGCAGCTTAATTAAATCATCTATACTTTCTACTATAGTAAACGGCCTTGGAATCTTAAAATAAGACTCAAAAGATTTCTCCTTTTCAAAAGCACAAAGCTTAGCCACAGATTTACCATAGGAAATAATCTGCTTATCCCGGTTTACCAACAGGTAAAAAGGGAATAAGGCGCTAAACTGATCTTTACTAAATGCAAAACTTGTATCCATAAATCACCAGCTTACTTTAAAAATTTCATGCGAAAACCCATCGTCGCGGCTTTGAATCAATTCTATCTCCGGAGCCACATGGTACAATTTTCCCAAACCGCTCAATAACCCCCTTACAAATTCCTGCAATCCCTCCCGCTTCGAATGGTAATGAACCAGGATAGAATTTTCTTCGGGTTGGCTTACTTTAAATTCGGGTGGCGTAAGCTTTGGGTACATCAGCATAATCCGGTTATGAAACATGGGCAGGTTTACCAAAAACTCCTTCAGATTATTACCCCCTGCCTCCATTAAACCACCATATTTTTCTTTTCCCGTTTTAAGTATCCACCATTCCCCAAAAGCATTCAGCACCTGCCCTACAGAAATGTCCAGTACTTCGGCAGCAGCTACTGCAAGTTTGAAAGTAATATCATCATCATAGGGTTCGTTACTCAGGAAATAGTCAATATCTACCCCACTTTTCTCCTTTATACTATCCCATTTTTCTTCGCCAAAATTTGTTTTTACCAAATCTTCAATTGCCTTGTTTACAATACCGTACATAATACAGGTTATTTAAAATGAAAAACCTTAAAGTCACCAAAATAGTGCCAATAAAAATAACAGATTAACTAATTGAAATTCAACAATTTAAAATCACCGATTGCAATCCCGATTTCCAGATTCTGGAAAACCATCTGCAAATTGGATTTTCCCAGTATCACAATACCAGTTCACCCGATTGCAGCATTTTATAAATCGTACTCTTACCTATATCCAACTGGCTTGCCGTAAGCAGTACGTCTTCGTTATTTTTTTTCAGGTAAAAATGCACAATATCACAAATATGTTGCCGGAGCGTTTTATCAGTGTTTAAAAGCGTTTCCTGCTTTCGCACCGAATTGAAGGTGATATCATCGGGCAAAATCTCATTGTTTTCGCACATTACACCTGCGAGTTCAACCACCGCCTTCAGTTCCCTGACATTACCAGGAAAATGGTAGTTTAATAGTTTTTTCCTTGCTTCATCGGAAAAGTGAAAGGTTCCCAGCTTGTTTTCTTTGGCAAAATCATCAGCAAAGTGTTTTGCCAGGATTAAAATATCGTTGCCCCGCTCGCGCAAAGGCGGCATTTCTATCGGCATCCCAATGATCCTGAAAAACAGATCTTCCCGAAAAAGACCTTTTTTTACTTCTTCGGCAAGGTTTTTATGGGTTGCCACAATTATACGTATATCCAGTTTTACCGTTTCATTGCCGCCCACTCTTTGCAATTCACGTTCCTGCAATACCCGAAGCAATTTACTTTGAAGGCTTAATTCCATTTCGCCTATTTCATCCAGGAAAAGAGTACCACCGTTTGCTTCCTCAAATTTCCCAATCTTACGCGATATTGCACCCGTAAAAGCCCCCTTTTCGTGGCCAAACAATTCACTTTCCACCAATTCTTTGGGAATAGCGGTCATGTTTACCGCCACAAAATTTTTCTTTTTCCGATCGCTGTTGTAATGAATAGCTTTTGCAACTACTTCCTTTCCGGTACCCGTTTCACCGGTAATGGAAATATTTATATTGGTTTTGGTGGCTTTTTCCATCATGGTAAAAACCCTTTTCAAAGATTCACTCTGCCCGATAACCGTTTTTTCAAAGGAAAACTTCTGACCAAGCTCCTGTTTTAAATGCTCTACTTCCTTTTTAAGGTCCTGGTTTTCACGTATGCGGATTACGCTGTTCCACAACAAATCCTTGGTGGTATCGTCCTTTACTAAATAATCGCTTACCCCCAATTTTAGCAGGTTTACCGCTACGGTTATATCTTCCTGCGAACTGATTACAATTACGGGTACGGTTGGATTGACCTGCCTGATTTTTTTGTATAAAGCCTCGCCATTCATATCGGGCAATGAAAAATCGAGGGTAATGAGGTCGGGTATTTTACCCAGGTTTGAAAGGCAATCCTTACCCGATTCCAAAAGAATTACCTCATAATCGGGGTTTAAACTAAGGTGGTAATGAAGAATGGAACCATACCAGGGATCATCTTCCACAATTAATATCCTGATTCCATTTGCATTTTTCATGGCAGAAAGTTAAGCCCTTTCCCTAATTGAGAAATTCTCCTGATTCAGGAAAATTAATAAAAAGATTCAAAATGTATATATTTTTTGGAATTTTTCCATTTTATGGAATTTAAAATATAGACTATAAAACCTAATCAATTAATAATCAATCACTTACATTTCTGGCATCTCATTTGGTTGTTTTTGGCACAACACAAATTAAAAAATGAAAACAGCCAACTTTCCCATGATCAGTTCAGAAAAAACCGGCATCAGCATTCAGAACTTTCAATCATTTGCCGGAACTACCACAGCCAACCTGAACGGACAAAGCAGTCTTTCAATAAAATCATCTTCCTATTTGTACCCAAAACAAGGACTGATTACAAAATATGAAAATGGCATGGGAAGCGGCCAAAAACAAGCTGTTGCCCAAAAATATGCCATCATCATCCCTTGTTATAATGAAGAAAAGAGGTTTCCATTCCAACAGTTTCTTTCATTTAGCCAAAACAATCCCGAAGTACTGTTATGCTTTGTAAATGATGGCAGCAAGGATAAAACCCTGTCGGTGCTGAATGGCATTCAGGTTGCATGTCCTGAAAATATTTGTGTGTATTCCCTCACACAAAACAGCGGAAAATCGGAAGCCGTAAGGCAGGGCATGCTGCATGTACACTGCAACAATAAAGCGGAATTACTCGGTTTTCTTGATGCAGACCTTGCTACTACCCCCGAAGAATGGCTGCAAATGGCCAAATACAAGGAACAACACAATCGGTTTGGAGCCATTGTTGGCAGCCGTATTCAAAGGCTCGGCGCTGACATTAACCGCGACGACAGCCGTTCCTTATTCAGCAGCATCATAAAAAAATGTATTCGCATGATCTTAAAAACGCCTTTTCAGGATACCCAATGCGGTGCCAAAATCTTCAGCCGCGCACTCGTTCCATTCCTTTTTAATCAGTCATTTATGACCCCCTGGCTTTTTGATGTGGAAATTTTTCTGCGGCTGCAAAAAAAATTCGGGAAAACCACCCTGCAGAAAGGCGTACTCGAATTTCCATTGATGCATTGGACTGAAGTGGGCGACTCAAGGCTAAAATTGAAGCATACCATTAAAATACCTTTTCAGTTAATTAAGCTCTATTACAATTACAACCTTGCTTCAAAATAAAATATATACATCAATTAATACATAATTTATATGAAAAAATTTACCTTCATTCTGCCTCTCATTGTTTCTTTTACCA
>ERZ795056.1620-NODE-1620-length-26250-cov-7.808360_pt1 | contig 26250 bp, 22 predicted proteins | sample MGYA00375140_ERZ795056 | MGnify/ENA primary metagenome ERZ795056 (study PRJEB30185, sample SAMN05720227) | activated sludge metagenome | isolation source: Anaerobic digester | place: USA | collected 2015-03-09 ... | reverse complement strand
CGTGTCGTCAAAACAACAACTCCTTTTCAAAAGTCTATTGCGTAATCTGGGATAATTGAAGTGCGTGGATTATCATTTCTAATATTGAGGACAGATTTAGTGAAACACCCTTGAAATGGGATGCAATGAATCACTTGAACTGGCTTATCTAACTTCCAATTTTTAACTTCGGTCCCATTGTTTCAATGGAGTTGGATTAGATTCATCTTTCAAAGGTCTGACTTTCCAACTAATGCACTTAATGTTTTGATTAATAACCAGTATGCAGGAGTCGATTTTGATTCCTGCTGATCCGGAAAGGATAGATTTGGTTTAGAATTTTGATTGCCTATTGTTCACAGGATAAACCTATTTCTTTCATTTCCTGTGGGGTGATTTTGCCTATGCTATCATTGGTCGGATAACGGCGTATCATTTCATCCAAAACGCAGGTACAGTATTTCTTTGGTTCTTTCAACTTCATAGTAGTAGCCATGGAGGTGCAGGAATCAATAAATGCTTTCTGTGTTTTTTCCGGCCAAATAATTCGGGTACTCATTTCCTGACCCTGGCATTCGTTCACAATCTGTCCGAATTCCCCCATTTCCATGTTTTCAAATTGATTTGGGTTCGGATAGCGATTGATTATTTTTCGTAAAACACAGTCGCAATGGGCATCTGGATCTGTAAAGCCATATCGCTCTGCAGCCATCTTACAATCTGCAATTATTTTGTCTTTCTCATGTTGAGACCACTCTGCTTTGCAGTTGGTGAGAAGAAGTAGAATTGCAACGGATTTGAGGAATCTGTTTATGATAGGAATCATCGTGATTGATTATTGATAATCTGTACGGGTAAGGATACTTCGGCCCAAAGTTAAAGAATCGGCATATTCAAGTTCTCCACCAAGAGGAATTCCCCTTGCAATAGAACTAATTTTTACAGAACAAACGTTTAGTTTTTTGCTTAGATAAAAGGCAGTAGTATCTCCTTCCATTGTTGGGCTTATGGCAAGTATGACCTCCTTCACTTCATCAGAAGCTGCTCTTTCAATTAGCCTGTCTATGTTTAATTCTTCCGGACCAATACCAGCCATGGGAGCAATTATTCCTCCCAGAACATGGTAAAGCCCTTGATATTGAGCAGTTTCTTCAATTGCCAGAACGTCCCGGCTGTCCTCGACTACGCAGATTGTACTTCTGTCACGGCGTATGCCAGAACAAATATGGCATAACTCTTCTTCTGAGATATGCTGGCAATTGGTACAATACCGTGTTTTAGTCCGAAGATTTATCAGAGCAGAAGCCAGGTCTACCGTTCGTGATTCATCAGCTTTCAGCAAATGTAACGTAAGGCGCATTGCCGTTTTCTTCCCGATACCAGGTAAACGTGCGATTTCTGTTACCGCATCTTCCACAAGCCGGGTGGGAAAATTCATACCATTTATGCTGTATTGACGCTGATCTGTTCCTTTTTGAATTCAGTATGGTTAAATGAACTTTTTGTTCGTGGAAGATTGTTTTGCATCTGAAACAAAATCCTTCACTCTTTGTTCATGATCTTTATGACAAATCATAATCACTCCATCTGCTTCAGCCACAATTAAGTTGTCAACGCCTTCAAGAACGACGAGTTTGTCTTTCCCTACCCGAACCACTGAATTATAGGTATCATACAACATAGCGTTGGCGTTCACCACATTTCCGTTTTCATCTTTATCTGATAATTCATACAGTGATTTCCATGTTCCCAGATCACTCCATCCGAAATCAGCCAGCATGACATATACATTGGTGGCCTTTTCCATGATCCCGTTATCAACTGAAATGCTCTTGCATTGAGGATAGGTATTGTTGATGAACGATTGCTCATTGGCAGTCCACAAATGCTGAATGCCATCGTGGAAAATTTCATACAATTCTGGCTGGTGTTTTTCCAGAGCATGAATAATTGATTTGGCATTCCAGATAAAAATACCCGCATTCCAAACGAAATCTCCACTTTCCAGAAACTTCCGGGCAATTTCGAGTTCCGGTTTTTCAGTAAAGGTTTTTACTTTTTTTACCGGGTCTGAAATTTCGTGGAACTGAATATAGCCATAGCCAGTGTCAGGCCGGGTGGGTTTCATCCCTAATGTCAAAAGCCTGTCTTTTTCTTTGGTTGATTCCAAAGCCTCCAGAATGACTTTCTCAAACGTTTCTTCCATGAGAATCACATGGTCTGCAGGGCAAACAACCAGATTCGCTTCCGGATTTTTCGCATATATTTTGAAAGCAGCATACGCAACGCAAGGGGCTGTATTCCTTCCCATTGGCTCCAGAAGAATCTGGTTGTCAGACATCCATGGCAACTGACTTTTTACAAGTTCAGCATAGTCTTTGTTTGTCACAACCAGGATGTTTTCTTGTGGACAAATATTCTTGTACCGGTCGGCGGTTTGTTGGATCATTGTTTTGCCGGTTCCCATCACATCATGGAATTGCTTTGGAAAAGTTGTCCGGCTGAATGGCCAGAACCGGCTGCCAATCCCGCCGGCCATTATTACGACATAGTTGTTCGGATTCATATTTTCTTCTTATTGAAAACCAACTCCTGGCTGGCTGTTTCGTTCATAGTTTTGTTCATTTTCCTTGTGAAGTCGATTCAAACCGTACCATACATCGCCGCATATTCCGGGTACCGTACTGCTGTCCGTAAAATCACTTCTTTTTGTTCTTCCGAAACCGGTTTTATCTTTTTTGCCGGAATCCCTGCATAAAGGTAACCTGCTTCCAGAATGCTGCCTTCTGTTACCACCGCACCTGCTGCGACAAGACAACCTTCCTGAACAAGCGCCCTGTCCAGAATAATGGCCCCCATTCCGATCAAGACCCGGTCTTCAATGGTACAACCATGAATCATGGCCTGGTGACCAATTGAAACCTGACTTCCGATCGAAGTTGGAGCTCTTTTGTATGTGCAGTGGATGATGGCTCCATCCTGAATATTGGTTTGATTTCCAATTCGTATGCTGTGAACATCTCCCCGGATCACAGCGTTGAACCAGACGCTGCAATCAGATCCCATCACAACATCACCCGTGAGCGTAGCATTTGGTGCGATGAAACAACGTTCACCCCAAACCGGTAATACACCATTTACGGGCAGAATCAAACCCACAGCAAAACAATTATTTTACCCTTTCCATGTATTCCCCTGTCTGTGTGTTGATTTTGATTTTTTCACCAGCTTCAACAAACAAAGGAATATTCACGGTTGCTCCACCTTCTACAGTGGCAGGCTTTAACGTGCGGGTTGCAGTATCGCCGCGGAGACCAGGTTCCGTGTAAATCACCTCCAGCTCAACAGTGGAAGGTAGCTCTCCCATCAAAGGAGTCAGATCATCAAAGCTGATTTTCAGATTCATTCCTTCTTTCAGAAACGCGACCGAATCACCAAACAAAATCTTGTCAATTGGTGTCTGGTCATAGGTTTCAATATCCATACAAACCAGTGCATTGCCCTCTGGATACAGATACTGCATTTCTTTTACATCCACCCGAACCGGGAAAATTTCTTCGCCAGCACGGAACCGGTTTTCCAGAAGTTTTCCGGATTTGATGTTCCGCATTTTTACCTGGTAAAATGCACGGAGGTTGCCGGGAGTACGGTGTTCGTATTCCAACACCTGAACCAGATCATTGTTGTATCTTAGAAATTGTCCCCGGGAGAGGTCAGCGGTAGTTGCCATGGATGTATTACGTTCTTAAGAGCCGCAAAAGTAAGGAGGTATGACCGAAAAGCAAGACCCTCATTCCAATCCTTTTGTGCGGTCAAATGTGACTTCCTTAAACCAGAATCGTTTTTCCCCGTTTTGGCTCAAAAGAACCAGTTGACCTTCTTCGGTGATGCCCTTCAGAATAGCAGAAAATACAGTTCCGTCCGGAAGAAAGTAGGAATGAACAGATCCCATCCGGTAAAGCCCTGCGTAATAACCAGAGCGGATTTTTTCCCAGCCACCAGTCCGCAAAATATGATACTGCAGAAATACCGATTCCCTGATTTTCTGAAGGACGGTATCGCGATCATGGGATTTACCCGTTAGGGTTGCCATTGAACATGCGCCGGAAGGTAAATCCAACTGGTTGATGTTGAGTCCGATCCCAATAACAGACCTGTCTACATTGAAACCGGATGTTGCATTTTCAATCAGGATCCCACCCAATTTGGCATCTTCTGACAAAAGGTCGTTGGGCCATTTCACTTTCAGGGATACTCCCATTTCTTCCATCGCAAGCCGGATCGAGGTTGCAACAGCCGCGGAAAGCCAGAAAGCATGTTTCATTGGCAGAAATGTTGGTTTGAGATAAAGTGAAAACAGAAGGTTCTGACCCTGCTGCGATTCCCAGACAGCACCTCGCTGACCTCTTCCTGCTGCCTGATGATCCGTACTGATAATGAATCCTTCCGGCAGCTCTGAGTCTGATCCCGACAACCGTTTCAAAAGCTCGTCGTTTGTCGACTGACACTGTGGCAGATGGAGGCGACTTTGAAAATCAGTTTTGGCTTTGGTTGATATATTGCTTTCCATCCGGTAATATTGTACCACATTCAAAAATACAGTTTTTATTACTCATTTGTCGTCATCTTCCATAAGCTCCAGTCAGCTCGCTGAGTTAGCCGTAAAAGGTATGCTGGAAAAAAAGGCCCACAACATCGCCGTTCTGGATCTTAGAGAAGTCAAAAATGCCATTGCCGATTACTTCGTTATTTGCTCCGGTAACTCTGACACACAAGTAGATGCCATCACAACTTCCGTCGAGGAAGAGGTGATCAAGGCTTGCGGCCAGCATGTCTGGCATAAAGAAGGATTTCAAAATAAAGAGTGGATTCTCCTTGACTACCTGGACGTGGTTTGCCACATTTTCCAGAAAGAAAAACGTTCGTTTTATGACCTTGAAGAATTCTGGGGCGACGCTAAAATTCAACATATTGAGATCAGCCAGTAACCAAACCGGTTTGGCTGAAGATTTATTTAACTGACAACCATGGCAGATAAAACACCTGAAAGTTCAAATAACGAGGAGAAGAGAACTCCCAAAAACAGGAACTCTCCTGTCAATCCCAATAAACCCAACTATCAGTTGTGGATCATTTCGGCGATCCTCATCCTGATTTTCGGTATCAGCTATCTGGGAAAACAAAACAGCAGTCTGGTTATTTCCCAGTCGAAATTTGAAGGCATGCTCATGCGGCATGATGTAAAAACCGTCACCATTATCCGGAATGAAAATGTGGTGGAGGTTACTCTTAAGGAAGAAGCCCTTCAGAACGAGCAATACAAGAAAACCTTTGGCGATAAAAACAATCCGTTTTCTGTAAACGGAGGTCCGCATTTCCGCCTTATGGTGGTGTCTGCCGAGAATTTCAAGGAAGACTACAAAAAGATGGAAAAGGATATTCCGTCGGAATTCCGTCCGGAATTGTTGCTGGAAGAGCGTCAGAACTTTGGAAACCTCTTCCTCAACTATGGTTTTATCCTCGCTTTGATCATCGGTTTCTGGATACTGCTTCGTCGTGTTACCAGTGGAGGTGGTCCGGGTGGACAACTGTTCAACATCGGAAAATCGAGAGCTGCCCTGTTTGATGCCGAGAACAAAGTAAAAATCACATTTGCAGATGTTGCCGGTCTTGAAGAAGCAAAGGAAGAGATCAAAGAAATCGTCGACTTTCTGAAAACACCGGAGAAATTCACCAAGCTGGGAGGTAAAATTCCGAAAGGTGCTTTGCTGGTAGGCTCACCAGGTACCGGTAAAACGTTGCTGGCCAAAGCCGTTGCAGGAGAAGCCAATGTGCCCTTTTTCTCTTTGTCAGGTTCCGATTTTGTGGAAATGTTTGTCGGTGTGGGTGCTGCCCGTGTCCGTGACCTTTTCAAACAAGCCAAAGAAAAAGCGCCTTGTATTATTTTCATTGATGAAATTGATGCCATTGGCCGTAGCCGTGGAAAAGGTCCGATGCCGGGAGCGAACGATGAACGTGAAAATACCCTCAATTCCCTCCTGGTCGAAATGGATGGATTTGCAACGGATTCCGGTGTCATCATTCTGGCAGCAACCAACCGTCCTGACATTCTGGATTCTGCCTTGCTCAGACCCGGTCGTTTTGATCGCCAGATCTCCATCGATAAACCGGATATTGTCGGACGGGATGCCATATTCAAAGTACACCTGAAACCACTGAAGCTCAATGCTGATGTGGATAGTAAAAAACTCGCAGCCCAAACTCCTGGTTTCGCTGGGGCAGAAATAGCCAACGTCTGCAACGAGGCTGCACTCATCGCTGCCCGTCGTGACAAGCAATCGGTCGATCAGCAGGATTTTAATGATGCCATCGACCGTGTGATTGGTGGTCTGGAAAAGAAAAACAAGCTCATTTCTCCGGAAGAAAAGAAAATTGTGGCCTACCACGAAGCAGGGCATGCAGTGGCTGGTTGGTTCCTTGAGCACACCGATCCGTTGGTGAAAGTAAGCATCGTTCCAAGAGGTGTGGCGGCTTTGGGTTACGCCCAGTACCTACCGAAAGAACAATTCCTCATCACCACAGAACAGATGAACGATGATATGTGCATGACCTTGGGTGGTCGTGCTGCAGAACAACTCATTTTCGGAAAGATTTCGACCGGTGCCTTGAGTGATCTTGAGCGAATTACCAAGCTGGCATACAGCATGGTGACCATGTATGGAATGAACAAGAAGATTGGTAACGTTTCGTTTTACGACAGCAAACAATCGGAATATGCATTCAACAAACCTTACTCCGAATCAACATCTTCGATCATTGATCAGGAGGTAAAACAGATCATTGATATTTCGTATCAGAGAACCCTGGATTTATTGTCTGATAAACGGGATGCTCTGGAGAAAATCGCTAAAGCCCTGCTCGAAAAGGAAATTCTGTTTCAAAGTGATCTGACTGAACTCATCGGTCCGCGTCCGTTTGAAAAGGCAACCCACTACCAGGAATTTACCACCAGTACCGGACAATACGAAGTGAAAAAGCCGGCACCCGTTGCCACTCCTGAAACGACAGTGGTTCCAGCATCAGATACTACACCGGAATCCACTTCAGGCGAATTGTAAGCAATGTCCAATAGTTCCAGAGACAACATACTGGCCGGTATCAAATCGGCACTGATGCATCTGCCGGAACAGCTTCCGGAAAAGCCGGACATGGTTTCTCCGATTTATTCCGATAAAGGGGATGTTGATCCGGCTCTCGTGTTTGCCGAGAACTTTAAGGACAGGAAGGGACTATTTTTCTATTCCCAAAGTCTGGAGGAATTCCGCGATCAGATCACTGCATTTGTGGCTGAACGGGGATTTCAGAATATTCATGTATGGGAAAAAGAACTCGCCGACGAACTGTCACATTGTGGGTTTTCATTTTCAACAAACGACCGCTCTTTTATGGATGTCGATTGTGGAATTACCTTATGCGAATGTCTCATCGAACGAACCGGTAGTATGATCATGACCTCACGTCAACTGGCAGGACGGCGACTTTCCATTTTTCCTCCCGTGCATATTCTGGTGGCCAGCCTGAGTCAGTTGCTGCCGGATATCCAGGACGGGCTCGATTTCATCCGGAAGAAATATGGAAACAAGCTTCCATCCATGATTTCACTGATTACCGGGGCCAGCCGTACGGCCGACATTGAAAAGACTCTTGTTCTGGGAGCACATGGTCCGAAAGAGCTGGTACTATTTCTGATCGACGATGCGGAGGCTTAGCCTTTCACTTCTACCCGGCAAAAAAGCCTTTTTCGCTTCCGATTTTCATCTTGGGGCACCCGATTCTGCCCGCAGCCTGGACCGTGAAAAAAAGCTGGTTTCCTGGCTCAATTCCATTTCAGGCGAATGTCAGTACCTTTTCCTGGTCGGTGATTTATTTGATTTCTGGTTTGAATATCAACATGTGGTTCCCAAAGGCCACATTCGGTTTTTAGGAAAACTGGCCGAACTGGCCGACAATGGTGTTCAGATTTTCCTCTTCACCGGAAACCACGACATGTGGATGTTTGGCTACCTCGAAGAACAACTGGGAGCCCAACTCTTCCGGGAACCCGTCGAAATTGAATGGAACGGAACAGCATCGATGATCGTTGGTCACGGAGATGGACTTGGGCCTGGCGACCATTCCTACAAATTTCTCAAGATGATTTTCCGGAATCCTGTTTGCCAGTGGCTCTTTGCCTTTTTGCATCCGGCCATCGGAATGGGAATTGCCAACAAATGGAGCCGCCACAGCCGGGTTACCAATAACAAAGACGAGGAGTTCCTGGGTGAAAAAGAATTCCTCTGGATTTACTGTAAAGAACTCGAAGCCAGGCAACACCACGACTATTATATTTTTGGTCACCGGCACCTTCCGTTGGATTTACCCGTTGGTGATTCAGGCCGTTACCTCAACCTGGGCGAATGGATGAACCATTGTCGCTTCATAGAATTCGACGGTTTCCATCTTGAAATGAAAGAATGGATTGGCTGATCGCCGTTTTTTTCTCTTCTTTGGTTGCATGAGGACTTTCTTCTACTTCCTGCTTTTGACGGCTTTCTCTATGACGGCACCTTCCGCCGACGGAGTCTGTCAGGAACGAAAGGACAGCCTGATTATGGAAGGGGCAACCCAAATTTCACTGACGAGGCAAGGCCAGCTACTTGTCGCCAACAACAAGTCCAGTTTGTTTCTGCTGGATTCAATGGGCAAAATCCAGTACCAGTTTTCTCCCCGAAAGCCAGCCCGGGTGCATTTGCTCGAAGGATGGAACGGATTGCGGCTCTTTGCTTTCTACCGGGATTTCCAGGAATTCATTTTTCTCGACCGGTTTCTTTTAGCGGACGGAGCCCTCGCTCTGGATCCTGGAAAGACGGGCTATGCACGGTTACTGGCTCCATCACTGGATGGGAACATGTGGGTTTTGGATGAATCAGGATTTGAACTGAAAAAAATGGATCCTCAAAGCCAGAAAGCCATTTTCTCTACCCCCCTTGATCTGGTACTTGCAGGCAAACAATACGATTTGTCGTTTATGCGGGAATTTCAGAACCAGCTTTACATTGCCGACCGCCAGGGGAAAGTGCTGATGTTTGATCAGATGGGGAATTTCAAAAAGAAACTCCCCATAGAAAACTGCGATTGGCTGGCCTTTCAGGGAGAGGAAGTCTACGCAGTTGAAAATGATAGCCTGACCTTTTTTCACCCCTTCCTTTTACGAAAACGAAAGAAGGCTCTTCCTCCTCAAGCCAAAGGTGCGTCCCGGTTTCTAATGGCTGGAAATCAGATTTTCTGGATCCTGAAAGATGGGCTCCACCGGATGGAAATGCCGGCATGGCTGAAAGAACACTGAGCTGTTTACTTTAGTTTTTCCAGAATCCGGTCTACTTCCTGAAGAACGGATGCGCCCGAAAGGACGGCATGTTCCGATTGCAGAATGGCGTTTTTCCAGACAGGGTTCACGTGAAGCTGCTCTTCCAGTCGCTTGCGAATCAGGGCTTTCATCCACACAATTTTCTGCAAAAGACGGTTGCGTTGTAATTCTCCGTTATCGGTGATTTGTCCGTAAAAAAGCGCCGTTTTGTCAAACACCGCCTGCAGACTTTCATCTTTCAATGATGATCCCCGGATCACAGCAGCCGGTTCGCCATTTCGCCTTATAGGCCATAGCCCCGAAATCTGCTTCAGCTCCCGTTCAAACACTTTAGCCCTGTTTTCATTTTCACCATCCGCTTTGTTGACCAGGATGATGTCAGCCGATTCGAGAATGCCTTTTTTTACCCCCTGCAAATCATCGCCGGTGCCGGTAACCAGCAACAGCAGGCAGGCATCAGTTAACGAACTGGCCAGGGTTTCAGACTGACCTACACCCACCGTTTCCACAATAATCCGGTCAAATCCGGCGGCTTCGCAGAGAAGGATCGTTTCGTACGTAGAAGAGGCCACACCACCCAGTTGCAAACGGGTAGGCGAGGGTCGGATAAAGGCGTTGGGATTCCGGCTTAATTCCGTCATTCTTGTTTTATCGCCCAGAATGGAACCTTGCGATAAACTGCTGCTGGGGTCAATCGCCAGAACAGCAACCTTGTGACCTTCTGAGATCCAGTGCATTCCTAGCCGGTCGATAAGCGTGCTTTTTCCTGCTCCCGGCACACCTGTTACAGCCAGACGGAATCCGGGACGGACCACTGATTCCATTTCTTCCATCAACTGGTTTCGGAAAGGGAACTTATCCGGAGCCTCGGTTTCGATGAGGGTAATGGCTTTACTTAAAGAGAGCCGGTCTCCCCGGAAGAGTCCATCACGGATTTTCTCGAAGTCAATCATCAACCTGTTTTACAGAAATCAGGTGGCAAGATGAACATTTTTTGGGTGCTGAAAACAGGTTTCATTGGTAAGTTGTTGATAAACAGATTGAAAATCACTGTTTCTCAATCCATTTGATAAGTCTATTTTTGCGGCTTGTTTTAAGTCCTCAATATTTGAGAACACGGAACGTTTCCATGCAAACCGAAAAGGCAATCGACACAACCAACATACCCCGGCATATCGCCATCATCATGGATGGCAACGGACGATGGGCCAAGCAACAAGGCATGTCGGCCCGGATATTTGGTCATCGGAATGCGATTAAAGCAGTACGGGAAGCAGCGGAGGGTTGTGCAGAACTTGGGGTTGAATACCTCACCCTCTATGCATTTTCAACTGAAAACTGGGGCCGTCCGAAAGAAGAAGTAATGGCATTGATGGAATTACTGGTGCATACCATCCGGGAGGAAACCAAGACCTTGGTGAAAAACGAAATTCGTTTGGAGACCCTGGGTGATATTTCTGCCTTGCCTCAACGATGCCAGAACGAACTGGCCGAAACCATTGAAAAAACGAAAGACAATAAAAAAATGGTGCTCACCCTCGCTCTCAATTATTCCGGGCGTTGGGAAATCACCGAAGCGGCCAACCGGTTGATGAACAAAGCCATTCGTGGTGAAACATTGCCGGAGGTACTGACGGAAGATCAGTTTGCAGCCCTCCTTCCATCCTATCCCATGCCTGATCCGGAACTTCTGATCCGGACCAGTGGTGAAATGCGGGTGAGTAATTACCTGCTATGGCAGATCGCCTACACTGAATTGTATGTAACCCCTGTTTTATGGCCTGACTTTGATCGTCAGGTTCTGAAAGACGCCATTATTTCTTATCAATCCCGCGAACGAAGGTTCGGAAAAGTTTAAAATCCATTGATGCTCAACCGAATACTCGTCGCCATTTCATTATTTCTGACCACTCTGTCTGTTTCTTTTGCTCAGGTTAAACTGGGAAGTCGTGGTGGAACCACCGTGGCTGAAGAAGAAATCAGTTTTGAAAACCCAAAAACCTATGAAATTGGTGGAATCGAAATCAAAGGCGTTCGCTTTCTGGCGCCGGAAGCCTTGATTGCCTACTCAGGTTTGAAGGTCGGTGATAAAATTGAAATTCCGGGAATCGGCATTTCAGGTGCGATTAAGAAACTTTGGGAACAAGGTATTCTGGGCGATATTCAGGTGCAGATTGCCAAAGTGGAGAAGAGACCCGAAGGTGAATTCGTGTTTCTGGATTTTGTTCTGAAGGAGAAACCCCGTCTTTCCAAGTTCATGATCAAAGGATTGAAAAAAGGAGATGCGGATGATGTGAGAGAAAAAATCGGACTGATCCGTGGAAAAGCGATCAACGATGCGATGGTCAAAGCGGCTTCCAATACCATAAAAAAGCACTTTCTTGACAAAGGATATTTCAACGCAACAGTCAACATCACCCAGGTAGACGATACCTCCCTCACCAATTCAGTTTTACTTCAGATTGTAGTGAACAAAGGAAAAAAGGTGAAAGTTGCCAGCATTGAAATTGCAGGAAATGAAACAGTTGACGACAAAACGGTTCGCAAAAAGCTGAAGGAAACCAAGCAGAAGAACTTCTGGAGGATATTCAAAGCTTCCCGTTTTGTCCGTTCCAAATTTGAGGGCGACAAACAGAAACTGATCGATTATTACTCAAAAAACGGGTATCGTGACATCAACATTCTCGGCGATTCCGTCTGGAAAAATGCCGATGGAACAGTGAGTGTAAAGCTCAACATTGAAGAAGGGCAGAAATACTATTTCGGGAATATTAAATTCAGTGGAAACTATCTGTATACCAGTGAGTATCTCACCAATATTCTGAACATTGAAAAAGGAGATGTGTACAACATGGAGCTCCTTCAGAAAAAGCTCAACTACAATCCCAGCGGTCTCGACATCAGTTCCCTTTACATGGACGATGGCTATCTGTTTTTCTCCGTCGACCCACATGAAGTAGCCGTCAATAAGGACTCCATCGACATTGAACTCCGTATGAACGAAGGAGCGCAGGCCCGCATTAACCGCATCACCATTCAGGGAAATACGAAGACCAACGACCACGTGATTCTTCGGGAAGTACGGACCTTGCCCGGCGAAAAGTTCAGCCGGTCTGATCTCATCCGTACCAACCAGCAGCTGGCGTCGATGGGCTATTTTGATCCGGAAAAAATCGGGATCAATCCGGTTCCCAATCCACAGGACGGAACCGTCGACATTCATTACAGTGTAGAAGAAAAGCCAAGCGACCAGATTGAATTGTCCGGAGGTTGGGGTGGTTACTACGGTTTCATCGGAACCCTGGGACTTTCCTTCAACAACTTTTCGATGCGCAAAATCGGAAAGCTTCGGGAATGGGCTCCACTTCCTTCCGGGGACGGACAGCGCTTTTCGATCCGTTTTCAGGCCAACGGCCGGCAGTTCCAGACCTATTCCATGTCCTTTACCGAGCCATGGTTTGGAGGAAAGCGGCCCAACAGTTTTACAGTGGGTATCAACCGATCGGTGCAACGGAGTTTGTCTTCCACCAACGAAGTGCTGAGCCGTCTGGCCATCAACGGTTTCAACGTATCTTTGGGTAAACGTCTTCGTTGGCCGGATGATTACTTTACGCTCATGACAACTCTGAACGTGCAGCGGTATGACCTGTTTAATTATACGTTGATATCCGGTTCAGATTTTGGTAAGGATCAGACCTACTCCAATTCAATTGCTTTCAATACGACCCTTTCCAGAAATAGTCTCAACAATCCAACCTTTCCGACAACCGGAAGCAGCCTGAGTCTGATTGTGAACGTTACCCCGCCTTATTCACTTTTCCGTTCAAACAACCGGTTTTCATCGGATAAGGAGCGCTTTAAATGGGTCGAGTTTCATAAATGGAATGTGGATGCCTCCTGGTTTACACCGCTGGCCAAAAATCTGGTTATCAACACCAGGGCTCACTTCGGGTATATCGGCAACTACAACAAGCAGCTGGGTATCGGGCCGTTTGAGCGATTCCGTCTGGGTGGATCCGGTTTATCGGGTTTCAACTTTTTGCTGGGATACGACATCATTGCCCTTCGAGGCTACAACGACGGAACCGTGGGTACCCCATTGGGAATCGAAGCGGGTGTTTTGTTTAATAAGTTTGTGACCGAACTCCGGTATGCCATCAGTACCAATCCGGCGGCTACTATTTTCGTGCACACCTTTCTGGAAGGAGGGAATTCCTGGGGAAGTTACCAGGATTACAATCCATTCAATATTTACCGGAGTGGTGGAGCAGGTGTTCGTATCTTTATGCCCGCTTTTGGTATGTTGGGTGTCGATTATGGCGTAGCTTTCGATGGGCCCACCGGTATGCACAACGCGTTTCAGTTCACCATTGGACAGCAAATCAGATAATTCCCATGAAACGAATTCTTAGTTTTCTTTTCTGCTTTTTTCTTCTGACCCAATTGGCGGTTGCCCAGAAATTCGGATACATCGATTCGAAATTCATTCTCTCCAAAATGCCGGAGCATAAGCAGGCCACCGCAGAACTGGCAGCCCAGAGTCAGAAATGGCAGACGGAGATTGAAGCCCTCCGGAATGAGGTTGATAAACTGCGGAAGGAATACATGGCTGAAGAAGTGCTTCTGACGGAAGACATGAAAAAAGAGCGTCAGGCAGCCATTGCGAAAAAGGACAAGGAAGCCAAAGATGCCCAGAACAAAGCCTTTGGATTTGAGGGACTTTACTTTCTTAAAAAACAAGAGTTGGTAAAACCCCTTCAGGATAAGATATTTGAGGCCGTGGAAAAGGTGTGTAAAAAGAAAAAGATCGCCATCATGTTTGACAAGGCAGGTGATCTGGTGATGATTTACACGAATCCTGCCCACGACTATACCGATTTCGTTCTCGAAGAACTGGGTCTTGGCGACAAAGACGATACGGTGAACGACGCGAACAAAGACAAAAAATAGACAATCAAACCATTAATTAACATTCCGTGATGAACAAATTTGCAGCCCTCTGCATTCTCGCACTTGCCATTGGTTTTTCCGCTCAAGGTCAGGGAGGAACTGAAGTGAAACCGGCGACCACTGAAGCGAAAACGCCAAAACCGGTGAAAATCGGTTATACCAATGTGAACTATGTACTGAGCATCAGCCCCGCATCCAAGATTATTCAGAAGCAACTGGAAGAAACCCAGAAGCAATACATGAAAACAATTGAGGATAAAAATAAGGAACTTGAAACCAAGTTTGAATTGTATCAGAAAGGGCAGGCAACCATGCTGGAGTCCATTAAAAAGGACAAAGAAGAAGAGTTGAGAAACCTTCAGCGCAGTATTCAGACCCTGCAGGAAAATGCTCAGGAAGACCTCCGGAAAAGGGAAAACGACCTGGTAAAGCCTGAACTCGATAAAATTTATAAGGCAGTGAACGAAGTGGCCAAAGCCAACGGCTACACACATGTCCTGAACTCAGATCAGGTTTTGTTGTACGCCGAAGAAGATTCTGACATCACCGATCTGGTATTGAATCAGCTTGGAATCAAACCACCGGCTGAAGGAGACAAAGTGGAAGAAAAGCCAGCACAGGCACCTGCCACTCCGGCTAAACCGGCTGCAGGCGGAACCACACCTCCGAAAAAATCTCCGGTTAAAAAGTAACAATCACACGCACACAACAAAAAGGCCTCAGGAACGGGGCCTTTTTTTATGCTGGATATTGAAATCCCCAGCGTCATAAACCAGTAAACCGGATTGGGGCTGCCCCCTCCTGTCGTCGGGGTCGGGCTTTTCGTTTCAATCTTTTCGCTGGAGACCAGCCAAAAGTATTTCCACTTCAATCCCTCAGCCGGAGAGTAGTTGCGTTGAAAATCCTGATTATTCAACTTTTGCTGAACCTTAAAGCAGGAGTGTTATGTCCGGATTCGGGTTCTCTGTAACATGCCAAAAAGTTTCCTTCCTTCCGCAATCCTTTTCAAGGTCTGCGTTTTTACTCCACCACCACTTTCACGCTTTTCCGGCTCTTCGTGGTTTCAATTTTCCAGGTGTTATAAAATACCATTTGCCAGAAATTGATTCGACTAGCCTGTTCATCACTTCCGAATAAATTTCCTGCTGACAATTCGGTCTCTGGTCTTAGCCCTCACCCAATACAGGCCGGGCTGCAAATTTTCGATGTGGAGGTTGTTGTCCGGATCCAGACGCATGGGCTGACTTTTACCCATGGCATCAAGGACGGTGCACTCCAGTACCGGGGATTCGCTTTTCAGTTGGATCAGGTTTTCCGCCGGATTCGGGAAGAGAGAAAAATCCGCTTCTGAAACCAGAGATTTTACAGCAACCGGCACTCCTCCGCCATTGGTTGTGTGGAGGATGGTGCCTCCTTCGCCCACCACCCAGCCGTTTTGGGAATCGGAGAAGTACACGGAATTCAACTCATTAATTGTTCTGCTGATTTGACTGATCCATGTGTTGCCGCCATTGCTGGTTTTTAGGATGGTGCCATAATAACCCACTGCGCAACCGATCTGGGCATCTTTCATGTGAATAGAATTAATGTTGTTTATTGTACCGGTGATTTGACTAATCCAGTTGCTACCTCCATTACTTGTTTTCAGTATTCTACCATACCTTCCTACTAACCAGCCTGTTTGATCATCAATGAAATAGACAGAATTTAGCACATTTGATGTTCCGCTGCTTTGGCTGACCCAGCTACTGCCGCCATCGATGGTTTTTAAAATAGTACCACCATTTCCCACTACCCAACCAGTTTGAGCGTTGTAGAAGTGGACGGAATTTAAACCATTTGTTGTTCCGCTGCTTTGGCTTGTCCATGCATCACCACCGTTGTTGGTTTTCAGGATTGAACCACTATCTCCCACCGACCAGCCGGTTTGGAGATCGATGAAATAAATGGAAGTAAGCCCATTTGTGGTTTCACTGATTTGACTTATCCAGGAACTGCCACCATTGTTGGTTTTCAGGATGGTGCCTGAATCTCCAACTGCATAACCGTTTTGTGAATCAATAAAATGGACAGAATTAAGCTTGTCTCCTGTCCCAATAGTTTGGCTGATCCAGTTAATACCACCATTACTTGTTTTGAGGAAGGTACCACTATCTCCAACTGCCCAGGCGGTTTGAAAATCAATGAAGTGAACAGAATAAAGGAAATTCCTTGTTCCAAAACTTTGGTTGATCCAGGTACTACCTCCATCGCTGGTTTTCAGGATGGTGCCATACATACATACCGCCCAGCCGTTTTGGGTATCTGTAAAGTAGACGGAATTAAGAAAATTTCTTGAACTATTACTTTGGCTGATCCAGTTACTGCCACCATTCGTGGTTTTTAGGATAGTCCCATTTAAACCAACAGCCCAACCAGTTTGGGCATCTGAAAAGTAAACAGAAGTAAGGAGACTAGTTGTTCCGCTACTTTGACTGATCCAGTTATTTCCGCCATTGGTGGTTTTTGTTATTCTGCCACCTACACCAACTGTCCAACCGTTTTGAGAATCATTGAAATAGATTGAATGATGCCATTCGGAAAATCCGCTTATTTTAATGACCCAGGTATTTCCGCCATTGGTAGTTTTCAGGATATAGCTACCGGAAGCCCAACCAGTTTGACCATCAATAAAGTGAATGGAATAAAGGGCACTTGTTGTTCCGCTGATTTTGTTGACCCAGCTACCGCCACCATTGCTGGTTTTGAGGATGGTGCCAGCAGCACCCACAGCCCAGCCGGTTTGTGAATCACTGAAGTGGACGGAATAAAGGTTATTTACCGTTCCACTGGTTTGTCCGCTCCAGGTGATTCCGCCATTACTGGTTTTCTGGATGGTGCCTGAATCTCCCACTGTCCAACCATTCAAAGTATTGTGGAAGTGAACAGCCCGAAGATGATGTGTAGTTCCGCTGAGTTGAGTTATCCAGTTATTACCCCCATTGGTGGTTTTCAGAATGGTGCCAGCGATACCAACCGCCCAGCCGTTTTGGGCATCCAGAAACTGAACATCCAAAAGAGTATTCCCTTGTGGCAACGGATTCTGCCATTTCCAGTCAGGTTCCTGCCCGTAAATTGAAAAACAACCAAAGAAAAGCAGGATGAGTAGGGTAAGGGTGAACCTTTGGATTGCATTGATTATTGTTTTCATAATGCTGGCATTTTTTGTTCGTATTCGTTGTCTTGCCAAATCACTTCCGTATAAATTTCTTTCTAACAATTCCGTCTCTGGTCTTTGCCCTCACCCAATACAGGCCGGGCGTCAGATCTTCGATGTGGAGGTTGTTTTCCGGATCCAGACGCATGGGCTGACTTTTACCCATGGCATCAAGGACGGTGCACTCCAGTACCGGGGATTCGCTTTTCAGTTGGATCACGTATTCCGCCGGATTCGGGAAGAGAGAAAAATCGGCTTCTGCCACCACAGACTTCACAGCAACCGGCGCACCGCCACCATTGGTTGTTTGAATGATGGTTCCGAATTCACCTACCACCCAACCGTTTTGCGCATTATTGAAGTGGACTCCGTATAGCCCGTTCGATGTGTTGCTGTTTTGCTTATACCAGGTGTTTCCTCCGTCGTTGGTCTTAAAAATGTTTCCGAACATCCCAACGACAATCCCATGCAATGGATCAGGGAAGATAACCTTCTTAGCAGCAAATTCAATTCCATAGCCTTGTGGTTCCCACGTGTTGCCTCCATTGGTTGTTTTTAAGACATTTCCAAAAAATGCGCTATGGGCCGCTACTACCCATCCGGTTTGGTTGTCAATGAAATGAATGTTGTAAATGTAGCCCCAATGTAGAAAAGGAATAATGTCCCAGCTGCTTCCTCCGTTGGTTGTTTTATAAATGCCCCCGTTTGCAAACCATCCGGTTTGGTTGTCTACAAATTGTACGCTGGAGATGGGATTTGTTGTCCCACTGGATTGTTGCACCCAGTTGCTTCCTCCATCGCTTGTCTTTAAAATGGTTCCGGAATCGCCCACGACCCATCCTGTCAGGCTGTCTGAAAAATACATATCCGAAAGCGACCTTGTGGTTCCGATGCTTTGTGGGGTCCATGTGTTTCCGGCATTGGTTGTCTTCAGGACAGTGCCCAGTTCCCCGATCACCCAACCATTCTGATCGCTGGTGAATTTTACACTGGATAGGGTCTTATTGGTTTCACTTATCTGAGAATTCCATGTATTTCCTTTGTTGGTCGTATTTAGAATGGTGCCTTGTTCGCCAACTGCCCATCCATTCTGCCCGTCCGTAAAATGGACATCCCAGAGTGTATTCACATGGCCGCTGGAATGTGACAACCAGGTGTTTCCACCATCGGTGGTTTTAACGATTTCTCCGGAATATCCCACTGCCCATCCGGTCTGGTTATCGGAGAAATAGACACCTCGAAGCGGGGTTGTGGTTCCGCTGTTTTGAAGTGTCCAGCTGTCACCTCCGTTGCTGGTTTTTAAAATGGTGCCGTATTCGCCCACTGCCCAGCCGGTCTGACTGTCTGTGAATCGTACATTGGCCAGCCAGGCTGGAGTTCCACTGTATTGTTGGACCCAATTGATTCCTCCATTGTTGGTTTTCAAAATGGTACCATTATAACCTACCACCCAGCCTGTCTGGCTGTCGGTAAATTCGATGTCACACAGATTATCGGTTGATCCGATGGTTTGTATGGACCAGGTATTTCCGCCATTCGTTGTTCTGAAAAGTGTACTTCTTAAATCATCCACCATCCAGCCGTTTTGGGCGTCAGTGAAATGAATACCTACGAAATAACCCGCTGTTTCGGTATTGACCATTGTCCATGTGCTTCCACCGTCGCTGGTCAAATAAATCTTTCCGCTTCCTGCCGCCCATCCGGTCTGGTTATTAATGAAATACACGCTGGTTAACCGACCTTCGTTTCCGTTGCCTTGTCTGTTCCAGGTGGTACCACCGTTATTGGTCTTAAGAATGGCGCTGTCGCCAACCGCCCATCCAGTCTGGCTGTCAATAAATTGAACACTGTATATGTGATAGGGTGTTCCGCTGTTTTGAATTGACCAGGTGCTGCCACCATTTGTTGTCTTCAGAATGGTACCTACCCAACCAACGGCCCAACCGGTCTGGTCATCCACAAAATGGACATCAAAAAACTGGTTACCCGTTGGCAACGGATTCTGCCATTTCCAGTTTGGGCCTTGCCCAAAGACGGATATGCTGCCTGTGAAAATGAGCGTGAGAGCGAAGCAAAGGATTGTGTTTACGATTGGTTTCATATTTCTGGGATTGTTTAATAGATCTGTTAAAAGGAATGATTTCGATAGGTATGCCTGATCACTCCTTTATAAATTTTTTACTGACCATCCCATCTCTGGTCTTAGCCCTCAACCAATACAGCCCGGGTGTCAGATCTTCGATGTGGAGGTTGTTGTCCGGATCCAGACGCATGGGCTGACTTTTACCCATGGCATCAAGGACGGTGCACTCCAGTACCGGGGATTCGCTTTTCAGTTGGATCACGTATTCCGCCGGATTCGGGAAGAGAGAAAAATCCGCTTCTGAAACCAGAGACTTGACAGTAACCGGCACTCCTCCATTGGTTTTGTGGAGGATGGTGCCTCCAACACCGACCGCCCATCCTAAAGATGGGTCGGAGAAATGGACTGAAGAAATCTCATTTGAAGTATTACTGTTTTGAAATGCCCATGTAATTCCTCCGTTGTCTGTTTTAATTATGGTGCCATTTTTACCTACAGCCCATCCATTCTGGCTATCAGTGAAATGTACGCTATTTAAGTCTTTTGTGGTTCCACTGTTTTGTATAACCCAAGTGCTTCCACCATTACTTGTCTTTAGGATTGTGGCGCCTTTTCCTACTGCCCAACCAGTTTGGCTGTTAACAAAATACACGTCATAAAGGATATCATTGGAGGATCCAATATTTTGTGAAATCCATGTACTTCCACCGTCAGTGGACTTAAAGATTGCGTTTAAACCTCCAACTGCCCAGCCCGTTTGGCTGTCAATGAAATGAATATTCCTATCTGCAATTGAGGTGTTTTGTGTTGTCCATGTAGTACCCCCGTCAACCGTCTTTATGCAATTACCAAAAGGCCCTATGGCCCAACCAGTTTGGCTGTCAATAAATTGTACGTTGAATAATGGATTTGTGGTTCCGCTGAATTGTGGGTTCCATGTGATGCCGCCATTGGTGGTTTTTAAAATTGTGCTGGTGTCGCCAACTGCCCATCCATTTTGATTGTCGATGAAAGAAACACCGTAAAGACTTGTCGATGTTCCGGAGTTTTGTAAGGACCAGATATCACCACCATTTGTGGTCTTCATGATGGTGCCACTCATGCCTACTGCCCAACCGGTTTGACTATCGGTAAAATGCACGCCAAAAAACCAGGCGTTTTTTCCTTGATTTTTTAATGTCCATGATAATCCTCCATTGATTGTATTTTGAATTGTGCCATTAGGACCTACTGACCAGCCTAATTGGTCATTGAGAAAATAAACGCTGCGAATCCAAGTGTTGATTGCACTGGTTTGATGATTCCAGCTGCTTCCACTGTTTGTTGTTCTTAATATGGTGCCACTCATCCCTACTGCCCAACCGTTCTGGCTATCATTGAAATGGACATTTAGTAGATTTTGTGTAGTTCCGCTATTTTGATGAGACCAGTTATTGCCTCCGTTTGAAGTTTTTATGATTATCCCACCAGGTCCTACAGCCCATCCAGTTTGATTATTTGTAAAATAAACACTCTTAAAATCAGTAGAAGCACCAATGTTTAGTGGGGCCCATGAAGAGCCTCCATTACTTGTCTTTCGAATTCCACCTTCTCCTGCAATCCATCCGGTCTGATTGTCAATAAAAAATACACCATTAAGACTAAATGTTGTTCCGCTGTTTTGTGGAATCCATGTATTTCCTCCATCTATGGTCTTTCGGATTGTTCCATTTGTTCCTACGGCCCATCCATTTTGGAAGTCGCTGAAATGGACACTTTGGAAATCAGATGCCGTTGAGCCGTTTTGTGTAATCCAGGTGTTGCCGCCATTACTGGTCTTTTGTATTGCACCTGATCCTCCCACCGCCCAACCGTTTTCGCTATCGGTGAAATACACACTTATTAGCCAATTTGTTGTGCCACTGCTCTGAGGTGTCCAATTGGTCCCCCCATCGCTTGTTTTCAAAATGGTACCAAGATCCCCAACCACCCAACCTGTTTGTGAATCAACAAAATGGACATCATTTAATTGGTTCTCCGGCGGCAACGGATTCTGCAATATCCAACCAGAGTCCTGGCCAAAGGCCGAAAACGAAAAACAGGAAACGAAAACAAGAAGCAGAATGGAGAGAGGGAAAGTGCGGGTTTGCATATCGAAAAAGGGGAAAGAACAAACAAAGAAAAAAAAGATATCGGAAAGTGCAAAGGTCTGGTTATGAAACCGTAGGCAGACGCCGGAAATTGTTAACAAACAGCATTGCTGTCACGTTTTCCGAATCAATAGCCTTATTGTTTGTGGTTGCTTTTGTTGCCTGAAACCTGTCTGATTTAACCATGGATACTGTCCCGATTTCACATCGGGGGAAACAGGAGGGAATACAGGGAGGGCTGCCGAGAACGATAAACTTCCGGATTTACCGGGTGGCGAATGGAGTTTCGAATGGTTGGGAAAGGCTTTCAACTGCGATTATTCGCTATCGTGATGGAGTCTCCCTAAAAGCGGGAAATGCTCTGCTTCATACCCAAAGATCGTAGAGCGCTGTGCTAATCCTTTGAACAACTAGACAGGGCTGGATGGTTAACATCCCTTATGCCATATACGGTTCTAGCTCCGAAATATAGGCCTCAATTTTATCTACCGTAACTAGTTTTTTGGGAGACTTAATGTCTTCCAGTATTTTCGGAATGTCCTCAAAATGCTTTTCCTTTTGGTTCTCCGGATAAGAAACAAGAAGATCAAAACGGAGATTCCGATCCACGGCTAATGATTCGAGATGATTCAGCTGGGCCTGAAGGATCAGAGCTTTATCTTTCGCATACCTTGGGTTATCCAAAGCTAGAGCAAGGCCCTTCGTGTAATTGAGGCTACCATTTTGCCAGACCAAATCTGCAGCCAGAGTAGCATAACCAAAAGACAATTCTTCGGGATGGCTTTGTTGGAATGAGGGAAAGATTCCTTGCTGTTTTAACTTGTTAAAAAAGTAGTCTGCAACCTTGTGATCAGTGTTGAATATTGGAGATCCTGGGTTTTTAACTTTTGGTGCAAGGCCGAGGTATAGCTGAAGGTAATTTTCTTTTGTGAGATTTGGAGAACCGTTGGTAATCCAACCAGATTTGGAGTCAGCAAACTGAAGGGAAGCAGATTCTCTGACAATAAAATACTTAGAAATAACGTCTGATAAATTCCCTTCGAAATCATGTCTGTAGCTTAACAGACTTGCTTGTGCTTTGAAGGCCTTCAAAACCTCACCCAGTTGTTTCGTATTAAAATCGGGATAGACTGCCCCTAGTTTTTTCCACCTCACACCCGACTGAAATTCAATTTCTTTGCTTTCAGGAAAATAGAAAAGGATACCCAAATTGAACACCTCTCCCCAAAGCTGGTGGTGTACATATTGGAGTAAACTGTATTCAAATTTTCCGGTCATTGGATGGCTAGGGTTAGTGCTTTTCGCACGGAGGCTGAATTTGACTTCAGTGCACAAAGATAATCGTAGATTTCATTCACAGAATGACAAGGAATGCCTTGGTCTTCCAGATGAAAGCTTATTTGCTTAATTCCATCAAATCTCACTGCAGTATCTAAGTATTCAAAGAAAGTGTCGAAACAGGTAAGTTTCTCTTTTGATGGCAGCTTTTTCAGGACATCCAAAAACAAATGGTTGTATCGCTGGTGGGGAAGCTGGCTCGTTTTAAATTGCTGAAGCCCAACTTCTAAACCTTCCAGACAAATTTCATGATCTATAAGGTAGACATCTGTACTTTTTAGAATGAGATTCGGTTTTCCTTCCCTTCTGTCTTTGTTTAAAATCAATTGGTCGAAGGCAAATACACTTGCCAAATCAAAAGGTTTTAGAAATTCCAATAACAACGCCGGGCTGAAATTAACATACGGTGGTTCTATATAGGCCGAACCAAATTTTAAGCCCTCTGCGGTTTGCCGGTATTGAGCCAACTGAGGTGCAGGAAGTGTGGCTATAAATTCCGGACTCATATTGACTAAAACGGCCTCCGGAGTCGAAAGTTCAAACTGGTTCACCAGATGCGAACAAGCCAGCTCCCTGAAGATCACCTCATTCTGCTCAGTATAGTTCGCCCTATAGAGCTTTACCACATAGATTTTGGCTCCGGTTGAAGAATGACAAATCACAAGCCACGGTTGGGTTGTGCCCCCTTCCATTACCTTGATAAATGTCTCGGCTTCTACTACTTGCACCATACGATTTTGGTCGTAATCTTTTTCAGTTCTGTTAGAATTACTCTTATCTCCCTCTGCTTCCTTTTAATTGTTTCAATCGGGGGCACTAAAGAAAGATTATAAATCGACTTCGCAAAGAAGTTGAGTTCTGGATTTGAGGCCGCTGTTTTGTTTCGGTTTATGGCATTGTGCAAATCGGGCAAGAGGTTAAGGACCAAAAGTGGATCACCTCCATGGTTTACCGGGTGGCGAATGGAGTTTCGGACGATTGGGAAATGGGCTGTCAACCTTCCACTACGTTCATTCGCTACCTTGACGGCAAGTCTGGCCGAAGTCATTTTGTAACCCTTCTTATTATTTGAAGGGTGTAATACCCGGCGGAACATCTGGCACAAAGGGGGGAAAACATCATGACAACTGTCTACTTCATTTCCATCACACCATTTTGTACCACGTTTTTTGTACCAAAATAAAATGGTACAAATTTCATGGTACTTTTTTTGTACCAAATATTTTGTACCAAAAAAATATGGTACAAATTTCCTGGTACAAATATTTATACCGTTTGATGAAAGAATCGCTCATTCAGGATTTGTTGGATTTCATCCGGACTGGCCAAAAGGAAACGGCTGAGTTTTCCTCTTTTCTATAGAGTAACGCTCTACGGACGATATATGAGAGGCAGGTTGTAACCATGCCGTTGGTTTGGCATAGCCCGGAAGCGAAATATGCAACTGATTCATTCAGGACATTTTATGACATGAAACGGCCAGTGGCATTCAGAAGTCTCTTTAGAATCTGGCTAAATTGTATTGCTACCGGGACGGAGTCACTACTTTTTATTCAATGTGGTTAGTGCCCTGCGGAACACTACGCACAAGTAGGAGATTTGCGGCAAGAGATGAATGAACAGTCATTGTTGTAAAGCGTTCCCTGATTTCCAATTATACAATTATGGTGTTTTGAGACCTGTACCATTGCATTGGTTGCATACCCACACACCGGATCCCTGGCAGCGGCTGCAGTTGTACTCTTTCGTGGTGGTTGTCCAATTAACCCCCTTGCGGCCAATGCCGCCATCCACAACCTGAGCTGATTGGGTAGCCTCTTTTGTTTTACCGTTATTACACCCTTTGGCAGGGCAGCGTTTGGTGGGTTGCCTTGGTTTCCCATTGCAAATCAGGCAGGCATTGGGATCCATAGGAGCACCATTGATTTTTTCTTCAAGGGCTGCCAGGTCTTTCTTCCCCTTTTGAATCGCCGCATCCAGCCGGGCTTTTACGTTCTCTGATTTTAAACCTTCGAAGGCGGCCATCTGCTCTTTGTACTCAGCCGAATTTCGTATTCTTTCTACCTTTTTCCTTTCCAGCTCTTGTTCGTGCTTATCATTCAGGGCCTGTATCTTTTGACGTTCCCGTTCCTTCACTACGTCTGTTGAAACTATTTCTTCGTTCACAACCCGATCGTTTTCATACCGGACTTTCACTTCGCTGCCATCGGGTTGCTTGTGTACAAACAAGCCGTTTCGCAAGCAAAGGGTGTTGAAGTTATATGGCCCCGTCCGGATTATTTTGCCTGGGAGCGTATCAGAAAGCGAAACTGTTTCGTCTGGCTGGTATACAAAGCCGGATGGACCGCATGGAAATTTGACGATGCCCGCAATGCCACCTTTTCCGTCAATCGAAATGCCATTGGCCAGGGTGACAACCACGTTTTCTCCATTCAACAGGCAATCTCTGAATGTAAACTGCATTTTTCCCTTTTGACGTTGGATATCCAGAGGTTTACGATCGCCTTTAAAAGTCAAATCAGCCCAGATTGGTAAAGGATCACCGTATGCATATTCTGGCCGGCTATTTATGAGCACTTTGCCAATTTGATAACGGTCCTCAAACAGGACGGTATCGCCTACTGCAATCTGGCCATCGACAAAATTTGCGGTGAACCTGGTCCATTTATAGTCGTTCTGTATGTACAGGGAACCCTTTCCTGTGAGCTTTCTTTTCTGAAAGTCCCCTGCGTATATAACGTACTTAGTTGTGTCGTAATCATTAAAAATAACCTTGAGCCTGCCCTTTCCACTTTTGCAATTGCCCTCTAAACACATTGTCCTGGCATTCTTTGAAAAATCCTTCAGATCCTGTGCGTTTATTCCAGGTGTGAGCATCGCATAGGCAAGTAAAAGAAACACAGTTGTGCCGGTCCGGATGGATAGATTTACCGGCATGGTAAGGAAAGTCATCATAAAGGCAAGAGTAGAAAATTTTACTGGCCATAAACCGCCTCAGCAGGAGATTTTGAAACGGGTGTAAGAATTAGGGCAGATCTATCTTCTGGGCCGAATGGGTGTTATCATTGCCCACCCAGGACAGAAGACAATTCCGGTGATGGTTCCTGAAGAAATACCAATCTGATTCTGATGGACGAGGAAACCCTTGAAAAACTTCGCCACATGAATC
>ERZ795056.1619-NODE-1619-length-26270-cov-6.898379_pt1 | contig 26270 bp, 20 predicted proteins | sample MGYA00375140_ERZ795056 | MGnify/ENA primary metagenome ERZ795056 (study PRJEB30185, sample SAMN05720227) | activated sludge metagenome | isolation source: Anaerobic digester | place: USA | collected 2015-03-09 ... | reverse complement strand
CCGGGATCGCCCCCGGCAGCACGCTCTCTTCGATCAAAACCCCATCATCAGCACGCCCCCCGCCTGCTTTCAGCACCACACGCCCGCCAAAGCCGTCGGAAACGACTTCCCGTTTGTCATATACCTGCAACCCCTTTTCGTGCAGAATGGCCTGATTCCAAAGGAGTGAGCATGACATCCGCGCAGGAAAGTTTCTATGGCCTGGGCATCGCGCCAGGGCTTCTCAGTGTGATCGATGGCCTCAAATACACCGTTCCCACGCCCATCCAGCACAAGGCGATTCCCTCCGGAATCGAGGGCAAAGACATCATTGGCATCGCCCAGACCGGTACCGGCAAGACGCTGGCTTTCGGCATCCCCATGGTTCAGCGCCTCGCGTCCCAGCCCCAAGGCCGAGGCCTTGTACTCGTGCCAACGCGCGAACTCGCCCTGCAGGTAAATGAAGCCCTCGTTCAACTCGTTCCGGCTTTCAAGATGAAGACCGTCGTCATCATCGGCGGCGAATCCATGCACGCACAAGTCCAGCGGCTGCGCGCCTCGCCGCGCATCATCATCGCCACCCCCGGCCGCCTGCTCGATCACCTCAGCCAGCGGCTCATTCAACTCAATGACATCAGCATCCTCGTGCTCGATGAAGCAGATCGCATGCTCGACATGGGATTCCTGCCGCAGATCAACCGCATTCTCCAACTCCTCCCACGCGAACGGCAAACCATGTTGTTCTCCGCCACCATGCCGGCCAGCATCGTGAAGATCGCTTCCCAACATATGCGCCTTCCTGTCCGCACCGAGATTGCCCCTTCCGGCACCGCCGCTGAACTTGTGTCGCAGGAACTCTTCGTCGTGCGCCGCGAAATGAAAGGCCAACTGCTGGGCGAGTTGCTGAAGCAATACCACGGTTCCGTGCTGCTCTTTGTCCGCACGCGCAGAGCCGCGCGCAAGGCGGCCGGGGTTCTCCGTCAAATGGGACATGCCGCCGCAGAGATTCACGCCGACCGATCCCTGGCACAAAGGAAAGACGCGCTGCGCGGGTTCAAGACCGGCGAGTATCGCATTCTCGTCGCCACCGATATCGCCGCCCGAGGCATCGATGTCACGGGTATCGAACTGGTCGTCAATTACGACCTGCCGGACGACCCCGAGAATTATGTCCACCGCATCGGCCGGACAGGCCGCGCCGGACAAACCGGTCACGCCATTACTCTTGCCACGCCCGATCAGGGACAGGACGTGCGAAAGATCGAGCAGATCATCCGCGCCACCATTCCCCTTTCCGAACACCCCGATATGCCCGCAGAAAAGTTCTACGCTGCCTCGGCTCCGTCCGCTGGCGGTCCCAAGCACCGGCGCCGGAGCTTCGGCAGCCTGCGGGGACGGCGACGGTAGCCCTCTTCTGCGCTCCAGCGCATAAACCATTTGTCTTTGCGGAAAAACCGCGTAAAGTGTGCGGCCTCTTAAACGTCATGAGCATTCAAATTCGAAATATCGGCATCATCGCCCACGTCGATCACGGCAAGACGACGCTGGTAGACCGTCTGCTTCAGCAGGCGGGCACCTTCCGCGCCAACGAGGCGGTGGTCGAACGCGTAATGGACTCGATGGACCTGGAACGCGAGAAGGGCATCACCATCAAGGCAAAGAACGCCTCCATCGAGTGGGGCGGCGTCACCATCAACATTGTCGACACGCCGGGCCACGCAGATTTCGGTGGCGAGGTCGAACGAATCCTGGGCATGGTGGACGGCGTGCTGCTGCTCGTCGATGCGGCGGAGGGCACGCAGGCACAAACCCGATTCGTGCTTCGCAAAGCCATCGAACAGCATCTTGCCGTCATCGTCGTGCTGAACAAGATTGACCGCCCCAATGCCGATGTCTATCGCGTACATAACCAGGTGCTTGAACTTCTGCTCGAACTCAATGCCAACGAACAACAGTTCCATGCACCCTTCCTCTACGCCAGTGCCCGCGATGGTTACGCCTTGCTCGAACCGGGACACACGCCTGTCAACATGGAACCGTTGTTCAAGGCCATCATCGACCACATCCCTCCGCCCGCGGCAGACCCGGAAGGACCGTTCCGGATGGTGATCAGCAACCTGGACTGGAGCGACTACATCGGACGTATCGCCATCGGGAAAATTCTCGGCGGCTCCGTACGCGCCGGCGATTCCCTCGTTTGCATTCACAAGGACGGTCGCCGAGAACGCGCCACGATCACGAAGGTGATCACTTTCCACGGCGTCGGTACGTCGGTGTCGCCCGTCGGCGTAGCCGGCGCAATCGTCGGAATTGCCGGCTTCGAGGATGCCTACATCAGCGAGACCATTTGTGATTCTGAGGAGCGCGAACCGGAACCCATCACGCTCATCGATCCGCCCACCATCCAGATGCGTTTTGGCGTCAACGACAGCCCCATGGGCGGTCGCGAAGGCCGGTTTCTCACCGCGCGTCATATCCGCGAACGCCTCGAACGCGAAACCAAAACCAACGTCTCCATCGAAGTGGCGGACACCGAGCAACCCAACTTTTTTGCCGTCAGCGCGCGCGGCGCGCTCCAAATCGCGATCCTGGCCGAAACCATGCGCCGCGAGGGCTACGAGCTTCTCGTATCGCGCCCTGAAGTCATCTATCGCGAAGACGAGAACGGTCAGCGGCAGGAACCCTATGAGACGTTGTGGGTGGAAGCCCCGGACGATCATCTTGGAGATCTCCTGCAGCACCTCGCCGGACGCAAGGCCATCGTCACGCGCATGGACCATCACGCGCACGGAGTGCAATTGGAAGCCACCATTCCGACTCGGGGCATGATCGGGCTTGAGGGCTCACTGGCCACGCTGACCAGTGGACACGCCGTCAGCAGCCACCTGTTTAAGGAATACGGCCCGGTCTCCGGCGAAATCCGCTCCCGGAACACCGGCGTGCTGGTCTCGATGGAAAGAGGCACGGCCACGTCCTACGCACTCGACACCCTCCAGGAACGCGGACGACTCTTCATTGGCCCCGGTGACCAAGTCTACGAAGGCATGATCGTTGGCGAGAACACCCGACTTGGCGACATGCCGGTCAACCCGACGCGCACCAAGCACCTGACGAATATTCGCGCCGCCGGCGCAGACGATGCCATCATCCTGGAACCACCGGTGGACATGACGCTGGAGAAGGCCATCGAATTCATCGCCCAGGACGAATACGTGGAAGTTACCGCCAGCGTCATCCGCCTTCGCAAGAAGATCCTGAACGCCACGCAACGCAAGCGTTCCGAGCGAAAAGAGTCGTAGCGCCGCCGCCCGGGCACGTATTCATCCCTCGACGCCACGACAGACTGTCGCTATCGTATGGGGGCATGTCGCGCTGAGCGGCAGGAAGGACTCCATCATGAAAAAGCATCGACTCCTGACCATGATCATCCTCGCGGCGTTCCTTGGCATAGCCCTGACCGCAGGCGCAGAAGAATCCACCTCGACAAACGATCCGGTCGCCACGATCAAGGAGAAGATCGCCACGCTGGAAACCAAACTTGCCGAGATGAACGCCTCGAAGCAACGCATCGATCAACTGGAAAAGAGTCTCGCTGACATCAACACCCGCCTTGGTCAGAGTTTCGGCCAGCCAACATCGTTCAACTCCTTCGAACGGAGATTGCAGCAGCTCGAACGGGATCTGGATCAACTCAAGCGCCGCGTAGATCGTCTGGAGCGACAGAAGTAGGCTGCTCTCGCCCATGTCCCCCTCCCCGCACGGCAAGCAAGGGCCGCCCGACAAGACGGCTTGGCACCTGCAGCGCTGTGACGGCTTTCTTGACCTCGGGATGCGCGCGCCAGCACGCGCCGAATTGGCTGCCGTGCCGGAAAGTGATCGCACAACAGTTGCCTACCTGCGACTCCTTCTCCGGTTGAGTATCGAAGAGGAGAACTGGCCGGAAGGCATGCGCCTTGCGAGCGAGCTTCGCGCGAAGGATCCCACCGATCCGACCTTCGTGATCCAACTCGCCTACTCCACGCGGCGCGCAAAGGGGATCGCGTCCGCGGAACTGGTACTCCGCAGTGCGCAGAGGACCTTCCCCAAGGTCGCGCTTATCTACTTCAACCTCTCCTGTTACGCCTGTCAGATGGATGGCCGCCGTGACGACGCCTTGTTCTACATCGCCAAGGCCATCGCCCTTGAGCCCGCCTTGTACCAAACAGCCTTGGAAGATGAGGATTTGCGCCCCATCTGGCCCGATATCGAGGCCTGACGGGCTTCCCGACTGCTCGTCAGACGATTAACACCCGGCCACCCCAGCGGTATCATTACCCCTGCTCAGGATGAAGAATGGTAAAACGTTTTACTTGCTCCCCGTTTTGCACTATATTACAGTCAGGATAGAAACAAGCCTTTCAGTACTGCTGGAGGATCGCTCATGAGGTCAGTTAATCGTCGCCACTCCGTTTTCATCTTCACCTTCTTCCTTCTCGCGATGTTCGCGGAAGCGGAAGTCATGCTCCAGTGGTTTGAAACCGATTGGGATGAGATGTATCGACGTCTCCCCGAAGCGGCGCAAATCGGCTACGACTTCCTCTGGGTCCCACCGCCGACCAAGGGCCCGACCGGCACGGGCACAAAATGGGCTAACGTCGGCTACAACCTCTATGACCGTTTCGACATCGGCGACATCCCCCAGCGTGGTTCGATTGCCACGCGCTACGGCACACGCGGCTCGCTCCGCAACATGGTCGACAGCGCGCATCGCCTCGACATCAAGATCATCCCCGACATCGTAATGAACCACAACGGCAACGGGCCGGACTTCCGGGACTATCCCGGTATGAAGCCCGAGGACTTCCATCTCCAGTGGCAAAACCCCTATGTGAATCAGTTGACCTACCTGCGTGGTCCTCGCATGGATCAGTGGTCACCTTGGGGCCCCGGCGGCGAAGGCACCGGCGGTACCCTCTGGATGGAACTCGCGCAGTTGATCGACATCCGCACGGAGCCGGACAACCGGTTCACGGGCGGAGCAAACACCCCCGGCTGGAATCTCGTGGCAGGCGCGTCATATCTCCGCCATCGCGGCCAATACGACAAGTACCCCTACTACACCAGCGACCCAAGCACCTACAGCAACGAGACAGCACAGGCTGTGATCAACCGATGGATCACGTGGCTCGGCAACGCTGTGGACTACGACGGTCTCCGCATCGACGCGGCCAAGCACACCCCGTGGGAGTTCTTCGGCACACGCGGCCAGGGCTTCCTCCACGAGGCGCAATACAATTACAACCAGCGGCGCGGCTATGCGGATTCCAGCGCCAACGAAGCCGATATGCTTTTCCAGAACTATGTCATCCGTGATGACGCCCTGCTCTTCGCCGAAATCCTCAGCCCTTGGAGCGAAATCGAATACTGGTACGGCACCGGCAGTAACACGCGCAATCCGATGCGTTTCCTCGACTACGCGATGAAGCAATCCGCAGGCAACTCCTTCAACGGCAATCTTGCCGGCCTCGGCGCGTACGGCACGGACTTCGGTCCAGCCAATGGCATTCTATATGTCTGGGGTCACGACGAAGGGGGTCCGAGCAAGATCAATCTCGCCTATGCCTACATCCTCACCCACGTCGGCCTGCCCATGGTCTACTTCACCGGCAACAACATCCAGTGGTCCGATTATGGCCGCGCACCATGGCCCACGGCGAAAACGTGGATGATCCCCGGCTATGACGATCAGGCCCTCGGCGATCGCGGCAGCGATATCCGCGAACTCGTCTGGATCAATCAGCAGTTTGCCCGCGGCGCAGAGAAGAAGCGCTGGGAAGGCGATGGCGATTTCTTTGCCCTCGAGCGCTATGACGACAAGAACAGCAGCGGCACCCCGGACGCCGGCGAAGGGCTTCTCCTTGTCGCCCTGAACGATTCCGGCTACGACATCACCAAGAACAACGTGACGGTCGCCTTCACCAACGGCACATGGTTGCACGACTACACCGGCAACAACCCCTCCGACATCCAGGTATACAACAATGCCGGCACGATGCAGGTCAACGTCACGGTCCCCGGCAACGGCGGCCAGGGGTGGGTCTGCTATGCTCCGAGAATCCCCGAGGATGTGAACGCCGAGATCTGGCAGGGCGCTTCGCTTGCCCCCACGATGACGTGGGTCGTCCCCGGCGGAACACACGCCTCCGACAAGACCCAGCAGATCACGCGCGTCACCTCAACCAATCTCCGCGTGAATGTCAATTTCCGCCCGCAGACAGGCGAGCCGGTGGACTCCGTCATGATCAAGTGGGGCGACGGCCGCACGAAACTCACCGCCACCAATTACTGGGGCAATTCCGATACTTCCATCGTTGGCGGTTTCTTTGAGAAGGCCAACCAGGGCAACACAACCAACTGGTATATGGATGTCCAACTCACCGGAACCAACATCTCGGAAGGCTTGAACGTAATCAAGGCCCGCGTGTTTGTCGCACGCACAAATACCATGCCTGCCCTGTTCAACACCGCGACCAAGGTCGTCTACGTCGACCGCCGCGGACCCGAACTTGATATCTGGCCTGCCAACAGTGCCACCATCACCGGCGATTGCGTGATGCTCATCAGCAACCGGGACTTCACGGCCTACGGCATGACCGTCGCCGTGGACGGCACGACGAACACCGCTCACGAAATCATGAAGGGCCTCTGGAAGTACAACCTGACGGGGCTCAGCGCTGGCCCTCACTCAATCGTGGTCACCGCCACAGAAGCCGACTGGGCCACATCGCGTGCAATCATCAATACGAGCATCTACAGCCGCTCCTACACGGTGGCCGCAAATCCCAACACGATCACCATCAACCATCCTGACGGGACGAACCAGCAACTGCACTTCTTCTACACGACCGTGCAGGCACCCGGCGCCCCTTCCAGCGTCCGGCTGTACTGGGATAACTATGAACTCCCGTGGAATGCCGGCAACTACACCAACGTCTTCAATGGCGAGATACTCCTCCGCGATGGCACGGGCGTGGACACCGGCCACCTGTGGGGCGCCTTCGCCAACGGCCAGCACTTCTTCCAGGCTGTTCGTGTCGACGGCGGCGTCACCAGCCGCGCAGTGAAACGAGTCACCTTCAACCTCTATGGTGTCAACGCCATCGATACAGATGGCGATTCACTGCCGGACACGGTGGAAATGCCCTACTTCGACCAAGGCGCACCGGGACCCGACCAGCCGTGGCCGGGTGATGACAACGACTTCGTTCCCGAGGCGGGCGAGAATTGGACCCGCCTCAACGTGTACCACCACTCGACGTTCTTCAGCGGCACATGGGACGACAATCTCGATTCCGATGGCGACGGCTATAAGAATGGCGATGAGGTCAAGGCGGGCTACTACGAAGGTAATATCTACAAGTACAACATCTACGACGCCAGCAGCAAACCCACCACCAACGGGTACAGCTCCAACGTCGTGTCCACCGCATCGTGGACCCCCAGCAACGCGGTGAAGAACGCGAGCCTGACGGTCACCTACAGGCCCAATGACGGAACGCTCAAGAACGCCACGCAAGTCTGGATGCATGTCGGCCATTCGCTGAAGACCCTCGGCGCATGGACCAATGTCATTGAGACAAATGCAACCGCCCTCGGCGGCGGCCAGTGGCAGGTTTCTTACCTTGTACCGACTAATGCGACATCCGTGGACTTCACCTTCTGGGATGGCGCCGGCACATGGGACGGCAAGGACTGGCAGGCTGTCATCCAAGGCAGCACCACTACGGCCTTCAACATCGACGGCACCCGCGACAGCACCAACTTCCTGGTCTGGGGCAGCGGCATGCACATCTGGGCCGCGGTGCGCGGCACCAAGCTGTATGTCTCCACGTGGGGAACGAATCTGAACGACAACTTCATCTACGTGACCGATCAAATCGGCGACGCCAAGGTCACCCCGTGGGGCAAGGCTGGCATGGTCTTCTTCGACACGGCCAACAAGCCCTACGCCGGCCGCGAAGGCGACAACCTCTGGGCCGGCTGGTTCAACGTCTCGGGTCAGGCCACCAGTAGTGTCCCGAACGACGTGTTCGAGGGTGAGTTCGATATGGTCAATGCCTTCAGATCCATCCCCGAGGCCGTTTACATCTGCGCGGTCTCGTACGAAACGGGCAGTGACACCAACGGGGAAATCCTTGCCCAAGGTCCCGATGTCTGGGACACCGGCAACACCCTCGATGCGATGGAATTCCTCCGCGTACCGATCGCCAGCATCCGGGACGACGATTACGACGGTGTCTTCGACGTGGGCAAACCGCAAATGTGGACCGTGGTCGACGAAGACACAAGGGATGCCAACTATGGACTGCGCAGGTTCTTCCTCAACGAACTCGCCGGCGATACCCGCAAGATCACGGTCATCCTGCAGCCCAACTGCGGAACCAACCAAGTCACCAATGTTGAGCTGTTCTCGAATCTGAATCGGCGCGACTTCGCCGCTCTGCCCGGCGATGAGGACTGGAGCCTTATCACGCCCACGACGATCGACAAATACTACCGCGCCTACCCCATGACCAACATTGGCGGCGGACAGTTCAGCTACACCGTGGTCCTGAACAAGTGCGGTGCGTACCGCATCAACGCGCGCTACCGTGTCAACGGTGGTTCGTACGTCTACTACACCGACAATGGTCTGCGCCGCGATTGCGCCGTGGTTGTGTCGCCCAAGAAGGCGCTCGACCTGACGATGTACGAACTGAACCCCATGATCGCTGAGGCCTCAGACGACACCTTCTTCGGCCGCAGCACGTTCCAGGACATGTATGCCGTCAACACTGATCGGCCTGACCGGATCAGCACGAACAAGCTGAAAACGCTGGGCGTGAACATGGTCTGGCTGCAGCCTATCCATCCAATCGGTGGCGACAATCGCCAGACTGACCCGGCCACCGGCCAAGCCTATGACCCAGGCAGCCCGTATGCCGTGCGCAATTATTGGAAGGTCAACTCCGTTTTGGGCGACCCCTCCACGGACGATCAGGCCATGAACGAGTTCACCAACTTCGTTCAAGCCTTTGACGCCAACGGCATCGGTGTCATGCTGGACGGAACGTTCAACCACAGCGCATGGGACTGCGAAGCAGGCCAGGTCGCTGTGGATATGTTCCCGTGGGCAACCGACCCCAGCGCGCTGATCCGCAATATCCGGCCGCAGTGGTATTCGAAGTACAACAGCTATGGCGAGTATGCGTCATACTACTTCAGCGCGAACAACACCGATATCGCCCCGGCCCCGGACCGGATGGACTTCGGCAAGTGGAACGATGCGGCAGACTTCTACTTCGGCCGCTATGACTGCCTTGTGCAGGGCGCGCCCATCGATACGAACTGGGCCTGGTCCAGCGGCTGGTACAATCGTTACCTCTCCGAGGAAGATCGATTCGTCGGCTTCGAAACCAATGCCACCCGTGAACTCTGGCAGTACTTCGCCCAGTATCCCATCTACTGGTTGGAGAAGACTGGCCATCCCGTGGGCACGCCCAAGAACGAATCCTACAAGGGCATCGATGGTCTGCGCTGCGACTTTGCGCAGGGACTCCCCTCCCTCTTCTGGGAGTACACCATCAACAAGACCCGCAACGTGAAGTGGGACTTCCTCTTCATGGCGGAATCGCTCGACGGCTACCGTACGGTCGGCGGCAGCTCTCGCCATGGTGTGGGATATCGCTCCTCGCGGCACTTCGACATCCTGAACGAAAACATGGTGTTCTACTGGAGGGATAAGTTCTTCGATTACCTCGGCTACAACGGTAACAACCCCACGCCGCAGACGTATCCGACATGGAAGGCGTTCGACGACCGTCGCAACGCGTTCGATGTCTCGCCGATCTTGCTGAACATCACCAGCCACGACGAGATCTATCCCAATAACAGCCAGTGGCGCCTGGTGTATGCCTACGCCATCCAGTCCGGCATGGACGGGGCCCCCCTCCTGCTCTACGGACAGGAAGCCGGCGCACAGAACGACGCCAATAACTACGCCGGGACGGACGTGAAGCACAACTTCGCCCGATATGAGACCAACTTCAGCAAGTCCATACCGAGTTTCAAGCGCTACAACCACATGACCAACGTGTGGTACAACGGCGACTTGTGGATGACCTCGCTGCGCGATACCTACGGCCGCATCAACTGGGCACGGCAGCACTCGCCGGCGCTGCGCAGCCAGAACAACTACATGCTGAACGGAACCAATGGCTGGAATCCGGATATCTTCGTGGTAGCGAAATACGAGGCAGCCGGCATGGACGTCGCCTCTCAGGATGTTGTGTTCGTGGCCGTGAACAACAACTTCGAAGGGAGCACGAATCGCTACGACAAGTTCAACCTCAACGTCGAGTCCAGCCCCGGAGTCAATTGGTTCGGCATCAAGGATTCCCGGACGTATAACGTGGTAGACCTGATGTCGCCCACACCGACCAACTGGTTGTGGTCCCCGAGCAAACCCGGCACCGAGGTGAAGACAAACTTCTGGGTTGGGCTGAATGGCAACCCCTATTCCGGACAGCAGGCGCAGTATCTCAAGCTGGTCGATACGGCCGTCACCTATCCCGACTACAGCACGTACAAGTCTTGGGACAAGGACAACGACGGTCTGCCGGATGACTGGGAGCTTGCCAACGGTTTGGATCCGAATAGCGCGACCGGCACCAACGGCCCGGCGGGTGACCGCGACGGCGACGGCATACCGAACGCGGATGAACTGCTGGCCGGCACGGCGGCCAACAACGCCAATGATTACCTGGCGCTGTCGATTTCCATGATCGGTGACAGCGCGGGCCTGACTTGGCCCAGCAAGCTGGACGTGAACTACTATGTAGAAAGCGCCGACCGGTTGGCCCCCGGACCGGTGTCCTGGCAATCCCTGTTCTTCGGCACAGCGTTCTCCAATGAGCAGACCGTTATCGAATCCGTGCCGACCGTGGTCACAAGCCGATTCTACCGGGTGAAAGTGAAACCCTAGATTGTACTGACAGCCAGATACGAAGCAGGCGGGACCGCGAGGTTCCGCCTGTTTTGTTTCTCACGGCAAACTGGGCCGGCTGTTACAGACCTACGACGAGAAGCGCCTTGTAGATGACGGCGGCAAGAACCGCAGAGATGGGAATTGTGATCACCCACGAGGCGAAAATGCTCTTCACCACGGACATGTCGATGGCTCCGAACCCGCGGGCAAAACCAATGCCCATGACCGCCCCCACCAGCACGAAGGTTGTGGAGATCGGCAAGCCCATCATCGAGCAGACCAGCACCGTCGTTGCGGTTCCGAACTCCGCGGAGAAACCGCGCGTAGGCGTTACCTCGGTAATCTTCTTGCCCACCGCCTCGATGACCTTGCCGCCGTACATGGCCAATCCGGCCACAATGCCCAAGCCCCCAAAGGCCAACACCCATGAAGGCACCAGCGCCTTGGCCGTAACACAACCCCGCGCAGCCTGCAGCACAGCCGCGACAGGCCCGATGGCATTGGCCACGTCGTTTGCGCCATGCGCAAATGACATGTAGCACGCCGTAACGATCTGAAGCCGTCCGAACCACCGCTCCACCGTCGTATACGCCTCGTGCGGAACGTGAACTCGATCACGAGTGCGCAGGGCAATGATACCCCGCGCAATAAGCCCTGCCGCAACCGCCAGCGCAACAACACCCGGCGATGACATCAGACACAGTTGTTTCGCGGAACAGCCGGAAACAAATCGGGGCCCCATTTGATACACGATGGAAAGCAGCACGATGCCGATCGTTGATCCCAATCCAAGAGGCACAACCATCTTGGCGCGCCGCACCGGGTCGTCATTTCTCAACACCGTCCGGCGAATCGCGTAGTACACCAGGAAGGCCAACCCGCCGCCAACCAGCGGCGAGACAAACCAGCTCGCGGCAATACGGATCAGTTTGACCCATTGCACCGCTCCCGCCCCCTTCGCCACAAGGCCAAAACCGATGACAGCCCCGATGATCGCATGCGTGGTCGACACCGGCTTCCCCATGAACGTTGCCACGTGCAGCCAGATGGATGCGGCCAGCAAAGCGGCCAGCATGCCCAAGGCAAATAAATGAGGGGTCGCCTCGAACGCCGACGGCAAAACAATATTGCCCTTGATCGTGTCCGCCACACTCGATCCAACGAAGAATGCACCCGAGAACTCGAAAATGGCCGCCAGAATCAGGGCCAGTCGAAAGTTGACCGCTCCGGACCCCACCGCGGTGCCAAACGCATTGGCCACATCGTTGGCGCCGATGTTCCACGCCATGTAGAAGCCTACGGCGAGGGCAATCAGGAGCATGGGTTCGTGCAACACGATAAGTTCTTCTTCGGTTTATCGACGAGTGATCATCAGACGCAAGTTCTTGGCCACATTTTCAGCGTGGTCGGCAATGCTGCTTAGCGCGCGGCAAAGCTTCTCAATGAGGATGATGGAAACGGCGTTCAAGCCTTCCGCCGAGTAATACTTGCGCGCCAGGTTGCGGCTCAACTTATCCGCTTCCCACTCCATCTGCGATATCTGCTGAATCTTCTTCAGCGTCTCTTCGCTCAGGTGACCGGAAAAGGCTTCCTTCTGAATCTGACCCACGTGTTCGGCCAGATCCAACAGCGACTCGCTCACCTGCACCACCTTGGATACGAAGGCAAGGAAGTCCGGCTGAATCTCGGGCGGCAGATCAATACGCCTGAACGTTGCCACCACGGCAAAATCCTCGGCATCATCGCTGATGCGATCGAGTTGCCTCAAGAAGGCGATGATGTCATCACGGTCGACCGGCAACAGGTACCGGTGCGGCAGGTGCTGACGAATATGATCCTTCAACTGGTCCGCCTCATATTCGTTGAGCGACATCTCGTGTTGAAGGTCTCGTACGCGCTGCTGGTCGCCCGCCACAACGGCCTCTGCGACAGGGAGCACCAAGGCTACGCACTTGTGCACTCTCTTCGCGTGTTCCACGAGCTGAAGAAACGGTGATTCACCGAACAGTTTTCCAAGGCTCTGCATTGCTGTCTCCTCGTTCTGCTTCCCACCCGGACGAACCGATTCCCGAAGCAAACTCAGGCGCCCATTCTGGCGTGAAACCTCCATTTGCCGAGAAAAAAAACTAACAAATTCCCAATCCTCTCCTTACAGTAGCTTTTGGGTGCAGATGGACGTCTCAAAAAACGGAGGACATGCCATGCGTTGTTCAGTCATCCTCGTTGCAGCCGCCGTCCTGCTTGCCGGATGCGGCAAGGCCGGCAGAAGTCCGGAATCCAAGCAGTCCGGTGGTTCCAGCGTCATCGATACGATGACGCAGAAGAACAAGGTTGATGCCGGCCGCCGCGCAGGCGAGCAGCTCCGCAAGATCAGCGCCCAGGAAAGCAGTGATCGGCAGGAAGTCGGCGCAGAGTAGAGCCCTCAACCCACGAACGACAGGATGCGGCGGGCGGCTATTGCGTCTCCGCCCGCCGACATGGGTTGGGGAGCCTCGGGCTGGCTCGCGATTTCGGTCAACGCTCCACCCAGTTCCCCTCGATACAGGTCCCCCGTCGGCAGATGCACGTTCCGCAGGTGGCGCCGAATCGAATCCACCAATACCGCGTATTCCCTGAAATCCGACCGGTCCGCGTAGATCAGCGGCTTGTGATTCACCACGCACTCGGAAATCAGGCCAAACCCGGGTTTCGAAATCACCACGTCAGCCGAAGCCAGTACATCAGAGAACGGAATTCGCTCACGATCAATCGCGTAAATGTTCTTCCTTCGCCATTCGAGCGGCCGGACCACGAAGAACTCATACGCTCGAAGCTGCTCAATCCGATCCAGGGCGTCCTCATCCAAGTCGAGCGTCGTGAAGGAGAGCAACACCCACTGCTTTTCCGTCATCGCGCCGGTCATCGCCGCCAATTCCGCGCGCCGCGCCAGCCCCGGCACGGCCACCACCGGGATATCCTCCTTGCGCGGGAAGGCAGCCATCGGTTCACTGAAAGGCAGCCGCAGCAGAAGCTGTGCGCAGCCATAGCCCTCGGCAATCTGGTTGATCAAATCGTTCCAAGCTGGATCACGCTCCACAAATTCCGCATAGATCCAATCCCATGCGAAATTGCCCACGGCGATCCCCGGAATCCTTGCATTGTGCGCCGCCTCAAGCGGAATCGCCGGAATATCAGCCACCACCAGATCCACCTTCTCGCGCCGGAGAAACTCGACCTCCTGCTTCACCAACGCGGTCCGTTGCGCATACAACGCCGTCAACGCCGCCAAGGTCGCCGGGACATCCACGCGAATGGAGTCCACCTGCACCATGCCCACGTCAAAAGACGCCGCGCGAAATGTCCAGTCGCCCGCAGGAAGACGGTTCCGCAGGAACGACTCCGGCAGCATCGTGATCAGCGTGAACCTGACGTCCGGGTTGAGCCGCACCAGCGCGCGAATAATGTCGCTCGAACGTACACCATGACCATAGCCATGCGCGCTTATGTAGTAGGCGATATGCTTTCGATTCGACATAATGGCTTCCGCACAAGGCCGCGAAGATACACCAAATCGCGCAAGGGGAACACAAAATGGAAGGCCGCACCCTCCCAGCATACTTTCGCAACCTCTTCCCGATCATAGTGTTACGTTTTGCGTTCTTTTTCTGTTTTTCGCGTCAACCGTCCGGCCATCTCCTGCGTAATAGCCTGCAGGACGGGGAAATGAAAACCACGGAACCGACCGACGAGACGCTGATGATGGCCTATCAACATGGCGAGAAAAATGCCTTGGACGCGCTGGTTCGCCGGTATGCGGACCAACTTCTCGGCTACCTGATCCGTTTGTGCGGCAATCGCCAGCAGGCGGAAGATCTCTTTCAGGAGACATTCCTCCGTGTTCACAGAAAAGCAGCGCGCTACGATTCGCAGCAGCGCTTCAAACCGTGGCTCTATTCCATTGCCACTCACGCCAGTATCGATGTCGCGCGACGGCGGCGCGCTCAGCCACAAACCGTCTCGCTGGATGAATCAACCGATGATGCACACCCCATGACGGATCGCCTCTCCGATGGACGGCCCGATCCCGCCGCAGCTGCCGTGTCCGCCGATCAACGCGAGCACGTCCGCGCTGCCGTATCGTCGCTACCCCCGGGCCAACGGGCGACACTGGTCATGACCTACTTCGAGGGGATGACGTATGTGGAGGCGGCCAAGGCGCTGGGCTGCTCCCTCGGCACCGTCAAGAAACAGATGTCCCGGGCATTGCAGTCCCTAGCACGAGTTCTCCCTGAACCTCCGAGTTCCATCCGACAGGAGGTGCTGCCATGAACCAGCACTTGAACAACACGCAACTCCTCGACCTCCAATTCGATCTCTGCAGCGAGAGTCAGTCGCAGCGGTTTCGTGAGCACCTCGCCGGGTGCGCCGAATGCCAGGCGCGAGCCGCGCAGTTGGAAAGGAAATTCGCCGCCTTGGAATCGTTGCGTCAGCCGGTCGAAGCGCCGGAGCGACTCATCGCCGACACCCTGCGTGCCGTCCGGCTGGACACCCCGGCATCGGCTCGTCACGCGGCGTGGTGGGGCTGGGCCGCCGGTCTGGCCGCGGTGGCAATGCTGACGATAGTAACCGTCACGACGCGGGAAAGCCTCGAGATGACGCAAGTCGCCTCCGCACCCAAGGGGATCATGCGCGACAGAACTGACCGTCCTGCACAGATCGAAATCGGCTTCTTGGACGAGGCCCCCGTGAAGGAAGAGCCCGTCCATGTGGCCGAGATCGAGCTTCCGCAGCCGCCCGCGCCGGAACCCGCCCCGGAATTGCCCAATCCGATGGAATTCGCCGAAACCCAGGCGCAATCCGAACCCACTCCCCATGCCGAGGAGCAGGTCCTGCTGGCCAAGGTCGCCAAGCGCATGGCTCCGGCAGACATGGTGTTCAGCGCAGCACCCCCCAACGCATCCGGCGCCGCTCGTGATCAGGCCCAAATCTCTCAACCTGCAGCCAGACAGGTGGCCAAGCCGTCGGCCCTCGGTTGGACCGTCATCTCGCCACCTTTTGTGGCGATACAAGTGATGCCCGCCCTGGTCGACGGCGACAAACTGCAGCGCAAAATGAAGAAAGACACGTCTGCACAGGCACATCAGTGGAATGTGTCCCTCTCCAACGCAGCCAACGAAACCGCCACGGTGACCCTGCAGCAGGGCTTGGCGACAACTAATTGGACCCTCAGCGTCATCGATGAGTCCGTGACCACCCACGCTGCCGATCCATTTACTCCGGCGATGACTGTCCAATTATTGCCTCATGGCATGAAGATGTTTGTGTGCACCCTCATAGTCGAGGCCGACGAAGCAACGCGTCAGCCAGAGAAAGGAGCCGTACCATGAAGAAGCATATCGGACTCATCAGCATCACCACGCTGGCCCTTGCCCTGAGTTTCGCCGGACATACCATCGCCGGCCCCGAGCAGGACGACGCTGTGTCGCAAGGAACCATGCGTGTGATTCCGCCGAAGGGAGAGGAATCTGTCGACCTGCCGCTGAAGCATACAGAGGTCACTGCGGAGATCAGCGGTTTCGTCACCCGGGTCAAGGTGGTCCAGACATTCACCAATCCATACAAGGATCCCATCGAAGCCATCTACGTGTTTCCCCTGCCCCAGAATGCCGCTGTGGGCGATATGCAGATCCGCATCGCCGACCGCATCATCAAAGGCGTGATCAAGAAGCGAGCCGAGGCCAAACAAATCTACGAAGCGGCCAAGCAAGCCGGCAAGACCGCCGCACTCCTTGAGCAGGAGCGGCCCAACATCTTCAGCCAATCCGTCGCAAATATCATGCCCGGCAGCGACATCCTGGTGGAAATCACCTACGACGAAGTGCTGACCTATGAGAACGGCGGATACGAGTTTTCCTTCCCGATGGTCGTCGGCCCACGGTTCATCCCCGGTGCCGCCACAGGCAAACAAGGTGGCGGTTGGTCGCCGGACACGGACCAGGTTCCCGATGCCTCACGGATCACTCCTCCCGTTTTGAAACCCGGCGAGCGCAGCGGCCACGACATCAATCTGACCGTCAAACTTAACGCCGGCGTCCCGATTCAATCCTTCGAGTGCCCCTCGCACAGAACGCTGATCAGCCCTGTCACCGCCGCGGGCGGCGTCATTGACGGCCCCTGTGAAATACGTCTGGAGTCGCGCGACACTATCCCCAACAAGGACTTCGTCCTCCGCTATCGCGTGGCAGGCCAGAAACCACAGATGGCATCACTGGCCTTCCATGGCCAACTTGGGGGCTATTTCATGCTGATGTTCCAGCCCCCTGAACTCCGCGACACAACGCCCGTGACGCCCAAGGAGATGGTCTTCGTCATGGATTGCTCCGGCTCAATGTCGGGGGAACCCATTTCCCTTGCAAAGAAGGCCGTGCGCTATGCGCTGGAGAATCTCAACTCGAACGACACCTTCCAGATCATTCGCTTCTCTGAATCCGCCTCACCCTTCGCGCAGGAGCCCCTGCTCGCTACACAGGAGAACATTCGGCGCGGCCTGTCCTACGTCAACGGTCTGAAGGGCGAAGGCGGCACCATGATGATTGAGGGCATCAAGGCGTCGCTCGACTATCCCCATCGCGACAACCGGCTGCGCATCGTGTGCTTCATGACCGATGGCTACATCGGCAACGAAGCGGAAATCCTCCAGGCGATCAAGGATCGCATCGGTGACGACACGCGGCTCTTCTCCTTCGGAGTTGGCTCGTCGGTCAACCGCTACCTCTTGGAGCGAATGGGTGAAGTCGGCCGCGGCGAAGTCCAGTATGTCCTGCTTAACGAGAAGCCGGATGAAGCCGTAAACAAGTTCTACGAGCGCGTCCGCAACCCCGTCCTCACCCACATTCGCGTCGACTGGGCGGGCCTTGATGTCAGCGAGTTGTATCCCGCGCGCATCCGCGACCTCTTCGCGGGCCAACCCATCTTCGTGCTGGGGCGTTACAACCAGCCGGGCAAGGCCAACATCAAGGTCCACGGCAAGATCGGCGGGCTCGACATGGTGTTTTCGGTGCCTGTCGATCTGCCCGCAGGGAACGACCAGAATGCCGCGCTGGCGCCCCTCTGGGCCCGCGCCAGGATTCGCGAGCTCGAGGGCGAGCAATACCGAGGCAGCAACAAGGACGTCGAGAAGGCCATCACTGACCTGGCGTTGGAGTATCGCCTGATGTCCGCCTACACGTCCTTCGTCGCCGTGGAGGAGAAAGTGGTGAATGAAGGCGGTCAGGTCAAAACCGTGCAGGTGCCCGTTGAGATGCCTGATGGCGTATCGTACGAGGGCGTGTTCGGCAGGGACACCACTGACGAGTGCAAACTGCAGCCCATGCCCGCCTCCGCACACGGCGGCCCGCTGGTTATGAAGGGATTGTTCGCGGGTCGCTCGAGAAAGTCGGCCGACGCCGCCGTGGCCGTGCAAATGCTGCCGAACCGGCAGGAGCTGCTCGAGGAAGCCACCGAACCGGACAAACCGCTGCCGGCCTTCGCCGTGACGCTCAGCCAGCAGCGCGGTCAAGAGACGGACATCCTGTCCATCACTCCCACGGGCGAGTTGTGGAAGGAAACACGGGACACCTCAGGTGCCGTCACCTCAAAGATGCTGGCGGGCCGGCTCACCCGCGTCCAGGCGCGAACGCTGCTGGACCTCATCACCGCGGCCCTGAACGAGAAGCTCACGACAGTCTCCTCCGTATCGTCCGGGACGCTGTCCGTGAAGCTGATGGATGACCAGGGCGCAACGACCCAGGAAGCCACTCTCCAGCTTGCGCCGCAGGGCGGCGCCGAATCCGTGGCGTGGACCAAGGTGTTGGAGTATCTCCGCAGCCTCACCATCTGAGCAATCCCGCAGGGCTGGAAGGACGGGACCCCACCGGGTCCCGTCCCTCATTGTCAAAAATGCCCGCGCAGGGTATGGTCATGCGTACTGGAGATATTCCCATGGACCCCAAGAAACCGTGCTCGCACACCGCGTTCTGGATCGCCTTGAGCATCATTGGCGCCTTCCTCTTCATCAGCATGATTATGAACATGGGGTTCATGTTCAGTCTTGCCGCAAAGAGCGGGACAACTGCCCACAAGGGCGGCGGCGGTGAAGACGAGTTCCCTCAACTCGTCGAGAAGTGGTCTTTCGGGTCGGGGGACGTGAAGGCTGTCCGCATCCCCATTCAAGGCGCCCTGTTCCGCGAAGCCGAGGAAGGCTTTTTCCGCGTTCGTTACGACAAGATCGAAGCGATCCTGCGTCAAATCCGCGCCGCAGAGAACGATGACGACGTGAAAGCTCTCATCGTGGAAGTCAGTTCCCCCGGCGGTGACATTACCTCCGCTGACGAGATCTACAAGGCGCTGATGGATTTCAAGAAAAGTGACGCGGACCGCAAGGTCGTCGGATTTGTGAGATCCATGGCCGCATCCGGCGGCTATTACATCCTCGCTCCTTCGGACTGGATCGTTTCGGAACCCACAGCCATCCTCGGATCCATCGGCGTCATCATGCAGACGCTGAACTGGAAGAACTTCAGCGAGAAGGTCGGCATCACAGACACCACGATCAAGTCCGGCGCCAACAAGGACCTCCTGAATCCCTTCCACGATGTCTCCAGCAACCAGGTCGCGATCCTGCAAACGATGATCAACTCCATGTATGCCAGGTTCTTCAGCATTGTGCAGACATCGAGGAAGATCGATGCCGCGAAATTGAAGCCTGTTGCCGACGGAAGAATCTTCGATGCTGACTTCGCCCTTGAAGCGAACTTCGTGGACCAGATCGGCTACTGGGACGATGTGATGACGAAGACCGCTGAACTGCTTGGCGAGAAGTCCGTCAAGGTGGTCCGCTACGAAGTGCGGACCTCGTTCTTCGAAACCCTGGCCTCGGCACAAACGCCGCTGAGCCTCTCCCGCTTTGTCGAACTCGGCATCCCGCGATTTCTCTACCTCTGGAAGCCCTGACGTCCGGCTTCGCTTTCGTCTGAAAGCAAAACGGCCTCCCCGTAAGAGGGAGGCCGTCTGCGTACTGAAGAAATCCGGCGTCTATCCGCGGGAGGCAATAAGCAGTTTGTAGTTCTGGCCGTTGTTGTTATCCCAGATCGAGTATCCGTTTGGGAGAATGTAGAAGATGGCATACTCGATTTCCGCGCGCCTGTACTCGGGACCCAGCAGACTGCGACCATTCCATGCAGCGGGGCCAATGTAGCTGTTGCCGAGCACGCCGATCGGCTCGATGTCGATGCCCCAGCGTTCGTAGTTGTTTCCAAGACTCCCCTCGTACCATGCCTGCGCAAAGTGGTGCGTCTTCCAAGCGTCATCCGTCCACACGATCCCGACATACTTGTCGTAGGACCAATTGGGAACCTGGATATCCAGCCACATGCTGATTTCGTCGTCCCAGACCTGATTGGGAGGCCCCGACTTCGAGACCCACAACCCGTGACCGATCAGCCGAAGGTCACCCGCATCGCTGGCAGGAACCAGCATCATAAACGCCAGAACCAAGCAAAGAATCATCACAGTCGAACGCAGCTTACCGCTCATTTCACCCTCCGAATGGTTGAATTCGATGGGCACGGATTATGACGAGTAAAACGTTTTACTCAAGCATAAAAGCGATCATTTCGTGTGATTTTTAGCTAATTTGGCCTGTTTGCGCCGAAAGGAGGAAGGCCCAAGAAGTACCGCCTATTTCCCGGCCGCCAGGTAGTCGTTAATCGCCTTGGCGGCGGTACGCCCCTGCCCCATGGCCAGAATGACTGTTGCAGCACCCAGAACGATGTCGCCGCCCGCGTAGACCCCATCCATGGAGGTCTTGCCGCTGTCGTCCACGATGATATTGCCCCACTTGTTGACCTCCAACCCAGGAGTCGTTTGCTTGATCAGCGGGTTGGATTCGTTGCCAATGGCCACGATCACGGTATCGCAATCGATCATGAACTCGCTACCCTTGATTTCGACCGGGCGACGGCGGCCGGATGCGTCGGGCTCCCCAAGCTCATACCGCAGGCATTCAATGCCTGTGACGCGCCCGTACTCATCACCCATAATCCGCTTGGCGTTCTGCAGCAGGTGGAAGGAGATGCCTTCCTGCCGCGCATGATGCACTTCCTCTACACGCGCCGGCATTTCCTTCTCGGTGCGGCGATAGACGATGTGGACTTCCTCCGCGCCCAGGCGCATGGCCACGCGCGCCGCATCCATCGCCACGTTTCCACCGCCGAGGACCACGACCTTGCGCGATTTCATGATGGGCGTATCGGCCCGGCCGCGCTCGTACGCCTTCATCAGGTTCGCGCGCGTCAGATATTCATTCGCCGAAAACACGCCAATGAGATTCTCACCCTCGATGTCCATGAACTTCGGCAACCCCGCGCCCGTGCCGACAAATACCGCATCGTAACCATCCTTCTTCATCAGGTCCGCCAGCTTCCGCGTGCGCCCGATCACATGGTTCATCTTCAGTTCCACGCCCATCGCCTTGAGCGTGTCGACTTCCATCTGGACGATCTTCTTCGGCAAACGGAATTCCGGAATGCCGTAGATCATCACGCCGCCGGGTTTGTGGAAAGCTTCAAAAATGGTAACGGCGTGCCCTTCACGCCGGACGTCCGCGGCCACGACGAGACTCGCGGGTCCGCTGCCGATCACGGCCACCTTCCGGCCCGTGTCCGGCTTGACCTCGGGAACCTTGATCCGCCCCTCTTCCCGCTCCCAATCCGCCACAAAGCGCTCAAGCCGGCCCACGCTCACGGCCTTGTCCACGTCTTTCAGCGACTTGCCGACTGTGCAGGGCGCCTGACACTGCGACTCCTGTGGACACACACGGCCACACACCGCCGGCAACAGGCTGTTGCGCTTGATGATGTCTATCGCAGCCTGAAAGTCGCCCTCGGCAATCGCCTTCACAAACCCCGGGATATCTATGCGAACGGGGCACCCGGCGACGCAGGGCTGACTCTTACACTGAAGGCAACGCAACGCCTCGAGTTGCGCTTGCTCCGCCGTATAGCCCAGCGCCACTTCGGACACATTGCGACGCCGCACGTGGGGATCCTGCGCAGGCATTTCCTGCGCGGGAATCGCCATGCGATCCTTCGGCTTCAGCGGCTCCGTGCGGGCGCGGATGGCAGCCAGCAAGGCGCGCGCCTCGGCAGTGTGTTGTTCGTGGGTCTTATGGCTCATGGGTAGCTCGTGTGGATGCGGCAGAAGAAACACTGAACGCCGAACGCTCAACGTCCAACGCCGAAGTGAGGATCTGGGAATCGTAAACAAAGCCCTGTTCCTTGGACGTCATTCTTTTCCGGGCCGTACGAATACTTGCGGCAAATATCCGGATCAGCTCGTCAGATTCCTCAAGGGCCGCGTCAACAGCAGGGAGGTCCCTGGCGAGAGGCACTCGTTTCACCAATCGCAGGGCACGCTTCGCTTCACGAAGCTCCTTGAGGCAGATGCTCAGCTTGTGAATGAAATCGTTGCGCGACTCGGCCGCCTCGGCCTCGCCGTGGTTGAGATAGGGGGATGTTCCTGCTCTGAGCAGCTGATTGCCGATGTGTGCCGCTGCAGATCCCACCCGCAGATTTTCTGTGAGCCCAATGATCTGCGCCGCATAGTCGAGCAGCCGGTCCTCCAGATCGTAGGATTTGTCGGCCATCGCATCTCCTACTTCTGCGTTGAGCGTTCGAAGTTCGACGTTGGGCGTTGGCTGCTCACTTTCGCAGCCTCCCTCTCCAAATGGCACTTCTCATGCGCCTCATCCTCGTGCGCTTTGTAGGCACGGAGACGCTTCATCAGGTTGTCAAAATCCACCTTGTGGCCGTCGAATTCAGGTCCGTCCACGCACGTGAACTTCGTCTCACCCCCGACGCTCACGCGACAGCCGCCACACATCCCCGTGCCATCGATCATGATCGTATTCAGCGACACCACCGTCGGCACCGCAAACGGCCGGGTAGTCTCGGCACAGAATTTCATCATGATCGGCGGACCAATCGCCACGGCAAGATTGGGCTTGGGGTCGCGCGAGCAGATCTCCTTCAGCGGTTCGGTCACAAGACACTTTCGGCCGGCCGAGCCATCGTCCGTACAGATGATCAGTTCATCTGCCAGCGCGCGCATCCGATCCTCGAGAATCAGAAGTTCCTTCGTGCGGGCACCCACGATGACGATCAGCCGGTTCCCGGCTTTCTTCATCCCCTGAACGATGGGGTGCAGCGGGGCCACACCGATACCACCGCCCACACAAACCACGGTGCCGAAGTTCTCGATATGTGTCGGATGGCCCAGCGGGCCTACAAGGTTCCGGATCTTGTCGCCCACGTTGAGGTCCGCAAGCTCGTGCGTGGTCTTGCCGACGGTTTGAAACACAATGGTGATTGTACCGCGTTCCGCATCGGCGTCCGCGATGGTTAGTGGAATGCGTTCACCGAAATCGTCGTTGAGTTGCAGAATAACGAACTGACCTGGCTGGCGCTCACTCGCAATCAGAGGCGCCTCGACCTGCATGAGGAAGACTTCCTCGGAAAGCTGTTGCTTGAAAACAATCTTGTTCATGACGAGACACCTTACGGCATGCGATTGCCGTATGGGCTGAGATTCTTAGCTGCAACACAGAGCGGGAACAAGGAAAAACACGGCCGCCGCGCCCATCAAGCGTGCTATCCCTGCCACGTCGTCTTGTCGATCGTGGTCTTGAAGTCGACCTGAACGATCTTCGGCAGGTCCTTGTCCTTCACCTCGGCCACGTCCTGGGGAGACGGCTTGCCGACGTAGATGAGATTCTTGACGGGGCACTTCTTCACGGCGACGAGCGCGGAGTCCATGTTCTCAGGATCGTACTCGTCGTAGTTGATGCGCGGGATTTTGCCTTCCGTCATCTTGAACAGCGGACTGGCCTTCGAGCAGGCCATGCAACCAACGCAGCCGATCTTGCACACTGCCTTGACGTCCTTGCCCATGTCCTGGTTGGAGCAACCGACGGCAATGATGCGCTGCGACTTGAAGGGGGTCATCGTGATGATGTTGCGCGGGCATACCTTGGCGCAGGCACCGCAGCCCACGCACTTGTCGTAGTCCACGGTCGCCAGGCCATCGACCACGTGGATCGCGTCAAAATCGCAGGCAGCCACACAGTCACCGAATCCAAGACAACCGTAGGTACAAAGCTGGACGCCGCCCATGATGTTGGCTGCCGTGCAGCTCTTCTCGCCACGATAGTCTGCCCGGCCTAGCCGCTCGTTATAGTGAGCGCGACAGTGGACCACCGGGCGGTATGGCCATGACGGCTTCAGCGTCACGCCCATGATCTTCGCAATGGCTTCCGCGCAGCTCGTTCCACCGACGGTGCACTTGTCGGGCGCAATCGTTCCTGCCGCGACAGCTTCGGCGTAACTCATGCAACCCACGCACCCGCACCCGCCGCAGTTTGCGCCAGGCAACGCCGCGTTGATCGCCTCGATACGCGGATCAATCTCGACGTGGAAGACCTTGTTCGCCCAACCCAGTGACTGGCCGGCGATCACCGCCAGCACCAGCATCGTCCCCCCCGCCAAAATCATCAGTACCAGTTCCATGACATCCTCATCCAAATCACTTCATAGCTGTCGTCGCGGCCGTCACGGCCTGTGCTGTCTCTTCGACCGGCGGCGGCTTGCGGTTGATCATCTTCGCCAAGTTGCTGTCGACACCCGTCAGCCCCATGAACGCCAAGGAAAGGATGCCGGCGACGATCAGCGTGATACCCGGCCCGCGCAGCGACTTGGGCACATCGCAGTGATCCAGTTCCTCGCGAATACCTGCCATGATGACAATGGCGATCAGGAACCCGGCCCCGGCAAAGAAGGCGTAGACCAAGGCCTTGTCCAACCCCCACGGATCAGATGCGCCCTGCCCGATGTGCTTCATGATTTCCAGGCACACAAACAGGATCACGCAGTTCGTCGTGATCAGCGGCAGGAAGACGCCGAAGGCCTTGTAGAGCGCCGGGAAGAACTTGCGGATGTACATTTCCACGAGTTGCACCGCCCACGCGATCAGGAAGATGTAGACGATGTAGCTCAGAATGCTCAGGTCGCTGACCTTCGAAGGATCGTGGGTCAGCGCCCGGTAGATCCACGTCGCCAGCGGGGCGCCCGGAGACATGATGTAATAGGTCGTAATCCAGCTCAGCACCGCCGCGATCGTCGTCACAAACGTGACCGCCGCGCCCATGCCGAAGGCCATGTCCACCTTGCGCGACACGCCGATGAACGGGCAGTTTCCCACGAAGAAGTGGAAAACCATGTTGTTGATCAGCGCCGTCGTGATCGCCAGAACCAGAAGTGATGCAATGTAGTTCATGATCCTACGCCGTCGCTTTCTTCGTCTGCGCGCGACGAGCTTCAATCCAGTTCATGACCCCCATCAACAGGCCGAGCGTCAGGAACGCGCCGGGAGGAAGAATCATGATCACCCACGTGGACCAGTGCTCCGGCGCCGTGACGGGAATCACCCGCCAGCCGAGCCACTTGCCGAACCACGTGCCGAATCCGAGGATCTCACGCACCGAGGCAATCGTGGCCAGGCCAAGCGTAAACCCAAGCGCCTGCCCCACGGCATCAGAGAAGGCCGCGAACACACCCTGCTTCGAAGCGCAGATTTCGCAGCGGGCGATGATGATGCAATTGACGATGATCAGGGGAATATACGGACCCAGTTGTTTGCTCATGTCGTACATGAACGCAGCCAACAAACGATCCGCTATCGTGACAAACGCGGCGATGGTCAGCGTAAAGACCAAGATACGAAGGTGAGGCTTGAGCAGGCCACGGATCAGGCTGATCAGAATGTTGGAGCAGATCAGCACAAAGGCCACGGCGCCTGCCATGGTCATGGCTCCCTCCATCGAATTCGTGACGGCCAGCGTCGGGCAGATGCCCAGAATCTGGCGATACACCGGGTTCTCCGGGATGATGCCGTTGATAAACCTCTCGAGAGGAGTAGGTCCGTCATTGCTCATAGCGCCTGCTCCCCGGCACCAAGCGCCGCACGGAAGCGCGCGATCGTACCGTTCAAAATGCCCACCACACTCGAAGAGGAAATCGTCGCACCCGTCACACCCTGAATCTCGTTCTCGGCGGCCGGCGTGGTCTTCGTCACCACCAGATTCTTCGCCAGCGGCTTGTTCTTGAACTGCTCACGCCAGACATCTTCGGTGATCTTATTACCGAGACCCGGCGTTTCCTTTTGATCCAGCACATACAAACCGGTGATCTGCGTCACGTCGGCATTCACGCCCACG